>Ga0160423_10004241_pt1 | contig 11810 bp, 13 predicted proteins | sample CRUFie14St8metaG_FD_108191 | JGI IMG/M metagenome (GOLD analysis project Ga0160423, IMG submission 108191) | Marine microbial communities from the Costa Rica Dome - CRUD Field 142mm St8 metaG | ecosystem: Environmental > Aquatic > Marine > Oceanic > Photic zone | place: Costa Rica: the Eastern... | reverse complement strand
GAGGAAGATGATGATGGAGAGTATGTTCAACTTAATCATGTGCGTCCTCGTCCAACACGACAACCTGTTAAGCGTGAACCTATGCGACCTATACCACAACCGACGATTCGAGAACAACCTGATGAAAATCTGATGGAACGGGCTTATTCTATGGGTGAACGCATGGGATTTCTAATGGCTCAAGAATCAGGTGTAGAATACATGGATAGGTTTGAAGAAGCCTTGTCACACACAAGAATACCTCCGCAATACCGTCAATACTTTTATCACGGTTACATTGAAGGTGGGGCAGAATTTGTTGATGGTATGTTGAGAGATATGCAGACACAAGAAATCGAAACCGTAAGTGAAAAGTCTGAAATGAAGCCTACAACCGTAGCAGGAATCGCAGGACTTGGCATATTCGGAGCGTGGTTAGCGAGTCGAATAACAGGTGGCAAGAATTGAGAAGGTTTTTAGTGTCGTTCTGACACTTTTATACTGAGGTGTTGAATATATGGGTATTCGGAGGCAGATAATTGAATTCGATTACGGTGATGATGGTTTTCAAAGTATTGAAGATTTGGAGTCTTTTCCTGAAAAACAACAAAGCATCATAAGTTCAGGTTTTGGCAACGCTACTGAGCCGAGTGCTGCTACAAAGGTTAATCAATTCATAACAGTAGAAGCGATGGGCTCAACACCAGGTTTATTGGCTACGGAAACCAATTGGTGTCCAAGAGGAAGTATGCAAGTTCAAATCGAAAACACTTTCTTTTACAACCTTCCTGATGGTAGAACTGCTGAAGGAGTTTCAGGAACCGCTGCCCCCTATCCTATTTCGGTTCAAAATCAACGCTCTTACAATTCTTTTCCGAGAGTTTATCTATCTCAAGGAACTTCTTTTGATGTTTTATACTATATGGCTGAAAGTTTTATTGGAACTCCTGATAATTATTCAGGAACGGAACTTGATTACACAAACCCTTCTCCGTGATGTGATATTATGACTACTACAATGATTACTAAATTTATATCATCACAATCTACTGATAACATTGATGAGGCTATCGGCATAGCACTTACAAATAATGTCAGTGGAACTGTCGGAGATTATAATGGAAATTTTCGAGTTTTCGCTGTGGAAACTAAAATTCTTAGTGGTTCACCTGATTTTGCCATTCTTTGTGTAGGAGGTAGTTACGAATCGGACGGCACAGCAACAGTAGATATAGGAATACCTGTGCCATTCATAGTCCATATTACTACTACAAGAACTATTTTAGAATCTCAACAACCTGATTGGTTGAACGCTGATTCGGTAAGCGAAATAGGGTTTGCATCAAGTTGTCAAAACCCTGCGCTTTTTCCTAACTTTTTTGAAATGGCAGGAATAACTGCCATAACAAGTGTAGGAACTACCCTTAAATTTCCTTCAGCATCCGATGGTTTCCTTGTCACAGGCCAAGTTTATTTCAAATCTCCTGCGGGTGCAACTTTGCCTAACAGCGGAACTTCCCCGATTATTGTCGCTGTGGATAAGGTTGGAAATTTTACAATAATTTCAGATGAACTGAACAATATAAACGAACCTACTTCATGGCTCACTACGGATTTAGGTCTTGCCAATACTTATCAACCTATGTCATTGAATGACATTTATTGGGATGCAACAAATGACGCTATTTTAGCCGTAGGAGGTATGGCTGCTGGCGGTGGGACTATTATTTCCGTAGGTATGGTAGTAGAATCTACCTCGGAAGGAGATTTTACCGTTTTAGCCGCAGGTGCAGCCGAACAAGTAGCGGCTAATACCTTAACGGCAAATAAACCGTGTTTTTACAGACGATGTGTTAAAATCAACAACAATTCTGCGAAACCTGTATTTTTGCTCGGAGGTTGCACTTCTTATTCCTTTACTGAGTTCCCCACAGGAGTTCTCAGCATTTACACTCCGAATTGGGCGGTTGCTTGGGGTGGCTCCAATCCGAGAATAGGTATTTTAGATAGAGGTAGAGGTCTTGTTCAAGATTTTTATCAAAACGCTTCAGGGCTTGCCTTAACACAAGAAGAGGCTCCCCAAGATATTAACTTCATCGAGCGAGTAACTAAAGACGGTGAAGATATTATTTTCGTAGGAGGAAATAATAATCCTGATGGTTCAGGTGATACAAACTTATTTTTATGGTCTTTTACTCCGCCCACCATCGGTGATGATACTATCGCACCTCTCGGTGTTTCTACTCAGATAATTTGGCCTGAGCAGAAAAATCTCAGTTCTACGCTGAAAAATTCTTTAACTGCTGCGGGATTCAATGTTTATCATAAAATTACTCCGATGGGTATCGTAGGGTTGAGTAACAGAAAAGCAAAGATAATAACAGGAGGGGCAATAAATCCAAACCACATTTACCCAAGAAATGGTTTTATAACGGCTCGGAGTGCTTTTATTCTCGCTGTCAGCCGAGGTATGAACTTATGGCAAAACACATTAGAAAATCAGACTCCATCTTTAAGTGAGATTTCTTTGAAGGTCAGTAATTACAACACTACAAGTCCTGTGTCGGGTGCTGATTTCATTCTTTTGAATAATCAAAACACTCAAGGTTCAGCAGCAGGAGGGAGTTTAACTTCACAACTTGTAACCACGGGAAGGATTGCTAAGGCATACTTTGAATACCTACTTTACGATGGTGTCGATGGTTTGGTTGCTAAAAAACTCCAACAATTAGGTATTCGAGTCACTATTACAAATGTAGAATGGTATAAGCAGAAAATTTTGAAACAGTCTTTAGATTTAGATGCTGATTTCTTCCGTGATTGGGCGAATTTACAAGAGCAGCAAAATGCCGAGCGTGACCGCTTGAATGAACGCTACGGTGCTACTCGCCCCGCTAAAAGAAGTGTGAGAACTGAGTTGTTTGATGAATACGCCCACATGGAAGAGTTGCTTGATGAAATGGATAAACTGCGTGAAGCGGAACCTGACTTTGAAGTTCCTTGGAGTGATGAAGTCCGTGACGCTCAAGAAGCAAGAATCCGTGAAAAGGTGGCTCTTGATATAACCACCATTGATGAACTTGCGGAAAAGGATGAACTTGATTCTGTTGAAGAGTTGGAGGGATTGGATTGAAAAAACAAGAAACTAAGAAAGAATTACCCTATCGTTGCATTCGACAATGTGCTGTGGATGCCGACACTTTAGTTTGTGCAAGTTGTGGATTGGATTACAGTTAGGTGATAATATGAAAGGCTATTACTCAAATAAACCTTCTCGCCCTCAAGATTACATTGATTCGGCAAAGGAATCTCTAAAAGTTGAAAGAAAAATGAAAACTCCTGACGATGAATACTTTGAACTGACAGACGATACTCCGATTACGGCTTTTACCAATTATCTTGATTCTCAAGGACTCGATACAAACCGTGAAAGTATGGAGAAGATAATAAATGAAACTTACCCTACTTTGATGGCTTTGAAAAATTACTACAACCGACCTCGACCTGCACAAGTTAATTCCAACATCAAACCACGCAAAAGTTCTACTGCTCAGACTCCTTCTTATCCCGCAGGACACGCTTTTCAAGCATACCTGATTGCTGAACATTTAGGTAAAAAATACCCGACTCACTATTTCAAATTTCAATCAATCGCTAACCGTATTGCGGATTCAAGAGTAAAAGCAGGACTACATTACCCTTCAGATAATAGAGCAGCCCGTCGAATGGCTAACAATTTAATATGAAGATTTACACAAGTAAGGATTCTTATAGTCCTTCTGTTTCATTTAGTTAGGTGATACCATGTCTGACAACGAAATAGAGTTTGAAGATGTAGAAGACGCTCTTAGGAGAGCCGATGAATTGGCAGAACTAACAGGGAGGGATAAGAAAGACATCATCGCTGACCTTTTAGATGATGGTGTTTTGAATAAAAGTGCAGGAGAGGATGCCGAAGAGAAAAAGGACTTTCTCGATAAAGCCCAAGAGCAAGCGGAAAAACTCAAGACTTTACTAACTACTTTGATTCCTATTTTTGCCCTTTTAATGGGTATCGGAGCCGAAGGGCTTGGTGTCTTGGATTTAACTGATTGGGGTTCTGAATCTATTTGGGAAGATGACGAGGCTTACCCTATGGAGGGAGGTTGTTTAGATAGCACAGCCAATAATTTCGACCCTGCGGCAGACTACGATGATGGTAGTTGCTTTTGGGATGGAAACGGCAACGGTGGAGGTGGTGGCCCTCCTTGTCAAACAGAATGGAGATTTGATGATTATTCTTCTGTAATGGATGATAATCTTAACATTCAATTTACCTTTTACGATGAAAGAGATTGTGGTCGCCAATTAGAGGGTGAATTTTCCATATACCTTTACCTCGATGGTCAATACTATGATGAACAACAAATAGCAGAAGTTTCTTTTAGAAATTACATTGACATGAATCTTCAATTCAATGATTTGTCGGACGGTAATTACGATTACACCATTTCTTTTACTTGTCAAGGTGGTGAGTGTCAAATAGGTAATCAATGGAATTCCCCTCACAATTACGAATTCTTTATTGATAATTATCAGCCTGAGTGTTCGGCTTACTTACAAAATCATCAATCGTATCTTGCTGAACAAGATGCTGAACAAGATGCCATCCTAATTAGTGCTGATGTAGCGATTTATCCTGAGTCTGAAGACGCTTGTGATTCCGAGCAATTCGAGATAACATGGCGATTAGAACAAAACGGAGCCGTGATATACGAACATAAATCATGGGAAAACGGTGCGGCTACCGACTCCGATGGTGCTGATTATGTTATGCACACTTTCGACGGTGTAAATGCAGGAACTTACGCACCTAAAATAATTTTGAAACTTAACGATGAAATCCAAGATGAAAAATTCATTAATTCTGTTACAGTGGAAGAATCTGAACCTTGTGATGTTGAAATTCAAAATCATTATCGAGGTCATGTTGCTAATGACGCTGAACAAGATGCCATTTTAGTAGCATTCCGAGTCGTCCCTGAGAATTGTGAAGGTGAGCAAATTTCCATTGACATTGAGATGTTTCAACCCAACTACGGGGCGAACTATACTCACGGTCTTTCTGTAAGTGGTGATTCTGCTACTGATGTCACTCACACTTTCGACGGTATTGCCATAGGTAATTCATGGACTCCCACTGTGATAGCGTCTTTAGATGGTGAACAATTAGAGCAAATATGGATGTGGGGTATTGATGTCGTGGAGCAAGAGCCTGAAACTTGCGAGATTAACTTGTTTGATATTGAGTTGATAACCAATAACACTACTGCCACAGTAGGATTCGACCTTGATTGCGGATATGAAACAAATGACCTTCAAGGTTACAATGTAAGCGTTCAATTTTTAGTTTATCATGTCAATGAAACAAATCAAGGTGCAGGAGGAACAGGGCCTATTGAATGGACTACGCAATTGTATTATATCGAAGGTTATGCTGATGATGTAAAGGTTTTAGAGTTGAACAATTTCACAGTTGAAAACACTACTCATTATGATTTTTATTGGTATGCGATTTGGGAAGATTCTGAAGGCAACCAACAGTATATCGAGCAAACTTGGTTCAACAGGGAGATAACTGAGTGAGGTGAAAAAATGTCGAAAATAGATTGGGATGTAAGAATAACTTTTAACAATTTAATGGTAGCCTTAGTTTCGCTACCTTTAATATTGGTTTTCATGGTATTGTCTTATCAGTTGATAACTACGGCTTTCGTGGACGACCAAGTGCGGGAAGATATTGAAGCGTATATCGCTGTTCTCGGAATTTTAAGTGGCCCTGCATACATGGCTATATCTCGATTCTTTGATAGGTGGAATGCAGAAGAAGAAGAGTATATTGAATCCATAAGAAGGAAACATAAAACTGAAAACGACATACAAAGAGCAATTGGTAAATTACAAGAAGATGAAGAACCAATTATTATTGAACCTGAGCCCGATACTGACGAGGTGGAATCATGAGAGATGGTGTGATTTTAGAAAGCGTAGTAGTAGGTTTCACTACTTTAACGATAGGGTCTGCTTTGATGTTTGTGCCTATTGAAACTAAGTGGTGGCCGTTTGCAGGAACCTTTTTAGTGGGCTTCCTTGCACACTTAGGTTACGAATACTTAGGCTTGAATGAATGGTTCTGTGAAAACCGAATGTAGAAATAGTCGTGCGGTGAAATTAAATCAGGTGGTATTGTGACAACAGGATATAACATTTCTTGTGATGGTTCAGGCGGCTTGTATTATCAACGCTGTTACGATTCATCAGGGCATCAAATTGTTGCTTACAATTCTCAAGGGCAACCTATAAGTTACAATCAAGAAACAGGTCAAACTTATCTCACGGCTTTGAACAGCAGCGGAACAGCGTATCAGCCTTACGGTTCAGCAGGAATTCCTTACACTTTAACAGGCGGAGGGGCGTTGTCTTCATTGGTAGGTAATTGGCTGCCAGCGGGCGGTGCAGACCCGCAAATTTTCCAAAGATTACTAACTATGCCAGGTGCAGCAGCCCGACAAAAGCAAGCCAATACAACAGTTCCTTGGTATTACCCTTCCTTTGGTCTGCGTAAATCTCCTGTGGTCTTAGGTAACAACTTTTTTTCTTCAGGATTATCTTTTTCCTCGGAGTCGGGGGCTGAAACAGAAGGTTTCGGAACTAAAATTATGAACACTTTAACCAACTTTTTCGGAATAGACAATACTAAAATTAATGCTCGACAGTTAGCACTTCGCACCGCCACCGTAGCGGTTGTTGGTGTCTTAGGCTACAACATGATTAGTAAAAACGGAGGTGAACAATAATGGTAGATTACAAAGCCATGCAGAATTCTTCTGACGAGAAAAGCACTATCGCTGAACACCATCAAGATAAAGTCGATGCTCTACGAGGTCGTTTCGCTGTGGAGATGCTTTCTTTTCTTGGTATCGCTATTGGATTCTCTTTATCTTTCTTTAATGTCCTTCGCACACACAGACAAATCCGCACCCAAATAAAAAATCTTGACTGAGCATAGCGTAAGGTTAAAAGGTAGCGTTGCCACTTTTCTTTGATACTTATGTCGAAAGACTCTTCCGAAAATGATACATCGCCCCCTGACGAGGTGGAGGTAGATATTGGTTCAGTAGAATCTGAAAGGGTTTTAGTTGATTTTTGGCAGTTTTCTGAGTATGCTAAATTAGTTCTTGGTGAAGATGAATACAAAGCCGACCCTCAGTTTTGGAGCAAACAGTTCGAGCGAGATTATGAAACCATAAAAGAACGCTTAGAAATAGAGCGTAAAATAGTTTCAGGAGAAATTGCTCCTGAAGTTTTGGAAATTTCTGAAGATTTGACTCCTACGGAATTTATTTGGGAACGGCTTGGAGGATTAAGAATGCTTAGTTTTGAGCAATTCGTTTTGGAGTTTAATCAAGGTATTTTCAGGGAAGACCGATTTTACTGTGATAAAGGTCGGGCGTGGTTGAAAAAGGTTAGAAAAACCTTATCGGAGTGTGGATTTCCTTATGTTCGTAAAGTAAAGGTGGAAGGCAGAATGTTGTTAGAAGTAAGTAAAAACACTATGGGAGTGATTTGATGAAAGAAGATGTAGATTGGGAAAGATTGTCAGACCCACAGATAATTTCAGCGAAATTTATGATAATGCTGGTTTTGGCGATTGAATTAGTAGTGCAAACCTTTTCTTTAATTGTAGCCCCTACGGAGTGGTGGACTTGGCAATTGCTTGGATTTATTACTGCTACTAATCTTGGAGCCGTGATATTAGCAATCGTGGCGCAGAACACCGCTAACGATGTTGGAAAAAATACAAAGGCTGCTTTTACGCCTGAGTTTTACAAAACTATTACTTTACTTTCAAGTTTTCACAGACACTTTGAAGCCGAAGCCCAAGCCGAAGGTCGTGACTTAGATTCCGAAGTAAAAGATTTGGCTCCTAAGATTTGGAGTCTTGTTCGTGCTAAGATAGATGTTGATGCTGTGGAAACAGATGTCGTGCCGATGAGTGCAGATATGTTTAAGGAGGAAGAAACTTTGATATTGCCTCTTGAATCTGTAAAAGAATGACAAAAGCCCATATAGTTGCACTGATAATTAGATATGTGAAATTTATTCGTAGTATTTTCTTTCTTTTATGGTTGGCGGTCTGCTTTGTTTTAGTGGTAGGCATTTTTCAACTTGCGTATTTCAATTTCACAGGCAGATTCATTATGGTTCAGCCGCAATCAGGAGTGGAATTTTTAGAGCGTTGGGCTGTGGTTGGATTTCTTTTAGATGCTCTTGTAGTTGGCTTAATTTACAGGTGGTTCGTCCAACGAAAAGCACGAAGGAAAAGGCAAAATTTAGATGGAAAGTGAAACCCAACATTCTTATAGTCGTCCCACCACATAAGATTAGTCGTAGCACAAGGCTAAATAGTATTGTTGATACATAATAACAGAAGTGATTAAAATGGCAAATCAAGACCCACAACCTGAAATTTATCAAGTGACATCGGCCTTTACAGGCGGTGGAACAGCAGCAATTGGTGACAATGTAGTAACAAACATTCAAACCTCACAAGCAAATAATGAAGAAGTAAGAATTTACGCTATGATGGTGAACATCACCGATGGTGCAGGAGCGCAAATCAGCAAATTGACGGGAGCCGATATTGACTTCAGCGTTCAAATCACAGTTGGCCCTAACAACATTCCTTCTAATGCTTTCAACATCACAGGTGTTTTCTCAAGTGAATCGCAGATGCTAACTTTCCCATCACCGATTCTTGTTCTTTATCAATACCCACTACAAGTTACTGTAACCAGCAACCAAGCGTTGGCTGCAAACAGAACTGTCAGCATTCAACTAATCAGCGAATTGGCTCTACAAAAGGTGGCAGGAACTTATACGGACAGCGACTTCCCTCGTTCACGCTGAGATGGTGGAGGCCACTCAAGCGGAGGGATAAAAAATGGTAGCACCGACACAAGGACAGCGAAACCTGAAAAACGCTTATCGTAAAAAGGGTTTTCAAACCCCTTACACTAAGAAAGGCGACTCGGTTAATCCGAATCCACCTCCTGTAAGCAGTTACGGAACTACCACTACTGCACCTACAAGTGTTCATCGTAAAGGATTGACCAGCCCTGTTCAACAGCGTCCTGTTAGGTCAAGGTTCGGTGACAGGGATGCCTTTCGTTCTTACAATTACAACATCACTCCTTGGCACTTATATCCTAAAGCAGATTCTTCCAATGTTATTAAAAGGGCAGAAGTAGCCACAGGAACTTTAGCCAACGGTGGCGGAAGTGTAGATATTCAAACTATCTATTTGACCGATAACGGTTTGGCTCCGAGTGCAGGTGGAAGACCTTTAGGAGAGTTTTGGCGTATCAGTAAATTCGGTCACGCTGAAATAAACTACGGAACAGGATTCGGTGGAACTATTACTTATCAGATTATCATTGACGGTCAAATCAGTCTTCAATGGGAAAATTTCCAATTAAGCCCTACCACACCAAACAACCAAATGTTTGTTTTCGAGAATCCTTTAGTGGTTAAAAATTCTTTTGTGTTTAGAATTATCAATAACGGAACAGGTGGAAACACCAATCCTTACAATTTCGCCACTAAGGGTGCAGTTGATTCAATGGTAGTCGGTTGGACGGAACAATACACTGCTTCTGCTGAAACTTCTCATGAAGACATCGACCAATCCTGATGATTCAGCGTTGCGAGTATTCTTATAGTGGTTCTGTCACTTTTAGGGTGAGGGTTACTTATGGGAGTCAATACAGGAACGAATAGAAGCAGGGGAGGCTTGCTTGTTCAAGACAACAACACTACTACTCCTGAAGACACAGTTTTCGCTTACGGAGTCCGTGAAATCATTGTTACCACAGGAACTTTAACTAATAACGGTCAAGGAACTGTTACTATCACCACAGGTGGTGGCGGTGGTGGCGGTTCAGGAACCGTTAATTCAGTTACTCTCGATGCCGCTTCCACAGGGCTTACAATTTCAGGTGGAACTTCGCAAACCATTACCACATCAGGAACTTTTACACTTGCAGGAACATTGGTTGCTGCTAACGGTGGAACAGGTATGAATACATACAATAAAGGTGATTTAATTGTTGGTGGAGTTACTGACCCTCTTGAAACACTCGGCACAGGTGGTCGAACTGCGGGTGACTTTTTAACTATTAAATCGGGACTTACATCACTTACATGGTCTTCTGTATTACCTCCTGCCAACGGTGGAACAGGTCTTACTTCCTATGCTAAAGGTGACATTATTTACGCTGATACAGGAGGTATTCTTTTTGAACTCCCAATAGGTTCCGCAGGTCAGGTTTTAACAGTTTCAGCAACGGGTATTCCTGAATGGGCGGCAGGTGGTGGTGGCGACACTTATACTCTTCAAGCAGATGCGAAATCAGGAACAAGCGTTCCTTTGACACTTGATGCTAACACAGGAACCGATTCATCAGTGGACTTAACTGAAGGAACCAATATCACTTTGACGAGAAACAGCGCAACGCAAATCACTATTGACGCAACAGGTATCGGAGGTTCGATTGCTGATACTCAAATCGCTGTGGGTTCAGGAACCGATACAATTTCAGGGTCTTCAGAACTCACTTTTACGATAGGTAGCCTTCCTATTGGGTCAATATCGGACTCGATTACCACTAATACTACCAATGCCTCCCCTGCTTCAAATTTTATTTCTAATGCTGCATTTACAACGAGTGGTAGCGGAACAGGCGCAGTTATCGCTTTGACGATTAGCGGAGGGGTGGTAACTGCGGCTACGGTCACAACAGCAGGTCAAGGTTATGCCGTAGGAGATACGCTAACTTTTTCAACAGGTGTTATCGGAGGAACTACGGATGTTGTTATCACTTTATCTTCTGCTGCACCCGAAACAGGTGTAGAACAAGTTCTGCAATTAGCAGCAAAAGAAGCGGTCTTAAAGGTTCAAGATACTACTGCTTCAGCGGGTAGCAGGGCTACAATCACTCTCGACCCTTCCGTTCCTAACAACACAGGCGGAGTCGCTATGTTTTGGGGAACTGACTCAAGCCCTGACTTGTATATGAAACTCGGTGCTTTCAGTGGGGCAAACAACATCGACACTAAATCGAGAGATTTCAGAATCTTTGGAACCACAGGAAACATAATGGTTATGGATGAAAACGCTCAGACTTCAGGATTCGGAAACTATTATGAATTTGTAAGTGCTTTGCCTACTTATCAGTTAGAAGGTGGTGTCATCAACGCAACCACTAACACCACTATAAGCCCTGTCGCAGCCCGTAGAGCAACATCAGGCTCTCCTGCTCAGGGAATCGGTGTAGGTTACGATTTCGTTGTGCAAACAGGGTCTTCCCCAACTTCATTCGCATTAGGCTCTCAAATTCAATCCAAATGGTCGAGTGGTGGTGTCGGGAGTGAAGACTTTGATTTATACTTCAATACAATGGAAGGCGGAAACACACCTCCTACAACTCGCATGATTATTCGTGGAGCAGATGGTCAAGTTATTGTTGGTAAAGCAGCACAAATTGGTGGTATCAAGTCAGGAATAGGGCTTGAAGTTCAAAGCGGTAGTATCAAAATGGCGGAATCATGCGTTCAAAACGACCCTACGAGTGCGATAGTAGGAACTGTTCCTGAAGAATTCGTAACTCGAATGTGCGGTTGTCTGTTTGAAAATACTGAAATACCCGATGGTGAAGATTTAGCCCTTGTCATATATTGTGGTAAAACCACTACTCTCGCAGGAGGGGCGAATTATGTGTTCGGAGATTCAG
>Ga0160423_10004240_pt1 | contig 11810 bp, 6 predicted proteins | sample CRUFie14St8metaG_FD_108191 | JGI IMG/M metagenome (GOLD analysis project Ga0160423, IMG submission 108191) | Marine microbial communities from the Costa Rica Dome - CRUD Field 142mm St8 metaG | ecosystem: Environmental > Aquatic > Marine > Oceanic > Photic zone | place: Costa Rica: the Eastern... | reverse complement strand
ATATACGAGATACAAGGTTTAAAAATAGCTTTACCTAAAACACCTAAAAAAGTACATAAGTTTGAAACTGACAGGTGGGAAGTAACTGAATATCCTAAAGAATTAAACAGAGTTAAAACTATATTTGATTGGAGAGATTACCCAAAAAATTTTAAAGACAAATATATAGATTATATTGAACATGAGTTTACCAAACGTGAAGAAGGTTTTTGGTTTTACAATAAAGGCCTTCCTACTTACATTACTGGTACTCACTACATGTACTTGCAGTGGTCCAAGATTGATGTTGGGAAGCCAGACTTTCGAGAGGCAAATAGATTATTCTACATTTTCTGGGAAGCTTGCAAAGCAGATTCACGATCCTATGGGATGTGTTACCTTAAAAACAGACGTTCTGGATTTTCATTTATGGCATCCGGAGAGACAGTTAATATGGCAACCATATCCTCTGACGCTAGGTTCGGTATATTATCAAAGTCCGGTCCTGATGCTAAGAAAATGTTCACAGACAAGGTGGTACCCATATCGGTTAATTACCCATTCTTTTTTAAACCAATACAAGACGGTATGGATCGTCCCAAAACCGAACTGGCATATCGTGTACCAGCGTCCAAGCTTACGAGAAGGAACATCACGAGTACGAGTGAAAGGCCCGAGGAGCTCACAGGTTTGGACACCACAATCGACTGGAAGAACACGGGTGACAACTCCTATGACGGTGAGAAACTCAAACTCCTCGTCCATGATGAGTCGGGGAAGTGGGAGCGGCCGAACAACATCCTCAACAACTGGCGTGTCACGAAGACGACATTAAGGTTAGGTAGTAGAGTTATTGGTAAATGTATGATGGGTTCAACGTCTAACGCGTTGGATAAAGGTGGTAACGAGTTTAAAAAACTTTATTATGATTCAGATGTTACAAAAAGAAACCGCAATGGACAGACTAGCTCGGGATTATATAGTTTGTTCATACCTATGGAATGGAACTACGAAGGATTCATTGATTCTTATGGACTACCTGTATTCGAAACGCCAGAGGAAGAAGTTCTTGACAGCAATGGGGACTTTATTGAAGTAGGTGTATTAGAGCATTGGCAAAACGAAGCAGATGGTTTAAAAAACGATCAAGATGCTTTAAATGAGTTTTATAGACAATTTCCACGTACTGAAGAACATGCTTTCAGAGACGAAACTAAAAATAGCATATTTAATTTAGTAAAAATATACGAACAAATAGACTATAACGATATACAGTCAAAACCTATAAAAGGTAATTTTGTTTGGGAAAATGGAATAAAAGATACTAATGTTAAATTTTGGCCAGATCAAAATGGTAGGTTTAACTTGGCTTGGGTGCCTAACACTAAGTTGCAAAATAACTATTTTATTAAAAACGGTAGCAAATATCCAGGTAACGAGCACATAGGTGCTTTTGGATGTGACAGTTACGATATATCAGGTACAGTTGATAAAAAAGGTTCTAAAGGATCTTTACACGGTTTAACTAAGTTTAGTATGGAGGATGCTCCTCCTAATACATTTTTTTTAGAATATATAGCTAGACCTGATACAGCTGAAATATTTTTTGAAGATGTATTAATGGCTTTAGTATTTTACGGTATGCCATTACTTGCAGAAAACAATAAACCAAGGCTATTATATTATTTAAAACGCAGAGGTTATAGAGGTTATTCTATGAATAGACCTGATAAGCTTTGGAATAAATTATCTACTGCGGAAAAAGAAATAGGTGGTATACCTAATTCTAGCGAAGATATTAAACAAGCTCACGCTGCAGCTATTGAAAGTTACATACAACAATATGTAGGTTTTAATGGTGAACAATATGGAAACATAAGTTTTAACGAAACATTAAATGACTGGGCTAAGTTTGATATTAATAACAGAACTAAATTTGATGCAACTATTAGCTCAGGTTTAGCTATAATGGCTTGTAATAAAAACTTATATAGACCAAGACAAGAAAAAGAAAATAAACCTATAAATTTTGGGTTTACTAAATATAACAATAAAGGTATGTTATCAAAAATAATAACTAATGATTAAAACGCAAAAAAAATCTAGTTTTCCAAGTCAAGCAGTGCTTGATGTAGAGAAGTCTAGCTTAGAATATGGCCTGCAAGTTGCAAGAGCTATTGAACAAGAGTGGTTTGCTAGTGATCGAGGTACTGATCGCTACTACGACACTCAACAAAAATATCATGAGTTAAAGCTTTATGCTAGAGGTGAACAATCTATACAGAAATATAAAGATGAATTATCTATAAACGGAGATTTAAGTTATTTAAATCTTGACTGGAAACCAGTACCTATTATTCCTAAATTTGTAGATATAGTTGTTAACGGTATAAACGAAAGGCTTTATGATATAAAAGCTTTTTCAGTTGATTCAGTCGCTGCTCAAAGAAGAACTAAGTATATTGAAGACATGCTAGAAGATATACAGTTTAGATCTTTTAAAACAAATGTTCAAGGTCAAACTGGTATAAACACATTTAACAACCCACCTGAAGATTTACCTGAAAACGAAGAAGAGTTATCAGTACACATGCAGCTTGATTATAAGCAAAGCATAGAAATAGCTGAAGAAGAAGCTTTATCTAACGTAATGAATTTAAATAAATATAATTTAATAAAGAAAAGATTAGATTATGATTTAGCGGTATTAGGTATAGCTTGTGTTAAAAATGGATTTAATACAGCTGAAGGTATAACAATAAATTACGTAGATCCAGCTAATATAGTTTATTCATATAGTGAGTCACCTTACTTTGAAGACTTATATTATGTTGGTGAGGTTAAAAGAGTTTTATTAAAAGACTTAATAAAACAATATCCTAACCTAACTGATGAACAGTTAAAAGAGTTAGAAGATAATTATTCAAATACTAAATACGATAAATATATTTATTATCCTGAAAAAGAAAGTGATAAAGGTTATGTCAACGTATTATACTTTGAATATAAAACTTTTAATAGACAAGTTTATAAAATAAAAGAAACACCAAGCGGAGCTAGTAAAGCTTTGAAAAAAGATGATACATTTAATCCGCCAAAAGACGCAAGAGCAAGATTTGAAAAAGTTGATAGAGCTATTGAGGTTTTATATAGTGGTGTAAAAATATTAAATCACGATGTTTTATTAGACTGGAAAAAATGTGAAAACATGACTAGACCTAAGTCTGATATTACAAAAGTGCAAATGAGTTACAACATAGTAGCTCCACGTATGTACAAAGGTAGACCAGAGTCGTTAGTTAGCCGTATGGTTAGTTTTGCTGACATGATACAATTAACACATTTAAAGTTACAACAAGTATTATCTAGAGTTGTTCCTGATGGTGTGTTTTTAGATGCTGATGGTTTAGCTGAAATAGATTTAGGCAACGGTACTAACTATAATCCGCAAGAAGCATTAAACATGTACTTCCAAACTGGTAGTGTTATTGGTAGATCATATACGCAAGATGGTGATTTTAATAACGCTCGTATGCCAATACAAGAGTTGCGTGCTGGTGGAGGTAATCAAAAAATAGCAGCTTTAATACAGTCATACAACTATTATTTACAAATGATGCGTGATGTAACTGGTTTAAATGAAGCTAGAGATGGTAGTATGCCTGATAAAAATTCATTAGTAGGTTTACAAAAACTAGCAGCTGCAAACAGTAATACAGCTACAAGACATATACTACAAGCTGGTTTATACTTAACACTTAAAACAGCTGAAGCAATATCATTAAGAGTGTCAGATGTATTAGAATATTCTAACACTAAAAATCAATTTATACTATCATTAGGTAGATTTAATGTAGGTACTTTAAACGAAGTTAGTCAATTACATATACATGATTTTGGTATATTCTTAGAGTTAGCACCTGATGAAGAAGAAAAACAAAGATTAGAAAATAATATCCAAATGGCTATTCAACAAAAACAAATAGAGCTTGAAGATGCTATAGATATTAGAGAAGTTAAAAATTTAAAGCTAGCTAATCAATTGTTAAAAGTTAGAAAGAAGAAGAAGTTTGATAGAGATCAACAGATACAACAGCAAAACATAGCTGCACAATCTGAGTCTAACGCTAAAGCGGCTCAAGCAGCTGCGCAAGCTGAAATGCAAAAAGAACAAGCTTTAGCTGAAACAAAGATAAACGTAAATAAAGCTCAGCTTGAGTTTGATATAACTAAAATGGAGAAAGAAGCGGCTATTAAATTTGAGTTAATGGAAAAAGAATTTAACTTAAATATGCAGCTTAAAGAAACCGAGAAACAGGTGATTAAAGATAAAGAGAAATACAAAGAAGATCGTAAAGATGAACGTACTAGAATACAAGCTAGTCAACAGTCTGAATTAATAGATCAACGAAAAAAAGATTTGCCAGCTAAAAAATTTGAGTCAAGTGGCTTTGATAATTTAGGTGGATTTGATTTGGAACAATTTGAACCAAGATAAATTTTTTATTAATTTTATAATATTATATTATGGCAGAAAAACAAGAAGAAGTTTTAGAGCAACAGGTTGAAGAAACAAAAGTTGAAGAACCAAAAGCAGAAGAAACTAAAAAAGATACTGGCTTCCAGGAAGACGGTACGTACAAAGCGGATTTTAGTAATCCACCAAAACCTGTAGAAGAACAGGAAACTACTGAAGAAAAAGTAGAAGAACAAGCTGTTGAAGAACCAAAACAAGAAGTTGAAGAAACTACTGTTTTGCAAGAAATAACAGATGAAGAAGAACAACCTGAACCTGTTGAAGAAACAGTTGAAGAAGATGTTCAAGAAGATATTGAAGAAAAAACTCCAGAAGTGGAGCTACCAGAAAACATACAGAAAGTTGTAGAATTTATGAATGAGACTGGTGGAACGCTAGAGGACTACGTCCGACTCAATGCGGATTACTCAAACGTAGATAATGAAGCACTTTTAAGAGAGTACTACAGATCTACAAAACCTCATCTATCTTCAGAAGAAGTTAATTTTATGTTAGAAGATAATTTTAGCTACGATGAAGAAGTTGATGAACCAAGGGATGTAAAAAGAAAAAAGCTTGCTTATAAAGAAGCGGTTGCACAAGCCAAAAACCATTTGGAGAACATGAAGTCGCAATACTACCAAGAGGTCAAGTTGGGCTCAAGGTTGACTAAAGAACAACAAAAGGCAATTGACTTTTTTAACCGCTATAATAATGAGCAGGCTCAGGTTGATGAACTAACCGCCAAACAACAGAAAAACTTTAATCAAAAAACTGATCAAGTATTTAATGAGAATTTCAAAGGTTTTGATTTTCAAGTTGGAGACAAAAAGTATCGTTACAACGTTAAAGATGTGCAGGAAACAAAAACCATTCAGTCTGACGTGCTTAAGGTTTTTAAGCCGTATGTAAAAGATAATCTTTTAAACGACGCGAAAGGTTACCATAAAGCATTGTTTGCTGCGCGAAACGCTGACGCTTTGGCTAATCATTTTTACGAACAAGGAAAAGCAGATGCTATTAAACAAATAACAGCTGAAGCTAAAAACGTTAACGTAAATAACAGAGTAACATCTGACGGTAACGTCCAAGTTGGTAATAGAAAAATGAGGGTCATAAGCGGCGATAATAGTTCTAGCCGAAAGTTTAAATTGAAGAATTATTAAAAACTAAAAGCAATTAATTATGGCAAATGTACAGTTTAGCGGAGGTGCGTCCTCCGTAGTCTCTGGTAATACCGGAGGTATAATTTCTCCTGCTTATCAAAAAATGGCTTTAGCAGAAAACTATTTAGACATTCAGTCAAATGGATGGGCTCAACAGTATCTGCCAGAGCTTTATGAGCAAGAGGTTGATAGATACGGAAACAGAACAATTTCTGGCTTCTTATCTATGTTAAGCGCTGAAATGCCTCTACAGTCTGATCAAGTTATTTGGTCTGAACAAGGTAGATTACATTTAGCGTATGAAGGTCAAATCAACCCAGTTACTGGTTTAGTTGACAATATTAAAAACATCGATGACAATAGTGTAACTGAAGCTCACGCTGTGAGAAAAGGAGCTACTGTTGTTGCAGTTGTTGGAGGTGTAGTATTTAAAGCTTATGTTAACCAAGGGATCGAGTCATCTACCGCGGCTTACGCAAACGGTACTCAATTAGATCTTTTACCATATGGCGCAGAGAACGTTAATGATTTAGCTGGTATAGCTAATGACGATGATCAAGCTATTAAGTTCTTTGTTTATGGTTCTGAGTTTGCAAAAGGTTCAGATACTATGGCTAAATCAATTGAGCCTAAGTTTCAAACATTTACTAACAAGCCTTTGATTATCAAAGATCACTTCGAAATAAATGGTTCTGACACAGCTCAAATCGGATGGATCGAAGTTGCTGGTGAGTCTGGACAAGGTGGGTACTTATGGTACTTAAAATCTTCTGGAGACACTAGACAAAGATTTAACGATTACATGGAAATGGTAATGGTTGAAGCAGAAAAAGTAGCTAAATCAGGTACTGCGACTGCTGATTCTCAACTACACGACATTTTAGGTAATGGAAAAGGTCTAGAAGGTTCTGAAGGTTTATTCTCAGCTATTGAGAACAGAGGTATTGTAACTACTAACCTATTAGATGAATTCGCTGAAGGCGGTTCTGCAGGTGTTGCAGCTACAGATGGTATCAATGACTTTGATCTTCTTTTAGCAGAACTTGATAAGCAAGGTGCTATTGAAGAAAACATGTTATACCTTAACAGAACATCAAATTTAGTATTTGATGATATTTTAGCTAGTTTATCAGTTGGATCACAAGGTGGTACTGCTTACGGAGTATTTGAAAACTCTGAAGATATGGCACTTAATCTTGGATTTACTGGTTTCAGACGAGGTTCTTATGACTTCTACAAAACTGATTGGAAATACTTAAACGACTCTTCTACAAGAGGATTAGTTGGTGGTATCAAAGGAGTAATGATTCCTGCAGGTACTTCTTCAGTATATGATCAGCAAGTAGGATCTAATGTACGAAGACCTTTCTTACACGTTAGATATAGAGCTGGTGCTGCTGATGATAGAAAATTAAAATCTTGGGTGACTGGATCAGTTGGTGGACCAACTAGTTCAAACATCGATAAAATGGAGATTAATTATCTATCTGAAAGATGTTTAGTAGTACAAGCTGCTAACAATTTTGTATTAATTAAGTAATACATTTTTATTAAAAGCAAAGGGAGCTTCGGCTCCCTCGGCTTTTATTTTATTAACTTTTATTATATTATATCATGGAAAAACAAAAAGTAAAAAATCCTAAAACCGGAGATGGTTGGATTATAAAAGACAGGTTATATGAATTAGAGATTCAAAAAATACCACCTGTTTATATTATAAAGTCAAGAGGTTTATTTTATTTTGACAAAGAAAAAGGTTACGAAAGAGAAATAAAGTATTGTAGAAATCAACAAACTCCTTTTGTAGACGAAATGAAAGGCCCTCAAAGATTAGGTCACATTGTTTTTAGAAACGGTCAATTATTTGTAGAAAAAGAACAAGTGGCTTTACAAAAATTTTTATCATTATATCACCCTGATTCAGGCAAAAAATTTAAAGAACATAATCCTGAAATTATTGCTCAAGATGATATTAGTTATTTAGAATTAGAATTAGAAGCATTAAATGCTGCTAACGCTATGGATATTGATAGAGCTGAAGCAATTGTAAGAACAGATGTTGGCTCTGCGGTTACTAAGATGACTTCTAAGGAAATAAAACGTGATTTAATGGTATTTGCTAGGAATAATCCTAGTTTGTTCTTAGAACTTGCTAATGACGAAAACTTAAATATCAGAAACTTAGGTATTAGAGCTGTTGAAGCTAACATAATTAAATTGTCAGATGATAACAGATCATTCCTATGGGGAACAAATAGTAGAAAATTATTTGATGTTCCATTTGATGAAAACGCATATTCAGCTTTAGCCGCTTGGTTTAAAACTGATGAAGGTGTAGAGGTTTTCAAACAAGTTGAAAAGAAACTAAAATAATAATCATTTATAGAGGTGGTCATCTCTATAGGTGACCATCTACTATAAAAAAGAAATTATGGCGATTAACATAAATAAAGTATATAAAACTGTTTTATCTATATTAAACAAGGAACAGAGAGGTTATTTAAATCCTTATGAATATAATAATATAGCTAAACAAGTGCAGCTTGAAATGTTAGAAAAATTATTTTTTGATTATAATAAATTTTTAAACATTGAAAAAGTTGGCCGTATAAACGAGTCATTTGCTGATATACCACAAAAAATACAAGAACAGTTAGATGAATTTTATACATCTTCAAGTATAAACTTAAGTTCTGGTGTTGGTTCTTTACCAACAGACTTATACAAAGTTATAGATTTAACTATAAATAATCAAACTGTTGAAGTTCAGAAAATAGATAAAAATAAACTTCCTTATCTCAAATCATCGCCACTAACAACTCCATCAGCTTCATTTCCTATATACATTCAAAGAGAAACAGATTTCGTTGTAGATCCAACAACTGTGTCTAGCGTTTTGATGCAATATGTTCAAATGCCTCCTGACCCTAGATGGGGTTATTCAAGTAATGCTACATATGGTACACAAGTTTATGATTCAACAGTTTTTGTTGAAACAGGTTTAATAAACAGTAGAAATTTAGCTACATTAGCTAGTCAATTTACAACTAACCAAACAGGTTTAACTAACGGAACTTATACTACGTTTACAACTAGTGGTACTGGTACAGGTGCTACATTAACATTAACTGTTGCAGGTGGAACAGCTACTGGTTTAGTAGTTGGTAATGCTGGTAGTGGTTACGCTATAGGCGATACTTTAACTTTTTCTTTTGGAGCTTCTGGTAATGTTGTATATACTATAAAGGCAGGTGATACTTTTGGTAGTAGCACTAGAGGATCAACAGATTTTAAGCTACATGCTTCTCAAGAGTCTGAATTAATTATAGGTATACTAGCATACGCTGGTTTTGTAGTTAAAAACGCAGAAGTATTTCAAGGGGCTGTACAATTAGGTCAAAGTACACAAATATCTAAACAACAACAATAATGGGATTACTAGGAACAACAACAGCAGAACAGTATTATAAAATTAGTCAAAGGTTTGTTACTACAGCAAACCAAGCAGACTCAACTCATGCTGACTATGGTAAATATACTTTAACTGTATCTAGTTTACCTGCAGCTGAAACAGATTTTATAATATTTGTTAATGATACAGAGGTTAATAGAACTACATATAGTTATGATGGTAGCACAGGTGTTATATCGTTTTCATCTGGACATCCAGCAGCGGGAGCAGTAGTTGTTGTTAAGTTTATTGATAGAGCTTTAGGTGATTATAGATATATAAAACTAAAAGATATAGTAAATAACTTTATAATGGGTTTTGTTGGTAATGGTAAGTTAATACCTATAGCTGACAGATCAGAAGTTTTGTTTCATGCTAAAAGAGGTATACAAGAGTTTAGTTATGATATATCTCGTATGGAAAAAATACAAGAAGTTGAAATACCACCAACATTAACACTACCTATGCCACAAGATTATATAAGTTATATTTCTTTATCTTGGGTTGATGACGCAGGTGTAGAACATCCAATATATCCAGCTAAATACACTTCAAGGCCTAGTGAGTCAGTAGCTCAAGCTGATGATGGTGCTTATTTATTTGATAGTGATGGTGGAACTCTTACTATAACGCCCAGTATAACAGAAGGTAGATTTAAAGACTTTCAACTAGATACACTAAACGGAACATCACAGCAAGATGATTACTTTTTGTATACACATTATATAGCAAATAGATTACATACATTTTCTTCAAGATACGGTATAAATCCTGAAATAGCTAATTTTAATGGTGTTTTTGTTGTTGATGAAGTTAATGGTCAGTTTGGTTTTGACAGTTCAATGAGCGGTAGAATTATAACCATAAAATATGTTTCAGATGGTTTAGCTACAGATGCTGAAATGAAAGTACACAAAATGGCTGAAGATGCCTTGTATAAATACATCGTATTTAATATATTATCAACTAGAGCTAATATACCAGAATACATAGTAAATAGATACAGAAAAGAAAGAAGAGCTGCAATGCGTAATGCTAAGCTTAGATTATCTAATTTAAATATAAAAGAACTTACACAAGTAATGAGAGGTAAGTCTAAACAACTTAAACACTAATAAATGCCAGAGATTAAAAATAATTTCGTTCAAGGTAAAATGAACAAAGACCTTGACGAAAGATTAATTCCTAAAGGTGAATATAGAGAAGCTCAAAATGTAATTATAGGTGAGTCTGAAGATTCTGATATTGGTGCTATTGAAGTTATATTAGGTAATATAAAGAAAGCAACAGGTTTAAGTTCTAACTTAGCAGGCACACCTGAAGTTATAGGTTATTGTAGAGACGTTAAAAATAAAAAAATATATTATTTTACTACAAACTTTGCTGGTAATGAAACTGACAATATAAGAGATATAACAAGAGCTAAAGGCGCTGGAACATCTTCTTATAATTCTAGCTCTACGGATAATTGTAGAATAATTGAGTATGATGTTGAAACTGAACAAAACACTGTATTAGTAGAAGGTGCTTTTTTAAATTTTAGTAAAAATCACTTAATAACAGGTACTCAAGTTATAGATGATCTTTTATTTTTTACAGATAACTATAATCAACCAAGAAAAATTAACGTTGCAAGAGCTAAATCAAATCCTTCGTATTATACTAACGAAGATCAAATATCTGTTGCTAAATATGCTCCATATAAAGCTATAAGATTAGTAAATAAAAACGGTAAGTGGGCTGAAAGCAATACTGCTACCTCAGATGTTGTAGCTGATAAAACAGATAATAGTATAAAATCAGATTATATGTTAGAAAACTTTTTAAGGTTTTCATACAGATATAAATATGATGACGGTGAATATTCTGTTTTTGCACCTTTTACTCAAGTTGTTTTTGAACCTTTAAACGATGCTGTATTATTAAGAGGCGAAGATCAAAGAAACTCAACAGCTAATCAACCAGATGTTCCAATTAGTGAGCAAGATGTTTTGCAAAGAACAACTTTAGATGTAATGCAAAACGCAATAAATAAAGTTATATTAAGAGTACCCTTGCCAAATGCTAATGAAAGAGCACAAACAACTGATAACTTTACTACATATAGTAATGATTATAAAATTAGAGAAATACAAATAGTATTAAAAGAGTCAAATAGTAGAGCTATTAAAGTTGTTAAAAATATAAAAATAAGTAACAACGATGGATCGTTAGATAGTAACTTAACATCTAATTTAGATAGTTATGGTGTAAAACCTTTAAGTACTGGCTCTACAACTTATTATAGACAAGTATATAAACACGTATACAGGTCAGAAAAGCCTTTTCAAGTATTACCAGAAGATCAGACAACTAGAGTTTTTGATCAAACACCTGTTCAAGCTAAAGCACTTGATATTGTAGGTAACAGAGTTGTTTTTGGTAACTTTGTAGAAAATTATGATTTTCCTAAAGACGAATCAGGTAACAAAGGTATGAATTATTATATAGGTTCAGCTGCTAAAGGTGACGCTAGATTTGGAACTACGTTTGGACAAAAAGAATATAACTTTACAGCGTATAAACATCATAATATAAAACAAAGAAGAACATATCAAGTTGGTGTTGTTTTTGCTGATAAATTTGGTAGACAATCACCTGTTATATTATCATCATTTAAACCAAGCTCTAGTTTTCAAACTACTGATACTTTTACAGT
>Ga0160423_10004239_pt1 | contig 11811 bp, 5 predicted proteins | sample CRUFie14St8metaG_FD_108191 | JGI IMG/M metagenome (GOLD analysis project Ga0160423, IMG submission 108191) | Marine microbial communities from the Costa Rica Dome - CRUD Field 142mm St8 metaG | ecosystem: Environmental > Aquatic > Marine > Oceanic > Photic zone | place: Costa Rica: the Eastern... | reverse complement strand
GATCCCATGGCCAAGACGTTCCCCGATGCCCAGAAATACTCTGATTTCCGCGAAATGCTCACAAAAATGGGCGATCAGATCGACGGCGTCACTATTTCCACACCTGATCACGTCCACGGAGTGGCCGGCATTATGGCGATGCAGATGGGCAAGCACATCTATTGCCAAAAGCCCCTCACCCAAACCGTTTGGGAATCCCGTATGATGCGAAATCTTGCACGCGACAAGAAACTCGCCACCCAAATGGGCAACCAAGGCAGTGCCGAGAGCGGCCTCCGGCGCTCGGTGGAGCTCATTCAGTCCGGCGTAATCGGAAAACCGCTTGAACTCCACGTCTGGACCAACCGCCCGGTTTGGCCTCAAGGATTAGAACGCCCCGACAAAAGCGACCCAATCCCTGACACCATGAACTGGGATTCCTGGATTGGGCCGGCCCAGATGCGTCCTTACGTCAACGGCCTCTACCATGACTTCAAATGGCGCGGCTGGAGCGATTTCGGCACCGGCGCCCTCGGTGACATGGCCTGCCACACGGTCAACATGCCCTTCCGTGCGCTTAAGCTCGGCTACCCCACCAAAATCGAATGCGAAATGTCGTCGCGCATTTACGATGAAACCTACCCTCTCACTTCCCGAGTTCGCTTTGACTTCCCCGAGCGCGAAGGGCTTCCTCCGCTCAAATTCTGGTGGTACGAGGGAAACCCCAAAAACAACTTCACCCCCATCCGTCCCTACCCCGATCTCATCTCTGAAATCGTCAACCTCCGCGGCGGAAAACTCCCCGGCAGCGGCGCGCTCATCATTGGCGAAAAGGGACAACTATTTTCACAAGACGACTACGGTCGCAGCTTCTATGTCAAACTGAAGGGGGAAAAAGAATTCACCCAGGGCGACAAGCACGAAGCCTGTCAGGGAGTCCCGCAAACGATTGATCGCTCTCCAGGCCACCATGAGGAATGGATTGAAATGATGAAGGGCGGAAAGCCGGCCTACTCAAATTTCGAAATCGCGGCATATCTCAACGAAGTCATTCTCCTGGGCACCATCGCCCAACAAATCGGTGAAGGAAGTCCCATCGACTGGGACGGCCCGAACATGAAGTCCACCAACAACAAACTGGCCTCAAGCCTAGTGAAGCGCGACTACCGTGACGGCTGGGCCCCCAAAGTATAATTCTCGACGCGCAGTGACAGAAAACGCCGGTCTTGCTGTTCAACTCGACCCAGTGAGTCACAAAATTCTGATCGTCGAAGATGAAGTCGATATCGCCACGTTGGTTACATTCAACCTCCAACGGGCAGGCTACGCCGTGGACATGGTTCACGACGGACTAGAGGGACTTGAGAAAATCATCAAGGATCAGCCTGATCTCGTTGTTTTGGACCTCATGCTTCCCGGCATGGATGGCTTCTCTATCCTGAAGGAAATGCAACGAGACTCCCGGGCCAATCAAATTCCGGTCCTGATGTTGACCGCCAAGAGTCAAACCGACGACCGAATCCGCGGCCTGGAATCTGGCGTCGATGATTATCTGACAAAGCCCTTCAGCCCGAAGGAGCTCATCCTCCGGGTTCAGGCCATCCTCAAAAGAAATCAAGCGACACCTGGCTCCGTCATTTTCTCATTCGGCCCCTTCCGCTTCGATAAAAACAACCTCACTTTTTATCTCAACGAAGAACCGCTTCAGCTGACCTCCACTGAGTTCAAACTCCTCCTCTATCTCTGCCAACGGGCCGGTCAACCCCAGGACCGGAACGATTTACTCAGGGTCGTCTGGGGTTATAACGATGATGTGCATAGCCGCACTCTCGACACCCACATGAGACGTCTCCGACAAAAACTCGGAGACGAAGCCTCATTTATTGAAACGGTGCGCGGGATAGGCTATCTCGTCAGGGAAATTGAATGACTTATTTTCTCGTCGCCCTTATTTGCATCCTTGTCTATGCGCTCGCCTCTTCCATTTCCCGGAATCGGAATGAGCGCAAATTACATGAGATCGCCAAACAACAACTCAAAGAAAACTATGAGAATGTTGCCGAACGCCACGAACATGAATTCGCGCGCTTGCTCGACGCCCTTCCCGACCCATTCATTTCAATCAATGAAGAAGGCCGGATCATCCGGCACAACCGACCGGTCGCAGAGTTATTTCAAGGTCGTAAAATCCTCGACCGCAGCTTCCAGCAAGTCCTGCTTGACCCAGCGCTCATCGCCGAAATCGAGAAGTCCATGGAAAATGCCAGCGCCATTTCCACTACCCTGTCTTTTCCGCCCACCTCCCCATTCTCCGACAAATCCCTCGACAAAGAATCACACTGGAAAGTCGACCTACGCCCCCTCTCGCTCAATCGTGATACTCTGGAGATCCAACTGATAATGCGCGACATCACTGCGGAAGTTCAAACCGACCAAATCCGCAAGGACTTCGTCGCGAACGCTTCCCATGAACTCCGCACTCCTCTCTCGATCATTGCGGGCTATCTGGAAAATCTCACCGAGGAAGATGGGCTCGATAACAAGGAAATCGCTGAAAATATGCTTTCCACGATGGAGCGGCATGTCGTCCGCATCAACCGTATCGTTGAAGACATGCTCGTCATTTCCAAACTGGAATCAGACGACCGAACACCTCTTAATTTGGAATCCTTTAACCTCGCAACTTGCGTTCGCGATGTCGTCGAGCGACTTGATTTGCTGATCGAAAAACAAAACGCCAAAGTCAGCATCGACATTCCGGAAATCACCCTCACCGGAGACCGGTTTTACTGGACCCAGATCCTCTTCAACCTGGTCGAAAACGCCCTCAAGCAAAATGCTTCAACAAGCGTAGAGGTCAAAGTTGAAGCCAAGAAAAAAAATAAGGGCAGCCCGATTATCCTCGCCGTCTCGGACAACGGAATCGGAATCCCCAGCGCAGACCTTCCGTTTATCTTCAAACGCTTTTTCCGGGTGGAGAAGCACCACTCACAAAATCAAATCAAAGGAACCGGACTGGGACTCTCCATCGTCAAACGCGCCGTCGAAGCACATGGCGGAACCATCGAGGCAACTTCTACTCCGGGAACCGAGACCACTTTCACAATGACCATCCCCTCGGAACCCATTAACTAAGTGTGCCGAACCTCCAAGAGTAATCAACGCTGTGTATTTCATTTTCTTTTTCTAGTTGTTTGACACCGTTCAGTGACGACGCCCTCACAATAGCCCGATCCAGTAACTCGTATAACGATGAGTGGTAACTGTTTCGTCACATTGATAAAAGCTCTCGCAGAAAAAGAAACGGGCACCTCTCCCGAGATGCCCGTTTTACAAAAAATAGGATGTCAGGAGGAGATCCTAGAAATACATCCGCGCTGCCAACCAGAAGGTGGTAGCGTCAGAATCAGTAGCGCCGCCATCAACAGTTTCGTATTCCACGCCAGTCATCAACTTGGCGTTGTGATCACAAAGGAAGTAATTCAATCCACCATAGATGGTGTGGTTTTCATCTCCAAAAGGAACATTCAAATCAATGTCATTCCTCGAAACGTTTCGCACGTTGCGGCTCTGAGGACGAAGGAGATCGTCTCCACTGGAACGCGCCCACTGGTAACGAACAACCGCCTCAAGCTTGTCTTCAATCAGTTCCTTGGATGGCATAATCACAACACCGTAGACATTATCTCCGTCATGCGTTTCGCCATAAGTCGCGTTGGTGAAGAGGTCAAAACCTCCAACTTCTGTCTCGTAGGTCGCCGTTGCCGCCCACTCATAGCCAAGAACATCGTCCTCTGCTGCGGTGGAGTCATTGTAAAGCACATCAAGAGAAAGGTCTCCATCAGCAACATCCAAAGCCATGCCGGCAAGATAAGCAATTCCGCCATCCCAGCCCGCGAGAGCATCCCTATCCTCCTCGGTGGAAAACACCCCCAAGGTAAAGTCGATGTCATTCTTCTCAGCTTCAATCTTCACTCCAGTCGCACGATCTGGTGCATAGAAATTATTGAGGTTGGAACGTTCCACCGTCTTGATCTTCTTGGAGGAATAACTCTCCTCACCACCGAAGGCCACTTTGTAGCGACCGTATCCGACTTTCACATCTTCAAACCCAGCGACATCTCCAACACTGTATGCCAGATTTAACTCATCGAATCCGCTGTAACGAATGCTGGTATCGCGGAATCCACCGTTCTCATAATTCGCGCGAGCAGTGAGCTTAAACGCGTTAAGAAAATTGACGGAAGTTCCGAAGCGAAGGCGACGAAGCTCGTCACCATTGCCGTCAAAATCAGCTCCACCGATTTCTCCATCCGTTTGGCCCCACTGATAATGGGCCCGCCCGAAGAACTTCACCTCCTGAATGAAGGGGTTCTCCTTGTCTTCATAGACGGTGCCGATGTTCTTCAGTGTATCGCACCAATCCCCGCAAGGCTCGGGTTCCGAGACGGGGACCACGGTTACGTCACCTGCGAAGGCTCCTGCAGAAGCGGCAACAAAGCCACCTCCGATTGCTTGAATCAATTTGTGTTTCATTTGTGTATTAAGTCACATTTCTGCCAAGGTTCCCCCTGGCATGTCTTGGATAAAGACACAATTGTGCAATTTCGCCAAACCCAAATTGTGAAAGCTTTGTCACAACAAAACCCGAGAGCCGTCCCCTATCCTCTGACCTTTGCGTAGTAACATACTAGAAAAATCACATCTCCCTCCTCCTCATCGTGCAGTGCACGCTCGCCGGCGAAGACGCCACCCAGTTTCAAGCCGACAAGCTCACCCCCTGGGTCTCGACCTTATCCAAATCCCTCAACGAGACCACGGAACGCCCGCTTTACCGACTCCCTGCCAAGCTGGTAAAACTTTCCTCGTAAACAGGTCGCTTGCACCCCCAACCTCCCCGACTACCTTGGCTCCGTGCCCAAGAAATCTGACTCCTCCCAAGCAAACAGCACTATCCGCATCCGAGGAGCCCGGCAGCACAACCTGAAGAACCTCGATCTCGACATCCCCATCGGCGAGCTCACCGTCATCACTGGCCCGTCCGGCAGCGGAAAATCCTCCCTCGCCTTTCACACGCTCTACGCCGAGGGCCAACGCCGCTACGTTGAAACCTTCTCGCCCTATGTCCGTCAGTTCTTTGACCGCATGGACAAGCCCGAGGTCGATCGCATCGACGGCATCCCGCCCGCCATCGCCATCGAGCAAAAAAACACCATCCGCACCACTCGCTCAACCGTCGGCACCCTCACCGAGGTCAACGACTACCTCAAGCTCCTCTACCCTCGCCTCGCCACGGGCTACCACCCCAGCACCGGCAAGCCTGTCCAGCCCGACACGCCGGCCTCCATCCTTGAGTGGTGCCAATCCCACTTGAGCGACGAAACCATCCTAGTCATCTTCCCCATCCCGGTTCCCAGAGACACCACGCCCGAAGAGCTTTTCCCCTTCCTCAATTCCCAGGGCTACCTCCGCATCCTCCTCAACCAGAAAGTGCTCCGTACTGACTCCGTCCCCGCACTCAAAAAACTTCCCCGAAAAATCCACGTCATCCAGGACCGCATCAAGGTCACCTCGCGGAACAAATCCCGCCTCACCGAAGCCTTCGAAAACGCCCTCCGTCTCGGCAAGGGACATTGCCAGGTTTCCGACCCAAAATTCAAGCTCACCGAATTCGACACTACCTGGTCCCCCCTCCGCCAGCCGACCTCTTCGCTCTTCAGCTTCAACTCCCCCCTCGGGGCCTGCCCGACCTGCCGGGGCTTCGGTCGCATCATCGGCATCAATCTCGACAAAGCCATCCCCAACCACCTTCTCTCGATCAAGCAGGGCGCCATCAAGCCATTCCAGGGCGAACGCGGCGAAGACTGCCAACGCGACCTCCTCCGCGCCTGCCGGGAAATCCAGCTCGATCCAAAAACGCCCTGGAACGAACTCACTTCCGAGCAACAACACTGGGTCAAATATGGCGAACGCACCCCTCTCTCTCCTCTTTCCTCGCTCGAACAATCCGAGCAACTTTGGACCGAAAACCGTTGGTATGGCATTCAAGGCTTCTTCGACTGGCTCGAAACGAAAGCCTACAAGATGCACGTCCGCGTCTTTCTCGCCCGCTACCGCGCCTACACCACCTGCTCCAACTGCCAGGGCTCCCGCCTCCAGCCCGACGCCCTCCATTTCAAGATCCTCGACAAAACCCTCCCTGCCCTTTGGCAGCTCCCCATCGACCAACTTGTCGACTTCTTCGGGGAAGTGGCCCAAGCCCACGCCCCTCTCGACAAGTCGGCCAAGCTCGTCCTCGACGAAGTGACCTCGCGCCTCAATTACCTCACCGAAGTCGGCCTCGGCTACCTCACTCTCGACCGCCCCGCCCGCACCCTCTCCGGGGGCGAGATCGCCCGCGTCAATCTCACCACCTGCCTCGGCTCCGCTCTCACCCAAACTCTCTTCGTCCTCGACGAACCGACCGTCGGCCTGCACCACCGCGACATTCATCGCCTCACCAAGGTGATGCACGCCCTGCGCGACAAAGGGAACACCCTCGTCGTCGTCGAACACGATGAAGCGGTCATGCACCAAGCCGACAACCTCATCGACATGGGCCCCGCCGCCGGCGAAGCCGGAGGCACCATCGTGGCGGCGCTTTCCAAGTGCCAAGCCAAGAAAAAACACCCCACATCCCAAACCCTCCCCTACCTCGACGGCACAAAATCCATCCCCATTCCCAAATCCTATCGTAAGCCCAAGGCCCACCTCTCCATCACCCGCGCCTCGGTCAACAATATCAAAAACCTCGACGTCGAAATCCCCCTCGGCGTCTTCGTCGCCCTTACCGGCGTTTCCGGATCCGGGAAATCCTCTCTCGCGCACCCCATCATCTACAACAACCTTGCCCGCCATTTCGGCATCGTCACCGACGAAGAACCGGCCCCCGCCGAGATCTCCGGACTCGACGAACTCGCCGGCGTGCAACTCATCGATCAATCGCCCCTCTCGCGCACCCCGCGCTCCACCCCCGCCGTTCTCCTTGGCGGTTTCGAACACCTCCGTCAGCTCTTCGCTCTCACTCCGGCCGCGAGAGCCCGCGACCTCACCCCGGGATACTTTTCCTTCAACTCCGGCCCCGGACGCTGCCAACGCTGTTCAGGCAACGGCTTCGAAAAGGTCGAAATGCAGTTCCTCTCCGACCTCTACCTCACCTGCCCCGAGTGCGAAGGCTCCCGCTTCACCAAGGCCGCCCAGGACATCACACTGAACGGCCTCTCCATCACTGAAATTCTCAAGTTCACCGCTACCGAAGCACTCGATTTCCTCGACACCCTCGAAGCTGCGACCCGCAAGGAGGAGCTCCACATCGCCAAAGCCCAAAACGCCCTTCGTCCTCTCGTCGACACCGGCCTCGGCTACCTCCGCCTCGGCCAACCCCTCAACACCCTCTCCGGCGGCGAAGCCCAACGCCTGAAAATCTGCCAACTTCTAACCGACACCAGAGGCAGCATCAACACTCTTCTCATTCTCGACGAACCCACCACCGGCCTCCACTTTACCGACATCGAGGTCCTCCTCGGCGTCTTCCATCGCCTCACCGACGCCGGCTACTCCCTCCTCGTCATCGAACATCAACTCGATGTCATCAAAAACGCCGACCACGTCATCGAGATCGGCCCCGACGCCGGCACCAAAGGCGGAAAAATCACCTTCACCGGCACCCCAAAACAACTCGCCAAACGCAAGACCGAAACCGGTAAGGCTCTCTCAGCTGCCGTTTCCAGTTCAAAGAGGCTCGCGAAGAAAAAAGCCGCCTCCAAATCACAGATCTCCCTCACCGGCCTTCGCCACCACAACCTCAAAAACATCTCTCTCGACATTCCTCTCCACGAGTTTGTCGTGGTCTCCGGCCTCTCTGGCAGCGGAAAGTCCACCCTCGCTTTCGACGTCCTTTTCTCCGAAGGACAACGCCGCTTCCTCGACTCGATGTCACCTTACGCACGACAATTTGCGAGCCAACTGGAAAAGCCCGACCTCGATCTCATCGAAGGACTCCCACCCACCGTCGCCATCGAACAACGCATCTCCCGCGGCGGCGGCAAATCCACCGTCGGCACCGTCACCGAGATCCTCCACTTCCTCCGCCTCCTCTACGCCAAAGTCGGCGTGCAGCATTGCCCACAATCCGGCGAAGCCGTCATCTCCCAGACACCCGAAGCGATCGGCGAGCAGCTCGGCAAGCTCCTCACCAAACACAAATCCCTTCGTCTTCTCTCCCCCGTTCTCCGCGGCCGCAAAGGCTTCCATAAGGAATACGCTGAGGCCGCCACCCGCGCCGAGATGGATGAAATCTTCATCGATGGCGAACTCATCAAAACCGCAGATTTCCAGCCCCTCGCCCGCCACAAAGCCCACGACATCGACTTCGTCGTCGGAAACATCACTGGCAGGAAAGACGCACCCAAAGTCATTTCCCGTGCCCTGCAATACGGCAAAGGCACCCTCCGCGCACTCACCCCAAAAGGCCAACTCACCACCTTCTCGACCGCCCGAGTCTCACCCACCACCGGCGAGTCCTTCGACGAACTCGACCCCAGCCACTTCTCTTTCAACTCCCCACGAGGCTGGTGTAAAACCTGCCGGGGATACGGCCATATCGTCGCCAGCCGATACGACAGCAAGGCTTTCAACTCCGAAGCCGAGGCTGAAATCCACGAGGAAAAAAGCCGCGCCAAAACCGACCCCGCCGACACCAAAGTCTGCCCCGATTGCTACGGTGCCCGTCTCCGCGAAACCTCCTGCCACGTTTTCCTGAAAGGCAAGCTGTCGCTACCGGCTCTCTCCGCTCTCTCCGTGCAGGATGCTCTTAAGAAAACCAAATCCTTCAAATTCACCGGGCGCGACCTTGAAATCAGCCGCGACATTCTCCCCGAGATTGTGCAACGCCTCAACTTCCTCGACCAAGTCGGACTCGGTTACCTCCAACTCGACCGCTCCGCCACCACCCTATCCGGCGGCGAATCCCAACGCATCCGCCTCGCCGCGCAACTTGGCTCCAACCTCCAGGGCGTCCTCTACATCCTGGACGAACCCACCATCGGCCTTCATCCCCGCGACAACACCGCCCTCCTCGGTACCCTTCACGCACTCAGAGAAAAGGGCAACTCCCTCCTCCTCGTCGAACACGATGAAGACACCATCCGCGCTGCCAGTCACCTCATCGACCTCGGTCCTGGCGCTGGTGTCGAAGGCGGAGAGGTCGTTTATCAAGGCTCCAAACTCACCGGAAAGAATTCCAAATCACCCACGATTCAGGCTCTCAAAAAACCTCTCGTTCATCCTTCACGAGGGTTACGCCGTAAGATCCTCAAAGCCAAAAAGAATTGGCTCCAACTCAAAGGCTGCACCCTGAACAATCTCAACAATCTCGACGTCCAAATCCCCCTTGGGCGTCTCACCGTTCTCACAGGCGTCTCCGGCTCCGGCAAATCGTCTCTCATGCGTGGTTGTCTCAGTGTCGCCTGCGAGAAGAAGCCTAAAAACACGCCTTATGACAAAGCCCTCGGCTTCGAGAATTTCAAATACCGCTACGAGGTTGATCAATCTCCCATCGGGAAAACCTCGCGCTCCTGCCCCGCCACCTACGTCAAACTCTTCGACCACATCCGCGCCCTCTTCGCTCAACTTCCCGAATCCCGCATGCGCGGCTACACCGCCTCCCGCTTTTCCTTCAACAACAAAGAAGGGCAATGCCCCGAGTGCAAGGGTAACGGCCGCATCAAACTGGAAATGGATTTCCTCCCCACCACCCGGGTCGATTGCGAAAGCTGCTCTGGCCAGCGCTACAATCCCGCCACCCTGGAAATCCGTTACAACGGACTCACCATCGGCGATATTCTCAATCTCAATATCAAGACCGCCGCCCAGTTCTTCTCCGCCCACCCCAAGCTCCAAAAAACCCTCCAACTCCTCGCCGACACCGGCCTGGGCTACCTCACCCTCGGCCAACCGTCCCCCACCGTCTCAGGCGGCGAAGCCCAACGCCTAAAACTTGTGACTCAACTTACCAAAGGACGCCCCAAGATCACCGATGTCGGCCCGACCAATACCAACCTCTACCTTATCGAGGAACCCACCATCGGACTCCATCAACAAGACGTGGCCCGCCTCACCAATGTCCTTCACCGCCTCGTCGACGAGGGCCACACCGTCGTGGTCATCGAGCACCACATGGACCTCGCCGCGGAAGCCGACTATCTCATCGATCTCGGCCCCGAAGCCGGCCCGGCTGGCGGTAAAATCATCGCCCAAGGCACACCCGAGGAAGTCGCGAAATGTAAGCAATCCAAGACTGCTCCATTCATCGCTTCCGTCTTATAAGATCACTCGATAATCACCGAATTCGGAAGGCGGTCGCGCTGAATGAGTGGTTTGAAATTTCCGATCGGATCTGCGGGCTTGCTGTGACCTTGAGGGATTCCTCCCATCAAAACAGCGGCTGCACGGATGCTTTGGGAAAAGAGAAAACTGCGCCGATTCATGTTGTTCCTCACTCTACAACCCTAACACCACAACCCCTCCGCGCACAAAGCACAAGGGCGGGTGGCTGGTCCTTGTGGAAATGGCGGACCCGGAGGGATTGACTTCTTTTCAGTCAGTCTGAACCGACCAGAGAGCCTTCGGTTTTTTTCTCAAAGAACTCCCTCACCTCGCTAGGTCTCCTGCGGAACTCGAACTGGCTCGCTGGGGTGAGCCAAGGTCCTCGTTTTCTCTGGAGACGCCATCGCCCCACCCTCGCAAGCGAAGGTGGGGCGATGGCGGACCCGGAGGGATTCGAACCCTCGATACCGTTTCCGGTATACTCCCTTAGCAGGGGAGCGCTTTCAACCACTCAGCCACAGGTCCCGAGTCTTAGTTGATGGGCGGGATATGATCAGCTTCCCGCACTTTCGTCAATGGGAAGCGTGCATTAATGAAGGTTTTTTTCGCAAGGGAAAACAGATCGCGCCGTCAAAAAAGGCGACCCGAATCGGATCGCCTTTTTCATTAAGAATTTCTGGGATGTTTCGAACTTAGTTCGACTTAACCTTCTCGAGAATCACTTGGTCGCCTGGCTGGATAACCACTCCTGGAGCAAGTGATCCTGGAACGATTTCAGCAACTGCCTGATTGGCTTCGAGAGAAGAAATCGCCACCTTACCAAGGAGACGGCCACCACGTTGAACCAGAAGGCGGGAGTCACCGGCAAGACCTGATTTTTCTCCAGCTGCAATGACGAGGAAATCCCACTCACTACTCACTGAAGTCACGGTAGCCTGAAAATCATTTCCAAGAACACGAGCTCGGCTCTCGGCAATTTTGCTACCCACACGATTAATTTCGTCGTTGTTCTTACCAACTTCTTTGATCAGTCCTTCTTTCACGATTTCCTGCTCTTCGTACTCCCTGTCCAACTTACGCTTCGTAGCCTGAAGATCCTCAAACACCTTGGGGACGTCTTCGATCTCGGTATCAGGAAACAACTCCTTAATCTCCGCCATGATCTTGGCGATCTCATCTTGGCGGGCTTTAGCAGCGGTAAAGCGCTCCTGTTCAACTTCGAGATCACGTCCGAGCTGCTTACCTTGGGCTTGCGAAGAATCGTACTGAGCGAACACTTCTGCCTTCTGATCAATGGCAGCCTGCTTATCAGCCTCGGCGCCCTTTTTCTCTTCCTGCTTTTCGATGATATTTTGCGAGAGAACTTTGTTTGTCCCCTTGATCTCGTCACGAGCGGATATCTTGGCGGCGTATTTGTCTTTGACCTGCCAGCTGAAAAATCCAGCAGCAACGATAGCCGCGACGGCG
>Ga0160423_10004237_pt1 | contig 11813 bp, 14 predicted proteins | sample CRUFie14St8metaG_FD_108191 | JGI IMG/M metagenome (GOLD analysis project Ga0160423, IMG submission 108191) | Marine microbial communities from the Costa Rica Dome - CRUD Field 142mm St8 metaG | ecosystem: Environmental > Aquatic > Marine > Oceanic > Photic zone | place: Costa Rica: the Eastern... | reverse complement strand
CTCCTCTCAAAGAAGCCTCATATCTCTTTCTTCTGCACTCTTTGTATAAAGGTTTAAGCTCCTTTAGTCTTTTGGATATTGCGGATGTTTTTTTTCTAAAATCTTTCAGAAGTATATTGGCTTCCTCTTCTCTTGTATCCTTCATCTTATCCAGCCGAGAAATGATACGATTATACTTCTCTTCTGCATCTTTTCTTATTCTCTTGTATTCACCTTCTTTAAGACTTCTTCCCCCAACAATCATAGATATTTCCGATAGTATAGCTATGCTTACAGCGATATCTTCTGCATCTTTCTCCTCCAAAATAAATTCGTTTATAGTGGTGAGTAATTTCCATCTAATATCTTCCGATATAGAAGATCCATCCGCTTTTCTCATAGGAATATCAAATTTTAACAATACATTTTCTTTGGTGAATTTTGTTGTTCCTATCGTTGGGTGCGTACCATCTAGTATTGTTATGATTTCTCTATAGGATGGAGTACCATACCCGTACTCATAATCCATATCTACTTTGTCTAAAAATATGGACCTCTTTATAATCTCCTCTGCTTTCTTAAATGGGTCATACAAAAAATCTCTTTCCTTGAGCTTTCGCCTTTGCTTCTTTCCCGATTTTCCTCGCCGAGTGCCTTTTGTTGGATCAGCAGCGTATCCCTCAAATACTTCATACCATGTTTTACCCAACATATCTAAGTAAGCTTGATTGGAAAATCTCTCTAAATTTTCAAACAGAACAGGAGATGAACGCTTGACGATATCATCCAACATATCTTTTTTGTACTGTTTTACTTTTGGTGCGATATCAGTCAAAAACCACTTAAGCGCACCTAAGTTTAAACCACTACCGCCTCTTGTACCATGCATAGGAAATTCTTTAAAATCTTTGAGGTTGTAAACGGTGAATCCAGCTTTCTCAAGTGCTTTTTGGTAATTGGTAGATCCCGAGAACAGAACCTTCTTACTTGAGGCTTTCCATTGCTTTTTTATCTTTTTAGCCATATCAGATACAGATATCTGCGTCTTATTATTCTCCACCTTTCCATCTGGAACGATTATCTTGTTGTAAGTAGGGATTTTTCTGGTGTGAGGTATCAATCCATACTTTGCTGAAAGAACGTATGTAGGTACACTCTTTAAAGGTAATTCTGGAGAATTTTTTCTAAAGGTTTTCCATGCGCCATTGTACAGCTTATAAGCTTCTATCTTTTCCCCTTTCTTAAGATCGATCTTTTCTTTAGCACACGCAACGATCAAAGGGTATGTATATTCGATTCTCATTATTCTTCTGGAGGTTTGGTGGATGCAGAAGGGGAAAACTTCTCAAATGCGCTGAAACCCAAACCAGCACCAGTAAGATACAGCATACCATCGAACAAGTGAGGCTCTAGCGGTATTGATATGAACACGTTGCATAAAAATGCAAACGCACAACACAAAAAGGATAGGAAGGTAATTACACGCTTCGATGAAACATCATCATTAACTCCAGCTACCATCTTCATCATAAACTTCTTCATTTTTCCCCCAATTTTGCTCCGATATACGCACTAAGTATATCTACAAGAATATTTTCTTTTGTTTCATATCCCCAAACATCTAAATTCAAATCTTCTCTCATGTATCGAATTATATAAGGCTCAATAATTTCATACGCTATAGCGAGTAATACTATTTGAGTATTACTCATTCCCAAACGCTTTGCAGTATACCCGTACAGAGTATGAGCAATGGTGTATAAGTCTATTGCATCTTCATCTTGAGCCATAATTATTTCATCATGTTTGTGACGATAACATACCCCGATCCTACTGCGCCGATACCAGCAGAAAGTAAAGCGGTATTGCGATCAAGCTTCTTGCCTTGATACATTGAGATAAAAATAGGAAGCATCGGAATAATAAAACCACCAGCAGCCTTTGCGCCATCCATGATACCCGAGCTAAGAGCCTTTGATGCAACATAATATATTCCGATAGCACCTAAACTTCCAAGTATGGCTCCGTAACCTTTGGGAGATTTCTTTTGTAGAACCTTTTCCAACGAGTAACCACTTACGGAACCGACAAGAATAAGTGATGATAAAAGAAGCCCTGTTTTAAACGGTGTAGAGACTAATCCAGCGTCACCCAAAACATCTATGGTATGTTTGTATAGTTTTGGTGGAGGACGATAAGAAGTACTGTAAGGAGCTACGTTGGCTCTATCGGTGTAGTCTTGCCATTCTAAAGGGTTCTCTTTGTGCATCTCTTGTAGCTTGATGCTCTTATTTACTTGTGGCTGCTGCGATGGAACGGCTTGTTGTGGCTGTTGCATTGATTGCTGTGCAACATCATCAGCAAGATATGAAACAGAATTATCATTTGCGAACATTATTTTCTTCTCCAGATTGAAAACGATTTATCTAATATTTGGCGCAATTTGCGCTTATATGGCTCTTTGTTCTTTCCCAACATTTCCCACGCTTCATCTTGTGATACCCAATATACATGATCAGTTTCTATTTGTGGATCTCCTATTTCCCGATCTGGAGCTACCAAAAAGAATTTTTGAAACCCACCATCCAATGATATCTCTCCAATCTTATCTACCAAACGAAGAGTATATCCCGTTTCCTCTTCTACTTCTCTCCTCAAAGCTTGTTCGATATCTTCTCCTCCTTTCGCTTTTCCACCATAAAATTCCCAACTGATACCACGAAATTTGTTACTCGGTTTTCGGATCAAAACATATCCATCATCATCAATCATTACAGCTTGCACCGATATTTCATAAGGGGCCTTATACCGCTTGGCTCGTGTCTTACCTCTTAATGCATTTTGGCGCACAATAGGGTTTGGCGGCGGCAATATCCTCTCTTGGGATTTAAAGATTTTTCTATCAATAGGAAGAAGGTCTAATGGATTCTTATAAATAGACTGTGGTCTTGGATTTGGTTTTTCCTCCACAAATACATATTCACTCTCTTCGCTATCCTCGCTCTGTTCGCTTTCTTCACTCTCTTCGCTATCTGTAAAGAAAAAGTCTGGAGGAGTAGGATTATCTTCCATAGAAGAATACTCGCTATCCTCGTCTTGTTCATCTTCCTTAGAATCGTCCATAAAAAGTAATCCTATGTTAGATGGATTCTTCTTCATGGCTTCTATTCTTGCAATGACACCTCTTCTGGAAGTCTTGGTGTTGAACGAGCTTTGAACCATAAGAGCTTCCCGCCTTGTTTCAAATTCCCCCAAATCTCCAACAATCCGACCCTGTTTCTCTAAGACTATTTTATACATTTTTCTTGACACCGAATTTTTTTTTGAATTTTTGTTGAAAGCGAGTTAATATTATACATGGAAGTACCATGTATTCTCCGTTTTGGCAATTTAAACGTCTAGTGTATTCCTTTTGTGGTATTTGGGTTTACACTAGACGTTTTCTTTAAGCGTCTTACGTATTATGTCTAATTTTTCTTTACCTTCATCAGACGTGAACATCCGATACATGTAAAAAGCAAACATTGCCAATCTTATCTTATCCATAGTTTTCATGTTATCCCTTCCATACTCTTTGTTTTATTATACTCTTTTGAACATTCTTTGGTAGTTTCTTCGCAAGGTCAGAATCACTTGTGAAAAATGTTTTTCCCCCCACAAGAAAAGAATTCACTCTCGCTAGTCCCCAAGATTCCGGTGTTTGAGCTTTGTAGTGTCCAGTCTTCCATGCGGCTGCACCTCTTCTGTAGCTCTCTACAGTAGAAGAGAAAGGAATAACACCATCATAGTACACACTCGCATTAATTGTCTTCTTTAGAACAGGATATACATATCGGGGTATCTCGCCCTGTTTGTCTTTATTGCCCCGCTTGTCTATCTTAGTCTCGTTGATATCTTTTGCGGTTACGATACCTATTTCCTTCGCTGTAGATATTATCTTTTCTTTGGGTATATCAGCATTGAAACCTCGCTCCCTAGCTGCACGAGTAAACGGCGATTCTCCTGTATGCTTCACCTTGTCCGTAACGAAGGGACGATAAAGTATCCGCTTCACGTACTGAGGAAAATTATCTTCTTTTCCATACTTCTTCTGAGCTTTAGCGATTTCTTTATTGCGATCTACGATCTCTTTCTTTCTCTTCTCACGAAGCTTGCCTTTGTACCCTTTTAAATATCTTTCGGGAACATATTTGCCTCCCTTGTCAGATTTTGGGTTCTTACAATGAGGACACGAACCAGATATAATTCCTCCAGCCATGCGCTCTTTTCCGCCGCCGTTCGGTAGAGGATGATCTGAATAATTGTCGCCATATCGGTGTACTACAATGGATCTTCCGAGAATTTCTTTGAGCTTAAGTCTTGGAGCATATAGCGTTTCTTGTGAGGTTCCGTATTCATCTGCATGTATTTTGGGAAGATCCCCCCTGTGTCCCTTGCCTTGTGGAGATCCATGAAAACCAGCGTTTTCGGGATCATAATGACTTCCAGCACTACCGCCAGCTATCTTTTTGTCACCTTTTATAGAAGGTGACAAATCACCAAACTCGTGAATATGCGTACCATGAAAACCAGAAGGAAGATTATGAAGATCGGTATCTATTTTCAATCCGCAAGCTGTATCAGAAAGCTTTATATCTCCAATCTTTTCATGTATTCCTTCTTTGGATAGAAGATGGATGGCAACATTTACAGACTTCTTTGGATTCTTGAAAAGATCAAGCTGTTCAAACTTAGATGCATGTATCTCTCTTCTCTTTTTGGCTAATGCAAGACCCTTTCGTGAAGGTTTTACTACCCACATTTTCATCCCCGATAAAGTGTGGTCTATAACTTTCACAACATCCATGTATCCTTTATTTATTGCTTCAGCTATACCTTTGTTTTTGGGTGCAGATGATGTTCCTATAACAACCGTTGGCTGTTTGTTTTCTTTATCATTAACAGCAAACATTATTTCCATTACCATCGCTTTCGATAAAGAAGGAATATATGGATCGTATTCTGTAAAATCAAACGTCAATTGCTCACTCGGATTAGATACATAAGGCTTCCATTCCTTTGGTTGGGTTCTCAACCATGCGCTTAATCTTTTCGGAGATGGAGAATAAGCCCAAGCAATCAAAGCAAGATGTCTTGGTGTAGGCTCACCCCGTTTATTCCATCCAGAGCTATAAGTATCTCCTTTTCTCATTTGTTCAAGATGTCTTGCTATAAACTGATCCCTTCTCTTATCCCACGTTTCCCGATCATTTCTACCAGTAAGACGTTTTTTCATTTTTGGAATAGACCCGTTTGTTGCTATGTAAGCCTCAACAAAACCTTCTCTTGTTTGTTTAGACTCCTTCTTTCCTCTTGCTACTTCGGATATTTCTCCTTTATCCATAGCATGAGTGGATCTCAAAACATCTTTTAATGGTAGCCATTGATACATATATCAGCCTTGTAAAACAGGTGTTTGGATGTTCAATATAATATTTGGTGTTGCAGCAATACCGTTGGCCCCAAATACCTTACCGATACGAACGATTGATGTTCCAGCACCAGAAGGTGCTGTTAATGAAGCTTGGCCCGTTGTCGTATCTAAATACACAATAGATCCATTCGTTGTTGTAGCTGGAGCAGAACCAAACTTTGTAGGGACCGTTCCAGCAACAATGAAGGTTACGGCTCCGCCTTGACTTGCAGAAGAGGAAGCAATACCGATAACTTCTGAACCATTGACCGTAGAAGCGGTAGCCTTAACGATTCTTCCCGCCGTAAGTCCAGCCTCGCCATTAAGAGCCAAACGAACAACGTCACCAGCAGCGATTGTTTCATCTGCTGTTCCAGAAGCTTGGACTTGGGTAGGAGTACCGCCGCCACCTCCGCCGCCGCCACCACCACCAGAAGATGATGCGCCTAGCGCAAAAGGATAACCATTAGCAATTACACTCATGTATCACACGATATTGGTGCAAAGATACGATATGTTCACGTTTATAGATCCAGCACTCGTAGAATACGCTAGATTCATAAACTTTTGCACTCTCGTTGATGATGTTCCGATTGTCATTATGAATTCTTTTCCAGCAGCGATTCTTTTACTTGTAGAGGCCGACAAAGCACTTCCAGAAGGTGCAGCTTCCGCAACATATACCTCGTTCGTTCCATCGGGATTAAAAATAATGATTGTGTGTGCGTTTTCGGGAACATCTACAGTAGCTGCTACTGCGCTGGTATTATTTGCGCTTGCCGTTGTAGATAATAGTGTCTTAGTGGAAAGTGCCATTTGAAAAACTCCGTTCTATCGGATAGAATAATACCCTAATATCCCTATTTTTTCAAGTTACAGATATGACAACGAAAATTAATAATTATAACAGAAACACCAGCTTAAAGTATGGTTGGCTCCCTCAATGGTTTGGTTGTACTGACTTTGACGATATTTTGATCAGTCAAGTAAAAAAGTTTCAGAAGGAACATGGACTTAGTGCCGATGGTATGGTTGGAAGTGCTACGTACAGAAGAATCTATGTAGATCGAAAATCATCCATAACCCAATTGGAACAAAAAGAAGGAACAGGAAGCCATATTGTTTATGCTGGTAACTTCTACCCGATTGATTGGCCCAATGTTATTTTATGGAACGATGGAAAAGGTCATATTGCAAAAAAAGGATGCTACAAAGAAAGTACCTCCCTTCGCAAGCCTACTATTTTCGTCAATCATTGGGATGTTTGTTTAACATCCCAAATGTGCCAAGATGTTCTTGATAACAGGGGGATCAGCGTTCACTTTCTAATATCTGAACCAGATACCAACGGAAAATGTACCATATATCAAACGATGGATATAAACGATATTGCTTACCATGCTGGAAATTCCAATAGGTACTCTATTGGAGTAGAGATATGTAATCCGTACTATACAAAATACGATAGCTGGCACACGAAGAACGGACTTCCTCTTCGTCCTCGTTGGAAAGGAACCGTTCGGGGAAAAGAGTTAGAAGAACATCTCGGATTTTATGATATACAGATAGAAGCTGCACAAGCTTTGTGGGCTGCTGTATCCGCTGCTTGTGATATACCTCTTCGCTGTCCGATGGTAGATGGAAAAATGAGTGATAGGCTCTATTCTCCAGCATTGAACGGTTGGAAAGGATTCGTGCATCATTTTCACCTTACAGACCGTAAGATAGATTGTGGCGGCTTTGAATTAGATGAATATCTGGAGAGTATGAAATGATATTGAAACAGGGAAAAAGAACCGTTTTGACTGCACAAGATCCAAAATACAAGAGAGGCCTTGTTGTGCAATACAATAAGGATGGATCTTATGATATGGAATACTGGTTCGATAAACCATCCGATTTATATCCTGTAGAGGTTACAGTAGATGGAAAATCTGTAAAGAAGGATGCTCGGAAAGTGTCTATGCTTTATCATCCAGAGCTAGGGTATATAGAAGACCCTACTGTAGATTCTAAGCCCAACAACACGCTTATGTATTGTGCTATCGGTGTGTGCTGTATACTTCTATACAAAGGGGCCAAATAACATGTTTGATACTACGCTTTCCAAAGAGTGTCCAGAAGACAAAACATATTGGGAATGTTATTGGGAACGCTTTGCTTATTTTTACGGATTAGATGGAGACACAAAGCCAGAAGCCGATAAGTTTTGGAGAAACGCTGCTTGGGTGCATCTCTTGTTCGCTAATTATCTTATGTACAACAGCGACACCATTGAGATACCAAAAACGAGAAGAGGTATCCGTAAATTATGCGATGATGAATTTAGCTCGTGGAGATATCTTGCTAACGTTGCCCGTTGGAATATGACACCAGAGATAGAAGAGTTTAATAAAAATGTTACTCGCATCAAAACTCTTTTATCTATAAAGTGGACTGATGTTCAATTATATATACAGTATCCATCTAATCTCTTGATGGGTGGGTTTTCAAATGTTCGTGAGTGGTATGCTTGGGCTGTTTTTGTACTTGCGTGGGCCTTTAGAATAACAGGGAGTTTTGCTTTATTAACCAAAGCTCAAGATATGCTGGAGATTTTTTTCAATCGTCCCGACAGTATACCTTCCCGATTTTGGAAGACACCTAGATCCACCGATGAAGCAACGATGCAAGCTTATTCAGAAGAAGTTTATGATTTTGTTTATACTAAGTGGATTACGGAGGTAAAACCATATCTCTATACAGATGAATTGAGAGAGGTTCGCCTGTTTGCGGAAGAAGATATGAAGGAAGACAATGTTCTATTTACTGTTGGCCTAGCTGTTCAAATCGGCGGGTTCAAAAAAGAAGAGGAGATTGACTTTGGCAAGCTGGCTCTAAACGTAGTGGCTGGTGTGTTTATATATCAAACCATATTACAGCTTTCTCGTTAGCTCTTTATGCAAAAATAAACATGCTTGTTCGATCCAGTAGTCTTTATCTTGGTTCCATATATCCTCAACATCTCTCGGTATTGTTATTGTTATCTCGTGCCCTCTTCTTGTACTTCTTGAGGAAATATCCGATATCTCAAATAGAGATGGATCAACCATCTCGTCTTCCATCTCTTGCGTCAGATCGTCTATAAAATCATTTGCCATTCTTGTAGCGAAAGACTTGATACCATCAAAAAAAGATGACTTTGGGTGATATCGTGAAAATATTTCTTGCTCTCGGAGCCTATCAAATTCTGCTTTCTTCTTTGGATCGGAGAGTATCTTATATGCTAAAACTACTTTGTTGAATTTTTCAGCAGCGTTGGCTGCGCTATTTCTATCTGGATGATATTGCTTTATGAGCTTCCTGTATTGTGACTTGATTTCTGCATCTGTAACACCGTATGCAAGATCCAAAGCTCTATACGGATCAAAATTATCTGTCATAGCTTATCAATTCCTTTAATGAGATCGTCTATAGATGGATGAATATATCTTTGTGTTGTCTTTAAATCGCTGTGTCCCATCAGCATTTGTATAGTGAGAGGAGAAACATCTTTTTTGTGAAGATTGGTTGCAAACGTGTGTCGGAGAACATGAGGAGATATCTTTGAAAGTTCGGGATATTCTTTCTGTATTCTTAGAGTATGGTTACGAACAGAAGAAGGTTTTATGTAATCCTTCCTTCCCTCAAATAGCCATTTGGTAGGCTGGTAGATGTTCATGTATCGGTGCAGTATCCTTTGAGCTTTATTGCTCAAAGGGATGGTTCTATGCTTGCCTCCTTTTCCCACAAGCTCTATCATGTACCTGTCACCAGTCTGTTTTATCTGATTAATCTTTAAGGTGCATAGCTCATTTATTCGGAAGCCAGTCAAATAGAGAAGAAGCAAAATGGTTCTGAACGGTTCTCTTGTTTGATTACAAATCTCCTCGTACCTTTTTAGCTGGCGATTCGTGAGCCCATCTCTCATTTTGGGCTTTATACCTTTTGTCTTGGGAAGAAGACTAATGGCTTCTTCTTCACTATACCCCTTCATCATTAAACGGAATTTTACTACTGATCTTCTAACCATAAGTGTAGACAAGGGTTTTCGTGATTGTATCTCCCTTTCCAGCCATTCGATCTCTTTGTTAGGTATGAGGCGATTTATTCTACAATAAACGTCTATCGTTGAAGGAGCAAGAGCTTGTTTTTTCAAGAAGTTACGAAAATTCATTTTGGAAGCCATGAAGGTCTAGGTTTTTTTCCATATTCAGTTGTTTGTATATCGTCTTGGTCGTAGTAGATATTGAAACCAAATATATCTTCTGCATGTTTGTCGGCTTCTCTCTCGGTGTGTTCGATATCTTGCTGTATGAGATCGCAATGAGATATTTCATGCGCTATTACAGCAATTTGATTTTCTATCGGAAGATATTCCAGTTTGTCACTCAATACAATCTCTTCACCATTACAAAAAGCCAAATCTCTCTTCTTGGGAAAGAGATATCTATCTTTAGACACCACCACTTTTAAATTAAGCGGATACCCTATTTTGTTTTCTGCGTATTTTATCAAAGCGTCAGCCGTTACAAGCATTATCATTAGAATTTTCCTCTAGGTATATTATCCTATTTTCACGTTACCAGCTACAAAACTGATATACTGCTTTGAAGGAAATTATGTTATACTTTGGAATAATTTGGAGAAAAAAATGAATACGACAACGGCGGAAGAGATTATTGCAGCCTATCCCCAAACAGCTTCTTTTGCTTGGAAAATTGTAGAAGTATCGGAAGCGTTGGGAATAGATGCGTCATGGTTAGCAAATACCATGAGATCGGAAAGTAATCTAAATCCTAAAGCGTTGAACGATAGTAAGGGAAGCAGCGGAACGAGTCCACCATCTTATGCAGCGGGACTTATCCAATGGATACCATCTACAGCAAAATCCGTACTCAAGAAGCTATATGGTACTACGTATTCCTCAAACTTGGGAACAGGGACCACAATCTCAAGACATGGTGACACCCTTTCCGCCGCTACAGACAAAATACTTTCTATGAGCGCATTGGAACAGATGGATCTCGTGTATGAGTATATGAAAATGTATACTCCACTTAGCAGCCAAAACGAGGTTATACTGTCTGTTTTTTATCCAGTAGCCTTGAGAAAAGATGATGATTTTGATATTGCTGATCACTATGCAGCGGTTGTAAGAGGACACGAGCGAGGCTCTAGTGCTTACTGGTCTTCATACAACTACTTGAAAGATTTGAACGGCGGTATCTATCTTAGAGGAGACTATTATAAGAAATTTGAGGAGTACTGGAGACTTGAGCCAAAACCTCCCTTTGGTGAAGAATCTGGATCGGGTTCCTCAAACGGGGGCGATACGCTGGAAAAAATCGGAAGTATCGGTATCATTGGGATTACAACGGCAATAGTTTTGAGCTTGATATGAAAAAGATTAAGATTTTAATGGTGGGCGATAGTCATGGAACCGTAATTCTTCCATACCTCAAAAAATCTCTTGTGAGCGAAGGATATAATTCGGAAAACATAGATGTTGTTGCAAACAATGGTTGGGCCACGTATTCTTATTTAGACAAACAGAGCGATCTGGATACGTTCTTGGCGCATAATGATTCTTATGATTTTGTCATCGTGGAGCTTGGCGGGAACAACGGTATTACCAACGATGGATACGGAGACAAAGTGTTCCAATTCCTAGATTTGATCAGATATCCAAAAAGTAAAGTAATATGGATCGGTCCCTTCTTTGCTTCTCATTCATCTACACAAGATCGTCATTTATTCACCCACCAATTTTTAGAAGACAACCTTCCCGAAGACGTTCTTTATATTCCTATGATGGAAAAACAGGGCGAATACACCTTAAGCTCTGATGGTGTTCATTACAAGATGGATGAGTATAGAAGGATGGTTGATAATGAATTTCTTCCTGTAGTAAAGGAGTATTTTAAAAAGTCTAAAAAGTCTATCTTCCCGATGATATTTTTAATCGGTATTGTAGGGTATTTCTTCACTCGGAGATAGTGTAAAGCTCTAATTCAATATGAGGAGCTTCATTTGCTGAGGCATACCAGTCTTCCATGTAGAAGATACAGAATTGGCTGTCATTCTTATATACGATGCTTTGACACGCATCTAACACCAATTTCAGAAGATTATCACCATCTGGTGTTGTTGTCTTAAGGGTCCGATTCTTTCCCTTTATTCTTTGTGGTCGTTTGTGGATGAATAGAACCTTGATACCCATCGCTCCCTCATGCACTTCTCCTTTGTACTTTGCACGAGTATACGTAGCAATCATCGCTTGTGCATTTGCCGTTCGTTTTGGAGTATAGGCTTTTCCATTGGCTACTCTAGGACGAGACTTTGGGGTAGGTTCAACAGGTAG
>Ga0160423_10004236_pt1 | contig 11814 bp, 10 predicted proteins | sample CRUFie14St8metaG_FD_108191 | JGI IMG/M metagenome (GOLD analysis project Ga0160423, IMG submission 108191) | Marine microbial communities from the Costa Rica Dome - CRUD Field 142mm St8 metaG | ecosystem: Environmental > Aquatic > Marine > Oceanic > Photic zone | place: Costa Rica: the Eastern... | reverse complement strand
TTTGAAGAGACTCATATTAATGTCAGATCATTGCCAGACATTCCGGTTAAAATAATGATGAATGTTGGCAACCCCGATAGAGCATTTAATTTCTCGTCAATACCTAATCATGGGGTCGGATTAGCTAGACTAGAGTTCATAATTAATCGGATGATAGGAATTCATCCTAAAGCTTTGATCGAATACAACGAAATGAATAAATCACTAAAAACTCAAATTGATGAACAGATGGCAGGTTATTTGGATCCTGTGTCATTCTTTGTTGATAAGCTTGCTGAAGGTGTCTCAACAATTGCAGCTGCATTTGCACCGAAACCTGTTATTGTGAGAATGTCAGATTTCAAATCAAATGAATATGCTAATTTAATTGGTGGCGAAATCTTCGAGCCTAATGAAGAAAACCCAATGATTGGTTTTAGGGGCGCCGGGAGATATGTCGCAGACAATTGGAGAGATTGCTTTGATCTTGAATGTGAGGCGATAAAAAAAGTTAGAAATGAAATGGGACTAAAAAATGTACAACTCATGATCCCATTTGTAAGGACAGTAAAGCAAGCAAGCGAAGTCATCAATCTTCTGGCTGAAAATGATTTAAAACGCAACGATGATTTAAAAATTATTATGATGTCAGAATTACCATCAAATTCCATATTAGCTGAAGAATTCCTAGAATTTTTTGATGGAATGTCGATTGGATCTAATGATATGACTCAACTCACACTGGGACTTGATAGGGACTCCAGTCTCGTGTCAGATATCTTTGACGAAAGAGATCAAGCAGTAAAAAAAATGCTCGAAATGTCAATCGATGCATGCCAGAAGAGTGATAAATATATTGGCATATGTGGACAGGGTCCATCTGATTATCCTGATCTTGCTGCATGGCTAGTGGAAAAAAATATTGAAAGCATGTCACTTAATCCAGACACGGTGATAGAAACATGGATGGCAATAGCCGGAAAAAAGCTCTAAAAAAGTTGTTATGCAGACAATTTTTTCCAAATAGATAAGTAATTATTGGCAGGCATTTCATAGAAAGCATACTTATGCATGTTGTTCTCTCTAGCATAATTATTAAGCTCATCGATATCTCTTAAACCCATCAGTTTGTCTTCTGCCTTTAACTTTTGATGGAAATCTTCGTTACTTTTTGTTGTAAACTCGAAATTAATCTTGAAAGGGCCGTAAAGAAAAAACTTACCATTCTTATTCAGAACTCTACCCGCAAGTACAAAGAGTCTCTTTACATTTATCAAGCTCATGATATGCGATGTATTTGAAGAAAAAACACAATCATATACATCATTTATATTCTTCTCATTTACTCCTATCTCAATATCTAGAGGGAGTATGAGATTTTTTAAGTTAGATCTTTTTACCCAATATTTAATAGGTTCATGATTTATTGAGCGATCACTTGTTTGCCATGAAATTTGTGGCATTTTTTTTGTAAAATACACTGCATGTTGACCAGTGCCAGAGCCAATTTCTAGTATTTTTTTTGACCCTTTAATTTCTTTTTTTAAAATCTCAAGGATTGGACTGCGATTCCTTTTAGTTGATTCAGCATGATATTTATCCATCAACATTATCTTCACTGATATTTATAAATGTCTCTCTATAATGAACCAACTCATTAATTGATTCATTTACGTCACCCAGAGCTCGGTGTTTTGAAGACTTTTTAACTCCTTTTGCAACTTTTGAATTCCACATGCTTGATAGAATATTTATTGTGCTAACATCTAAATTACGATAGTGAAAGAACCTCTCTAGTTCGGGCATTTGTCTCGCTAAAAATCTTCGATCCTGACAGATGCTATTTCCACACATAGGGGATGTTCCAGCTTTGACATGAGCTGAGAGAAATTCTATAGTTTGTTTTTCCGCATCTCTCATTGAGATTTTACTCATTAATACTTTTTGAGTTAATCCTGATTTTCCATGATGATCTGTGTTCCATTCATCCATTTTGTTCATCACCTGTTCTGTCTGGTGAATAACTAATTCAGGACCTTCTGCTATAATTTCTAATTGTTGGTTTGTTACGACAGTCGCAATTTCAATGATATTGTCTTCTTGAGTGTTTAAACCGGTCATCTCAAGATCTATCCATATCAAATTTTTTAATTTATTACTCATATATGAATTCTCTATATTATTGGTTGCATTTTAAATAATAATACAAATTAGCATACCAATTATAATAAACTATATGTGATTTACATGGGTGTATACATTAAATTAAATGAGCTCAAAAAATAAATATGAAGCACAGATCGTAAGCACATATAGCAGAAGAATGCTTGTGCGAACGGCAAGAAATGAACTACTCACAGTAAATATTCAAGGTAAACTATTAAAACCTGTTTGTGGTGATATTGTTGAAATTGAAAGAAGAAATAATGAACCAGACCTCATAATTACAAAGATACTACCTAGAAAGAATTCCCTTATAAGAAAGAACAAATATGAAAACAAAGAGATTCTTGCATCCAATTTATCTGAAATAGTAGTTGTGATAGGCAAGCCGCCATCTCCAGATTGGTTTCTTGTTGACAGGTATATTGGTTCAGCAGAAAAAATAAAAATTGATGCTTCTATCATTTGCAATAAAAGTGATTTGAATTGGATTGATGACACAACTCGATCAAATTTAGCTGTTTACTCAAAAATTGGTTACAAAATAATAGAATGCAGTGCGGCTCAAGATAAAAATCTTACAGAAATAAAGGAATATTTAAGTAATAAAACTGCTATTCTTGTTGGTCAATCTGGAGTTGGTAAATCCAGTATTATCAATAGTTTATCTGAATATTCTAATTTAAAGACTCAATCTATATCCCTTTCTAAGAAGGAAGGAAAACATACAACTGTTAATTCAAATATGATAGATCTCCCGAATGATGGATATGTTATTGATTCACCAGGAGTTCGTGATTATTTACCTGATTTTAGCCATGAAAATGAAGCTTCTATTTCGTTCAAAGAAATTCATAATGTTGGGTTAAAATGTAAATATAATGACTGCATGCATATAAAAGAACAAGAATGCACAGTTAAGTTTTCCGTATCTGAAGGCAAAATCAATGAAAGAAGATATGATAGTTATAAGAGACTTGTAAATAAAATTAAATCTACAAAAAATAAAAAAAATTATTAACCAGGCGGCCAACTAAGTTGCCTTCCTGCCAAAAAATGAAGATGGATATGATAAACAGTTTGCCCTCCATTACTATTGCAATTCATGACAACTCTATAACCTTCTTTATCTACATTGAAAGATCTGGCAAGTTGGGCTGCTGCTTCATACATCAGTCCTATGATATTACTATTTGATCTATCAATATCATTTATTGTTGAGATATGCTTTTTTGGAATAATTAAACAATGAATAGGCGCTCTTGGCTCAATATCTTTAAAAGCTATTAAATCATCGGACTCATAAACAATATCAGCTGGTACTTTTTTTTCTACTATTCTGCAAAATAGGCAATCATTTTTTTCACCTACATCGTTCATATGATCACTCCATTTTCCTTCTTCCAAAAAATGCATGTGATATCGTGCCACCATCAACATATTCGAGTTCTCCACCAAGAGGAATACCATGTGCGATACGTGAACAACTAATTCGATACTTCGCAGCTATTCCTGATAATAGATGTGCTGTTGCATCACCTTCCACGGTTGAGTTTGTTGCTATTATCAACTCAGAAATGACACCTTTCGCTAACTTATTCTCAAGTTTTGATAGACCAAGCTCTTCTGGACCAACACCATCAATTGGTGAAAGATGACCCATCAAAATAAAATACTTTCCTTTAAAACCAGTCGCATCTTCAATAGCCATTACATCCGAAGGTGATTCAACTATACAGATGGTGCTCTCATCTCTACTGCCTGAGCTACAAATTGTGCACAAACTATCATCTGTCAGCATTCGACATTCCTCACAATTTCGTATCTTCAGTGCAGCTTGTGATAATGACATTGATAATGTTTGTGCACCCTCTCTGTCTTTCTCCAGGAGATGAAACGCTATTCTTTGAGCAGATTTTCTTCCAATACCAGGCATGGCGCATAGGGCCTGTATCAAATTGAGAATTACTGGAGAATAAGACATGGACTGCTCAAAATGGAAGCTTCATTCCAGGTGGGAGATTCAGTCCTGATGTCATACCTGACATGCTCTCCTGAGTTTTCTGTTCTGCTTTTCGAATTGCGTCATTAAAAGCGGCAATAAGCAAGTCTTCAAACATATCTCTTTCTTCTGAAAACAGACTGTCATCTACATCTATTTTCTTTATTTCGTTTTTGCAGGTAATAGATATTTTTACCATTCCACCACCAGATTCACCATGAACAATTATATTTTTAAGCTCTTCTTGCGCTTTTTGCATTTTTTCTTGCATTTGCTGCGCTTGCTTCATAAGTTGACCAATTCCACCTTTCATTTCTTCTCCTGAGCATTTCTCAATTTTTTTAGTTTTACAGAGTCTGGATCGAATGAGGCACCTGAGAATATATTCTTTATATCTCTGATACCTGGGTCGACTTCCAGATCTTCTTTTGCTTTTTTTAATACTTCATCTTTCTTTCTTATCTTCTCTTGATTTGGTGTTTCGCTCTCAGATTCACCAACACTGATGTCGACATCAATCTTCTTTTTATAATAAGTTGAGAGAGCCTCTGATAATGCCAATTGCCTCTCTTTTTTATTATATGATTGACATTTTTCATCAAGCATTAAAAAGAACTTATTATTCTCCCGCTTTATGAGAGCGCAATTGTCAGCTAGCATTCTTGAGGTTCCTTTTAATTCGAGGTCAGCAACTAAGTCTGACCAAATTATATTATCTAAATTAATATTTAGTGGTTCCTTCTCGCTTGCTTTGTTCTCCTTGTTGACGTAGTTGATTGTCTCGCTTACCCTCCTATCTGGCTCAATATCCTGTTCTTTTTTTGTTAGTTCGATGCCTCTATGTAAATCCAACTCAGGTTTAAAAGCAATCATTCTTAATAAGCACATCTCAAAACCTATTTTATGACTTGGAGCCAGATCCAAATCCCTTCTTCCCATAATTGATATTTGATAATTCAGCTGAATTTCTTCTGGATCAAAACTGTCTTTATAATCCGATAAGTCATGTTCCTGATAAATACTATTTTTTATAATACCAGTCATTTTTACTACAGCTAATTGTTGGAAAATGGCTGCTATATCGACCAACAATTTATCGTAATTAGGAAAATATTGGTCTATATCTTCGATAGTATCTATGAGCAAACTAGAATCACCGTCGACCAAAGCTTGTATTAATTGTCCAACATACCCTCTATCAATTGAACCCAGCATATCTGAAATACTTACTTCAGTTAATTCATTACCTGAAAATGCTATTGCTTGATCTAAAAGACTCAGCGCATCACGAAGACTTCCATCAGCTGCCCTCGCAATTTTGGACAATGCTTTATCTTCATATTTTATCTGCTCCTCATCACAAATAAACTTCAATCTCTCCATAATCAATTTTGGTGAAATACGCTTCAGATTAAACTGCAAGCAGCGTGATAGTACTGTTATTGGTAATTTCTCTGGATCAGTTGTTGCCAACAAGAATCTTACGTGCGGTGGTGGCTCCTCGAGTGTTTTTAGTAAAGCATTAAACGAATGCGTTGATAACATATGAACCTCATCAATTATATATATCTTAAAATCACTCATTGAAGGAGCATACTGAACATTGTCAAGCAGCTCTCTAGTATCATCTACTTTCGTTTTTGAAGCTCCATCAACTTCAATTAAATCAACAAATCTTCCCTCATCAACACTGCAGCAATTTCCACATTCACCGCATATGTCTGCAGACATACCTTTTTGGCAATTAAATGCTTTAGCTAAAATTCTCGCTATTGTTGTTTTACCTATTCCTCTCGTTCCTGAGAAAAGATACGCGTGATGCATTTTCTTTGAATTTAGCGCGTTGCTGAGAGCCTGAACTACATGTTCTTGGCCGACTATATCGTCAAAGTGCTTTGGTCGCCATTTACGAGCGAGAGCTAGATAACTCATTTACTATCCATTCAGTGTAATAAATTTAATATATCAATTCAGTGTACAAAATAAACTTTTGGTGAAAAAGATTCAATTAAATGATCCGCGCTAGCCAAAACCAGGCACCCGATTTCATTGCTACCGCTGCTCCCTTCCAGGCCTGACGGAATTTACAAATAATCGCCGCAGGAAGACCAGCGCGGACAATTTAAATTATCTCTCCGAACGTTAACTTTCTCAATTGTTTTCATGAAAATATCGGCTATTGAGTTTAGTTTTAGTTATACTTTCAGGACAATAATTTAGAATTCCAATCAGAAAATGAAAAGTAAACTTAAAGCAAGTACAACAATCTTTCATACAATGACCGAGCTTGCTAATAAGCACGAAGCAATTAATTTATCTCAGGGCTTTCCCGGCTTTAATCCAGATAAGCGCCTACTTAATATGGTAAGTGATTTTGTTCATGGAGAAAATAATCAATATGCGCCAATGTCGGGCGTGCCAGAATTGAGAGCGAGTATCTCAAAAAAAATAGAGAAATATTACGGTAGAAAAGTTCATACTGATAATGAAGTGACGGTAACTGATGGAGCTACAGAGGCGTTATTTAGTGTGATTATGACAGTTGTCCACCCTGGTGATGAGGTGATTGTTTTTGATCCTGCCTATGATAATTATGAACCAGCAGTAATTCTTGCGGGAGGAAACACCAAGCATGTTCCTCTGATCAAGAGTCAAGACAACCCTGACTACCATATCGATTGGCAGATTCTTAAAGATAGCATCACTAAAAACACAAAACTCATAATACTTAATTTTCCTCACAATCCAACTGGAGCAATATTAAGTAAGAGTGATCTTGATGAGCTGGCAGCAGTATTAACAAAAAATGAAATATATTTAATGTCAGATGAAGTTTATGAACATATTGTTTTCGATAATAACAAGCACCACAGTCTTGCCAGTCATGATGATCTGTGGTCAAGGTCATTTGTAATCTCGTCCTTTGGAAAAACATTTCACGCCACTGGATGGAAAATTGGATATTGCATTGCACCTAAAAAATTAATGGATGAAATGAGATTAATTCATCAATGGTCTTGCTACTCAGTTGTCACGCCAATTCAGCTAGGAATCGCAAAATTCATGCATGCTTTTCCAGAGTATATTGATACTTTGTCTAACTTTTACGAATCAAAGAGAGACTTGTTTTGCAGTTTACTTAAACAGTCCAACTTTAATTTCCGTCCTTCTGCAGGCTCTTTCTATCAGCTTCTTGACTACAGCCAAATAAGTAAGGAAAAAGATGTAATATTTGCCGAAAAACTTACTAAAGAGATTGGTGTCGCCTCAATTCCAATATCAGTTTTTTATGGAAATCCTCCAAATGAACAAAAACTGAGATTTTGTTTTGCCAAAGAAGACTCTGTAATAGAAGAAGCTGCGAAAAGATTATGCAGCCTGTGACTCACAATTAATTATGCAGTCTAAATTTCATCACAGTACCCTCACCGCAGTGGTTATTGCCAATATGATTGGCACTGGGGTATTCACAAGTCTTGGTTTCCAGCTACTAGAAATACAATCCGGGTTTGCCATTTTGATGCTTTGGGCTCTGGGGGGCCTGATTGCTGTCTCAGGATCAATGACCTATGCAGAACTGGGAGCTGCGCTTCCGAGATCAGGTGGTGAATATAACTTCCTAGCAAAAATTTATCATCCATGTGCTGGTTTTGTATCAGGGTGGGTCTCTGCCACAATCGGTTTCTCTGCTCCGACAGCACTAGCAGCTATTACATTTTCATCATATCTAATGTCTATTTTTCCTGATGCAGATACAGAATGGGCCAGAAAGGCAATTGCGTGCGCCCTTATAATTATCTTGGCTCAGATTCACTCCAGTAATAGAGAGCGAAGCGGAGGATTACAAATGTCATTCACTATCTTGAAGATAAGTGTAATAGTATTGTTCTGCATTGGTGCTTTTGTTTTTTCAAATAACATTCAACCAATATCATTTTATCCAGACAAATATGATATTGATACCATCTTTAGTGGTTCATTTGCGATATCACTGATTTATGTCAGTTATGCCTATACTGGCTGGAATGCAGCAACCTATTTAAGTAGTGAGCTTAAGAACCCACAAAAAACGCTTCCATGGATTTTGCTATCAGGCACCTTAATAGTTAGCGTCTTATACGTACTCCTAAACTTTGTATTTTTAAGCATAGCGCCAATAGAGGACATGCAGGGGAAAATTGAAATTGGATATATCGCCTCGAAGTCAGCATTTGGAGAATCAGTAGCAAATTTCACTGGTTTAGCACTTGCATTGCTTTTGATCTCAACTGTGAGTGCAATGACTCTTGCGGGACCAAGGGTTCTTCATGTAATTGGAGAAGATTTCAAGATGTTAAGCTTTTTATCCAAAGTCAATAAAAATGGAATACCAACAATGGCAATTCAAATCCAATCATTCCTTGCCATTCTATTTATCATTACTTCGAGTTTTGAATCGATCCTTGTTTTTGCTGGATTTACATTGGCTTTAAACTCTTTCATAACAGTATCAGGCGTTTTTGTTTTAAGATTTTTAAGGCCAGATATAGAAAGACCTTATAAGGCATCATTGTTTCCATTGCCACCATTGATTTATCTATCACTTACAGGTTGGACTCTCTATTTTGTTGTCACTAACAGGCCTATGGAGGTCCTCTTTAGTGCTGCCATAATATTATCAGGTATAATTTTTTACTTTATTTCTGCAAAAAGCAGTCAATAATCCAAACCAAATAATAAAAGTTACCGGCAGGATTTGTACCAATAGTTAGCGAATCAGATCGATTGGTATCACCGCAAGATGGGAAGATAATTAATGCTAAGCTGAAAGTCAGTCATTTCAGTATTTTTATTATAAAAAGATACCCACATTTACCTTTTCTGATATAAAAAATAACAGAGATTAAGGAGATATAATATTAATATTATTTTTTATGCTGAAAAATAAATCCTACTGAGCCCTCCTAAAATTCTCTAATATTTCAGGATATGCTTTTATGATCCTATAATCTGATTGCAACTGTTCGAGCATAATCTGAAGACGATCGAGATCCTTAAAATTAAAGAAAGCCTGATTTATAGAAGAAAAATCATGCATTAAGGTGAGGTTATAATCATTCGCAATATCAATTGCGTCTACATCATTATTGAGTTGACACGCAATATTGCCAGTGAAGATGGTTATTTTTTGTTTGTCATCATCATAAAGCAAATAATAATCAGATAGAGGATAACCTTCACCAAGACTCTCTCTTTGAGGATTTTTATCTATATAAATATCATATTCACCAAATTGGTCTGACCATATGATATCCAGATGATTCAAATCAACCTGACCTCGATTGCTTACTTTTCCATTTGGAATGAGTTTGAAATTGTTAAAATCAGCTAAAAATCTTTGATCGGAAGTATGAGACGATAAAATATCGAGATTTTGTGCTAAACAAAAATAACTAAAAAACACTAAAAAAAAGAAGAAAAAGGAATTTTTTATAATAGTTTTATTGCTAATGATTTTCATAATTACCTACCAAATATTGTTATTTTCCAATTATTTATATTACCTTCTGTGTTTTCTTTCTTATCTACTATTTTGATTGACCAATTACCATTTGAAGTCTCTCCATAAAATGCATTACTGATCAAATTAAAACATGAATCTGTATTACTGAAACCATTGAAGGGTGGCAGCAAAACAGATCTTGTTCCACTCGGTGAGGTCAATGAAATTGATAAATCACTCGGACTAGCATGAGATAAGCATACATTGATATTCACTGATTCAACAGTGAGGTTATTGTTGTCTGCAATTGTATTACTTACTCCATCATTTGAATTGTCTGGTATAGCGGTGTTTAAATTTCCGCTTGACGACTCATTTGTCGTAATGAATGAACCTAAACTGCCAAGAGTATAGTTCTTCGCTAATGTTATTGCAGAGTCTGCATCAACAGCGCCAAAACCATACCAATTATGAAATTTGTATCCAGCTGCATTTGTTATCCATCCTGGTTCAGCAATATACCCACCCACAACTATAGCTTGTATCGACGAATCAATTTGTATGGCAGAACCAGCCAGTATGTGTTTGATGTCTCGCCATGTAAGAGATGGATTTACTTCCAGTAACAAAGCGACAATGCCCGATATTACAGGCGCTGCTGCTGAGGTTCCTTTGAATGTTGAGGTATAATTACATGAACTGTTCAAACTATAATTTCCTTTATTTTCGAATACATTCTCATAAGATGCGAGGTTACTTCTAACGTAACCCTTTGAGCAGCTTGATTGATCTGTAGTCATGATACCTGGCGAATAATCACCATAACCTGCTCCAACAATATTCTGATCTAATCCACTCTCTCCTCCTGGAGCAGAAATCCAAATTGCTGAGCCAGCTGTTGAATATGAGGCTTTCGTGCCATCTGCATTTAATGCAGCTACTAAGATCAAATACGGTAGTGAATGCTCAGGGTCCATACTTGGATTGTTACAACTCAATCCATAGGTATTAGCATCAGTACAATTCGCACTACCAAAAGAAGTGAATCCATTGCCAGCGGAAGCAATATAATTAGCACCTTTTCCTGCCCTGAGATTTGTTACCCCATCAATAAACTGATTTTTTATACCTTCATTTATTAAAAATGCTGTAGTAGTTTCATAACCATAACTTAGGTTAAAAACATCGACATCATTAGAATAAGCCGCACCTCCCAATGAGCTTATTGCATTGGCATTTGTTCCATCTTTAAGAAGGTTAAATCCTTTTAATGAAACTTCAGGGGCAACACCTCTTCCGCCAATATCATTCCATGCTGTGGCAGCTATAATTCCAGCAACGCTGGTTCCATGATCTCCCTCAGTAGAAGTTGTTGAGGGATCTGTTGAATCATTTACAAAATTATAGGAGCCATTCGCTACAATATTGTCTTTCAGATCTTCATGTGTGATCTCTAGACCTGAATCAACAACGGCTACCTTAATCCCATTTCCTGAATATCCTTGAGATATTACGTTGTCGATATTTATATCTTTATTTGCTGTTCCAGTAGCTGAGGCAAAATTCAATTGACCTGTATTATCGAGATGCCATTGATATTCGTACAAAACATCACTTTTGAGTGAAATATTGACTGTGGTCTCATCAGAGTCCACATATCCATCATTAACCTTGTATTTGAATGTATCAGATGAAGGGCCTTTAACACCCGATATTGTCTGATAGCTGAAACTGCCCGTGCTTGAATCATTTAAGGTCAATGTACCTTTTGTTGTATTTTGAGTGATTGAAAACTTTAAAGATCTTCCATCTTGTGCCGTTCCAGTCAAAGCACCAACATCAGTATTTACAGGTTTTGGTAAAATATTAATTTCCCAGCTATTCAAACTAGCGACAGGTGATGTGTGAACATCCTTATTCAATGGATAGTCATCACTTCCATCGTTCACTCCATCACCATCGTCATCCTCATCAGCATTATTACCGATACCATCAAGATCTGTATCCAAGGTTTCAGATGAATCAAAAGGAAAAGAATCGGCTAAATCTTCGACGAGATCGTTATCATCATCCAAGTCCACAACATTCGCAAAGCCATCACCATCGGTATCCGATAATGACGCCAAAATAGAACTATCGGAATAGATACTGGTTAGTGATGTTCCAGCGATAAAATTAGCCTCATTGG
>Ga0160423_10004235_pt1 | contig 11819 bp, 7 predicted proteins | sample CRUFie14St8metaG_FD_108191 | JGI IMG/M metagenome (GOLD analysis project Ga0160423, IMG submission 108191) | Marine microbial communities from the Costa Rica Dome - CRUD Field 142mm St8 metaG | ecosystem: Environmental > Aquatic > Marine > Oceanic > Photic zone | place: Costa Rica: the Eastern... | reverse complement strand
TTTCCCAAATTTTCCCAAAAAGCGCGAGACGGGAGATAGGGGGTCAGCCTGACGGTCGAGAGAACGGGTAAGTGGGGCGCAACAGAGGTCCACGTCCATCCGTCGCCACTCACTTCTTGAAGGACATCGGGGTGCTGAACGTCCCCCGGCACTCAAGGATGTAGAAGGCGCTCTTATACGCCGGCATGAGGGTAAGGGACTTCTTCATGACGATGAGCTCCCTCGCGTTCTTCCACCGGGGATTTGGCCTCCACACCCACTGGCACACCCCCTCGTCCACCTCGTCATCGGTGCCCATGCAGTCGGCCCACATGTTCTCATCCGTCCAGGCGAAGGACAGGGTGAAGGCTGCCTGGAAGGTGAACTCCCTTTCATTGATGTCAAAGACGTCGTTGACCTGCATGCTGGCCTCCACCGTCGACACTTGGTTCACGGCCTCCCTGCCCACCGAGTAAGGCACCGTCTTCCCGTTCATGATCATGTACTTCTTCACGTCGAGCAGGTTGCGGTAGAACTGGAGGGGAAGGCGGATGTACTGGGCCTGCTCCTCTGTGAGCTCGCTGAACATGTTCCCGTCGAACTTGGCCGAGCCCATCACCTGCAAGACCTCGTTCTCAACCTTGATCGTGTCCTTGAAGAAGAGCAGGAACTCGGGTCCCTCGCTCCTGTAAGGGTGCTTGCACTTCTTCTTCACCTCGTAGTCCATCGTGTTCATGAAGGTGTTGCTGACGCTGCCCTCGTCCACGTCGGACAGGAGCTCGCACAGGCCGTTGCCGAAATAGTCCGCATCGTTCCCCTCACTGAAGCAGGCCGAGCGGAGGTCCTCAAAGCACATCTCCGTGAAGGCGTCGCCGTTGACAAACATGTTGGCGCTGCAGAGGCAGAATCCCCGCCACTCGCGCTGTCTGTTGTACCTGGACTTGTAATCGTTCGCCTGGCTCCTCTCCGCCTCGAGGGCCTTCTCCTGCGCGAGTGGATATACACAAGAAGAATCCCAAGTAGTTATTGAACCTGCAGTACAGCTAACAGGACCGTAAGTCCAAGCACCATCAATTTTGTAAGCCCACGCCCCCTTGTATTCCCAATCTTGTCCCGTACCATCTACATCAACATCACCAAACGTTTCGATGACTGCTCCGTTGAAATACAACTCAATGGCATCGTTCCCATTTTGATTGATGGGATGCCCCTTCGACCAATCGACCACAGTGGCACCACGTACCACCGAGGTGACTTTATCAAAAATGGTCTCCGCGTCCATGTACTCGTTCATGGCCTTGATGGATCGAACGAGAAGTATATTGTCACCAGCTCGAGCAGAATCTGCAGCTGAAAACATGATTTGTGCTTCTCCAGTCGTTCCGTTTCCATTCCGTGCAACGCCCAGCCCGTACGGTTGTAAAGTAGGAATATCAGCAGTGGCTACAACATGAATCGCTTTTCCCTGAGCGCCGTTCACCCCGTAACCTGCACGAAAAAGAGAAAGCGAGAGTGTGAGCGAGAATGAAGAAGAGGCCGAGGTCTCGGATCAACTCGTGGCTGAAGTAACCTTTGTCAAGGATTGTTACGTCCAGAATTCCCTTCAGTTCCAGAGCAGGAGTAGCAGCCTCGGGAGCGGCCGGAGTCGGGGTTGGTGTCGGTGTCGACGGCGCCGGTGTGCCCGGGCTCTGCGCGAAGGTGCTCCTGTGCTGGGCGACCTGAACGGCAAGGATCAAAACCAAGATCGCCCAGGCCCGCCACGGACCACGGATGAACATCTCGGGCGACCGCCTCTCTCGCGTCGGCGGCCGGCACGGCGCGGTAGGTGCCCCCCCCGCTTGCAGTCTCGGACGCGCGCTCGCCTCGTCACGATGTGCCGCTTCGATAGCTACCAACAAGGAACAAGATCTCCCGTCAACCTCCAGATCTGTATCTTTCGAGTAGAAAATCCATGGAAGGTTTACGAAAAAGAGGTGTGGGGTTGCGGTGTCCAAAAATGGCATCATCAACGTCCCCGTGAATCCCTTCACGTGACCCTCACGGTATGCCAGGCGGCCGCACGAGAATGATGACGCATCAAGTATGTCCGTCATGCGGGTTTGTTTGTCAGTCTAGCGGGTTCCCAAGCAAGTTTTCGCGGGAAAGGACAGATTGATATTCCATCTTTGGGGAAGAGAGAGAGAGAGGACATCTTCGGGGCCTCGACAGGGAGGTTCGAGCTCCCGTCACACACAACAGAGACGAATTCTTCTTTATTCTTCTTTTTCTTGGCTAGTTCTCCCTCCTCCTCCCACCCATTGGCATCAGGTCATCACCATTCCTCCGTCGATGGTCAGGGTCTGGCCGGTGATGTAAGCGGCGGCAGGGTCGAGCGCGAGGAACTTGACGAGCCCTGCGACCTCCTCCGGCTGGCCGTACCTCTTCAGAGGGATCGACTGAAGAATCTTGGCCTCGATCTCCTCGCCGAGCACGGCGGTCATGTCGGAAGCGATGAACCCGGGCGCCACGGCGTTGCAGGTGATGTTCCTGCCGCTGTACTCCCTGGCGATGGTCTTGGTGAGGGCGATGACCCCGCCCTTGGCGGCGGCGTAGTTCGCCTGCCCCGCGTTTCCGGTGATCCCCACGACAGACGCGATGTTGATGATCCGGCCCTTTCGCTTCTTTCCCATGATCTTGGTCGCGGCCTGTGAAGTGAAGAAGACCCCGGAGAGGTTCGTGTCCACGACCTCCTGCCACTGCTTGGCCTTCATCCGCATCATCAAAGTGTCGCGGGTGATGCCGGCGTTGTTCACCAGGACGTCAACCCGGCCCCACTTGTCGACGCAAGCGGCGAACATGTCCTTGATGTCTCCCTCGTCGGCCATATCGCCCTTGAAGGTGAGGGCCTCGCCCCCGAACTCCTCGATCTTAGAGGCGACCTCCTCGGCCTTCTCCGCAGAGCTCGCGTAGTTGACGAGAACCCTCGCGCCGGACTCGCCCAGGGCCAGCGCGATGGCCCTGCCGATCCCGCGGGAGGCTCCGGTCACGACGCAGACCGGGGCCTCGGTGGAGACCCCCGCGTCCGAGGAGGCCGCCTGGCTCACCGCGACGCTCCCTCTCGCTTGGGTTCTCGCGCAGACCCTCTTCTCCGCCGCGCAGGTTCTCCTGAGGGCGCTGGGGGGTGCGAACCCGGCGGTCGCGGCGGGCCTGGCCACCACGCCGCCGCGGCAGGACACGGGAGCACACAGGATCGCCCCTATGGGGTGAAGGAAGGTGGGGAAGTCGGGACACGAAGAGAAAAAAAGGGGTCAGCGTCTCGGCGCTCTCGAGACGGGCGGAGGAGGGCGGGAGGGGACGAGATCGGGCGCAGGCGCCTGGGTCGGCGACTCACTTGGCCTCGCGGTTCGCATCATTCTACTCAGTCCCGACGCCATGATGTGCTTTTTTTATCTCATCGGACGCCGAGGCCTGCATTCGCGGCCACTCATTCCACAATGATGGAAATAGAGCCTTGGGAAGCTTGAGAGTGAAGCCCTTCACTCAGGGGGTTCAGCCTGCAGACTGGTCTAGAAATATAAAGAGAATGACTTCACTACTATAATTACGGTAACGCGGCTGCTCTCCTCGGCTCAGCCCAGGAGGTCGGCGAAGAGGTCCTTGCTGGGGGTCGACTCCTTTGGTGCGTTGGCGGGCGCCGCGGGGGGCGGGGTGGCCTGCTGCTGAACAAACCCTCCCATCTGCTGCTGGGGCTGCATCATTCCCATGGGCTGCTGCATCATGGGCATGGCCTGGGGCATCATCTGGGGCTGTCCCATCATTCCCATGCCCATTCCCATGCCCATTCCCATGCCCCCATTGAACCCTCCCGCGCCAGCCATCATCTGCGGCTGGCCCATCATACCACCAACAACCCCACCTTGCTGAGGCATCATCATCCCTGGCATCTGGCCCTGCTGCTGGGGCATTGCCCCGCCCGGAGCCATCATCTGCGGCATCTGGGGCGTTGCCATCATCTGGGGCATCGCCTGCTGCGGCGGGGCCATCCCCATTCCAGCGAAGGCCTGCTGCTGCTGTGGGGCTGCCGGGGCGGCGGCGTTGAACGCGGCCTCCACAGCGGACTTGTTCTGGGCAAAAGGGTCCGCCGCCGGGGCGGGTGGCGGGGCCGCCGCGAAGTCGGCGAACCCCTGATCCGCCGGCGCACCAGAACCTTGGCCGAAGGCGTCGAAGGCCGCCGCGGGCGCGGGTGCGGGCACGGCAGCGGCAGCGGGGGCAGCGGCGGGAGCCGGAGCTGGAACCTCGAGCCCCCCCAGGAGGTCACCCACCCCACCCGACCCGTTTCCGGCGGCCGCGGGTGCCGCCTCAGCGCCAGATCCCGACGAGAAGTCCGCCCAGACCTCGCCTCCCGCCGCCGGCGCCGAGGCGGGTGCAGGTGTGGGTGCGGCCGCTGGGGCCTTGAAGTTCGAGAAGGTGGCCGCAATGTTCGAGTTCACTTTGGTCTGCGACAGGGTCTGCTTGGCCCTCTGTTGCGAGGCCTGGTTCACCGTGGACGAGATGTTCACCCTAACGGGGGCGTCCAGCCCGGAGGAGGACGAAGGGGAGGCCTGCTGCTGCTGCTGCTGCTGCTGTGGCTGACTTTGCTGGACAAAGCCGCCCCCGTACTGGCTCTGGGCCTTGTAGGCCGTGGGCGAGTTCTTGTAGTAGTCCCCGTCGTCCCTGGAGAACCCCTTGGCGAGCTTCCTCGTCGCCGTCTTCGCCTTCTGCCTCTCGTCGTTCAGCGCCTCCCCGTCCACCAGGAGCTTGAGCAAGTTCTCAGCCCGCGTCCTCACGTTGATTCCCTGGTCCCTGCCGTCCGGGGACTTGTACTGGAAGTACTTGAGCCTCCGCAGCAAGCTGGCCTCGTCCTTGATGTGCTCCACCACGAAGCGAGGGCAGTGTTTGATCATGTACTCGATCACAAGGAGGGACTTGCACACCTGGCGCCAAAGCTCCCCCTGCAGAGCCATCCGTTTTTTAAGGATTGAAAACACCTGTCCGAAGGCCTCGTGGTTGATGCACGCGGACGCGATCTCGTACATCGCGGTGCCGTGGGGACCCCAAGGGTCCGTGTTCGTGGCCTCCAGAGTCTTCATCTCCAGGTCGCTCAAGTTGTAAGCCACCTGCTTCAGGTTCTTGGCTATGCTGCTCAAGATCGGCATCTTGATGCGTGTCAATTCGTGATATCGGCGTCGGCTCGGGCGGGCTCCGTCCTCGTCAAGGCTTGGGGTCAAAAGGGTCTCGCTCTTGCACCCTCGGCCTCACCGCTCAGCAGACCCTGGCGCGCGCGCCTTCCCCTCCTCCAGAAAAAAATATGATGTCTTTTTTTTGCTTGACCCCTCCCCCAAACCCTCGGACCAAAAATTCAGGATCCGGAATCCGGATTCGCAAGCCAGGAGAGCCAGGAGAGCCAGGAGAGCGCTGGTGGGCGACGTGGTGGTCTGTGAGAGAGAGGCAATTGATTGGCGATGGCAGGGGGGGGCAATGAGAAGGCCTCGGGGGGAGGGGGAGACGGGAAGCCGAAGAAGAAGATCTGCTGCGCCTGCCCGGAAACGAAGGTGAGACCGGGGACAACCCCTCCATTTCGAAGCGAAAACACCCAAAACAGAGAGAGAGAGAGAGAGAGAGAGAGAGAGAGAGAGAGAGAGAGATCGTCGAGTGACCTTGAAGTTACTCCGCTCGCGTTCGGACACGAGACTGACCGACTCTCTATCTCGCACTTATTCTGCCGCCGGCCTGCCAGGGTCCCCGGGACACATGCATCGCGGAGAAGGGTCCCGAGCATGAGGACTGCGTGAAGCTCATCGAGGCTCACAAGAAGTGCTTGCGGGCAGAGGGCTTCAACGTCTGAGTTCCTAATACATAAGAGGGCCCGGGGAGGGGGGCCGCATCGCCGGAGAGCGCTGGGGCGCGTTGACGCCGGCGGGTTCCGAAATAGATATATATTTTGTATGAAAATTACATGATTGTACACTTGCAGCCCCTTCCGGGGCTCGCTTCGAGCGAGAAGCCCGCCCGGGCCGGGGCCACCACACCGGCGGCAGGGATGCCCTCCACGACAGACTCAGGCGAGTAGTCCAGCCGCCTGGATGCCTCGGAGCCCTCGTCGTCCTCCTCCTCCTCCTCCTCGTCTTCGCTTTCGGTCGACGCCGTCACATCGTCCCCGCTCTCAAAGGGGGAGAGAGTCGCCTGGAGCTCCTTCGCACTGCCTCCCGTCACCTCCACCGCCACCGCCGGCAGCCCCAGGCTCTCCCTGATCCTGTCCAGCTCCCCTTGGATCATGGCCTGGTCCCCAAGGCTGCTGCCATAGACGTCGATCCGCAGGGCGCAGCGCTCCAGCAGTGCCAGGGACTCGCTCGTCACCTCGCCCAAGTCATGGGACTTGAGGTATGTATGTCCACAAGTGTGCGAGCCCTCCTCCATGAGGCCAATGTCAAACCTGTCGCGCCGGCCCTCCTCGCGCTCGCCCTCGCCGCCCTCGGTCTCCCCACACCGCAGCCTCGGGACACTGTAATCAGCGAAAAGCGACAGGCCCTCCAGGTCCTGAGAGGCCGCCACAAAGCCAGAGCTCTCGATGTGCACGAGCAGGCCCCTGCCCACAAGGTCTTCCGGCTCTGACACCTCCCCCTCCCCCTCTGGCACCTCGGGCGCCAGCCTGACCATCAGGTCGCCTGCCTTGTTGCCGAACTCGTCCACCACCCTCGCGGTGCCGTCGGTCTCCATCAGGTACACCAGCGGCTTCAGGTACACGTACGAAGCCCCAACAAAAGTCTCTGAGGGCAGGCCGCCCAAGATGGCCTCGTGCAGAGCGAACCGGCTCTCCGGGCTCCTGTCGTGCTCGCTCGCCGTGAAGGTCTGCTCGATCGCTGCGGCCCTCTCCTCGAACTCCCTCTCGTCCATGGCGCCCACCTGAATGCCACGGTAGTAAGCGTCCACCACAATGGCGGGCTCGTCCATCGAATGCGCATTTTGGGCGGCGGCGGGGTCGGAAAGATCGGGGAGGTGGGACGCCAGCCGGAGACTGAACTTCATCTCGGCATTTGCCTCGCCAAGGATCCCGTTTGTGGACTCCACAAGCAGCAGGGAGGCGGCGAGGTCTTGCAGAAACTCCTCGGGCATCTCGGGCACCTCCGCCGCAGTCTCCTCGGCTGTCCTCGCCTCCCCCTCCGCCGAGCCGCCGCAGATGCCGGCGAGGACCTCGTCCAACACGCCGCGGGCGATCGAGAGACCCTCGGTTGGGGCAGGGGCCTTAAGGTCATCCGCCTCGGTGTCAAGGGCGGTCAACTCCTGGCTCCTGATGGCATGCCAGCGCTCCATGGCCTCCAGGCTGGCCTGCAGCAGGGCACTGAGCTCCCGCTCCGCCACCTCCCCCGGATCCGGCCCGCCGGCCGAGCCCACGGACTCGCCGATCTCCTCGATCCTGTGCTGGATGTCTCGCACCAGCTCTGTCTTGGCCTCCTGCGCGGACCTGAAAGTCCTCTTCTTCGGCGTCCCCAGCTCGGGGAATGCTCTGCCTACCGCCTCTCCGCCGCCGACCGCGCCCTCTCCCGCGCCCACCCGCGCCAGGTCGGCCTGGATCCTCCCGTGCTCCCTCCTGAGCTCCTCGAACCGCTCCTCAAGCCTGCCCGCCCCCTCCACTTCCCTAGACCTCAGGTGCTCCTGGAGCTCCACGATCTGCTCGCACTGCCTTCCTAGCGCCAGTTCGATCTGCTCGTTGCTCTCCTCCAGCCGGCGCTCGAAGATCTCCCGGTACTTTCTCTCGAGCTCGGCCTCCCTCTCCGCCACCAGGCCCTCAACCCTCGCCTTGCTGAACTCCCTGAAGGCAAAACCCCAGTCTACCTCGTCCACGCCAACCCGCGCCGCCGAGGGCTGGCCCTCCTGAGACCCGGGACAGTCCACCCTGAAGGCCGAGTAGGCGCCGAAGATGACCCTGTCGCCATGGCCAATCCCCCTCTGCTCTCCCTCAGCCACCGCCGAGCCGTTGACGTGGACGGAAGCGTCAGCGGATGCAGGCTCAACGGTGAGGGAAAATGAGTTCCCCGGCCCCGGCCAGCACCTCAGAAGGGCGTGCCTTCCCGCCACGCCGAGGCCTGAGATCAAAACTCTGGACCCACCGCACTCCCCAGGGTCGCTGCCCACAGCGGTCTCCCCCGGCAGAATGCAGAAGGCAAGAGTGCCCGAGAGCATAGGGTCGGCATTCAGGTTCACCAGGCGCGGGATCTGGCCCCTCGCGTCGTCCTGCACCGATCCTGGCACCGACGGTAGGTCCCTCGCCGTCGCCTCCGCCGCTCCCTCCAGCCCCATCAAACGCATGTTCCGCTTGGCTTCCCCCAGGCTGTCAAGGGTGGCCTCGTGCCTCTGCTCCCAGGTTCCCTCCAAGTCCTTCACAATCCGCTGGCTCTGCTTGACCTGGGCCGCCATGGCGCCGTCCTCCCCTCCACCACTCTGCGCCAGCGCCTGCTTCAGCATCCGAATCTCTTCCCTAAGCTCCGAGACGAGCCTCTGCGTTGGGTCAACGTTGACCTCCGCTCGGCAGAAAATCCTCTTGGCCCGGCTGGCGAACCGCAGGGTGGACAGGGTCTCCTCGAGGTGCCTGGCGGAGGGCGAGATCGCAGCCAGCATCCCAGTGCGCGAGTTCCCGCCCAGAGACTCCCTCAGCATCAGGGTCAGGGTGGACTCCCTGAAAGGGACATGCGCTTTGGACTTGCCAGATGACGCCTCCTCAGCAAGGGCAGAGATACACTTCCCCAGCGCACTCAGAGACTTGTTGATGCTCGCGCCCTCCCTCAGTCTCTGGCCCGCCGCCCCAGTCGCCTTCGTCCTCTCGCTCCCCGCGAGGTCGACCATGTTGACCTTGCTCGTGACCCGGACAGCTTCCCTGCCCTCGCCGCTGCCGCCGCCCGGCTTCGTCTGGGAGAGGCGCACCGTGAACACCGTGTGCGCCCTGCTGCTCGCGGCATTCATATTGGTCGCGTGGATCGTCCTGGCCTTTGAACCGAGCTCCAGAAGCCTGAGGGCCTCCCCAATCGAAGCTGCGCCCAAGACTCCCAAGTTTTCAACGTACGCGCCAGTCTTAGGATGGACTCTCACGCGCAGGCTTCGTGACTTGTGCCTGCCGCCCGTGTTGCGTAAGACGGTTGGGTCGAGGAGGTCGTACACGCGCTCGTTGTAGATTTCGATCATGGACACGTCCACGGTCATGTCCCCGCCCGTGGACCCGCCCTCGAAGAGGCGTTTGAGGACCCGAGGGACCAGACCCCTGCCCTCCCCCTCGGCCTCCGTTCCAACCATGGAGTGGCTCTTGCCCGACCCGGTTTGCCCGTAGGCAAAGATGCAGGTGTTGTACCCCTGCAGAGCGGCTTCCGCGAGCGAGGCACCGAAGCCCTCATACACGTCAGCCTGCGTGGCACCCCCGTGGAAGACTTTATCGAACCCGAACTCCTTGACGGGACCCGGTAGTGCGTTCGGTTCCCCCCCCACGACGACTCGATTGCCATGGCAACTCAAGCAGACCCTCCCGCCTCCGCCCTCTTCGTCCTGCTCCCTCTTGCTCAGAGGTCTGCAACGAACCACCACTCGGATAGGAGCCTTCGCTTTCCCTTCGCCTCCAGCTGCTGTCATACTACTACCTGTCGATGATGATGCGTAATGACCAAACCCGCCCGTGATGGTGGAGCCCGCTCGTGGGGCCGGAGCCAGATCGACCTGAGACCTCCGTCATGTCATCGCGCACTCGGGTTCGATGGCGCCATGGCGCCAGGCTCATGTCATCCTTCTCACCCGAAGCTCCTTCCTCCTTCCCCTGACGAGCAGCAGCCCGAGCTGATGCCCATCATCTGGGCGAGAGCAGGTGAGTGTGGGATGTAGGAAGGAGAGCGATGCGGTGGGGATGGTGCCGCGAGAGAGAGAAAGCGTCGACGGCGCCATGAGGTCAAGGTCTGTTGTTTTCAGAAAGCAAGGGACCGAACTCGAAAGAGTGTGCGAGGTCGTTTGGTTGGTTTGTTCGTGTGTGTTGCGGACCCCGCCCGGCCGGCCTAAAGTTAAAGTTCTTTTTACAACCCCTTGGTCCGCCGCTACGCTGCTCAGTACCTGTGGTGCTGCTTCTCCTTCTCGTTGTAGTCGGCGCAGAACCACCCGATCGCGGCGATAGGTGCGACGCAGAACGGGAGTGCATCAAAGAGCACGTTCTGCTTCAAGTGGTGCATCACCTTGTGCGGGATGTCCGTGAAGAGGCCCTTCATCACATTCTGCTCGAAGGGGCTCAGAGTGTACACGACCTCCTTCAGCCTCGTGCCAACCTGTTGCTTCCCCATGCCTGCAAAGCGAAAGCGTAACCAAACCTGGCCTGATTGCGAAAACCTAAACAAGAGAGAACAAGAGGGAGGGTTAGCACTATCGTCCTACCCAAGGGAAAAGGGCTCTTCGAGCGGAGGCGAGGGGGATGGGAATGGATCTAAGGCACAAGGTCCTTCCCGGGCCGCCGTCAAGTCGGACACACGACCGAGCCGGGCGAGCGGAAAGTCTAGCTCTACGGGTCGAGCGTGTTGTTTTTGCGGTTCATTCTTTTTCGGGCGTCGTCGCAAAAAAACGTGGCGAGCGGAGAAGCTAGTCCCCCACCCCACCCACCCCCACATCAACCCCCCCGTCCACCATGGTACGCTATGCTTCCACCCGCCCGCCTCTTTCCATGCATGATGCCTCACCTTGACTTGCGCCAACTCTCGCCTCGGTTTCTGGCCGCCTTGGTGGGGTGGCTCCCGTGCCGGACTCCAAAAAGTCATGAGAAAAGTCGGGATTTTTCGGAAATGTTGTAGAAGACCGCGGTCTCTAGACGCGTCCCCTTGGCCAATGTACGAAAATCGTACTCTTTCCTTTTCTCGAGTTTTTGAGTTGCTGGCCAGCGGGAGGAAAGGGCAAGCAAGCGGGAGGCAGAGCCCTCACTCAGCTCAGCTCAGGGGGGACCTCAGGGGGGGGCCGGGTCCCGAAGGACGCGCGACAAAAGAGTGTTGTTGTTGTTCCAATTCTGGAGCACTGCCGAGAATCACCTCGTCATGCAAGTCCTGAGGTCTGAGGCGAGTCAAGTCGAATAGGCCACCTACCAACCTACCGAACACAACCGAGGCGAGGGGATGCGACGAGAACGAGGAAGCGAAGCGAGGCGGGGCGCGGCCGCGTGGCTCGCGGCGTGCCTTGCCCTCCTGGTTCTGGCGGCGAGCGCGGAGGTTGGTTTCGCCCAGGACGTGAGGCTGAAGACGATAACGAAACAGAAGAACTGGTCTGCACTCGGGAAGCTCTTCGTGTTCGACGCCGGGGTCACCGGAATTGGCCCGATCTTCGCCAACGTGACCCCCGTGGAGGAGCTGGATATTGATGGCAGCGCCAGGATCAGAGGATCCATTATTTTTGACGACTCGAATGGGAACCCCACGTTGCAGCTGCCGGAGAACAACTTCAAGTCCCTCTCCATTGGGGAGGTGAACAGGGGCTACATTACGCTGAACACGAGGAGCCAGAGGATCGAGTCCCAACAGTCCGTGGCCTTCACGGGCGAGGAGGACGAGGAGAGGAAGATCTTGGTGCCGGAGGAGAGGTTTGAGTCCCTGCAGATAAGGACGTTCTACGGGACAGAGCTGATGAGCTTGCACACCCTGCAGGGGATGGAGGAGACCCAGATCCACACTGCGCTGGCGGTGAACAAGGACGTCACGATCGACGGCCCGGTGCACCTCACAGACTTCACGGACGCAACCTCGCTCAAACGGGCCGCGCTGGAGGTCAACGGCGGTATGAGCGTGAAGAAGAGCGCCATCTTCGGAGATGACGTCGAG
>Ga0160423_10004232_pt1 | contig 11824 bp, 11 predicted proteins | sample CRUFie14St8metaG_FD_108191 | JGI IMG/M metagenome (GOLD analysis project Ga0160423, IMG submission 108191) | Marine microbial communities from the Costa Rica Dome - CRUD Field 142mm St8 metaG | ecosystem: Environmental > Aquatic > Marine > Oceanic > Photic zone | place: Costa Rica: the Eastern... | reverse complement strand
ATATTATCGCCAAATTTTATATCACCATTAAAAGTTGATACTCCAGAAACATTTACATCATGAGTTAAGATACCTGTTTCTAGAACTGTTGTTAGACCAACAGTAGCAACACCAACAATGCTTACATTATCTAAATTAGTATGTCCATCTACATCTAAGTCAGCTTGGGCAGTAATATTACCTGATACCGTAAGCCCAGTTAGTGTACCAAGAGAAGTAATGTTTGGTTGTGCTGCAGTGTTAACTTCTCCAGATAAATCTCCTGTAAATGTAGTTGCTGTAATAGCACCACCGACAGTTACATTATCTAAGTTAGTGTGACCATCTACATCTATATCTCCACCAAATGTAGAATTAGCAGAAACATCTAATCCAGTTGAGAAAGTAGTTCCAGTAACAGTAACTCCAGTACCAATAGTTTCAAACTTCTTAGAGTTAGCATGGAAGAGTTCTACTTGGGCACCGCTTGTTGCCGAAAGTGCTACTTCACTGCTGTTTACTCTAAGTTGTAATCCTAGAGCACTGTTTATGAAGAAATTAGATGTAGCGTTAGTATTTTTTATATAAGAATCACCATCATGATAAATTTCTAAGTCACCACCATCACCAAATACTGCCCTAGCACTATCCTTAAAGAATGCTGTACTACCGAATCCTACGGTTGCGCCAGTCCCAGTAATAACATCACTACTGAATGTAGAAACACCAGCGATGCTTACATTATCAAGATTGGTATGCCCATCTACATCTAATTCAACAAAGTCACCGTCTCCAACAAATGTTGTTGCTGTTACAACACCAGCAATACTTACGTTATCGAGGTTAGTATGCCCATCAACATCTAAGTCACCAGTTACATTAAGTGCTGTTAATGATCCTAAAGATGTTATTGAAGAATTAACAACACTAGATCCAAGCGTTGTTGCTGAGAGAACATCTACTCCATTTATTTTGAAAGTCTTACCAGAAGCAAGATCAATATTCTCAGAGAATGTCCAAGAGTCTGTAGAATTGACCCAATTAATTGTTTTATTTCCTTCTCCAGATTCTAGAGTGATACCACCACCATCGGAAGATGCATCAGTGAGAGAACCACTAGCAAGAATAATATTTTTATCGTCTATAGTTAGAGTAGTGGAGTTTACGGTTGTCGTATCACCCTCTACTTGAAGATCACCCTGAATTACAACTGTTCCTGTGTTTGTCCCAATACCAGCAGGATCAATTGTAAGCGTTGCTGGACCACTGATTGTATTTGAAGAAATACGAATAGCAGATCCTTCTGCTCCAGTTGATAATACAGTAGCAGTTAAAATTCCAGACGCATTTAAAGTATTAATTTCTGTATGACCAAATATATCAATATCAGCGTTTAAATCAACATCGTTACCAAATGTAGAAATTCCACTTACATTTAGACTCGTAAAATCATTTGGTGCAGCAGAAACAGCAGCTTCTATTGATGCTGTAGTTATTGCATCAAGACTTAGAACATTTTTTAATTGAAATGCTGAGCTAATAACTTCAGTTAGTCCAATAGAAACCGATTCTCCGCCTAGAGATCCAGACGCGGTAATAATACCCGAAATGACGATACCCTTATCGAATACTGGGGCACCATTACCATCTCTATTTCTTATAGTATCAACGAATAGTTGGGACATTCTCGCCTTTTTCTAATATGTCTCTATTTAGTAAAGGTAGGTTCAATTGGCCATTTAACTCTCCATGGAAATCCTTTTTGTGATGGTATATCTCTTAATTTTCCTCTATATTCCATCCACACGGCTCTAAATTCTTCTGGATAATGATCATTATCAATTAGATCAGACATTTGTGTCCAATCACTTGCCTTTAATTTTTCATTCCGTATATTTCTAATATCAATTTCTTTTAATTCTGTAGTTTTTTCAATTTCTTCTGCAGACATTGCTTTAGTTTCCCATGTCTGCATGTAAATTCCATCAGAATTTTTTACGGGAACAGTTTCCTCAACTTTAAAGTGTATTCCTGGAACCGGAGGTTTTGTATACTGATATAAACCATAACCAAAAGGTTCCACACAATCAACAGTTAGAGATCTAGGAAAAGACGTGTTATTGTGTAGTTTTCTAAAATTTTTTTCATCAATGGGATTTCCAACGGGAATACCATTTTCCAATTTTATTAACATTTAAAATCTCTACTATATCTCTTGAGTATTTAGTGAAGGGAACTGTCTAACATTTCCTGGCCATATTATGCGGACAGCACCAGATCCTCCTGATCCTCCAGCAATGTATAAATTTGGAGTTACTAATTTTACAAATCCAGATCTTCCACCACCACCAAACAAACCACCGTTTAAATCACCATTAGTACCACCACTTCCTCCTCCAGCAGCAGTTGCATTTCCTAGACCAGAATCAGATGATGCTCCAAGTCCACCAGATCCACTTGAGCCTTGTCCATAAACTCCTGTTCCTCCACCCGAAGATGCTCTACCTGGTTGAACTGAAAGAAATGTTTGTGCAAAGGATCCACCTCCACCACCTCCAGCGCCACCTGCTCCATCATCACCAGAACTTGCTTGAGCAGAAAGTCCACCTTGTCCGCCAGCTCCACCGTTTCCACTATATCCGCCAGCTCCACCTCCACCAAATCCCTGTGAAGCGTTAGCTGGTCCGCCATTTCCACCACCATCACCACCAGAAAAAGTTCCACTATTGCCGTTAGCAAAACCACCATTTGCAATTAATGTAACAGTATCTGTAGTAAAACTAGAAAGACCTCCATTTTCTCCTACTAAAGGACTTGTAGAACTTCCTTGAGATTCTCCACCTGTTCCTACAACAACAGTATAAGATTCTCCTGGAGTAACTACTATATTATTAGCATAAACTAAAGCTCCTCCACCTCCACCAGGATTGTTATTAAGAGAAACTGCAGGGCTAGCACCTCCTCCAATACATACGACACTTACATTTCTTACTTTGGGTGGAACAGTCCAAGAAAAAGTTCCTGGAGTTGTAAACAATGCCTCATCATCAGTTGGAGATGCCGCTAAAATTGCGGAAGACATCATCATAAATTGAGATAAAAAATTCATGAGGATACTGTTGGATTTACTATTATTGAACCTTCGACCAATTTCATAATCTTATTGGTAGAAGAATTTTGGGAGATGATATCAAAATAATTTCTACCTTCTGTTAAATCGTCAGTAACACTGTTACCCATTGATATAACAACTGCATTATTAGTTGTATCGATATGAGTATCAAAACTATACGAGGTACTCGCAGTTTCATGCTTTCTAATTTTAGCAGTTATGGTTTCTGTACCAGCTAAAGTTGTTACAGCAATAGAAACTTTTTTTTCAAAATCAGTTCCTTTGTATATTGCTAATGATGTTACTGCAGGAACACTCATTGGATTTACTTCTAGTTATAGGATTATTTATTATCTTGTTGCTGTTTTAAAAGTTTTGCTAGATCTGCGGTAGATCCAACGAAAAGAGCATTAGTAACATTTGTTGGTCCTTTTGAAGACTCTCCTTCAACATCTTTCAGTTTTTTCTGAAGATCTAATAATTTATCTGTTGCATCAGCAACATTTTTAATTAATTGACCAGCAACTTCATACGCCCTTGCTTGCTCAGTTTCCTGGGCTAATTCAAGGATACCATTGATTGCCTCCTGACCTTTTTCAATTAAAGAATAAAGATTCCCTCTTGTATAATCATAGTCTTTTTTAACATCATTAGAAGTTGCTTTTATTTCTTCAATTTTCTTTTCAGGGGTTGCTGGTTCTACTTCAACTATGTCCGCATCAACATTGAAGGTATCGTCGAGTTCTTCAAACTTATTACTCATGACCAATCACCACTAAATCCAAAGTCGTCACCAACTTCAATCTTGCTGTTGTCTGTTTCGGTAATGAGTTTAACTCCTGTACCACCAACATGATCAACAACAGATGTTGAATAAAATCCTCTTGTTACTCTAATTTTATTACCAGTTACATCGGAGATGTATAATGTTTCTTCTCCAACCGATACTTTATCTCCCGCAGAAATTCCTGATGAAGAAACAACTTCCATGACTGTTTCTGTTTTAAGAAAGTCTTTAAGTAATGTAGTAGTATTACTATCAGAGTAACTCTTAGTAGCAACTGGTTCTGCAGTATATCTAACATCAATCTGTCTACCAGAAGGACCACCAGCACCAAATCCAATAACAGATTTTTTGATGATATCTGTAGCAGCTCCTGTAGAAATTGGTCCAAAGATATACGTCTTTGCAGTAAATTTAAGAGTATAAATTAAAGATCTTCTAGATTCAAAATTTCCCTCATATTGATCATCCATAGATATAGAATTTAATATAACAGGAACATCTCTTTTTTCACCGATAGTATCGATGAGATTAACAGTCATCGTATACTGTGGTTGAAAATATGGTATAATCTGCTCCACAATTTGAAGCATCTCATCATTTATTTTTGTGTATATACTTAATTCAAAATCTACATTATATGGTACGGGCATGTAATTTTTTCTAATGTCCGAACCATCATCTTTTGTTCCTGCTAAGAATGTTTGAGTAGTTGTTACTTTCCTTGCAGAATCATAAGAAATACCAGTCATCTCAAAAGACATTCTAGGTAATGTAATTTGAGTTGCTTTATTTAAATCTTCAGATTGCTCAAGCCTAGCAAGAAACTTTTGCATAGGTCCATATGCAAGAGGCACCTTTACTACTGAGGTAACGTTATCGGCAGAATCCGTTTTTTTGATATCAATATCATTAAAAAGTGTTCCGAACGATATTACCGTTTTTCTTAATATCTCGTGGTAGAAGTACTCAAACATTAGATTAAATGATAATTATATACTATTTAACAAAAGTAGCCATTATGGACGACCAAATGGGTTTGTTTCGCTAAAATCTAATATAGCATCTGCTTCGATTTCAAAGTCATCATTAGATGCAAAAGGATCTGGTAGGTTGAATTTATCGGCAATAGATCCAGGCGTTGCCATATGTCTTGCACCCGATTCTTCTCCAACAAACTCATCATGAATATTGAAATCTCCTGTGAGTCGTGAAAGATTCAATTGTCTTGTAGTAGAATTCCAATACCTGACCATAGCAGTTGTTGAACTACTAGATCCAACAACCGTTTCTCCCACAATATAATCTCCAGATCCACCAAGATAAGGATCTGCAATTGTTATTGTTGGTGGATTTGTTGTTGCATATCCAGCACCACCATCAAGTATTTGAATTGCTGTAATAGTTCCTGCAGAACTTACCACAGCTTCTGCTATAGCAGTTGCACCAGATCCAACAGGAGCTGTAAAGCTAACTGTGGGAAGACCAGAATATCCACCTCCACCATCAGTTACTGTTATGATTCCAACTACTCCATTTCCAGTAGCTGCAGTTCCTACAAATCCTCTTCCACCTCCACCAGACGCTTGTACAAGAGGATCTGAAGTATATCCATATCCTGAATTAATTATCCTAACACCTTGAACTCTAGATCTATCAAGATTTGCTTCGCAAAAATCAACAACCCCAGTGATCATGGTTGCTATACCAACAGCAGTTAATCCATTGATAGGAGCTGCTGAAAATACAATATCTGGAGTAGATGTGTAACCAGTTCCTCTATTTGTAATAGATACATATCTTACACCACCATTAAAGACAGTAACTTCTGCAGATGCTGTAGATCCAATACCATGCATTGTGTAAATTCTTGTTCCTGATAGATCAGAGCCAACACCAAATGCAGACGATCCAGATGCCGCACCACCGAGAGAAACGTCGGATCCCAAGAGTGCATTATCAATTGCATCTACATCAGTATCAATAACTTCGTCACCAAGTCTGAACAATTCACATCTTAGTTCATAAACATAGTTTTTCTTTAATTGATAAAATGGTTTTTCATGCTCTACAAACTTAATTTCAAACAAACGATTACCTAAAGGAAAGAAAATTAAATCTCCTTCTTTTGGTCTACTTGATAATTTAATATTACTCTTATTTTCTATTAAAGGTTTTATATATTCTTCGTAACGTTCTCTAGAAATAATGAGAGTGAGATCATCTTGAGATTCAATACCAAACTTACTCATTATCTCCCCAGATCCTTCATACCCTTCGCTAGTATCTACGTAGGCTTCAATAGGATATGCATCTCTAAATTCAGAATCAACTACTTCTTTTATAATAGTTTTTTCATTTACATAAAGTCTTGGAATGTAATAGACATCCACTCCATACATCCGAAGTTGTTCGTTAACTAAATCTTGGATAAGATTTTGTTCTGCTTTTGTTCCTTGCTGAAAAAATGGATTGAGCATAAATTATCATCCTATCATGTCTAGAGGAGGCATCTCATAATAAGTGGGCATTTTTTCCATGATAGTATCAATCTCTTTTTGAGCATCATCATATAATTGTCTACCATTTAGTTCTATACCACCAGGAAGTTTTACTCCCTGAAACTTTATGAGGTTCATTCCCCATTGGCGCTTTATAAGAGATGTTAGATATCTCTTTAAAAATGAATCATTATATACTTTTGAATATGATGATGGGTCTGCAATTGCATAAGCATCTAAAACCAAATATTCACCAGCAACTGCCTCATTCCAATCCATATCAATATACAATCTACCTTTTCTTTGATTGAATCTAATTTTTTTCTGAGTAGTAAGTAAATGATCAATATCAGATAAAAATGTTTGAGTCATCTGATATGTTAATAACTCAGTAGATCCCAAATAATGAATATCATTTAAAAATAACTGATATTTAAAGTTAAACATTCCACTGGAAATGTTATTAGATCCATTAAAATGAAGAATCCTCTCCACTCCGATTACTCCATCTGGGAGAGGTAAGTATCTAGAATCTTCTTCATAATCATAATCAATACCACCATCACTCACAGTAGTGGTAGTTATTCCTGCTGTTCCTTTTCCTCTATCAATATCAGTTTGAGTAAGTTTATACTTTAAGTAAGTTTTTTCTACTCCATCAAAATGACGCTCTTGGAAAAATTGAAGTGCATCATCCAGGAGATCATCCATTTGCTCTTCTGCAACGTTAATTTCCAATACTGGAGCACCTAGTTGTCTCTTACAGTAATCTATTAGGGTTTGTCTGGATGATGGTTGAGCCATTAGAGTAATTTAAGAGTTTCTTGCTGTTTTAAGTACAACTTAACGTAACTTTTAGTTACATTTCGGAGAACTTTAATATCATCTATACTATCTATATTTCTAGAGAGTCTTTCATATTCAAAGTTTTTAGATAGTTTTTCAAGTTTGATTTCATCTGGATTCATTCTGTAACTCCTTTACTTTTTGTTGTAATTCTATCACGGCAATCTTTAAAAATTCAATATCATGTGAAATTTGATTTCTTTCTTGTTCTTCTTTCCATTTTATTTCCCTCATAGTCAAGTACGCTTCGTAATCATTCTCATTTGTATTGATTACGGCTCCAGTGTTTTCATCTTTAATAAGATCGTCAAAATCTTTTACACGAGCAACACCTTTTTCTTCTTCATCATCATCAATAATTTCAATAAACTGATCGAATTCTTCATCCATAATTAAGCAAGCGCGATTACTCTAAGGTCTTTCAATCTAACAGGATACGTTGTATCTGTTGTAGATGCACATAATTTTATACCAAAAGCTCTAAAAGATGGGAGTTTATTGATACTAAATTTGAGTTCTTGGAATTCTAAATCATCTGATTGGAATCCTTTACTATCAGTTTTTGATAGTTTTTCATCTGGAGTTCCATCGCATTTAGCAAAATCCTCAACATTCCCCTGATTATCAATATTATCAAATCCTGGGAAAGGATAATAAATTAAGTCTTCCTTACCATCATCATCAATAGCATAGAAAGCTCTCAAATCGCTATTAGTATTTACATATGCACTAACAAAAACCTGAAGAGATGTTGCGGCATTCTCTAAGGTTATAGGTCTGGTAGCATAAACAAAAGCATGAGGATCATTTTCTAAGTCCGCAGTACGTTCATCATTAGCATAATCAGAAATAGGATTATTCATTCTATTTCCAATTAAGATAACAGAACAACGATCCAAATCTATCATTGGTGATAGCAGTGGTGTCGTTGTAGATAAATTAACAGATATATTCAGGGACTTATTTCCTTCGATTCCATCAATTCCGTCAAGAAGTTCTGTTTCATTAATACGAGAGCAAATTATTCTAGGAGATTCTAAGAAATGCTCTTCTTCACCAGAAATTTTTTCAAATTCTTCGGCAAGATAAGCTTCTTGATTACCACCAGGACTTCTTCCAGTAATAGTTCTTAGATTAATTTCTACTTCAGTACCATTGACTTCTGTTACGGAAATTTCTGGGTCAATAATTTCATATTGAATATTTTGAGTGGCGGTAATATCATCACCACCGGTGGATTTGGTTTCCGTAAAGAACATATCGGGATATCCAAAAGGACTATCGGATCTATCAATCCCAGCCTCTTGAGGATCAATTCTTATAGTATAATAATCTAGATCAATTGGATTATCTACTGTTGCATCTTGCAATTCATGAACTTTATTAATTCTTCTTAAAGAAATTCCATTAAGTTCATATTTAGCAACATCTACTCCTGCCTCATAAGAAGTCCCTACAGTATTATCGATTTCTCTTGTAATTCCTGTTAGGTTAAGTCCATCAATTCCAGTGTATGCAATAATTTCTTCTTCAATTTGAATATATCCTGGATTTGTAGAAGATACACCTACATTTTCAAAAGTAGCAAAAATACTTAAACCAGTTGAATCATCAATTAGTAAATCATCCAAAGGAATTGGAGCGGTAGAATCTTCTTCAATATCTGCTGTTGTATCTACGCTAGGACTATCTGGATCTACATCATCAATCGAAACAACACTTTCTGGAGCATACATACCATGATTTGGATGATTTACCTTAATGTGTAAACCATCATGTATGATTGTAGTATCACTGACTGTTAATCCACCAGAAGCAGCTTTTACTTGAGTGGTGATTCCGCTAGAATTTTCGTAAGTAACGGTGCTTCCAGCACCAGTTGTAAACTTTCCTTGAATATCATCAACTATAATTTCGTTTATATCTCCAAGTTCACCAATTGATAATCTTAAGTTTCTTCCCAATCCTGATCCAATAGAATTGGCTGTTACTAGGTCTCCAACTTGATATCCAGATCCACCATTAACAATAGTTGCTCCAACAGCAACTCCATTTTGAACAGTTAAATTACAAGTAGCGTTTCTTCCTTCTCCTGTAACTTTTGTTAATGCTACATCAAAATAGGTTAAACCTCCAATAGAAGGTGTAAGTCCGATACCAGCATTAAAGACTGATAGTGATGATGCAGCACCAGCATTTGAAATATAATTTCCTGTAACGTTAGAATTTTCTTGTTTTACTGTAAAACCAGTAGCAAATCCAACATCATTCAATCCACCACTTAAAAGTAATCTTACTTGCCTAGATTCCATTTCAAACGCATCATTATCCAAAATAGAAACTTGATCGTTTCCTACGGATAACTCTGGATTATAGAAGTTTATATTTCCTGAATTTTCTGTGAAGTTAGCTCTGTAAAGAGTAAACTTCATATCTTCTCTTTCTGATGGTGTCCATGTTGCACCATTTTGAGATCTAAAAAATACTCCAGAGTTTGGGTTTGATGAAACAAATACTCTTTTAGATTCTGCCGCATTTGATTTAGTAACGTCAGGCTCTCCCATCTTTGCAACCCACACCGAATAGTCTTTACTATTGCAGGTAACAACAAGCGAATGGAAAGTTTCTCCTTTTAAGAATACTGGTGATTTAAATTTAAAGTTAGTTGGAATGTTTGCATCAGCAGTTGCCGTTACGTCACTCGGTTCTAGCGTAACTTGAGAAAATGGATAAATGTCTCCTGATGATGGAACTCCATTTACTGTAGGTCTTAACTCTACCGAAACGGGCAAACGCTCGTCACCTTCATAAAAATAAACATCAACAGAAGTTGCGTAAATCCCTTTGGGATTATCGACATAGAATGTTTGCGCTAACGGATCAATTAGTTTATCGGACATTTATCTGCTCAATGGCTTTGGTGAGTAATTTACCTTTATTTATTTCCCTTAAGGGTATCAAGTTCTGTTTTGAGATCTTTAATAGCTTCAACTAAGACAGGTATCATCTGAATATAATCAACAGACAAATACCCATCTTCTTTATATACCATTTCAGGAAATTCTTTTTGAACTTCCTGGGCTATGAGTCCATACTCATAGCCCTTTCTTCCATGATGTTTTTTCATTTCTTCCTTCCACTCATAGAGTGTTCCATTAAGTTTACATACTTTAGTCAAAAGAGAAGTCATAATATAGTTCAAATTGTAAACACTCTATTTAGTGCGTTTTGGATCATCATGATGTTTGTCTTCAGTAGGAAGTCTGATCTTCTTCCTCTTCTTCCTCTTCTTCTTCTTCCTCTTCTTGCCGCTCTACCTGGTGGTCTTGGTGGACGTGGAGAGGGTTTTGGTCTTGGTCTAGGTCTAGGTCTCCGTGGATAACCTGCACCTAATCTTCTTCTCCTGTTAGCTCTTGGCGTTGGTCTTGGTGAAGGTCTTGGACGGGTTCTTCTCCGCTGTCGAGATCTCCGTGGTGAGAGTTTCCTTATACTACCATTCTTAAGTGGTAGTTTACCAACTGGGAATCCTCTCTTCTCAAACTTCTTCCTACCTCTCTTAGTAACTTTTCTAGTTGCTTTCTTGTGTTGTGTAGCAAGAAGTGTCGCACCATATTTCCAAAGTTGAGGTTTACCCTTATTGTAATGTCCATAATCCTTATCACCTGGCCTGACGACATCAAGAACTTTACTCTTGATTCCCTTACGCCTGAGTCTCCTTGCCTTCTTGGAGGTATCAATAACCTTCATTACACCTCTGCGAGTTTGTTTAATCGCAATCGATGTAACTTTCTTTTTACCTCCAAGTGGTCTAGGTGGTTTTCCTCTACCTGGGTAATTTTTGGGAGGTAATGGATAACCAAATTCTTTGAAAGCTTTTTTAGCCGCTTTCTTACCACCAAGTTTCTTAATCCTATTAAAGTTAAGATACTTTGTCTTACCTTTGTTTTTACCCTTTGTAATAGTATATGGAACATGCCAGATAGGAAGTGCTCTTCCTTTCTTATCAAAGACGTATTTAACCTTAGCAGTTTTAACTTTAGGTCTCTTTTTCGGCCGCACCCTGCAATGATCGCCTTCACCCTTTACTGGTGTAGGATCTGGTTGTTTGGGCCCTCTTGGTTCCTGCCCACACCTCTTCTTACCTTTACCTTTACGTCTGCATCTCGGCGGTTTAGGTTCATCATCCTCCTCCACTTTGGGTCCAACCGTTGGCGGCCTGGTGGTGGAGGGCGGTCTCTTGTTGTGAGAAAGTAGACCTTCGGAAATATAAGTATGAGCATCTTCAACTGTGATATGAACAACTTGTCCATTTTCAACAGTTTCAATCTCATTCAATGTTTGTCCAGAAACTTCATCACCAACTTCCATGTCTCTGGCTTCTTTCCAAGAGTCACCAACACGGAACTTGTGATAAATTGAACAAGTTAGTTCACTTTCACTAAAGATTAACTTCAGTTTTTCAACACCTTCTACAATAGAAGCATGAATAACTGGATAATCGCCATATTCAAAAGTATCTTCATGATATGTTTTGACCATATCACCAACTACCAGATCTCCTGCTCTCTTCTGAGAACCATCATGCATTAAAATTAATGCATT
>Ga0160423_10004231_pt1 | contig 11825 bp, 11 predicted proteins | sample CRUFie14St8metaG_FD_108191 | JGI IMG/M metagenome (GOLD analysis project Ga0160423, IMG submission 108191) | Marine microbial communities from the Costa Rica Dome - CRUD Field 142mm St8 metaG | ecosystem: Environmental > Aquatic > Marine > Oceanic > Photic zone | place: Costa Rica: the Eastern... | reverse complement strand
TTCATCACTGAGACCCATTCCGCCTCTATTTATTTGATCTGTCATAAACAGAACAAGCAAAGCCCTCATTCCGTAATAACTCATTCTTTCCCACATTTCTGTAAAAAATAGAGTGACTAGGCCAATAGGATGCCCAAGAAATTCTCTGTTTGATTTCATGAAGAATCAGATTCGGATTTTTTGCTTACGAAAACTTTAGACATGATGATTCCAAGCTCATACAACAAATAGACAGGCACCGCTAATAAACTTTGACTAATCACATCAGGCGGGGTTAAAAACATCCCTGCGATAAATGCCATAAGAAAAACATAAGGTCGTGCTTTAGCAAGTTTTTCTATATTTGTTAGTCCGGCCCACACTATTAATACTGTTGCCACTGGAACCTCAAATGCAATACCAAAAGCAAATACGATTGTTGTAATGAAGTCTAAAAATTGCGTTATGTCAGTTTGAACTTCTACACCCTCAGGTGCAATTGACGTGAAAAATCCGAATATCAATGGAAATACAACGAAGTAAGCGAAAGCAATGCCTAAATAAAATAATACAATGCTTGTTGCCAATAAGGGGATTGCAAATCTTTTTTCATTTTTATACAGTCCCGGCGCAATAAAATTCCATACCTGAAATAAAACCACTGGCATTACAAGAAACAGTGCCGCGAAAAATGTCAATTTGAATGGTGTTAATAATGGAGAAGCAACGGCGGTTGCAATCATAGCGTTGCCTGGCAGTACTTCTCTAAGTGGTTCTGAAACGAGCGTGAATATGTCACGAGAAAAAGGCAACAGAATGATAAAGGCAACAAGAACAGCCACAGCGATAATCAATAAGCGGCTTCTTAATTCAATGAGGTGAGATAATAGTGTCCCCTCTGCCAGCTCTTCCTCATGATTATTGTCTGTCATATTCTTAACTTGAAATTATGATTTATTCTCAGGCGTGCTTTCTTGGACTTCATCTGAATTTGGGCTTTGTGTTTCTGATGGAGGTTCAGGTATGCGCTCATTGAGATTTTCAGTTGTATCGAAGAAGTCTGATTTATCTCTATTTTGCTCCTCAAATGGTAATGAGGCCATTGGATTATCCAGCTCGATTTCTTCTTCAAGCTGCCTTCTCATGACCCTTGTCATTCTTTTTGCTTGACCGATCCATTCACCCAGTTGATTGGCAACTTGTGGCAGTCGTTTTGGTCCTAATACAATTAAGCCAATAAGAAAAAGAATTATTAATTCCCAAAATCCTATGCCTGACATAGTAAATTCGCAGTAATCTTATGAGCTTGAACTGTCTTTGGACTCTTCTGATTTCTCAGGTTCTGAAAAGTCAACTTCGGCGGAAGGTTCTTTATCCGCTTCATTGACTGCAGATCTGAATCCTTTTACAGCACTGCCTAGATCTGACCCTAGTGTCCGAAGTCTCTTTGTGCCAAATATAGCCAGGACGATAGCGAGAACTATAAGTAACTGAAATGGTCCGATGTTTGATAACATCTTCTTTACTCCTAAATTTTTTTTAGTCTAACATCTATATATTTTTATTTATATATAGATCGATTAATATCAAAATTCAAAAATTTTATTTAATTTTAATCGACTTTAAGAAAAAATGTAACTGGCCCATCATTTATTAGGCTTACTTGCATATTTGCTTGGAATTGACCGGCATGAATTTTTGGATATTCCTGTTTCAATATTTTCAGAAACGATGAAAATAAATCTTTACTCATTATAGGATCAGCTGCAGATGAAAAACTCGGTCTAGAACCACTTTTTGTATTGGCTGCTAACGTAAATTGAGGCACAACCAATAATTCGTAGCTCATATCCATGATATTTTTATTCATTTTATCGTTATGATCTGGAAATATTCGATAATTGAGTATTTTGTTTGCCATCTTTTGTAATTTATTATCTGAATCATCTGGTTCAAATGCAATGAATGCCAGTATTCCATCTTCAATAGAAGCAATCACTTGATTGTTTACACAAACATTCGCCATTTTCACTCTTTGAAGCAAAGAAAGCATAATCATCCTCATAAATAGTTATGCTTAATAATAGACTAAAAATGTATTTGAATATAATAGTATTTAAACATCGAATTACCCACAAAAATAATTAATTATTAACTATTGAGTTATATATAAACCACAAATCATAAATAATATAATAAGTGGGATAATAGATACTTATATATGAATAAATTAGCTAAAAGTGGATATAATCAAATATTTAATATTTTTATTGATCTTATTAAAGTAGTGTTTAAACTGCTTAAACTAATAATCAATTATCACGGTGAGTTATGAAACGTCGCAAATTTGTCGCTGGGATGACAGCAGCCTTTGGATTGACAGCTTGTGGAAAAGAGACTGAATCGGCTAAGCAAGAAAAAATATTTAAAGATAAATACAGCTGGAATATGGTCACATCATGGCCGCCAAATTTACCAGGATTAGGTACAGGAGCAAACAAGCTCGCTAAAGATGTCTTTAAAGCAAGCGACGGAAGACTCTCTATAAAGGTTTTCGCTGGCGGAGAATTGGTTCCACCTTTACAAGTTTTTGATGCTGTAAGTCAGGGCACTGCACAAATTGGTCATGATTCATCTTATTATCACAGGGGTAAGCTGCCGGCTGCACCATACTTCACTACTGTTCCTTTTGGGATGAATGTCAATGAAACGAACGCGTGGCTTTATTTTGGTGGCGGGATAGAGCTATGGCATGAATTATATGAACCGTTCGATCTGGTTCCATTTCCTGTTGGCAATACAGGTGTACAAATGCTGGGTTGGTTCAATAAAGAAATATCGTCAATCGAGGACATAAAAGGCTTGAAAATACGAATGCCCGGACTCGGTGGAGAAATTATGCAAAGGGCTGGCGCTGTACAAGTTACCATGGCAGGCTCAGAAATTTTTACATCTTTGCAAACAGGTGCAATTGACGCTGCTGAGTGGGTAGGACCATACAATGATGTTTCTCTTGGTTTGCACAAAGCGGCCAAATATTATTACTATCCAGGTTTTCATGAACCGGGTCCGAATATTGAATGCATAATAAATACCGAGGCATGGTCTTCATTGCCGCCCGATCTTCAAAAAATATTAGAAATTGCTTGCCAGAGCTCGAATCTCAATATGACTTCAGAATACATGTGGGGAAATGCAGTTGCATTAGAGCAGCTTAAAAAAGACCCAAATATACAGCTGAAACAAATACCTCAGGCAGTGTTTAATGAGCTAAAAAAACATTCGAAAAATGCGATTGAAGATCTAGTTTCTGGTGATCGATCTTCAGAAAAAATTCAACAATCCATTGAAAGTTTTATGGAGAAATCTTCTTCCAACCAGGAGATAACAGAACTCTCTTATTTGGATATGAGGATAAGATCTGAAATCTAGAAAAAATTTTATTGGTATATTAAGTTAGGAAGCCAGGTCACAATTTCTGGAAATACTGCAAGCAGAAATAGCATTAATATTTGCAAAATTACAAACGGTATTACGCCTCTGTATATCTGTTGAGTTTTGATTGATTGAGGTGCGACACCCCGAAGATAAAATAGTGCAAACCCAAATGGCGGTGTAAGAAATGATGTTTGAAGATTTATGGCGATCATGATTCCAAGCCATATTGGATCAAATCCCATTTGCAGGAGTACTGGTGCGATTATAGGTACGACCACAAATGTAATTTCTATAAAATCAAGAATGAACCCCAGAATAAAAATTACTAACATGGTTATCAGAATCGCGGAGACTTTTTCACCCGGCAGGCTTGTCAAAAAATTATGAATTAATTCGTCACCACTATAGCCTCTGAAGACAAGAGAAAAAATGGAGGCACCAATTAATATAAAGAAAACCATGCTAGTAATTTTTAGTGTTGAGACTGAGATATCAGAGAGTTGTTTCATGTCTAAAGTATTACGAAAATACGAAATTACTAATGCACCACTCGCACCAATTCCCGCTGCTTCTGTCGGTGTTGCAACTCCCATTATGATTGATCCAAGAACAAGAATAATCAGGGTTAATGGTGCCACTAGAACTGATAATATTTTCCCTAGGCTTTGTTTATTATCATCAGAGCTCTTCGCTTTGGGAGGCTCTGGATTAAAATGAGAATAAATAAGAATATATAAGATATACATCACAACCAGAATAAGGCCTGGAATTAATGCACCGGCAAATAAATCACCGACTGACACAGTCCTCGGTGAATAAATACCCAGATTAAGTTGTGAGAATTGATAAGAAGAGGAAATAACATCGCCCAACATAACTAGCACAATAGAGGGCGGAATAATTTGCCCTAGAGTCCCTGATGCACATATAGTTCCTGATGATAACTCAGGTGAATACCCATTTTTTTGCATAGATGGAAGCGCAAGTAATCCCATTGTTACAACAGTTGCACCTACAATACCTGTGCTCGCTGCCAATAACATCCCTATTAAAGTTACTGCTATTGCGAGTCCACCTCTCAAGCCTGAAAATAAATTAGATAAGCTTATTAGAAGGTTTTCAGCAATTTTGGATTTCTCTAATGTAATGCCCATGAATATGAATAGAGGAATTGCCAATAGTGTTGTATTGGTCATGATTCCATATATTCTATTTGGAAGCCCCATTAAAAAAGCTTCCTCGAAAACACCAAAAATAATTCCAATAAAAGCAAAAATTAGAGATGTTCCTGCTAACGCAAAGGCTACAGGTATGCCCATCAACAAAATTGCTATGATGATTATGAATAGGAGGAGAGAGAGATATTCCACTACTATGATCTCATTAGTTTTATATTCTTATAGAGAATAGATAATCCCTGAATGCTCAGTAATGTCGGCATTACTATAAGCATTGTTTTAATTAGAGGAATTGCAGGAAAAGGCAGTCCACCTGAATCCCTGGATATTTCTTGTACCTCCCAAGAAATACCTACAAAATTCTGAGAGATATATATCAAATATATGCTCAATGGCATTACAAAAAATAATATGTTTATTATTTCGATTTTTGCCTTTTCTCTCTTATTGAAATTACGGTAAAGCACATCAACACGAACATGCTGATCATTAAGCAATGTATACGATATTCCCGACATAAGGACGATGCCATGAAGCCACAGAAGTAATTCTTGCATCCACACGAAACCGTAACCAAATACATATCTCATAACTACAATTATGAAAGTGATTACCACCATGAGCAGAATTAACAAAGAAACCAATCTGCTAATTGAGGTATTAACCGAATCGATAAAATTGACTAATCTTTGCATTGGATGTTTTAGTGACGCCAGAATGTTGGTGTTATTAAAACAAGGAGTGTAAAAATCTCCAATCTGCCCAGTAACATTCCAGCAATAGCTATCCATTTTGCACCCTCTGGTACATTAGAAAATCCAGAGGAAATTTCACCCAAACCAGGCCCAAGATTATTTATAGTAGCAGCGACAGCAGAAAATGCCGTTGTGTGATCCAATCCTGTTATCATCATAGCTAGCAACATAAATGCAAATACGATTAGATAAATCGAAAAAAACCCCCACACCGCATCGACAACTCGATTTGATACTGGCTCTCTTCCTACCTTTACAGGTATTTCTGCGTTGGGATGAACAAGTCGTTTTATTTCTCTGACAGCCTGTTTATATATGAGAAGTATTCGAATAACCTTTATTCCTCCGGCAGTTGAGCCTGCAGATCCACCAATAAAACTTGCGAGAATAAGGAGAATTGGCAATGCTCCTGGCCATGTAGCAAAATCAGACGTAGTAAAGCCGGTTGTGGTTGCTATAGATACAGCATGAAATAACCCAGTAATAAAATTTTGATGATTTTGATTATCAAAACGATACAACAAAGCAATAACAATTATCGATAAGATCAAAATAATTTTAAAATATGTCCTGAACTCATGATCTTGCAAATAATGAGTAAGATTTTTATTTTGCCATGCAAAAAAATGTAACGAGAAATTTACTCCAGCTATGAACATGAATATTATTGCAATTATCTCGATTGCGTTATTATCGAAATACCCAATGCTTGTGTCATGTGTCGAAAAACCTCCTATTGCAACAGTTGAGAATGAATGTGAGAGAGCATCAAATGCGTTCATTCCAGCTAAGTAGTAACTAAGAGCACAAATGATTGTAAAGGATAGATACACATACCAGAGCGCTTTTGCTGTTTCGGTAATTCTGGGGGTAAGCTTATTATCTTTAATTGGCCCAGGTGTCTCTGCTTTGTATAACTGCATGCCACCAACACCAAGCATCGGTAGTATTGCAACAGCCAAAACAATTATTCCCATTCCCCCTAACCATTGGAGCTGCTGCCTGTAATAAAGAATAGATTTTGGTAAATAATCAAGACCAGTTATGACTGTTGCCCCAGTTGTTGTAAGTCCTGATATTGATTCAAAAATCGAATCTGTTATTGACATGTCAGTTTCATTTGCATAAAAAAATGGTATTGCTCCGAATGACCCCAGGACTACCCAGAAAAGCGCGACCACCATAAAACCATCTCTAAGCTTGAGTTCTTTTTTGATCTCTTTAACTGGATACCATGCTACGAAACCAATAATTATTGTGATTGCAAAAGAAAATAAAAATGATTGCCAGGTGGAATCTGAATAAACTGCGCCGACTATTATCGGTGTCAGCATTGAGGTACTAAATAGCATTAGCAAAAGACCAACAATTCTTTGTATGCTCATCCAATTCACATTTGTAACCTGTTATGCCTTTCGAAATATTTCTTCTAGATCAGCAATTTTGCTTTTGTCAGTGACAAATAAAATAACATGATCATCCTTTTCTATAACCGTGTCATGATGAGCTATTATAACTTCAGTGCCTCTCACTATAGTTATGATGCTGCAACCCTGAGGAAGATTGATGTTATCGATTGTTTTTCCAACAACGGCAGATTTCCCTTTTTCTTCGTGCGCAATCGCTTCAATAGCCTCTGCGGCCCCTCTTCTAAGAGAATGAACTTTTACAACATCGCCGCCTCTTATATAAGCAAGCAGTGAGCTTATGGTGATCTCTTTTGGTGAAATTGCGATATCAATGGTTCCAGCCTCAACTAGGTCCGCATATGAGGGTCTTTTTAAAAGTGAAATAACCTTCTTCGCGCCCATTTTTTTTGCGAGCATTGCTGACAATATATTAGCCTCTTCTGAGTTGGTTAGTGAACAAAAAACATCCACATTATCCACATCTTCCTCTGATAGAAGCTCTTGATCGGAGGCGTCACCCACCAGAACGATCGAATCGTCCAGTTTTTCAGAAATAAGCTTTGCTCTAACAGGATCATGCTCAATGATTTTAACCTGATTTGTCTTTTCTAGGGCCGAAGCAAGCCTTACACCAATATGGCCACCACCCGCAATTAAGACTCGTCTCACCGGACTTTCAATTTTTCTCATTTCAGTCATGAAAGCCCTGATATCTTTTTTTGCTGCAATGAAAAAAACTTCATCGTCAGCCCTTATTATCGTATCACCGTCAGGAAGAAGTGGCTGGCCATCTCGATATATGGCGGCTATCCTTCCTTCTGTGTTGGGAATGTGCTCTTTTAAAGCTGAAATTTTCTGACCGACTAATAAACCTTCATGGCTGACTTTTGCAGCGACTAATTTTGCTTGACCATTCCCAAATTCAAGCACTTGAAGTGCGCCAGGATATTGAATGAGCTGCTCAATATGTTCACAAACTAATTTTTCAGGACTTAATCGAACGTCTACTGGTATTGCATCTTTTGTGAAGAGATTTTTTGAGTGCATGTATGCAGCTGATCTTATGCGTGCAATTTTGGTATTGATATCAAATATTGTTGATGCAATTTGACATGCAAGCATATTAGTTTCATCAGAATCTGTGAGGGCTATCACGATATCAGAATCTTCTCCACCTGCTTTTTTAATTACATCAGGGTGCGAAGCATGACCGCAAACAGTTCTTATATCTAATCTATCTTGAAGCTCATCCAAAATATCGGCTCTGTTGTCTACGACGGTAACATCATTGCTTTCTTCACGTGAAAGCTGTTCCGCTGCTGATGATCCAACTTGACCAGCCCCTAAAATCAATATTTTCATGTTCACTTCGTATATCTCTCAAATTTGATCATAGAATGATATTTCTTATCTTTATATAAGATCAAGGTTTGCAAAACTGAGGACAAGCCATTTTAAGCCAGCATGATCAAAATTGACCTGTACACGAGCTTGTGTATTTTCACCTTCATAGGCCATGACTGTTCCTTCTCCAAATTTTTTATGCACCACTCTTTGACCAAGTTTAATAGGGGCTTCGGAAGCCGCGTTGCCTCTGACACTTAATTCATTTGATGGTTTGAATTCTCTTTTATTGTATGTGCTTCTTATCTCATCTTTGAGTTCACTCGGTATTTCTTCCAAAAATCTTGATGAAGGAGAAAAGTTATCTAGTCCATGCAATCTGCGCTGTTGCGCGTAGGTTAGATAGAGTATCTTTTTAGCTCTTGTTATTCCTACATAACAAAGCCTTCTTTCTTCTTCTAGGTTATTAGTATTTGCAATCGATCTCTGATGAGGAAATAGGCCATCTTCCATGCCGCACATAAACACAACAGGATATTCTAGTCCCTTTGCTGAATGCATGGTCATCAATTGAACACAGTCTTCCCATTCACTTGCTTGCTCGTCTCCTGACTCTAAAGCAGCATGAGCCAAGAAAGAATCAATTTCTGACATATCATCATCTGGCTTAAAACTTTTTGCTGCACTTACAAGTTCACTCAAATTCTCGATTCTAGTAATTCCCTTTTCTCCTTTCTCCTTGTTGTAATGCTCAATTAGTCCACTCAAATTAATTACGTGATCAATTTGATTATGAAGCTCTAGAGAATCTACTTCTCTTCGCATTTTGTTAATGATTGTAAGGAAGTTACTAAGTTTTTGATATTTTCTTCCTGATGCTTCGTTTTCAACAAGAAAGACTGAAGCTTTCATGAGTGAAATGTTCTTTTCTTTTGCACAATTTCTTATTGCATCTAAAGCTTTAGTACCAATACCTCTAGTTGGTTTATTGATGACTCTTTCAAGTGATGTATTGTCATTTTCATAATGAACAATTCTTAGATAAGCTAATGCATCTTTTATTTCTGCTCTTTCAAAAAATCTGAGGCCCCCATATATTCTATATGGTATTGACCTACTAATAAGAGACTCCTCTAGTACTCTTGATTGTGCATTTGATCGATATATTAGGGCAACTTCAGATCTTTTATTTCCATTGTTGACCCAGTCTTCTATTCTTCCAGTTATAAACGATGCCTCCTCCCTCTCATTAAAAGCCGCAAAAACTCTAATCAAATCACCTGAGTGACCATTAGTCCATAATTCCTTTGGCATTCTTATTTCATTATTATTTATTACAGAATTGGCTGCTTTAAGGATGTTTGCTGATGAGCGATAGTTTTGCTCTAGTGTTACAACCTCTGTTTTTGGATAATCTTTTTGATATTGAGCAATGTGTTCCATTTTTGCTCCACGCCACCGATATATGGATTGATCGTCATCACCCACCACGAATGGCAAATTATCTTTTCCAATTAACAATCTTAAAAAAGCATATTGAATGACATTGGTATCTTGAAATTCATCAACGAGTATATTTTTGAATTTACTCCTATATAGATTGAGAAGGTTAGGGTTTTGATGCAAAAGTTCATAGCTTCTCAGCAATAATTCAGCAAAGTCCACTAAATTATCCTGATCGCATATTTCTTGGTAATACTTATAAAAAGTGATTTTTTTTTCTAAGTCAGAATCATTTTTAAGTGATATCTGATCGTGCCTGAGGCCTTCATCTTTTTTCTGGTTAATAAAATATTGGAGCTCCTTGGGCGGATAAATATCTGGATTTATATTTAAACTTTTAATGAGTCTCTTAATGATTCTGAGCTGATCGTCAGAATCAATAATTTGGAAGTTTTTATTGAGCCTGATACTTTCGGCATGCCTTCTTAACAATCGATGAGCAACGCCATGAAATGTTCCAATCCAAAGATTATTTACGGGTATCCCAAGAAGAGTCTCAATTCTATCTCTCATTTCTTTTGCTGCTTTATTTGTAAAAGTCACCGCCATCAAGTTATGTGGCGATAGATTTTCAATTTTTATAAGCCATGCAATTCTGTGAGTAAGTACACGAGTTTTCCCACTACCAGCCCCAGCAATGACCAGCAAAGGTTTTTTTTCAGCTGTAACAGCTTTTCGCTGTTGCTCATTGAGTGGCTCTAATATGGGCGTAACATCCATTTTCGGATCAAATCAAATCGCTAATTCTGAAAAGTAAGTAATGATCAACTAGAAGGGCAGCAAAAAGAACCATTAGGTAATGAATCGAAAATTGAAAAACACGCATTGATAATTCAATATTTTCCTGAGTTTTTAGTTTATTTGCATACCACAAAAAAACAATTCCTGAGAAAATGGCAGTTATCAGGTAAATCAACCCACTCATACCAGTTTGGTATGGAAGGATAGTGACACCAACGAGAAGAATGGTGTAATTGAATATAAACAATCTTGTAAATGCACTGCCGTGTGTTACCGGTAACATCGGTATATTGGCTTTTTGATAATCATCTTTTCTTGCAATCGCCAGAGCCCAGAAATGAGGTGGCGTCCACAGAAATATAATTAAAAATAGAATTAGCGCATTTGCATGAATTTCACCTGTTACGGCAGTCCAGCCAAGATCAGGAGGAGCTGCCCCCGCCGCTCCACCAATTACAATATTTTGAGGTGTAGCTCGTTTAAGAAAAATAGTATACACAATTGCATAACCTATAAGCGATAAGAATGTAAGAATTGCAGTGATAGTATTAATGTAGACAAATAAAATGAACATAGAAATCAGGCACAAGATTAATGAAAATAAGAGTGCTTTTGTTTGAGATAGTCTACCTTGGGGGAGGGGTCTAGATTTCGTTCTGCTCATTTTCTGATCAATTTGAATATCTAGAACATGATTTATAACTGCAGCGGATGAAGCGCTGAGACCAATACCTAACGCTCCGAATATAAGAGTGCTTATTTGAGGGAATGTTGGTGTTGAGAGCAACATTCCGACGATTCCACAGAATACTATCAGCGCAACTACATTAGGTTTAGTAAGCTCATAGTAGTCAGCCCAAGCTGCTTGGTTATTTTGAGTAAGTTCTTGCAAATCGATAAACCGAGAATAAATAAATTTAACTAAATTATATCACTAAAAAAACATCAAAAAGATATTGTGTAGTCGTATCCTAAAAAAAATATTTTTTTATTTTATAGATCAGAAATACAACCGAACAAAAACACATAAGGAACCACTGCACTGCATAACCATAATTAGTTGCAGGTCCTGAAATTTTTGGATCCCAATCCCTCTGAAAACCATTTTTTTCTTTTTGATCTAAAAGCATGATAAATGGAAAAACAGGCTCTCCTAATTGGCTCTCAATCTCTTCGAAAGTTGGATAGCTTCCGATTAATGGCCAGTCAGCATTCTGCTCAAACGCCTCTTGATCCCTTATTGTGACTTTGGGCAGAATTCCAGATAACCCTCGAATTTCAATAATGCCTTGATCTAATTCGTTAATATTTGGAAATGAGCCCAGTTTCTTTTTAATCCATCCTCTATTAACCAATATAATTTTTGAAGATTTTGAGATCCTAAAAGGAGTTACAATCATCTGTCCGATCCCATCCTCTCTGATTATATTGTCAATAATAATTTGCCTAGAATCGTCGTATTGTCCAGCGGCTTTTAT
>Ga0160423_10004230_pt1 | contig 11826 bp, 16 predicted proteins | sample CRUFie14St8metaG_FD_108191 | JGI IMG/M metagenome (GOLD analysis project Ga0160423, IMG submission 108191) | Marine microbial communities from the Costa Rica Dome - CRUD Field 142mm St8 metaG | ecosystem: Environmental > Aquatic > Marine > Oceanic > Photic zone | place: Costa Rica: the Eastern... | reverse complement strand
GGTTATTCTTACATGTATATCACTGCCAAGACTGGTGCTGTGATTGATGGTCGCAAGGTCAATCGTGAGGTTTTCTTTCAGACTCTGAGTGACTGGGGAAAGGATGACGACAAAAAGTTTGTTGTTCTGCACCACAGCATCTTGTCTGAAGGTATCAATGTCTCTGGTCTTAATGCTGTTATCTTCATGCGGTCCATGGACTACATTGGTATCAGTCAGACCATCGGACGTGTGATTCGACTGCACAAAGATGATGCTGCTGGTCTTCGCAATGGCAGTATCATTCCTGGCAAACTTGACCAGTACACCAAATCTTTCGGTCTGGTTTGCATCCCTACCTACAACAAAGTGGGTATCCAGACTGCTCAAAAGATTCAGAATGTTGTTGACATTGTGTTCGAGCAAGGTGATGCTGCTGTTTCTGTAATCAAACGTTGATCTATGAAGTATACATATATTAACTCATCCGTTCTTGATCTTAATCAATATCGGGATCAGTATTGTTCTAATGATGGAAACTTTGTTGTGATTCCTATGGCAGGAAAAGCAGTAAAATATACTACAATCATCAAAGGACAACCATCAGATAAAATTTATCGAAAATTTGACACGGCACTGAAAGCAGTGTTAAAATTACAACAAAAGCACGAAAAATCGCTGAAAAAGTAAGTTATGTCAACCTTTGATCTTTACGTTGAACCACCAGAAGGTAGTGAAGACTATCTTGTCCCAATGTTTTCTACTCCACTTCTTCACTTAAAAGTGAATGATTGGGAAAAGAAAAAACGACAACTTGTTCTGATGTACGAGAGCAGAAAAGAACAACGTGATAAATTTAAGATTGCATGTGGCAAAGAAGAGAGTCATGATGTAGAGACTGATTATCATTACAACTATGACAATGATATTGATTATAGTGATGTAATTACTGATATTTTCAGAGAAGAACTAGAGACTTTATCTGATACTTTTGAATGTGCCATTGAAGTCTCTACTACATGGTTTGAGAAAGCAAAAAAGGGAAAACAGCACTCTGTTCATAATCATGGTGTAGAAGGTTTCAGTGCTGTATGTTTCATTCAGTTTGATCCTAAGTATCACACACCCACAGTATTCATGAACCCCAATGTTGCAGATGATCAGGTTACAAATTTTATTCCACCTGGAATCAGAGAAGGATCACTAATCATCTTCCCATCATATGTTCTGCATTATACTGCACCAAATACCAGTAATGTTGATCGAGTGATTTTGTCATTTAATATGGCAACAGAGTATGGTGCTTGTAACTTTGAAGAAGAAAATAGTATAGAAGGAGAATACTCTGAGTATGCAACAAATGATGTCTAAGGTTATTGTTCTTAGAAATTTTTTGTTTGAGAAAGATGTTAATAAACTAAACGAATGGACTCTCGATAATTGTCATCGAGAGTTCTTTGAGGATGCTAATATGGATCCAGATAATCCTGGTACTAGATTTACAACTCGATTTCCAAATGAATCAGTTGCTCCTCATATAGATTATCCCAATGCTGCACAAATTGTTAGACAAAGAATTGTCAATTACTTTCACTTAGAAGGTTACAATCATCCTCCATCATACAGTCAAGGTATTGTGAATGGAATTGGATATAATGGTGGAAGAATAGATAATCATATTGATCCTACATACTATCCCAATACAAAAACTGTTCACTTCAATGCCATTACGCAGCAGGCAGATAGGGGTGGACATACTGTTATTGGTGGTGTAAAATATAATGATATAAATCCTACAGATCTTTTGATTTATCAAGTATCTGAAGTTCATCATGAAGTTACTCCAACATATGGCAATACTTCAAGAATTTTGTGGGTATTTGGTTTCTGCCTTGACAATAAGAAAATAGAGGAAATGTTTCTATGAAATTAAGATCTACTCCAAGAACCGATCATGAATTGTTTGAAACTAATGATTTTTCAAACATGAAAGTCATCCCAATTTATGATGGGGATAAAGTATCAAATCTATATTGGATGGACGATTTCTATAAACATCCTGATGATGTGTTTGAATATATCAATTCATTTACTCCACCACTTTGGAAGTTTGGACCTGAATGGGATCCAGGAAAGACTTCAAAAAATACATTATATTTTGAAGATCGTAGACATATGATGTCACATCCTGGCATGGAAGATGTTACAGATAAGTTAGCAAATCTATGTGGACAAGAACCCACAGATAGTGATATTGTCACAAATTACACTAGATTCTCTGAAGATCAAGAATCAAATCCATATAAAACACATTATTGGTGGCCACATCATGATAGTGGATATAATGGTATTTGCTATCTTACTAAGGTTGAAGAAATTGGAACGAATCTATATAAACCACTCATCACAGACAATCCTGATATTTTGCCATTAGATGAGAATGATGGTGTAAGAGATGAGCATGGTATTCCATGGACTCCTAAAAGATATTGGGATATTTTTGCATCATTCCGATCAAAATTTAATCGATTTGTTATGTTTGAAGGAGGTTACTACTATCATAGTATGAACTTAACTGGTGAGAATTACTTTGCGGAGCATTGGAGTGATGCTGAATATAGAATCAATCAAGTATTCTTTTTTGTAAATCCAAATTGTGAAGAAGACGATGACTGAACACAAGTTAGTAGATCATGGTAATTTCGGTGATAACTTTTTTACTGAAATACCCATTAAGAATAAAGAAGCAAATAATATATTTCCAACTTATTTGTATGAATTTGATCTAGATATTGACAATGAAAGTATTGTGGAAGAATGTCGTGACTTGAGGAGAATGTATCCTAGAGGTGTGACAAAATCAAATCATGGAGGTGGTTGGCAAAGTTATCCATATGAACTTGATGAGATCAAACCTTATACAACTCCACATATTCAGAATCTTGCACGAAATGTTGTAGATCTTACTGCACATATGATGGAAGAAAATGGGTCAGAATGGAGACCTCATGATGGTGGTATTGGTTGGTGGATCAATATCAATGAAGGTATGGGATATAATGTATATCATACTCATCCTGGATGTGCTATAATTGGTTTATATTATCCTGCTGTTCCTGATAATCTGAAAGAAAACGAAGGTGTTTTCACTGTTTTAAGGCAAGATCCAATGAACCATAATGTTGCCTACGCAGAGATTGATGAGAACTGTGAGTATTCTATACGACCTAAAGTTGGAACTGTTTATTTGATGCCTTCATGTTTGGCACATTATGTAACACCGCATTTTAGTAAGCAAGAAAGAATATCTATTGCATTTAATATTGGATAAATAAATACATAAAAATGATTAGAGCAATATGGCAAGGTTAGATGCTAGTGGTATCGATTTTAGTGATGGTACGGAACTAAATTCTAGATATGACATTATTCCCAAAAATAGTGTCATGATCTTTTATGAAACAAATGCTCCTAATTTTTGGACTAAAGTAACTACTCATAATAATAAAGCACTGAGAGTTGTTAATGGAACTGGTGGTGGTTTTGGTTCTGGTGGAACTGCTGGTCCTGGAGGATCACCTTTCACAACCATTATGACTACTAGACCTTTCAGTGGTACATTTACTGCTAGTGGTACTGTTGGTCCAACAACATTAACTACTCAACAAATTCCTTCACATACACATAATGCTGGTTCTTCTGTAACAGTTAGTCCAGGATCTCCTGGTGTTCAAGGTAGAAGAGTAAACACTCAGTCACCTGCAACTGGTCCTGCTGGTGGTGGTCAAGGTCATAGTCACCCATTTTCAGGTTCACCTGCACCATATAGTGGAAGTTTGGATCTTAGGGTTCAATATATCGATGTTATTCTTTGCAAATTTAATTGAGGAGGATAAATGTCAAGATTAAATGCAACTGGCATTGACTTTGGTAATAATACAAGTTTAGATTCTAGATTTGGTATTATTCCAAAAGATAGAAGGATGTTCTTTTATCAGAACACAACACCTCTCGGATGGACAAAAGTTGTTGATCATAGTAATAAATCACTGAGAGTTGTAACTGGATCTGGTGGTGGTACTGGAGGAACTGGAACATTTAGTAGTATCTTCCCTACTTCAGGTACATTTGATGTAACTCAAGGAAAGTTTGCGAATGTAAATGTTGGCAATCATACATTAACTATTCAACAATTACCAGCACACACTCATGGTGGTGGTAGCGCAGCAACAATTCGATCATCTGCTGGTACAAGTCCATTCCGTACTGTAAATAGACAACCTAGATCATATGCTGTTAGAGTAGCACGAAGAGTTGGTCAGAACATTCGTGTTCAGATTCAATTCAGACAACCCAGACAAATTAGACAACCACGAACATTTCGTCAGTCAAATAGATCTAGAAACCCATTTAGAGTCAGACAACCTAGAAATGCTAGACAAAGAAGACAGGCAAGATCTAGAAGACCATTCAATGTAAGACTTCCATTCAACTTTAGAGTACCTGTTAGATCTAGAAGACCTATCAGTTTCCGTGCTGATATTGGTAGGTGGAGAAGACCTATTCCTTTTAGACAACCAAGAGATCAAAGAGGTAGTGCTAGAGGTGATAGAAGAAGACCAAGAAGAAGAAGGAGAAGATGGGGAAGATCACGTAGAAGGCAAAGAGATAGATTCCCATTTAGACAGAGAAGATCATGGAGAAACCCTGTAGGTTGGAGACAACGTAGACAGGCAAGACAACCACGTTCTTTCCGTCAGAGAAGATCTTTCCGTCAACCTAGAAGTGGTAGATCACCACAACCTAGAAGACAGAGAAGAGACTTTAGAAGTAGAAGACCATTTTCTTTTAGAGTAAGATACTCTGTAAGACAGAGAAGAGATGTTAGATCCCAGATTCCATTCAGAGTTGCTGTACCTCAAAGAGTCACTGCATCTTATAGACAACCACGTCAGTATCGTGTTGTTCAACGTTATCCACAGACAACATCTGTCAGGGTAACACAAAGAACATTGACACCTGGTGGTACTATGAGAGCTGCAAATAATCAAGGGCCAGGAACATCTGCTATTGGTGGAGGACAATCACATCGTCACCTATTACAAGATTCTGGGACGTATCCAACATCTACAAGTCCAATCAACCTTAGGATTAAATACATCGACATTATCATGTGTGAGTTTACAGGTTGATCATCTACTGATATAATAAATAAATCATTGAAACTCGTCATATGGCAAAAGCAACTGGTAAGTGGTGTCCACTCATTAGAAAAGATTGTGTCGAGCATAAGTGTGCTTGGTACGTTCATATCGCAGGATTGGATCCCAATACTGGTCAAGAAATTGACCATTTTGGTTGCTCCATTGGATGGATGCCCACACTTTTGATTGAAAATAGTCAACAACAACGTCAAACTGGTTCTGCTGTTGAGTCTTTCCGAAATGAAATGATCAAGGCAAATACTTCTAATCAAGATATGTTGGAAGCAGTTGGTAACATGTATTTGGATATGTGTGAGTCGCAAGGTGTCAATGTTGATGAGTATTTTGAACCTCTAGAAGGCATAGATAATGAAGAAGAAAATTTACTACCCGAGTCTGAAGAGGAGCAACAATGAGAGTAACTATTATTCCAGAAGACAAACGAATTATTGTTGATAAGAGAACTGTAGATCTCGATGATGATGATATTCGGTGGGAATTTGATGACAGTCACATCCATGCTATTCAATGGAGAGATGGACGTGGTGAACTTGAGTATGAAGATGTAATTGGTGAGCAACCTATTCCCAATAAGATCTTCGGAGATGACGAATTTGATACTATTGTTCAACCTTACTTAGATTTTTATTCTGAGTTTCTAACTGCTAAAGAGCAAAAGCAACTAGAAGAAGCACTCGCAGAAGAAGAAAGAATTGCATCAGAGCAAGAAGAACTCATTGCTGATAAAGCAGAAAAAGATGCACAGATTGCCTTCATTGAAGATCTTCAGAGACAGAATAGAGAAGTTCGTGATCAGAATGATATTCTAAATGATGAACTTGCTGTTGCACTAGAGCAACGAAATTTTCAAGAAAGAACCGCAGAAATTGAACAAAGACGTAAACAACTAGAGTATGAAGAAGAACTTACTGCTACTAAAGTAATGAAGGTTGAGGAGTATATCCAAAAGATCAATAAGGATATGCAGAAGAAGTTTGATGATCTTCTCTTAGAATTTGAGAAGGAAAAGGAAGCGTTTATGGAAGAACGCAAGATGTATAATGAACTTCTAGAGAAAGAAAAAGATCAGATTGAAGCAGAATATGATGCAGTTCAGGCACAGATTCAACGTGAAGATGAAGAACGTGAAGAAGCACGTCGTGTTGCTGAAGCATGGGAAGATCTTGAGAAAGAGAGTATTCAACAGACTCGTCTTGAGATGGAGATTCAAACAAGAAATCTTGAAGCAACTGTTGAAGAGATGGAGTTTGATCTTGCAGAAATCCGTCAAGAACGTGATACTACCATGGCAAGACTTGAGGCAGAACGTGAAGAGTTTGAGTTGATTAAGCAACAAGAACTTGACGAAATTGCTAGAGCAAGGGAATTACTTGAGCAAGATTTAGTTGCTGCTGAACTTGATAAAGATATTCAAGATGAAGCAGACTTCATGCTGCCCGATAATCTTGAAATCTTTGAAGAAGAGTATAGGCAAATGCAGCAATCTAAGATGGAAGATCTTCAACTAAAAACTGATTCTATCGAGCAGACTGTTGATGACATTGAGTTCTTTAATCAAAGACAAGCATCTAAAACTGAGCATAGTATCAATGATATTGTTCAAATGATGACTGATATTGATCCTGAGAAGTTCTATACTACTCTGACAGATGATGAAAGAGAAGAAAATCAATTCCCAGTAGATAAAGCAGTTCAATGGTTTGCTGCACTTAAAGAAGTCTTAGATAAGGAAAAGTGAATGAGAGGTGATTGATTGTGAATGGTGAACTACTAAAGAATCATTATCTTGTTATTCCTAATTTTATCGATCCTAAAGAAGCAAAAAGGTTAGAACGAGAGTTTCATATTACTGATGAAATGTATGAGTTTCCTGGGGATCCTCAGGCACCTCATTCTTCATCAGTATATAACTATTTGCCTGCATTAGAATTACTTGCCAATAAAACACCAGAAGTAAGTAAAATTATAGGAGAGACAGTATTACCAACATATGTCTATTCTAGAATTTATCGTAAGGGTGATGAGTTAACTAAGCATACAGATCGTCCAGCATGTGAGATCTCAATGACCTTACATTTGGGTGGTGATAAACCATGGGCAATTTGGATTACAACATCTGAGGGAAAAGATAGATGTGTTAATCTTAACCCTGGTGATGCAATGATGTACTTAGGTTGTATTGCTCCACATTGGAGGGATACTTTTGAAGGAACTAATTATACTCAATTCTTCTTGCATTATGTCAGAAGTCGTGGTATGAATGGTGAAGCAGTTTTCGATAAAATAAAAGATCTTGAAGATGACATACCACAACTCAAAAAGGAGTATGATGAAATGAGACGAATCAATTTAGAAGATATGAGTGAAAAAACTATTCTCCCACGTTGGATGCGAGAACAAGTAGAAGAGCAAGTAGAAGAGCAAGTTGATGATGCTATTGAAAAAGTAGATGATGTAGATGATTTCACCATCGTTGAGGAAAAGACTGGCACAAACTTTATCAATTTTGAAAGTGATAATGGTGCTGGATTTATGACTAAAGATGATGAAGAAGAGTTTTATGATTTAGATGATGCTGTTATCTTTAACAAAAAATATAATTCTCTTCTAGAGAAATCAAATGCAAAACCTGTTGAATCGGGTAAAGCAAAAGAAAAAACTGGTTCTTTGTCACAGAAGTCTCTAAAAGACTTTATTATGGTCAAAGAAGAGTTTGTTGATCCAGATTTTTGTGATGAGATTCTGGAAGAGTATGCAAGATCTGAACTGTGGGAGAAAACATTTACTGGATCTGGTCTTGATGAAGAAGCAAGAAAGTGCCAGGTAATTACTATCTCAGATCAACGGTGTATCAATGAAAATAATGACTACCGTAGAGAAATTGATGATAAAATGTTCAAGATCGTCAAAGATATTATTGACGAATATGTAAAAGAACATCCCGAGTTTGATCTAGAAATTAGTGAAGATAGTGGATATGAACTTCTGCGTTATGAAGTTGGTGACTTCTATATTGAGCATACAGATTCATTTAAGGAGCAACCTAGAGCACTGACTATCATCATCGCAATGAATAATGCTTATGAAGGTGGTGAAGTTGCTATGTTCCAAAGAGAACTTGTTCATGAACTAGATGTTGGTGATATTTTAGTCTTCCCATCTAATTTCATGTATCCTCATGAAATTCTTCCTGTTACAGATGGAACTAGATACAGTATGATTACCTGGGTAGTATAAACATGGCATTATCAGAACAAGTAATGGGTGAGATTGATTTAGCACAAACTCACCTTCGTGAAGCATTAGCATTTGCTGCAAGAAACGAGAAAGCATTTATTGTGAAATCACTGGGTGAAATGATTCACGCACTGGATAATCTATCTGATGCAGATGAATTTATGGACACCGTTCAAGATATTATGAATCAGCAAGATGATGAATATCAGTAATACTCCATTTCCACATATCATCATCGATGATTACTTCAGTGATGAAGAACTAGAACTAATCATGAGAGAGTTTAATTTCTTACTCCCAAAGTTTGGTGATCCTTCATCTTATGGTGGAGCAGAGAATGATGATGGGACATATCTGTCCGATTCGACTGGTCTATCTTTAGATGATGTTTACAACAATAGAAATGTTTCAGATATCTTATCAATCAGTTCCAAACGGTTGTTTAATCTACCATTTTGGGAATCAATAGCAAAAGATCATGAATTTTGGGAACAAGTATTAAGGTCAGATTCAGATCATACGAAGATAAGAAAATATGCACCTGGAGAAGACTATCTAAGTCATCAAGATTGTTGGGTTAATGTATTGGTTTCCTGGACACTTCAAGAAGATACTGGAGGTGGTGGAGATCTTTACTTTGAACAGCACGATCTTTATATCAAAAGTAAAACAAATCGATGTGTGATGTTCCCTGGTTGGGTTAAACATATGGTCACACCAGTTGTGGAGATTGACAGATTTGCCCTGACAAAGTTCGTACACTGTTCCACTAAAATAACTGGCACAGGTGACTGAGCACGGGCATGTCCCAACCTTTATACTGACTTCAGTTCAAACAAAGCACATGACCACCGAGTTTGCTGATTTCGTTGCCACTCAAGACGCACGGAATGAGATTCAACTCAACATCCGCAAGTATACTCTTATGCTGTGTGATGCTCTGCTGGATAACTTCAAACGTCGCAACAATGGTGGCACCAGTGATTACAAGTTCTTCATCGAAGAAGGTGGACGTAAGTATCATCGTCTCATGATGGAGACTGGTGGTGGTTCTCGTTCTATCCATGCCTTCATTGATAAGAAAACAGGTGATGTCTACAAACCTGCTAGCATCAAAGCACCCGCAAAGCATGTTCGTTACAATCTGCTCCTGATCAAAGATCGTGAGTGGTTGTTTGAAAATGCCGATTGGGCAGGTGGTTATCTCTACATGAACTGAGGATTTCCATGTATTGCACTGTGAATCTTAGTCATCATCAGTGGAAACTTGTCTTCGATGCTGTTCGCAAACAACAGGTGAACAGTATCGTGGGTGGGTCAGATTACAAGCAGTATGATGCAATTCTTGCAGAATTGTGGGACTTGGCGTATACCGAAACCTATGTGAAAAATGAAGACACCTGATAATGTAAAGAAAGATTACGAACAGTGGTTCACAGACACCTTTGTCGAACTCTGTGAGTATGATGATGGAGTCGAAGTTCTTCAGCACTGCATGAATTTTGCCATTGCTAATCTTTCCTCCTGGCATCTCAAGGAACTACAATCCTTGAGTGACATGCAGTCGATCATCGACAAAACCCTTCCCAATCAAAACAATGCATCTGATTGATCACCTGGAATCTCAAGTCAACTGGAGCAAAGTCTTCGGTGTAGTTGATTCTCTCTACAACGATCCTGGTTTCAGTTCTAATGCTGACAACTTTGCCCGTGCAACTGCTGTTGAGAAAGCACTTGCAAAGTATTCTGGTTTGGTTCGTGTTGATCAAACAGGGTATGATTTCACCTTTGGTGATGAAAGAATTGAACTGAAAATGGGTAAGAATTTGTTCTACAAACGCAAGGACATTCATGCCACTAAGAAGTTCAAAGTAAAATCTTTTCTCAGTGAGAGAAAAACTGTTCGTGATTTCCGCAATCAAAAAACTTTCGACTACATGATGGTGATTGATTTAACAGCACGTCGTGTGGTGATTGTTGAAGATGAACACGCAAGATCTCTCTATCAGGAAGGTGCTGATGGTGCCATGATTGAACTCAAACTCGGTGACTACTACGAATGTGATCTGGGTGAGTTTGATGTTATCGAACCTCCTACATCTCTCTCCAATAGTATCGACCAAGCAATCGAAACTTACCTGGACTTCTGATCATGATGGACAAGCAACTCTCTGACCAACTTGACACTTTGCTGGTTGATTTTAATGATAGAATCAATCAAGTTATGGAAGAAGATGGAGAAGATGATGAGAGTAGATCTGAAGCATTGTGTGAAGAATGGTGGGAATGGATCATACACGATGAGATCGATGTAGTATTTGTTCCTAAAGAGTTTCAAACTGACCTACAACTTTATTTGGATTTGTGATCATGACCAAACGTCAAATTGTGAAAGCACTGAAGTGTGCTGGTGCTGTTGCTCTTGTAATTCCTGCAATTAGTGGCATCTTTTGGATGTTAGCATTTGCACCAGCACCTGTTGGATTTGGTGCTATCTTAGGACTACTTACTTTCCCGTTCTTTCTTTACATCTTCCGAAGTTCTTCATGACATCTAAAGAAAAACTTCTGTTCACTGCATCATTCATCTGGTTTCTTCACTGGGGCACATGTCTAGCATCTACCATTCTGGATACGGTTATTCTAAAATCCTCTGTGAGGATGTTACCTCTTGGTTTTTGAGTGAGTTCTTCCCACGTCACAAAATTGATGTGGATATTATTCACAAAGGTCTGAAAAAAGAGCACGTTGTTGGATATTGTGATGTGGCAGGTAGAACTTACCGTCCACGACACTTCTTGATTGAATTGCAGTGCTACATGAGCAAGGAAGATTATATTAAGACACTTTTGCATGAATTGACCCACATGGCACAGTGGGTACGAGGTTCCCTCAAATTAAAAAGTGGAAAATTGTGTTATTCACAAGAACCCGTGGAAAATTACGATTATGAGCATCAACCTCATGAAATTGAGGCACGGGAAGAAGAAGAAAGACTATATGTTTGGTACTTAACTGATAGAAAGGGTGTACCAGCAGGACAAGTGTCACACGGTTTTGGGAATCGACTCTGTTCTTCGGTATCTTAGGAGAGTCAAAGGAACGACACATGATCACTTCTAAGGCATACATGCTTCGCATCATGAAAGGATGCGATTATGCAGACACTCTCACCCGAGAAGAAAAGTTCACTGTTTTCTGTAGAGTGTGTGACAACATGCTCAACGAAGGTAGAATGACCAAAGCAACTCACAAACGTTTCACTCACATTTGGTGATCATGCAAAACAAGCACCAGGAACATCCCGAAGACACCATTCTGACTGGTGATCTTTCTGCCATCGATCTACTCTACAATTTCACACATGCTAGTGTGAAGATGGATGG
>Ga0160423_10004229_pt1 | contig 11826 bp, 18 predicted proteins | sample CRUFie14St8metaG_FD_108191 | JGI IMG/M metagenome (GOLD analysis project Ga0160423, IMG submission 108191) | Marine microbial communities from the Costa Rica Dome - CRUD Field 142mm St8 metaG | ecosystem: Environmental > Aquatic > Marine > Oceanic > Photic zone | place: Costa Rica: the Eastern... | reverse complement strand
TGCGCTACTTCCATCGTGTGCAGCCGTACAAATATAAATATAATTAGTATCCCAAGCTATCATACCAGCCCCATCACCAGCCGCACCAACACTTGAGCTAGGTGTGGTTTGCTTCATAGCCACCTGTTTAAATTCATTTTGCGCTGAAACTACTGGATAGTTTCTTTCCTCATCCCAAAGAAAAATACCATTATCGGCTGGAATATCATCAGACTGTTTAAAAAATAGTTTTCCCAAATTTCTACTTAAAAACAAATTAAGCTCTCTGCCCCATTGACGAATATCTGTACCTATAACTGGTGGTGTAACTGGCACTATCTACGCCCCCCAGCTTTTGTCTCTAATCTCATAGTTCCAACACGCCAGTTTGTAGCTTGGTCCCCCTCAATCCTCATTCTTATCTGCCTGCCAGTAAATCTTACTGAAGTTGGATTGCTTGGATTAAATGGTCCATGCGTTGTTTCCGTGTCATTTGGATAAAAACGAGTTTTAAATTTTAAATCAACATCGCCTTGTGTTAGCTCATCAGGTATAACTTCAGTTACTTTTGCAACTTGATCTCCATTACCAATAGATATGGGGCCTGTCTCGCAAAAAACAGAACCACTATCATAATTTAAACCTTGTTCGTGGTTGTAAACTGTAACTGGCTCAACAACATTTGCAGTGCCACCCATGTTACTATGATTTGTGCAATAATAATAAAGCGTTGACGGTGTACTATCTGAGGTAACTATTTGAACATATGCCCCTGCTTGCCCTGCCGTTCCTACTACTGTCACCCCAGTTGTGTATGCTGTTCCACCGCCATGAGTACCATTAGATGTAGTAGAAAATTGTAATGGATGACCGTCATTAGAACTATCAGATTGATCAAAAATATAAGTATTTCCCTTAATTAAAGAAATTGTTGGTGCTGATCCTGAATAGGTTGATAGATAATATTTATTCCCACTATCATCAGCTACAGTTACGTTATAAGTAATTGTCTGAACATTTTCTCCACACAAAATAGGATTTCTAAATACACCTCTTTGTACTCCGCTTGTTCTACTAAGATTTCCTATAAGCCAATGATTTTCTAACAAATCATAAGCTACATAACGATCAATTTCTGTGCTTGAAGATGAAGGATAAAACCACCAAATTTCAGAAAATTCAGTATTACTAAACGCCCAAATTTTTGATTGTTGATTTACATTAAGATCATCAAAAACATAGTCATGCACTTGACATGGAATTTCGCGCACTGAGTTACCATCAAACATAAAAAACCCTTTTTGACCCATCCAAAAAGCACCCATATCCGTGTCTACGGCGCTCATTCTTGAAACAGCGCCACAAGAAGTACCAACTCTGTCAAATCCGTAAACATAAGGTGGACCAATATATTTTGCGCTATGTGCGTCTGTGTCTGTAATAATAAGCGTCTGGCCTCTGGTTCTAATGCCTTGCATAATTTGACCGCTTGTTTGAAGTATTATATCTCCAGCTTCATTTGTTGCCGCAGCCGTCCAAGTGGTATTAGCCTCTTTATCACACCATTTAACTTGCCTAGGATCGCCGTCTGCACCTAGCGCAAAAATAAATCTTTCTTCAGTAACAATAATGCCAAGATTACTTGTTGGTGCATTAGTTAAAACAGACGCCGATGCTGGCGCAACAGAACTATCCCAAATTAAAATACGACCATCATCAAAGTGACAAGCAACTAAATCTTCACCAAAATTATCTAAGCTCCAGCTTGTTGCTTCAGAATATGTACCAGTAGAAGGTCTAGTTGTTCCATAATAACCAGTTCCATAAAACCCACCGCCATACCCTAAATTTAATGCTGCATCTTCTCTACCAGTAGCTAAACCAGCTATAGTTATATCTGTAGTAATTCCAGCACCAGTCATAATTTTTAATTCGCTATGTGAACCACCAGCAAAATAAGCTGTTCCATCGTTAATTTCCCAAGCGTGTGTGCCTCTAACTGGGTTTGTGCAAAAACCTGCCTTACGTTGTTGCCAGCCGCCGACAGGACGCAAAGAACCATCACGCCATCTTACTAGGCTACCATCACGCCATCTATTACTGGCGTCAAAATCTGTGCCGTTTCTATAAAATCCTGCTTGCAGTTTTAAAGGTACTAATGGCATTTTAAAACCTTTATGTAAGCTCAATAACTAAATGTGCGCCTGGATTGCCCCCACTTACTCCACCTAATCCTACGCCAGTTCTTTGAGTTCCGCCGTTTGCGTAAATGTATTGGCCTGAGTAATTAGATATACCATTAACAAGACGATCATTAAGGTTGTTATTTTGGTAAATAAAAACACCCGATGAGGTTGTCGTAGGTGCAAAAAATAAATAAGAAGTATTAGCTTTTAAAGTAGCGTTTCCATCGCCATTTAGACCTGTTCCTGCGCCATATCCAACAATCGTTCCTGCGGCTGCAAGCGCAGTCGAGACATTTGCAGAATTTATATTTGTAATATGCCCATAATCATCTAACGTAATGTCTTGAATAAAAGTTGACCCACTATTGTTTACGCTTGATTGGCTTGATGTGTCTGAGTGGTTAATTGTAATAGTTTCATTGCTAGATTGATCTGTTGTGAAATTACCGCCGCCACTTAAAGCATTTCCTGCACTTATTGTAATTGTTGCATTATTTGGCGAAACTTGAGATGAGGTATAAGTAGCAATATCACTCAAAGCAACTTGCTTCATAGTTCCGTTATCATTGTAAACAACCGTATCTGTTCCAACTACAGTTGTAGACGTTGCAACAGTATCACCATCTAAAATATTTATCTCGGCTGGAGTACTAGTAACATTAGTTGAATTTATAGTTAATGTTGTTAAATTCGGAGCAACGGTTCCCGAAGTACCATTTAATGCATCCTGAACATTATCTAGTGCCGTATTTATGGTAGTACCCCAAGTTCCTTCACTACCACCGACTGTAGGTTTTGTAAGTGTAATAGCCATATCTTGTCTCCTATTTATAAAACATTATCATACTACGCTGCGTCCGTCCATATTTGTGGGGGAACAGGAGTAACATCTGTCCACGTTTTAACTGAAACAGAGGGCGTTAACCATCCTCTAATTTTAAATTGTTCCATAGTAATAACATAATTTTGAGTTTGTGGACGCAAAAATCTTCCTGCAAATAACTCGACGCTTTGCCCAGTGTAAGTAAAAGCTCCAACATCAAACGCTTCGCTAACGCCTTTAAGAGCATCTTGACCTGTTAAAGCAAAAGACCCTGTTTCAGCAGAAACATTCATTTGCTTTGTAAAATCTACACTTAACCCAGTGAGAGAAAATGGCTCACTGGTAAGAACCATGCCAAAGCCTTTTTCAAAAACAATATCTTGACCTGAGTAAGTAAACGCAGCGTTATTATATATTGCGTCTATAATTAGCCCAAAGTTTTGATCAAACGTTACATCTTGACCTGTTAAGGTAAACGTTCCTGCATCAAAATTTGCAGGTCTTTGCGCTGTTAGCCCAACAGGTCTACCATCTAATATAAATTGTCCTGATGGATATACGTCTGTAATTAACTTTCCTGCGCCCTGCATAGAAAGTGTAAACGTAGCGCTTACAACTTGTATTGAATAACTGGCCGATGAACTTGCGCCCAACGCACCACTGGCTATTGCGTCTGATCCAATACTCATTGTTTATTCCTTTCTATTATCTAGGGAAAAAGAAAAAAGCTTGATTTAACCTATGCCTACTATAATGGCGATTTTGGTCTGTAAAAAAATATGTCTCATCATTTACCGCCGCCCCATGCGGAACTTTTGAAGCATCGAATAGAAACCCTCTGTTAAATTTTGGTTTTAAATAATCAACTATTTCAAAATCAGATTTAGGCTTCCAAGGGTCTCGATCTTCTTGCGTTACTCTGCCACCATATTTGTATATACTTCCGTATTTATCTTTATAGATGTTTGTTCCGTTAGTTTCTGCTTCATTTAAATAAATTAAACAAACCCAACCATTATCTAAATGCGGAAACCAAAAATTTTCTTCGTAATTATTATAGTCTGATTTTTTCCATCGCATAAAATTAGTATCTAAAATATCAACGCCATTTTCTTTATAAACGGTAAATTTACTGTCATCTAAAATGTCTATAATTTTATCTGTGTATTTTTTAAGTGATGGCTCCTTTCTATGATGACGTAAATCATAAAACTCATTTCCATGCATAGGATGTTCTGTAATAACTTGATTTGGTGGACCTGATAAAATCATATCCATAATAAAACCTGCATCATCATAGAAATTATCTATTTGATAGGCTCTTGTTCCTAATAAATTAAATTCCTTAACATCCATGAATTAACACCAACAAGGCCCATAAAACCAAGCAACTAAAGATTTTCTAACACCTTTTGTAACAGGCTCAACAGCGTGTCTGTGGTAGCTAGGAAACATCAAAATAGTTCCTTTTTGCCTAGATGCTTCACGATTAGGATTTTCTATTTCATCAAAAACAAAAGAGCCACCTTCATAATCATTAGCATTACTTAGCTGAACAGTTACAGATATTTTTCTATCAAGACCATCAACCCTATTCCAATCTACATCGTGGTGCATAGAATAATGACCCTTATAGTCTGCGCCATATTCAGTATATTGGATTTCACAATTTTTATAAATATTTATTTTAGCTAATTCAGCGTATTTAATAACAGGCGTAAATAAAAGATTTGTTAAATACTCATCTCCTGTCGCCCATCTAATTCTGCTAGACCTAATTTCTGCGCCAGAAGAACCCATAGTCGTACCATAAGTCCACCCATATTTTTTTTCGATATTTTCAACCAATATATCAATATCTTTGCTTGAAAAAGCTTTCTCATGGATGCTCCAATTTTGCCTTATCTTAGGTTTATTTTTTTCAGATGAAATTAATTGCTCATCTATCATTCCCATACCCATCATGACGTTTTCCTTTTATGCCACCAAAATTCTTTATATCTGTTCCACATTTTAGAAGATAACTTATTTTGATACTTTATAAAATCTGCATCAGGAAATACACCGTACTCTTCATTAAACTCTTCTCTCTTTATTGGTATAATTTGGCAAAGAGGAGTGCCTTTAGGTAAAACCATATCTACCCTTTCTGAACTTCTCCAAATAAAAGGAAAATTTACATTTAAAGGGTATTGGTCTACATCCACAAGTCCTTCAAATAATTCTAGATTACTTTCAAAATGATTAGCAGGGTTTTTAAAATATAATGAGTAACCATCTGGGCAATTAACTACCCAAGGCGCGTGTAATTTTAAAACTGTAGAACCTAATTTAAATTTTTCAATTTTACCACCTATCTGCCAAGTTTGATGTTGGTCTATTATACCTACATCCTCACCAAACCCAAATCCTGATGGAAAAGTAGCAAAAACATTTAAATTTCCCTTTTTAATAGAGTGGATAACTCCATTTGGGAACGGAACGCCTATTAAGTCATTTAATGATTGTATTTCGCCACCTAAATCAAATTCATTCATTATGTCTGCATTATATATTAACGGAAATCCATCGTGGTGAATTCTTTGATTGTTTTCATTGTAAAGCTCTAATTCATAATCAACGATTATTCTTAAATCAGCCCACAACGGAACTACATAACCTAATGACATTGCATCGATAAAAGGTAGACAAGTCTTAACAGTTCCTGTCTTACGATCATTTTTTTTATTATATCTAGGAACTTTTTTAAACCATTCTGGCAAAGCTTTACTTGCTTTTACTGGTTTATCTATACCTTCAAATTTCTCTTTTACTAAAAATCTAATTGTATTTTTTTTAGTCGTCGGGAACAGCCTCTTCAACATGATCTGCCTTTATTAATGTTCTATCGTCGGCAGCAAGTGTATAACTATAAAGACCTAAATCAATAGGCTCATTGCTTGGAAAAATCAAATTATCCTTATGTATTAACATTTCATACATATCTGAGTCTAAAGCATCATTTGCTTCACACGCACAGAATATTTTTCTTTCCCAAAAATAAAACCATACTTCTGTATCTAAAACTTCATTACTTTCCAACGTCATATTTTGCGCCTACTTTAAATATTTTTATATCTTATATTTCCAGTTACTCGCTGATATTTTTGCAACGAACCGCCGTTTAAATAAGACCAAGAAACAGCCGAAGAGCCAACTTGATTAGTATAAGTGCTATATGTTCCTGAATATGCAGAATTTGCTGTTGTTGCCATACACGCACAAAATCCGTTGCCGTTAACTCTTGCTCCTGATTTATGACCTGAATTACCTCCCATTACAGCAAATCTACCATTACTAGCATTTAGCACAGTGTACCAAGTATTATTGTTGTTATAGGAAAGGGTTATGTTAGTCCAACTACCTGTTAATCCAGAAGCTCCTGCTGGACCTGTTGGACCTGTTGGACCTCTTGAACCTGTTGGACCACGCGCTCCTGTCGGACCAGTTGGACCAGTTGGACCAGTTGGACCAGTTGGACCAGTTGGACCAGTTGATCCATTTGCTCCTGCTGGACCTGTTGGACCTTGAAGGGCTGCATTTGCTATCGTTTGCTTTTCCCATGAAGAGCTAGTGACGTCATAAACTGGGATAAGGTCCGAACCAGATGCGTCTGTATCAGTAGGAAATCCAGATAAAGCAGTTCCAACATTAGCAGTATCAGTAACATCGGCACTAGCCTCAACACCATCTAGCTTAGTGCCATCTGTAGCTATATCTCTTCCATCAACAGTGCCAGTTACAGATATATTACCATCAACAGATGCGCCCGAAGAAGTAACAGACACTTTAGTTGTTCCTTCATGCTGCAAAACATTAAAGTCAGAATGAATAGCGGAAATAAATACTTTTGCCCCACCAGTTAATGATATAGCGCTACCTCCACCACTGCTTTCGCTAGGGTTTCGTGTAAGTGTTGTTCCACTCGCAGTATAAGTGCCAGTGCCTATTTCCCAGTTAGTTCCTTCTTCAATAACATACTGAACCACATCGCCGTCAGAAACTCCTGCATCTGCAAAAGATTGAAAACCGCTATCGGCAGTTGTTAAAGTTAAAGTACCACTACCAGTGGTACTTGTATTCATTTTTGCTCTGTTAAATAATTTTGCCATAATCCTAACTCATTAAGTAAGCGTTAAAATACCATTCGTGCCAATATCAATTGTAAAGGTATCACCGTCATTTAACGTTAGAGATGAACCGTAATCGTAATAACCTACTAATGGATCGGCAGGAGATGTTGGTGTATCATTATAAATAATAACATATCTAAATGGTGCTACTGAACCACCTGATGCCGTCAAAACCAAATCATCAGCCGACAACTTATAAGTTCCCCCTGTTTGTGTACTCGTGACATTTTGCAGTGTTCTAGCTGATAAATTTGTGTAACTAATTTCTGTTACATTTGCTAAAACGCCGTTACCATCCGAAACAACGTTTGTTCCAGATGTAGGGTCTGTGTTACACAACGCAACCTTTAACGTGTCACTATCAAGATCCATTGCATTAGCCAGATTGACCACAAAGTCATTAACTTTTGTAAAACTTGCCATTTAGTAGCTCCTAATTTTCATTCTGCGACCAGAGCCGCCAGTTTTTGCTCGTTCACTCTCTGCATTAATATCATTGATTGCCTTTTGATACAATGCGCTCCATTCCGCTATTCTATTAGCCTCAGATAAGTATGGCGCTGAGTGAATTAAAGAACCATACAGGTAAGCAGAGGGATGGTATGTCATTAACCAGTTCGTGCTATTTGTAGCTAAATCTGGTATTTCTTCATAATAAGTAAGCTCAAAAACTGTATCTCCATCAGGACTTGGAAAGACCTCAAATGCCTGATCTAAAATTGTGTAAACTCTAGGTACGCCAACATTATTATTAGCCCCTTGCCTTAACTTTGATATTTCTAAAGCACCAACAAGTTCTAATATTTGAAAGTCACCTGTTGTTTTTACCATCCTTATTGGTTCAAGAAAATTGTTTGGCAAAGCTGTGTATTGAGAGTCAACAGTAGCATTTACTCTATCTTCCATACGCCAATGCCGAACCTCTCTATTTAATTGAGCTTCAGCAAGAGTAATAAAATCAGGTATTACCGCCGTTAAATCATCTCTATTTAAAAAATCAGCAATACTTGCTTTTAAATCATTATAGTTAGTTAAAGCCATCTAACAATTCCATCTTCTACGAGCAGCTTTGCCACGTTCACCTGTCCAGCCTCTAGACCTAGCGCAAAAAGACTTCTTACGAGCCTTCTCTTTTGCAGTTAAATTTTTCTTTTTTGTTACAGCCGTTTTTAGTTTCGACTTTGGATTTTTTCTTCTGTGTGCCGCTACGCCAGCAGCAGTCATGCCAGCGCCTTCTTTTACCGTCCTATAGTTACGACCCTTACCTTTAGTCGTTTTGCGTATGGCCTTCTCACGCTTTCTTGGCATTAAAATCTACCGCTAGTAGGGCCACCCATACCAAACCTAACCGCATTCATAAATTCTGCCTGCCTTTCTTGCGGCATTGTGTCAAAATTTAAACCAGCCCTAGAAGCTAAACCTCTAGCTTCATCTATTATCGCAGCCATCCTAGCTTGCTCTGCCGCAGCAGCTTGATTACGCCGATCTCTTTCCATAGCATAAACTTGATAATCGGCTGGCCCCATAGTTATGGGGGAGTTTTGAGTCATACCAAGCCTAGGATCATCAGGAAAGTCTTGACGTAAACCCCTTTGCCTAGCCTCTTCTGCCATAGCTGCGCTTGTGCGCTGAGCATCAGTTATTCCTTGAGGAACAGCATTTACAGCTTGCACAATAGGTGAAGTATTAGGGCTAACCATAGCACGCTCCATTTGAGAACCGTATGGTTTTACGCCTAAATCATTAAGCATATTACTAAAAATACCACCTTTAAATTCATCACCGCGAGTATCACGACCGCCGCCATCCATCATATCAAATATAGCAGGAACGTAACGCTTGTTTACCTCGTCAAAGTAACCAAAACGGCCATCAGAGTTAATTCTCTTTCTCTCTTCAGCAGAAGTGCGCTTATATCTAGCTGCGCCCTTGTTTGAACCAAGGCCACCTTTGCGCTCTTTAGGACTACCAGAGCCAGAAGAAGAGCCTTTATTTACCCTTTTTCTATAAATATTAGCAAGAAGAGGCATATCCATTCTTTCGAATGTTTCAAGTTTTTCTCGGTCTGTCTGCGCCATTACTTCTTACCCTTTTTTCTTTTTCTTAACTTTTTTAAATCTGCGCCCGTTATTTTCTTACGAGGTGGAGCAACAGCAGCAAGCTTTTTTTGCTTTGGGCTGTATTTAGAATGTGGCATTATCTCTTACCCCTCTTACTTTTTGTTTTCCAACTTATCCTAGCTGGACCTGTTTTACGTTTAGCCGCCCTCTTAGCAGAGGCAGAACTTGCTTTGCTTTTAGGACGACAAGCAGGGTAAGGTCTACCTTTATCTTTCTTGCCACTCCTGCCGCACTTCTTACCTGTCTTAACATCTCGCCAATCTTCCTTGAACCATTTAGTTAGTCCACCTTTAGGCTTTCTGCTAGGCATAAGTACCGCCGCGCTTTTTATACTCTCTCACCAGCCAAGCATTTGCATAAGCCGAAGGGTAAACCTTAAATTTTTTCTTAGCAGCAGCCTTTACCCTAGCATATAAAGCAGGGTTCTTGGGCTTTGGACTAGATGACTTACGAGCTTTTTTAGCCATTATTTACGCATCTTTTTCTTTTGTTTTTTTTTGTTTTTTACAACAGTATTTTTTTTCATCTTACCGCCACGCTTCATTGATCTTGGTTTCATCGCCATTACAATCTCTCCTTACGCTTTACAACAAGTTCATTGTACTCAGACCTTGGATATGCGTTATAATAACCCAATTTTTCTAACTTGTCACTGGCATTAACAACAAGCTTTAAATCTTGAATAAAAACCATGCAATAGTCGCAGTCTAAGCTACTATCCCAATCATTGTCGTACAAAAAATCAAGCTCTGCATCTTCTGCACCAAAATCAGGATGAAACTGCATACAATGCAATGTTTTAAAATCTTTGTTTAATCCCTCAACAAATGCAGAAAACTCTTGCAAATCAGGTATGTTAAAAGAAGCGACAACAACTAACTCCTTACTCAAATCGTAAAATTCATTACAGTAACGAAGAGCGTCAATCGTAATATCATTACCCTCTACAACTAAAACTTTATTTTGATGCCAAGCCTGCTTCGCATATGGACATGGCGGCAAACCTTTTAAATGATCATTAGGAACCTCTAGCACCTCACGCGACCAACTTCTTAAATCACTTTCAATATTAAGCAATTCCACGCAAATTCCTTTTTATCTCACCTTTCCAGCTAGAAAATGCACCAGATAATGCAGTTGCAGCATCACTAGCCATCGTCAAACAAAGCGCATCAGCTAAGTCAGGTGAGGCCAAACCACGCTTGCGCATTTCGTCTTTGCTCTCAGCCTTCATCTTACCACTAGACGTAAAACTATACCGAATACCAGTTAGCTCAGCTACTAACTGATCATCTTTTGGCAACCTACAGGCACGATCTTCAAACCAAGCTTTTGTTTTAAACCACAACTCAGAACGCAAATTTAAATATGTACCGCCCATACTAGGCGCTTCTGCAACATTAATACCTCGAACAGGCAAGCCAATCTCGCGCAATCTATCAACAACACCAGAGCCAAGCCCAATACTATCAACAAGTATCTCTCTAGGCTGCTTAGAAGGCAATAACGCCTCATATTCAGCCACAACACGGCCCACAGTCTGCATCAAATCTAAGCCAGCCCAAGACCTAATTTCAGTCACAACAGAACCCTGACGCTTACATAACGCAGTTTTGTCATTGCCAAACCTACTAACGTCCAAACCCCACACACTCGGCAAGTCACTATCACCCTCAATGTCGCGGTGCGTAGCCGTTTCAACTAAGTGAAATGGTATGATTGTGTCATCATCTGCTTGAGGAAACTCGCCTAACACCCTGATCCTAAACGCATTACTGTCTTCACCATAGCGCAGCCTCATTTCTTCGATAAACTCATCGCTCACCAAAGGACTGTCAATGCACGACCAGCGCCTCGTCCACCAACTATCTGCAAGCCTGTTTTGGCTTTCAAAAAACGTGCCGCTAGACCTAGTAGGGTTGCTCAACATAATCGTAGTTGCATTATGACCAGACATTGACCCAGCAGCAGCCTCAAATACTTGCTCTGGCACACCACTAGCTTCATCTACGATCAGCATAACGTGTTCTGAGTGTACTCCAGCCAAAGCTTCTGGCGTTTCTGCACGACTAGTTCTAGCAGAAATAAACATCTCACTAGGCGCAGCCGTATGTTCAACACGATCAGACTTCACGTTTAACACTTCTTTAAACGCATCAGGTAACTCATTTATCCAGCGTTTCATTTCTGCAAATAAAGCATCAAATAGCTGACTAGAGGTTGGCGCAGTCACAACGACCTTATTCGGGTAGTGCATCAAAAAATACCACAGCATAGCCCAAGATGCGGCTGTACTCTTGCCAGTGCCGTGTCCAGAACGAATTGAAATTTTTCTTTCACCAGAAGCTATAGCCTCAAGAAACTCAGCCTGATAATCTAACGGCTCCACACCAAGCACCTCTCTCACAAACAATGTCGGCTTCCTAGCGTAGCGCTGGGTAAACTCAATCATCGTATTGCGAGACAAATCATTCATGGTCTACAACCTTCATCTTACGCAGCGCATCTAAATGCAAATCTCCAATGTTAATCTGGATGTTTTGCTG
>Ga0160423_10004227_pt1 | contig 11828 bp, 5 predicted proteins | sample CRUFie14St8metaG_FD_108191 | JGI IMG/M metagenome (GOLD analysis project Ga0160423, IMG submission 108191) | Marine microbial communities from the Costa Rica Dome - CRUD Field 142mm St8 metaG | ecosystem: Environmental > Aquatic > Marine > Oceanic > Photic zone | place: Costa Rica: the Eastern... | reverse complement strand
CCCATGCGTTCACAACGTAGGTGACAACCTGCCGCTTGTTAGGGGTATTTTTCGGGATGGGATAGCTCGGACAAATGAAAATCTTGATGTTGCGATAATCCTTCTTCGTCCCTCCTTCGGGAACGTAAGGCATGAACTCCAGCCACCAGCGGGGTGAATTCCCGGCCGTGCCGCGTGGGATCATGTCGTCGTTTTCATCGGCAAACATCAGCATGGCCAAGCCGACCTGCTTCAGGTCATTGAGGCAAATCGTCGCTTGGCCCTTCTGCTTGGCCTTGGCCAAGGCTGGCAGCAACAAGCCGGCAAGGATGGCGATGATCGCAATGACCACCAACAGTTCAATCAGTGTGAAGGCTGAGCTTGGTTTTCTGGTTTTCAAAGGCATAAGGCTCGATTAATTTCATCACAAAACCGGTTCACTTGACCAAGCACAACGCGCAGTCAAAGATCCGGATTCGAACACCAAAGGGTTCAGCCTTTTTACGCCCACTCCCTAGAAAGGCAAGCCCCGCTTGGCCAAGCTCTCACTCACGCTTGGTTCGGTTCTCCAGAACCCGAAGATGATTGCCGTTTTGTTCCCATATTTTCAGGAATTCATCCGGAGTTTTTAACAATCGAAGGTACGAGTCGTCATTTTCATACCCTCTCTTTACTGTTTGGAAATTCAAAGCGCCAAGGAATAAGTCGGGATCCCCATCGCCATCGATGTCTCCACTTGCGATGCGACACCACTTGCCTTGCGCGTAACCTGCCAAGGTTTGGCTCACGAACTTTGAACCGTCCCGTCGATGCAACATCGCCGCCTGTTGTGGTTTGTTTCGGAAATCGGCGAAGTACGACACACTGGCAATGTCCAGATCACCGTCCCCCTCAGCGTCCAAAACCGTGAAATCCATCACCCCATGCGCAGGAATGAATTGCCGCTCCACCAGTTGATCCTGATCAAGATCATAATGCCGAATGCCATGGTAGCCTCTTGGATTGGAGCGAAACTCGGTGGTGTCTCCGTTAGAAAGCAGAATATCGATCGAACCATCACCTTCGACGTCAAGCATCGCCATAGCAGTGAACCCCCAACCAGGGTGTTTTTTGATCAGCACTTTTTGATCCACTGTACCACTTGGGCTTAGCGTCAAGCGGATCAGGCATTCATGCTCTTGGGCAACGAGAATGTACACCTCCGGTTGGCCATCGGAATCCGCATCCAAGACGCGGCAATCGATTGCGCCACTCATAGAAAAAACCAAATGGGATTCGCCGCCCCGGTAAAGAGTAATTTTTCCCTTTCGGATCCCGAACTCGCACAACACCGCATAATTCTCGCCGGAATGATCGAACGGCACATATCTTGTTGGACGATTCAGGCCCTTCAATATCGGCTGGTATTCTCCCTGTCCCGAATCAGTAATAAATCCCACTTCTCCTGAGTTATCATCTATCGGGTCAAGAGATTGATGACTGCAGACGTAAAGCCGATCACCGATAAGCTCAAAATCGCAGGGAACCTTGTCAGCTTCAAATGTCTTCACGAGTTGAAGTGATTGGTCATAAACCTTGACCGAACGACTTTTTGCATCGCCAACAAAAACAAGACTCAACTTGGGGTTGTGATGAATCGCCGTAACATCCAAACCCCAAGACGAGTTAAGGTGACCAAAAAGTGAGTCGGTCGACTGTTTAAATGATGCTATGGGTGTTTTTTTGCTACTGTTCGTGAGATAGTATGACTTGATGAATTCCCATCGCTTACGGACATCTTCCTGTGTTGTCTCATCATAGTTTGACAATTCATCTAATCCGAGTAGATCCTCCAGATACGGGAAAGCACCTTTTTCCCAATCTTCGCGAAACATACTTTCTGGCAATGGAAACGCATGGCACTTGCCGCACGCTTGCTTGGCCAGACGCTCTGAATACTTAGCTTCCACAATAATTTGTGACATACACAAATTAATATTTAAAATGGATGCTATTATCAGAAATCGCACAAAAGGGATTAAATCAAAGGTTGTGAATACTAAGAACAAAAAAGTAAGTTTGTTTACAATGCTGCCATTTTAAATAAATTGACCACTAATTAATTGACTTCAAATTCCGAAATACTCATGTTCAATTTTTTGATGAAGAAAAAGTCAATATTCTTACTTGGATTTCTTGCAGTATTATTTACTTCAGGAAATGTATTTGCCGGGGACAAGTACTACACAGTCTATCAGATACTTTCTAAAGATTACGCTACGATTCAGCGCGAAACTAACAATGGCCGCGATAGAATTATTATTACGGGACTTTTCCCTTCTAAAGATGAAATTAAAGCAGGACTTTTGGAGAGAGATTGGTGTGTTACACTTCCAGAAGTAGAGTTAAAAAAATTGAAATTTGGAGGCGGCTCCATCTGCATTAACATAGACCAACAAACCCTTACAGGTGAAGCATCCTGCGAACCCGCATTTTTAGGGGGTGGATCCATAGCAGGTAGCTTTACCGCTGGAAGAAACGGCCTCAGGGATATTGCATTGGTAGGTGATGACTTGGGAATCCCAATCGGCACAACACCTGCGATGCTTCAAAAAATCGGTGCTTCTCTTGAAAACATTCACTTAAATCCTGGGTGGTCTGTCACAGGTAATCTTGGCGTTTCCGTCGGTAAAAAGAAAATAGCAGATAAGTGGCCGATTTATGTCGACAGTTCAGCAACATGGCATAGCAACGGGTATTTAGAATTATCTTCTAAACTACAAGTTATAGGCATAACGACTGGAGCAGGCAAATTGAGATACACACCTCCAGAAAGCAAATTTTATGCAGAAGCTTGGATGGACATTTATGGAGGAGCTTTGACCGGTACAGTCAAACTCACAGCTCGCCCTAATTACTTCAATGGACGCTTCGGAATGACAGTCCAAATTCCGAGAACAATTCCTATAATCGGAGGAATTAACTTTGGAGGTGCTGATGTGGATATGACTGTTACAAACACTTACTGGGAGTTGGGAGCAGGAGTTTATTTTCAAATCATTCCAGACGTTCCGCAGGCGTGCATACCCGCAGTGTGTGTGAATTGGTCTATCCCATGCCCTCGTATAAAGTGCAGTTGGCGCGGTTGCAAATACTGGACGCACTGGCACAGAGGCAGAACATGCACTCCTAGAATCTGTACTCCTAGAATAGACAATTCTTGGTCTCGAGCCAAATTTAACGTCAGATATCATTCAAAGCATGGATTTTCTGCCCGGAAAGGTGGTCGCTTAGCCAAAATGTATAATGATAATCTTTCGCGGGAAAAATGGGAAAACCCCATGGTGGCAATTATCGAAGTACCTGAGGAGGACGCATATGCAATCTTTAATGACAACTGGGATATTCTGTTCGAAAGCGTTACCAAATCTGGAAGTCGTGCGATTCTAAAACAAGGACCGGTTACAGAGACCATTGAAGTAGCCGAGGATCTTGACACTGCAATCTTTCGTATAAGTTACGAAAATGATGCGGATGATGTAGATCTAGTATTGGTTACCCCTGATGGTGCCGAGTTGGATATTCATGAAGGGCCGATGCCTTTCGGTTACAAGGAAGGTGCAAAGGGCACAGGCACCGTCAACGTGGAGAGCAAAGAAGCATACTATCTTTTACAAGACGTCAAGAAAGGCACATACAAAATGGTTGTAGGTAATGCAAATGAACTGGGAGGCACTCTTGTTGAATTGGCATCTCCAAATGCTGTACCACAAGTCATCGGTGCGGTTGCCAGCGAGTCAAGTGCGCGAGATGGCTCGGTCATTCCTAATCAATTCGATATTGATTGGGCCTACATGGATGAAGACGGTGATGAAAACACTTTGGTCAAATTCTATGTTGATAAGGATCGATTTGGCTTCGACGGTCACTACGTAGGTGGAGGAAATATCTCTGAGCTAAATACAGACGAGCCTTTCACTTTTCTGACCGATTCCCTCGGACTACGCCCCGGTTGGTATTACACATACGTCGAGGTAAACGATGGCCGTAACATGTCAGAGCGCATCTACTCTGATGAACGTATCTTTATCGACATGGACGAAGCCCCTGACAGCGTTGAAAAAATGTCTACACTCGCTGGTGCAAATAGCTTCATGGTTAGTTGGGACGCCGTACAGGACGAGCGCGTTGATTATTACAATGTAGTTTATTCAAAAACACCAACCTTTGACAAGATAGAAGAAAGCCACATGGTTTATCCGGAACCAAACCAGGTTAAATTTGAAAATGTAAGCATTAGAGGTTTGGAAAATGGCATACCTTATTATGTTGCGGTTCTCTCAGTTGACAGCAACTTCGTTGAATCCAGTGCCAAGGTTATTCATCGGGTAGTTCCCACTATATACCCTGGTGGCACACCACCAACAATCACATCCCAGCCGCGAACAAAAGCGACTGCTGGATATGAATACTACTATCGCCCAACCTTCTTTGATGGGGACGAGCACAATCCTGAGATCGTTGCTGATCTAACCGAGCAGGTTCGAACAGAGATAGATTGGACGTTGGTTGTTGCACCGGGTGGCATGAACATAGACAAGGAATCCGGTCTTGTTACTTGGAAACCGAGCGAGGATCAGGAAGGCATGCATCGCGTGGTGATTTCAGCCAAGGAACATAAGAGCGCTCTTGATCCTTTGCCCGACGGAGAGTTTAGTTTTAACGTTCATGCTGATATCGCCACCCAGGAATTCGAGGTAAACGTATTCCCAGCACATCTATTGAACGGCATACCCTTCCGGGAGGATACATTTGAATTTGTCAGCACTCCACCACTTACGGCCGTCAAAGGGAAGGCATACAAATACGAGCCAAATGTTTATACCGATGATCAACCTTACGAATTATTCCTAGTTAACGGCCCTAAAGGCATTAAGGTTGAAAATAATATTGTGACATGGGATGTCCCCTCCAATGCGGAAAGCGATTTCATTGAATTGCGAGCTGAAACAGATAACGGAGACACTATTGAACAAACATTTTTCGTGCATGTTCATGGCGATGACAGCTTGATCACTCGACAGACAACGATTGTGAAATACGAAGCCTATAACGGCGGCATGATAATCGGATGGACTGGAAGTGCCAAAAAATATCAAGTTCAGAAAGCTGATTCCCTGGATTACAATGTCGATGGTACTATAAAGTGGGAGAACGTAGGGGAGTCACAAGACAACGCACCCGTTAATTTTTACGTTGAAGAGAATGTGTCTGGCAATTCCGCTTACTTCCGGGTAAAGCCTCTTGAATAAGTAAATTATTAAAATTAATCGCTGAAACCCGCCGCAAGGCGGGTTTCTCTTTTATAGTATTCAGAATTTTAAGAAGTCTTCTTGGGTTAGATTTGCAATTTTCAAAGCCCACCATAAGGTGGGCTTTATTTTTGCACCAAACTACAAACAAAGTGTTTATAAAAGGATTGTATAGAGCAATGGCTTGGAGCTTGGTACTGGCTTCAGCCGTTTCGGCAGTAGCAGAAAAACAACAGCCGCTCGAGCTTGTCCAAACTACCAGCCGAAGCGGGCTTCGTCTGGTTGATTCAGAACATACTGGCGCAACTTTTGTCAATGAGATCACGGTCGCTAGCGCGGCCGAAAATCAGGTGTTATTAAATGGCTCCGGGGTCGCGGCGGGTGATTTTGACCGGGACGGACTGCCTGATCTCTACTTTTGCGGCCTGGAGAATGACAATGTCCTTTACCGCAATCTCGGCGGGTTCCGTTTTGAACCCATAGGGGACGAGACGGTGGCATGCCCACGCATCCCATCCACAAGCGCTGCCTTTGCCGACCTAAACGGTGACAGTCATTTGGACCTGCTCGTGGGCACGGTTGGCCAGGGGCTGATAATCCTGATGAACGACACCCGTGGCGGGTTTTCCCGCTCTGAGGTCACGCTGCCGGATACCAACTCGCTCGCTATCTACAGCACTCCCATGACCGATATCGATCACGATGGCGACTTGGATATTTACGTGTCTACTTATCGCTCTACATCAATTCGCAACAGCCCCAATCTCAAGTTTGAATTGGGCTATAATGACAATCAACAAACACTTGAGAGCGCCATCGACACCAAAACCGGCGAAAAATTTAGCAAGGAAAGATTCTACATCAGTGACGGTAAAGTTCTTGAGGCCGGTACAAAGGACTTTTTGCTACTGAACGACGGATCTGGGCAGTTTGAAGTGATTGCTCTTGCTAATTTCAAAGCTAATTCCAACGAAAGGGTGGTTACAAAGATGAATTGGGGGTTGGGCTCGATTTTCGCGGATTTTAATAACGATTATCGAGACGACTTGTACGTTTGCAACGATCTGGACGGAGAGGATTTTTTCTACTACTTCACGTCCGAAGGTATTGTAGATGCGCTCCCGAAAATCAATCAAATTACGCCTGCGTTTTCGATGGGAGTTGATGTGGCTGACATTAATAATGATGGGTTCTCAGATTTCATCGTGGTCGACATGCTAAACACCTCCTTAACAGCAAGGAAAATGCAAATCCCACATGATATTCCGAAGCGAAAAGCAACGGACGAAACGCCGCGAGAATATAGGAGAAACATGCTCTTTACTGGTTCAGGTAATGAAAAATTTAATGAAATAGCCCATTATAGTGGGCTGGAATCAACGGACTGGTCATGGTGTCCCATTTTCTTAGATGTCGATCTGGATGGTTTTCAGGATATACTAGTTACGAATGGATTTAGCTATGATTTAGAAAACCCTGATGTGCAAAAAGATCTCACGCAGGCAGCCATCAGCGAAGGAGGCAGAGGGGGATTGGTTGAAAGAACATTTAAATTGGCAAATTCCAAACTGGATTTTAACCAAGCATACAGAAACCAAGGTAACCTAAAGTTCAGCGATTATTCTACGAAATGGAATTTCAACCAAAAAGGAATCTCTCATGGAGCATGCCTAGCCGATCTGGATAACGATGGTGACTTGGATGTCGTAGTAAATAATTTCTCACTTTATCTACCCGAGAGAGAACTACTCGGAAAACGCCTGCCTAGGTTATACCAGTCATCTCCTGAGTGCTCGATTTACGAAAACAAAGCAGTCCGAGAACGGATCAAGGTCCGTGTTCGGCTCAAAGACGGAAATACATATGGTATCGGTGCCACAATTGTCTTCATCCAGGATGCCGTTCGGCAGTCGAACCAGATTCGAACTGGCTCACGATATTGCTCATCGGATAACCCAGAAGTTACCTTCGCTTGGTTACCCGACAAATCAACTCGGCGCATTGAATGCCATTTAAATGGCAACGCTGCAGCGATCGAGAACTTAAAAGCGAATACTTTGATTACTTTTAGAGACAGTGATTTCGCTAAAAGAAAAAACGGTGTCAAATCTGGCAGCCTAAATATGTTCCTGGAGCAACCGATAAACAAATCGTTTAGACACGCTCCAAGTCAATTGAACGCGCAACATTTTCAGCCAAGCGTGAATCGAAACTATTATACGGTTGAGCCTGTCATCTCGAATATTGTTGCAGCGGGCGATGACTCAACCGTACTCCGAATTAACAGGGGCGGTATTGTCCAAATGGTCAATATTGAAGGTGAGAAAAACAGGCGCAGACAACGATCGAATCAATCAAGATGGGATATCATTGACTTTACCCACCTGATAGTGGGAGACAGAATGATCCGCTTGGAATTACAACGGCAATTGAATTCCAAACAGCAATTTACCACTCAATTGACTATTATTGATGACGAGTCAAACCCGAGGTCAGCCAAATGGAATCACCCGTTACCGGCAAACTATAACTGTCTGGCTATCACCAAAAAAACCGGTGAGACAGATACTGCCTTGGTCGCGTTGGGAGGTGGGACGGCGCTTGGCCAGTATCCCCTTGCCACTCAGTCACTGATTCTGGAGTTGCGCTTGGCCAACCTGGGAGAAAAGCCACGCATCGCGCACAAATTACCAGGGGATAAACCGGTCAATGATTTGGTTTTTGCCGACTTGGATGGCCAAGCGGGACAGGAACTTGTTATAGCACCGGATGGGGGAAAAATCACTGTCTACCGGATCAACAATAAAGCGACGAAGAATATTACCCAAGCGCTTGGCCTTGAGTCCGGAGTTGGCAACTGGAATAGCATTGCCTGCGGCGACCTGAACGGGAACGGTGAAAACGATCTTTTCGCTGCGAACTGGGGCACCAACCAAGCCCTCAATCGATATATTCAGTATAATTACCGCATGTATTTCAGTAAAGAAAACGGCATCATGGATATTTTTGAAACATTTCAATCCAACGATAAAAACATTTTGAAACCCAGTTTGGCCAAGTTCAAAAAAAGCAATCCGATTAGGGGATTAATGTACTCGACGCATGAATCATTCCGATTAGAAGGTGTAGAAAATATATTTAACAATGCTCCAAATTTTCGAGAAATCAATGAACTTCGAACAAGATTATTCCTAAACAACAATGCATCATTCAAGGCTCACCCCCTTCCCTCCGAAGTTCAATTTGCCCCAACCTTCGGTGTCGTATTCGATGATTTTAACCTCGATGGATTGTTGGATATCGCTCTGAATCAAGGATTCAACGACTATTACGATGGAACAGAGCCGCAACTGAATAACAGCAATCTGATCCTTATTAGCCGCTTGGATGATAAAATATCGTACGATATCGCATCTAGGACTGGCTTGGGCAAAAACCGATCTTTCCCAAGAGTCTTGGCTTCCGGTGACTACAACGGGGACAACCAACCGGATCTGGCAATACCCGAATACAACGGATACCTACGTTACTTCGTTAACCAAGCCTCAAGAAGTGGCATAAAATTAATACTAGGTGGGGATAGTCTTGCCCGGATTGGAACTAAAGCCAGACTCCTCTACAAGGATGGATCCAAGGGAGCCACATACGAATATATTTCCAAATACGGCTATAGGAAGGAAGCTCCCAACTATTTTATATTTGGTTACAATAAACCTGTCATAGCAATCGAGATTATTGAAGATTCCGCAACTCACAATTTGGGCATAAAATCGGATCAATCAAGTTACACTTGGAAATAACCATCATTGCAAAATATTACATCATGTGTTCTTCACCCTTTAAACACTTAGGCTACACATTTCTGGCACTGTCTATTTTGCCAAGCGTTCTTATTGCGGCACCAGCCAAGTGGACCATTTTAATTTATGGACATGCGGATCATAGTCTAACCTCAGCAATGAGAAGTGATCTGCTAGAGATGGAAGAAGCTGGCAGTAGCGAAAACTTTAAAATCGCTGTTCAACTAGACATCAATTCAGCGGATAGACGAACGAAATTTTGGAAGTTTAAATACAACATTGACCCAAAAAAATTTCGAGGAGTGAAACGATTGTTGATTAGCGAAGACAATAATGCCAGTCGATTCAACTCCGATATTATTGAATCTCTGCCCGAAGAGAAAAACATGGATGATCCGGATATGCTGAGTGATTTCATCCAATGGGGAATGACCAAGTATCCCGCCGACCGATATGGATTGGTTCTCTGGAATCACGGTGGTCAATTCGTGGGATATGGTGGCGATTCACAGGAGGGATCACTGAACCACCCAATGGGCATGACGACCGATGAGGTAAAAAAAGCCATTCAGGCGGCTTTGTCTGCTAAAGGTCAGAATAAAATGGACTTTATTGCTTTCGATACTTGTTTAATGGGTGGAGCAGAGATATTGGGAGACTTTAGCACTTTTTGTGATGTCTTCTTCGCCTGCCCAGAATTGGATTACGGCGACGGCTGGGACTACGACAAAACCCTGAACTATCTTAAGGCGAATCCTGACGTGGATATTAAAGAATTCGCCCGAAAAGAGGTAGAATTCTGGAACACCCATCATGGCGCAGCAATGGATATGACACACAAGGTTCATGCTGCTTACGACATGAGCAAGTACGAATCTTTTTCACAGCGCTTCAAGGAGTTTTCAGTTCAACTCAAACTATACGGCCAAACAGGAGGAGAAGAGGTGCCTAAGATTCGTGCTGAGGCCACTCATTATTCCGTTGCACAGCGATCGCAGGCCAAATCTCCCACTCACTTTATCGACCTTGGAGATTTCGCGAAGAAGTTCACTATTGCACCGGTCAATGCGGAACTCAAAAAAGCCTCGTTCAATCTTGTACAGGCTATTGATGAGATGATCTTGGCCAAGGCTACTGGGAGCTTGCGCACACACATTTCCGCTCTTTCAATAGCCTATCCTCATAACACAGCAAACTGGATTAAAAACTATGAGGAATTGTACGATGCCATCAATTTCACGAAAGGAATCGGTAAAGACTGGAGAATTTTCCTTAGCTTGTACGGTGTTATGAGCGCGGCCGACGAAGTTGGACCGATACTTGTACCCGGCAGTCGCTCCAGAAGTTTCTCGAACACGGGCCGTACTGTTGATGATCCTGATGCAATTTTCGGGCAAGCTTCGCTGCAGAATCCAATCGATTTGGATTTTTCTGTCTCTGGGAAGGATGTGTTTGAATTGAGCGCCACTCTTGTTGAACCAGATAATCCGGAAGACCCCAATGAATACATATACATCGGGGAAGTTGGCCGATTCAGAGTAAACCAAGAAGGCAACCATGAACTTACTTGGCCCGGCACAAACGCCATGATGACCAGCACAAGTGTGGATTTTTTACTACGCTTGGGAGGATGGTTCATGGGGCGCGAGGGAAAACAAATGATCAGCTTTGCAGACTATCAACCACCCAACTCGGAGGAGATTATTGAGTTGTTTCTCTTCACGACAATTGACGAGGTGGGGGTAGGAGAAATCCACACAATTCTCGAAGATTCAGGACAGGAACTGCCGGACGGCGGCACAATCGCTGCAACGCCTGCTTCATCATCATTGGAACTCGAGGAAGGCGGTAAACTTTGGCCAGTTTATTATTCTGAAGTTTGGAGTGATCAAGACGAGTCATGGGAGTCCCAGTACCTGAAGTATGAGGATGGATTTATCTTGGTGCCAAAGGAAGGTATTAAAGGCACTTGGGTGGAGTTTATTCAGGAATTCGAGGGGCCCTACTCGATGGAATTACAAGCTTCCGACTTCGTGGGGAATTTCAGTGAAATTCTCGAGTACAATCTTGAATTACCGGAAGAAAGTGACAACGAAAAAGTACCCAACCAGTACGTCACCACAATACAGTTTACAGGCTTATCCCATCTCTACACCGGTACAGACGCAGAATTCCCTGGTTGGATTTTCGTTGAGTGGGATATTGAAGGAACCGAAGAAGCCATACTGCAAAAGTCATTCAAATTAGCAGGGCCGTGGCAAGATGTACCGGCTGACTTTATCGAGACGGAGGACAACATCTCCTTTCACTGGGCAGAGGCCGACGGGGAATCCCAGTTTTTTCGGTTGATCAAAAACTAAATGCAGCCGCTTTATTCGAGCAACTGCTTGGCCTCTGCAATCTTCTGCTTGGTTTCTTCGATCAACATTTTTTGGGCCTCAATATCGTTTAATCGCAGACCGGTGCTCAAAGACTGTGACAATTGACGATAATCCTTGCGCACCCACTGCAACACGGTTCGCTTCTTGTTGCGGTCCTTGATGGTTCCCACCGACTGTTTCAGCCCCTCCAAAATCTGCTTGGCTTCTGCTTGCAGCGCAATCAACTCCTCTCTCGTTGAAGTACCCTCGGCGGGAGCCTTTTGCGGAGGAGTCGGTAACACCTTTGGTTTCACGTTACCTGCTGCGGTCGGGTTTCTACGGGAATTCGTCCGGGGTTTTTTCCGGGCGTTGGAACTGCTAGAAACTCGTGATTTGTT
>Ga0160423_10004226_pt1 | contig 11831 bp, 8 predicted proteins | sample CRUFie14St8metaG_FD_108191 | JGI IMG/M metagenome (GOLD analysis project Ga0160423, IMG submission 108191) | Marine microbial communities from the Costa Rica Dome - CRUD Field 142mm St8 metaG | ecosystem: Environmental > Aquatic > Marine > Oceanic > Photic zone | place: Costa Rica: the Eastern... | reverse complement strand
AGTCGAGTCGAATTTCGTACACAAAAGAAAGAAGACGCGGAAGAAGTTGCACGCGGTCTTCTCGCGGCCTCCCGTCCTCGAGCCCCGGGATCACGCTGCTCCTCGCCCCAGAGTGGCTTAGAGATTGAGGAACCACCTTCTCACCTGCTCGTAGTTCTCGATGGGGTGGGTTTCCTCGAGCTCGTTCTCCTCGAAGCCAACGAACTGCAGGTCGCACGACGCGAAGAAGTCTCCGATCTCGACGAGAATCTCGGGCGCCGTGAAGAAGTCCTGCGGGTCGGGCAATGCGTAAAGAAAAAAAAAAAGTCAGCACATCTTTGAGTTGGCGTCCACCAACTAACATACCTCCAATTTGGTCACAAGCTCGTTGTGGTTTTTCGGCTGGGGGGTCTCCATCGGCGCCAATACTTCGACAACGACCATAGGCTCCACTCTCTTTTCTTTCCTCTTTCTCTCTCTCTCGCGCGCGCTCTTGCTGGACGACCCGCGCGCTTCACTGGCACAGGGCTGTCGTTCGACAGTTCGACCCTTTTGATTTTCTGTACGATTTTCTGGTTTTTGGAGATGAAAGAATGATCAGCCATAATAATATACAATAGGGAGGAACAATAGGGAGGAATGGGTCACCTCGCGGCGCCGTCCTCCGCGGCGGGATCCAGGCCCGGGACCTTCTGCTCCTTGATCAGCCTCCTGCAATCTCTGTTAAAACGCTGCTGCCGCAGACACTCCACGACAACGTCCGCCCCACTGGCCATCGCCTCCGTTACTGTCCTCTTCGCCTTCCCCTTTGGGCCATCCCTAGGCTGGGTCGCGTCGTACGTCCTCATTTGCTCCTCGAGCTCCCTCTCCAGCGGGTTCGAGCTCCCGCCCTCGGGCCTGGCGGAGGCGGCTGGCACCCCGCCCAACCCCCCCGCGGCAAACCCAGTGCTGGGAGGACGGGCCGGGGTCATGCCGGGCTCGGACTCGCTCGGCGGATCCGAGGAGGCCGCACCGGACGACCCGAAAGGGTTGACGTTTATCCGCGTCGCGGCGTGGATCTGGCTCCGGATCCTCTCCATGTCCTTCATACTCTGTCGTATGTCCTGCTTCAGCTCGGGTATCTCAGCCTCGCGCATGAGCTGGTTCGCCGTCGACGCGCTGTCCCTGAGGTATCGGGACGCCCTCCCCATCAGGTAGCCGCAAGACCGCGCCGCCCGAGGGAGGTCCCTCGGTCCAAGCGTCGCGGCACCCACCAGGAACACCACGGCTATCTGGGCCATGCTGACGTCGAAGAAGACCATCGCAGCGGCTGCCCCGCAACGGCCGCGGTGGACCCGCGGGTCTTCGCCGCGACCTCTCGTGGACCGCGGCTCAACCGATCACTAACCCCCTCGCCATCCTCTCCCCTGCCCCCGCCTTGCCTCTCTCTCTCTCTCTCTCTTCCCGGTTCGAGCACGCACGGCTCAGTTCTGTGCTCCCCGATCCATCGGGCTCCCTGCCGCGCCAAAAATGCCAAAATGCCGGAAAGGGAAAGTCCAAAACACCTCCTGGAGGCAAAATCGAAACGCACCCAGCAAGCGTTTGAGGCTGGTCAGCTCGTCATCATGGTGCCGGACCAACCCGAGCGCGAGGGACGCCTGCATGATCAACTTCTGGAGCTGGAGTCCATCCGCTCCGCAGGACTTCTCACCGCCGCCGAGCACAAGTCGAAGCGCGAGGCGGTCATCTCTCGTTGGGAAGAGTCTCAGGCCAGACTGGAGACGACGCTGGCTGAGAACAAGGCGCTGCTTCACGCCCTTCGAGCGACCGTGAAGCACGGAAGCGACCTGCTATCCAAAAATCAGATGGCGGGGGTGCGGCAGGCCTACCTCGAGCTCACGGGGCTGAGCTCACTGCCCTCTGCCGTGCCAAAACTGAGCCGAGAGGGACCGAGCGGTACGAAGCGGCGAGCGGAGGACATCGACCAGGAGACCTGGGGGTCGCTGCCTGATGAGCCTTTGGACGATCTCGAAGATCATGGAGCCCCAGCACTGGCACCGGCGACTCCTGGCGAGGTGCCTCCCGCCCCCACGGAGGAGGAAGAGCCGCAGGAGCCAGAGGAGGAGGCGAGGAGGAGGGGAACGGAGGCCATGAGTAACCTGACGGAGATCAGCATGTCCATCATCGCCAAGGCGAAGGGCCACCTGGAGGTGGAGGGCAAGCTCTCCTTCAGGCCCAACGGGCCGCGGCTCGCTCTGTGCTTCGATCCGATCCCGCCCATCGGAAGGTCGGCTCGGTTTGCGGGGAGCGGCGCAAAGAGGCTCAGCGCCCAGCAGGCCGAGAGGCAGGAGCTGAACAAGCTCCTCAGCCGGGTGCGAGAGGAGGAGAGGAACAGAAGGAAGGAGGAGATCGAGGGCAGGAAGCGCAAGATAGAGGAGCTGAAGAGGCAGAGGCAGGCGGAGCGCGAGGCCGAGCGGGCGCTGAAGATGCAGCTCAAGCTCGATGCAAAGGAGAAGAGGGAGCTGGAGAGGCAGCGCAAGATGCAGGAGAAGCTAGAGCGCGAAAGGGAGCTTCAAGAGCTCAAGAGGAAGAGGGAGGAGGAGAGGGCCAAGGCCAGGATCGAGAAGCAGCTGATGCGCGAGGAGCTGAAGAGGAAGAGGGAGGAGGAGCTTCAGGAGAGGAAGAGGCTGAGGGCGATTGAGAGAATGAAGGCCGCGGAGGAGCGCGCGCAGGCCAAGCTCGACCAGAAGAGGCGGAAGCAGCTCGTGCCAAAACTGAGCCAAGCGGGACCGAGCGGTACGAAGCGGCGAGCGGAGGATGCACTGGACAGCGACCGGGAGACCTGGGGGTCCTGGTCGCTGCCTGGTGAGCCTTTGGACGATCTCGAAGATCGCGGAGCCCCAGCACCGGCGACTCCTGACGAGGGGCCTCCCGCCCCCTGGGGGAGGAAGAGCCGCAGGAGCCAGAGGAGGAGGCGAGGAGGAGGGAGGGAGGTCGAGAACGCTTTTTTCTTTTTGTAGTCTACAAGTAGCCGCCAGAATTCGGCACAACAAAGTCCTCTTCGTACACCTCAACCACACCATGTCCCCCATGTTTCTGGTGGCGTTACTGGTCCAGAGATTTCCAGAATTTCGTACACGAGCACACAGGCTTTTGCTTGACGTCCGGCTCAAAAAATCTTTGGCGGGGCAGGTTTGGCGACGCCGGGGTGCAGCAGGGCGGAGCCCGTCCAGCTGGGGGAGCGAGTCCAGCGGGACTTGTGAGGGTCGAAAGTGGGAGTGAAGGCGTGCAGACTGTTACCCATCAGGAGACACCCGAGCGGTCCCGTTGTTGGAACCAAGTGGCCGCCCGCTGTGTACCCCACCTTTGAGCCCCCAGACCTGCCTGTACTCGCGTGGAAGCCAAGGCGAGGGAAAAGGCCAGTATGGTGGACCTTCCGGGCTTCAAAGGCATGAGCTTTAGCTCCGAGTACTGGGGCACGGGCTTCACCCGGAGGAAGCTGCGGGCCATCTGGATCACGGTCGTGGTGCTGTCTGTCGGGGCCCTGCTTCCGCTGGCCATCTACCTGTTCTATCAAGACCACACGTCAGCCCGGGAAGTCATTCTCGTCCTGGGCAGCATCTTCACCTTCCTGGCCGTGCCCACCACGATGTACGGAATCTGGCAGCACGTTAGCAACTACACGCAGCCGCTGCTGCAGAGGTACATCATCCGAATCCTGTGGATGGTTCCCATCTACGCCTTGGACTCTTGGGTCGTGCTCATCCTCACCAAGGCCTGCCTTGCCAAGGTAAGTCGAGAATCCCCAGCGGCAGGACTACAAATTCAATCCTTGCTGACTCTCTCTCTCTCTCTCTCAAGTATTCTTACGTGCCTGACATGATCACCCTGAGTTACGAGGCCTACACTGTGTACAACTTCTTCGAGTACTTGATAAAGTATCTGGAGATATCGTCCGGCCAGACGGCGGGGGAGCTCCTGCAGAGCAAGCACTTCCAGTCCCCCTCGGGGGCGGGCAAGGTGAAGACGGTGGTAGAGCACCTGCCGCCCTTCAGGCTCAAGTGGGGAGACAGGATTGACTTCAAGGTCCTGGACCCCTGGCCGGTAGGTGAGGTCTTCGTCTCAAGGTGCAAGTGGGGGGTCATGTCCTACATCTTGTTCTCCCCTCTGTACCTCATCGTGAGCATCAGTTACGAGTCGGTACACCAAGACGTTGCGGAGAAGAGGATGTTTCAGTTCTCCTCTGTGCTCTTCTACTTCACCCTTGCTCAGTCCGCCATCAGTGTGTGGGCTGTGTACTGCCTTGTGCTCTTCTACCACGAGGCGCGGAACGAGCTGAGACCCATCAAGCCTCTGGCCAAGTTCTTGTCCATCAAGGGAATCGTGTTCGTGACCTTCTGGCAGAGCATCATGCTTCAGTTCCTGGGCAACCTGTGGATCAACGAGAAGGGGGACATCTACGACAAGAAGCACGGGCTGTGGGACTGCCCCTACAGCAAGTTCCACGTTACCCAGGCCCTCAACTGTTTCCTCCTCACCATAGAGATGTTCATCCTCTCCTTCGCCTTTGCGTTTAGCTTCCCCTCGAGCGAGTTCAAGATTCCCATCGATGCCACCGGATTCATGCTCGATGACGAGGACGGAGGGGACGTCACCGTGCTGCCCAGGAACTCGCTGCGGCCAAAGCTCAGGGCTCTGTTCGACATCGGGGACGTCCAGGACGACGTCATGAGGCACACCGCGGCGATAGGCACGGAGATCGGCCACGAGGTGTCTTTTGGGTTTAAGCAAATCTGGCGAAGAACTCTGATGTTCACAAGGCGGCTATTCGGGTACGACAGCTACCACTACGGGTACCTCTTACAGAACAACCGGTCGGGGAAGAGCTACCAGTCCACGGCGTACACGGCTCCTGAGGTTCCGGCGGGAAAGTACGACAACCTGGACGATGTCCTGACGCCCATCAAGCGCTGAGCTTTTTGCACAAAAATAAGAACGTATAATTTGTATCAACTCTAGTCAGTTCCTAAACTTCCGTGGCCTGTCGTCCCTGATCTCGCCCTCGCTCAGGGAGGAGGACGGGCTCGGGCTCCTCGGCCTCTTTGTGCCGCCCCTGGCGCCGCCTCTCCTCGGCCTCCTCTGGATGCCCCTGCCCCTCTCCCCAGCCTGCCCCCCCTCCGCGTCAGCCGCCGCGGACTCCAACAGCTCCAGGCACACGTACTCCTTGGCGTCCTTCGAGAGCGAGAACTCGCGGGGGTCCAGGGCGTCAAGGAAGGCCAGGATCTCCTCCCTCGTGGTCCCCTCTCCAATGTCAAACTTCTCGTCGCCATCCACGGCCTTCCTCACCGCGGCCAGGTCGACCTGCCTCCTGCGAACGCGAACAAAGTCCTCGAAGAGCTCCCTCGGGGTGGAACCCGCCAGGTTGGACTTGAGGTCGGCGTACTCCGTCGTCTTTGACACTACGGGGAGGGCCGCCCCCCAAGTTGAGCACATCCCGACCTCCCCCCTCTTGCTCGCCCCCTCCAGCAGGGAGGTGAAGGCCTCCCGGCTCCTCCTCTCCCGGGCGAGCCTCTCCCGCCTCGTCCGGGCCTCCTCTTCCTCCTCCCTCCTCAATATCTCCCGAAAATGCTCCTGGAACGCCCCAAGCCTCTCCTCCGCCGACAGTGCCTTGCTGGCCGGCTTGGGTTCCAAGGCCTCCAGCACCTCTCGGCAGCCCGTCCCGGCCTCGTCGTCCGTCTTAATCATGCCATCGCACTGCCTCAGCAGCCGCTTGAAGTCGTCCACCCTCGCCCTCCTCTCAGACTCCCTTCCCTCCTTCTCCCTCTTCGCGGAGGACCTCAGGTGGTCGAGCAGGAGCCTCGATCTCTCCCGCGCCGAATGGATGGCGTGCCACCGCCCGTCCAGCTCGAACAGGGCCTGGGCCTGGGCCAGGGTCGTGCCCTGACCGACCTCGCGGCTCGAGGAGAGCATCTCCAAGAAGCTGCGCCTGGCCGCGCGGGCCTTCTCCTGGTCCCCCCTCTTGTCCTCCGCCTTGCGCTCCTCCTGGAACTCCTGAAAGCACTGCTTCTGCTCCGGCAGGGTCCTTAGTGCGCGAAACCTCGAGTCCCGGGATGCAGCGCTCACGCACTCGTCCCACGTCCACCTGCTGGTCACCTTTTTCTCCGCCAGGAGCTCCTTGAATGCCGCCTTGGCCTCCGCCTTGGTGGCGTACTGGTAACCGGCGGGGGGAGCGTCCTCCTCTCGACTTCCTTCGGCGGGCCCGGACCCACCGGATACCCCCTTCGGGACGATGGGAACCCCGAACTCGTCCCTTTGGACCGCCACGGCGGGCTCCGGCTTCGGCGCGGCTTCGACCACCGGGTCCCCAGTCGGTGCCGTGGTCGAGAGCACGGGCGGACATTTCCAAGAGGTCTCCCCCGTGTGCTTATTGTGGTAATACGGCTTGCCCTCCGGCGTCGTGTACCGAACCCAGTGCGAGCCATCCAAACCACTCGTTTTCTCACTCTCCGTCTGCAGCTCCTTGGGCTTCTCCCACGTCGTCGTCCCCGTCTGCCGATTGTGATAATACTTTCGCCCATCCGGGCTCAAGTGCTCCGTCCAGTCCGCGGACTGCTGCTGCGAGGCCGCCGATGCTGCGGGCCTCGCGCCTGGTGGTTTGAACCAACGCGGAAATTGGGAGGAGGCTAAAGGATCAGCGATTCACATCGATCGGAAACGGAGGGACAGGGAGAGACAGAGAGAGAGTGTGTGTTTGTGTTTGTGTCGCTCACCTAGGGCGGGCTGCTGGCCCTGCTGCTGGGCGGCCATCCAGGCCGGAATTGGCATCCCTCGGCCGGCCCTGCCCCTCGGGGCGGGGCCACCTCGACCTCCCAAGTCCATCGCTCCACTCGCGCCCACCGTCTCTCTCGCTTTCGCGGGGAGAATGCCAGGAATATTGGAGGGCGATTTTCATCAATATTTCCAAATGGAAATGTCTGTGGGGAACTTGCCGGGTGGGTACCCAGAAGATCCTCTTTTGGAAGCCCCAAAGTTTCCAAGAATAGATCGCAATCCCAACTATCAAGGAAGCCACGTGTTACGTACATAGAGTCCTGCAAAAGGCAACACGACACGAACAGGCAACAATTCGCTTCAGACAGTCTATTTCAACACCACATCAGATCGATCTCACGTGGATCCAAAATTGTTGCAGCAAAGCTTCAGTCCTGAAGCGGCGCGGGGGCCTGCCTCGAGACCGACTCGGACCTCGATTGCGGCGATCGCTCGCGTGACCCGGGCGCGGGGCGACCCTTTTGAGCGATGGTGGGGACGCGAGCGGCAGGGTCGGCCGTGATGGACCCCGGGACCGCCGCCGTGCTTCGTACGGACGACCGACTCAAGGTAAGTCAAGTTTTGAGAGGGGATAGAACGAGCCGAACAACACGGTGACAAGGTCGAAGAAACCGAGGTGCTAGCCTTCCTTTGCTAAACACGCTCCGCCTCGTCGTCGATCGATGTTCTATGTTTCGATTATTTGCGCGCGCTCGACCTGAAGGTGTACCACCCCCGGTCGGAGAGGTGGGAAAGCGTCGTGGTCAAGAAAATCAGGAAGCGCAGGTGCAGAATCGAAGGTAGACGAGTCATCCAATGCCGAGGCGAAGGGCACCATGGCCTGACCATCGCATCTCCCGCTTCCATCCCCACCCCTCACACCCGCAGTCTGCAGGGAGGACGACCCGTCGGGAGCTCTGGAGTGGCTAGACCTGCCAGGCCTGAAGTACAAGAGGTTGCGGTCTTCGGCCAAGAGTTCGGGAGGTTCGGAAGCGAATCCGTCGGTGAAGGCCAGGAGGGTGGTCAAGCCCCGCAGGAGGGTAAGGGCGGTCGGTCCGATCGTCCGGCGGAGGGCCGTCGCGACCGGCGGCGACGGGGAGGGCGTGGCGGACGAGGTGGAGGAGGCGGAGAAGCGCCTAAAAGGCGCCTATGAGAAAAGCCTAAACCCGCCCAGCCTTATCCACATGATCCGGCTGGAGAAGAAGTGGGAGAAGAGGAATCCGCCCGAGCAGCCATCGGGCTGGGCGAGGGATGATGACGGGGTCATCGACTTAGTGGAAGGCGAGGACGACGACTGCAACGAGGAGGATCCCGAGGCATCAGGCTCGGGGAGCGAGGTCCAGGGGAAGGGGGAGGAAGAGGAGGAGGTGGCGGAGCCCAGTACCCCACCCAGGAGGGGTTCCTACGTTCCGATCAGCTTCATTGCCCCGCATACGCCCGACTTCGGGCCGTCGGGCTCTCTCTCGCGGGACGCCCCCTCCACGCCGTCCGAGTCGCCAGTAGCGGCTGGGGCCAAGTCCCGCGAGAGCCCCTTCTACATGACTCGGCGTGTCAAGAGGAGGCTCTCTGAGTTGGAGGCCTCCTTCGATTTCTGGGAGGGCCGGGCCCTGCCTTGTGCCGACCTAGTGTCCGGGGAGTCGTCCGTCCGGTCCGTCCTGGCCAGAATCCTGGACGTCAAGGGCACCACCTCGAGCGTTTGTTACATGAGGGAGACGGAGAGTAAGCAGGAGGGGATGCAGCTGCGCAAGCTGCCACACATCATGTACAGGATGTCGTACCTGGAGCCGGAGAGCCCCGCCTCCTCGAGTGCGAGGTCTTGCGTGGAGAAGGCCCTCTTCCCAGCGAGGGCCTGCGTGATCCAATCTGACGACGACGTGGCCTACAGGGAGTACGTAATGTGGCCAAGCCGGCGGCTGGAGATGCTGGGGGAGAACGACAAGACCTCTTGCTCAACCTGTATGGCCGACTCGATCGCCGCGATGAGGAGACACCTGAGGGAGAACTCTTGCGTCATTCTACACTACCGGTACAGGGGGGGGGAGGCCCTGCTGGAGGCGTGCCAGGCGACCAGGTCCGTGGCCGAGAGTGATCTCCAGATCTGCCTCTCCCTCAAGCAGAGCACTACCGGCACGACGGAGATCAATAGAGTCGCGGGATCCATCTCCAAGGGCCTCAAGCTCTCGGCCCTATGCCTCAAGCTCGATCTGTTCATCTCGCCGACGCTGGCAAAGAATCTGTCCACCGCAGAGCTCTCGACCCTCGCCACGGTCGTCGCGGGCTTTGAGCGCGGGCTCGAGGACCTGATCCTTGGCTGGAACACCGACACGCTCTTCCACAGGTACCTCGCCGACCTGGAGAGAAAGTTTGAGGAGGCCGGCAGCGGCAACGAGGCCGAGGACCTCCCCTGCAACTGCGCCGGCGCCGGCGCCGCTCCCCGCGGGTGTTGCTTGTCCCTTGACGGCCTCCTGCGACGCGTCAACTGCCTGTGTGCCAGGGTCGGGTGCATGGACACGAACAAAATCTTCAGGGCGCTCAGGGCGGACGCCGAGGCCTCGGCCTTCATTCAAAAGAACTCCAAGTTCTTCTGCCGGTCAACGACTCGGCTAGTGGTCGCGCTGGTGGGCCTGATGTACGCCGACCTGGCCCTGGAGGGCGGCAAGGATCGCGAGTGCCTCTACAGGCGGATGAGAGTACTGTGCAGGACCGACTCAAGGGACTCGTTCAGGTACGAGATGCTGGTGAGGGAGACGCTCTGCAAGGGAGTGTGCGGCAGAGAGTTTGTGAAGAACGAGTACTTCTTCCCGCCGAGGCACATACCCGACAACTACCGGGACGTCGTCCCCGCCTCGCAGTACGACGCCGCGGCCGATATCTACCCCGCGGGGGTCACGACCTACACGGACCTATTCTCGGACGAGGGATTGAGGAAGGTGGAGGGCCGCGTGGTGGAGCTGGAGCACAAGATCTCGCAGAGGCTGCTGCCAGAGTCGTGCTACGACAGGAGCCAGCACTGGAACTGCGTGAGGAGGACCAAGACCTTCTTCGGGGCGAGGTACCTGTGGACAAAGGAGCAGAAGAGCCAGAGCAGCGCTGGCAAGGCCGGGGGGATCAGGCTGGACGTGCCCAGGGTTCCCAAGTGGGTCAGGGAGGACGTTGAGGACCCTCTGGTGAGGTGCCGGGTCGTGCCGGAGAACTTCATCAACAGCTCCGCGGTGAACATCTACCACGACGGGAGCGAGGGCATCCAGAGCCACTACGATGACGACTCTCGGTTCGCCAGGCCCATTGTCTCGCTGAGGCTCTTCTCTGACTCTAGGCTGTCCTTTGGCACCCAGTTCTTCGGGTACGTCAACGGCAGCTTCTTCGTGCCGATGCCCAGGGGGTGCATCACGGTGATGGAGGAGAGGGGATACGCCGCCAACGGGATCAAGCACTCTGTCAGGCCGACGGACATGACCGCCAAGAGCGTTGCCGTGATCTTGCGGCACGTGCACGACGAGTGCATGGAGGAGGCCGCTGAGATCTTGATGGACGAGACTGGCAGGTGGTTCCAGGGGCTGGGGCTGGAGGAGGGGCAGGGGAAGCGGCCGGTGGACGATGGCCAGAAGGAGGCTAGGGCGGCGGAGAAGGCTGAGGCGGACGTTCAGAAGGTGGTCCGTTCGGTGATACGGCAGGTCCAGGGGAGGGTTCGGGCCGAGCAGAGGGCGGCCGAGCAGAGGGAGAAGGCCGCCAGGGCGGCCGCCAGGGCGGCGGAGCGGGAGTGCGCCAAGGTGGAGCGGGAGTGCGCCAAGGTGGTCAAGGAGCTCTTGCAGAGCGTCCAGGGGAGGCTCAGGGTCGAGCAGAGGGAGGCTGCGGATAGGGACAAGGCCGCCAGGGCTGCAGAGCGGGATGCACGTTTGGTACGTTCGGTGGTACGGGGCTTGGTGTCCTCGACCATCAAGGAGGTTCAGAGGGAGAAGGCCACCGCCAAGGTGGTGGCCAACATCCTGAAGGCGGTGGCTGGAGGGAGGAAGTACAAGTTCTCGTCAAAAAAGACCGGCAAGGCCACGTTCTACTTGGCGAAGAAGCCGGAGCCCTGGCCCGAGGACGCTCAAAACATTGTACAAAAGAAAAGTTAGACCATTTTTTTTTTGTGACCAACCTTTCTTCCGCTCTTTGCACGTCCGCCGGCCGGCCCTCAGGAGTCCTCCGCCTCTCCCTCGGCCGCCTCTCCCTCGACGGGACCCCGCTTCATCCCGAGCTTCTCCAGCAGCGCGAAGGCCTCGTCCTGGACCTCGCGCTCGATCTTGGCGAGGTCCTCGAGCTCCTCGCAGGCGTCGGCCACGGCCCTGCCCAGCGGCGTGTTCGGGTTTAGGCTGTTCCCCCGGATCTGCTCCAGCAAGAACTCGTCCTCCGGGACGTCCCCCCCCTCCTCCTCCTGCGAGACATCCCCGGGTCCACCCTCTCCGGCTGCCACCGCGGTCGGGCCGCGGCGGCGCTCGGCAAGCCAACGCTGGCCACGCGACCTGCGTGAGGCGGGGCTCCTCCCGCCCGCTGACGTTACGAAACCAGTCCCCCGCCGGAGAAGAACGTCGCGCCGTCGTAGCATCCTCCTCGCCTGCATGGAGAAGTGATCATCACTGGATAAACTGGATCATGATGGTGACGAGAAAAAGCAAAAAAAAGTGAAAAAGTGCAAAGTTTGAGGCCAAGAGCTTGGATGTCAGGCGGTGGTGTTCACGGAGTAGGAGGACGCGGAGTGGGAATGCGAGGATCGTGGCGGCGGAGGGCGAGGCCGTCGTTGGCCATGGCGATGGGGGAGCCGTCTCCTTGCCGCTGCTCGAGAGGCATCTCATCGTGCAGCACCTAATTCTGTAAGAAGTCTCCACAAGCAACGACGGTGTGAAGCCTCAGCAGCTTGACTCCCCTCGTGGGCGAGCGTGCCGGTGAGGTGGGCGCAGACCCTGTGAGTCAAAACCGAGCCGAAAGACCTTCAGCTTCCACACCCACGGAATCGAGAGGGAGAGAGAGAGAGAAGGAAGAAAAAAAAAAGTTGTGGGTTCAGGGGTTGTTTGTTGTCGTGT
>Ga0160423_10004224_pt1 | contig 11843 bp, 23 predicted proteins | sample CRUFie14St8metaG_FD_108191 | JGI IMG/M metagenome (GOLD analysis project Ga0160423, IMG submission 108191) | Marine microbial communities from the Costa Rica Dome - CRUD Field 142mm St8 metaG | ecosystem: Environmental > Aquatic > Marine > Oceanic > Photic zone | place: Costa Rica: the Eastern... | reverse complement strand
CGTTTTGTTTTTTCTGTCCTGTCTGATCAGTGAATCTATACACTGCAACAGCCGGCTGTCTCATTGGGGGATGTATATCTATGAGCTTTTGCTCGAGTAACGTCAGTTGGACTTTAGCAGTCTCAACTATCGGAATCTCTACAGGTCCAGTCCAGGACGTGCAACTAGATACCAAAGTCGCCAATAGGAACAGTAATGACAGTGACTTTACCGTTTTCATCGGTTATCGTCATCTCCACTTCATCTTCGTTTTTTACATATGTTATACCGGTTCCTTCAATATCGAACGAACCTTCGTTTTGTGGATTTTCACCAAACATTTGTTCCACTAGCTGTCTCGAAAGTGTTGAGTAAATCCTGCTCTCAACATTTCGAATAAATTTAGCTAGTGTAGTATTATTAGCTTCACGTTCAGCTTGCTTAGCAAGATCCGCTATCTCTTGCTTCAATGCTTCCTTACGAGAAGTTTCTTGATTCTCAATTGTAAGATAATGTGATGATTGGTTGACACCATTGAAGGATGGTGACTTGAATTGATGTTCCAGAGGTGCTGCTACTGCGTATGTGACTACGAATGAAAGTGCTACTCCAAGTACAAATGCTTTAGCAACATCTCTACCAGCCCATACATTAGGACCGACAGCCTTGGACATCATCTTCCATGCTCTTTGTTCAACTTTACTTCTTTTTCTTACCTGTGTCCGCATCACATTGTCCACTCTCTCTAAGCTCGATAACAGTATCGAGTTTTTGTTGTAGTCGTATGATGTCGTTGTCAAGCATTCTGATTCTGTCGATCAGAGCAATCAAAGTTGTACTAGCCTCTCCAAGTTTAACTTTTATTTCCTGAGTTATAAACTTCCAGATATAGTAAATTAGCCATAGCATACCAACAGCTGCTACAATAGGAAAACCATATGTGTTAACGGCAATTACGATTTCTTCCATCAGTCTCGCCTAGCATCGGTTTTACCATCAGCACGTGCTATCCGATCCAGATCAGGTCTGATACCCAATACGGCACAGATAGTCGTATCCATACGAACCATATCATGGTTCATGGTTTTCACTCTATTGTCAAGTTGGCTAACGATTCCATGAATAGCGTTAACTTGCCCAACAACAGATTCCAGAATATATTTTACAGATAGAAAGACAAAGAAGCCCCCAACTAGCGACATGGCAATTGGAAAGCCTAATTCACCTATCAATACGAAAATATCAGTCACGACATCATTAGGCAGGTCATTTGGACCCACCTCACTCCTCGTAACTATTTATAAGGAAAGTTGGTCGGGGATGCAAGATTCGAACTTGCGACCTCTCGGTCCCAAACCGAGCGCACTACCAGGCTGTGCTAATCCCCGTTAGTTGGCAGGGGAACTAGGAATTGAACCCAGTCCTGGTGGGTTGGAGCCACCCGTGCTACCGTAACACTTTTCCCCTAGGGAGTATCCAGACGACCTTTAATGTCAAACGTACTGAAATGATTCTCTATGGTATCAATTTTTTCCTGAGCTGCAGCAATCTTCTCGATTTCCTTCTCTACAGTCTCAGCAAGATCTGAATGCTCACCAATACCTGTCGGGTGGTCAAGATAAACATGAATGTTAGCCTTGGCCATAGCTATCTCACCTTCAAGTTTTTGAAGGATAGCGTTTAGAAATGTTTCTCGTATCATTGTACTTCTTCTAGTAACTTTTTAAGTTTCTTTTTACTACCACCGAATACTTTGGTAGTAGCTACTTGTGCAACATTTGATGTGTCACCATCAACAACTACAAGAGCAATCATACCCATTCCTTTGTGTGGTGTACATTGGTACAAATATACTCCTGGTATATCAAAAGTCAAAACTACTTCTTTGTTAAACTTAGATCGTTTAGGTAACTCATATCCTTCCGGTCCTGCAATAAACTCTACATTGTGACCTTTGTCAGTAGGCAACCATTTAATTGAATCACCTGAATTGATACGAGTAATGTCTTCTGAGTAGACCATGCGAGCACCGTCTTCTCGTTTGTTTAACATTTCGACAATAGTTTCTTCTGCGTATGCTGGTGTAGTAAATAAAAATGCAAATAGTAATGTAATAAATCTAAACATAATAACTCCAAGTGTTAGTGAGGGATTCTGTTTCGAGGCTCCCTCGGGCCCAAGAAGGTTACGCCGCTAGGCGATAATCCTCAAAGTCTGCGAAATTATCGTTTGCAGTTACGAGTTTGTTGCGCTTGAGGTGGCTTCCGCACCTGTTCTCCACTTGCCGAATCAATACCAGTCGATCCTGTTTCGCCCCCATCATAAACGCATTTACCACATTTTGTACCAATCAAATGATACTTATGAAAGTCTTTATCCCCGACAGCGTTACAAATACAAAGATACATGCGTTTATGGTGGAGGCGCTGGGTACCGCCCCCAGGTCCTGTCTACCTTTAAGCTCGCTTCGTCGAACTTTCTATTTATACTATACTTTTGTTTTAGAGTCAACAGCGTGACGACGATTATAAAAATTTATTCCGTCTTGAATACGTTTAGCACGTGCTTTCGGATCGTATTGTTCGTAACCACGAATACCGTTTTCCTTTGCCCATGAATAAATCATATCACTAGCTTTATGTTTTCTACTAGACATCTTTATCCTTTCTTAAAACTACAGTGGCACATCTACCACCAAAACCAAAACTATTTTTCATTGCACGATTGATAGGTTTCTCCAATGGCTCATCAATTACAAAGTCAAAGTATCTACCTAAAGGTTTATCGAGATATGGTGATGGAGCAATAACATTTCTATTCATAGTCTCAACTGTATATGCCAACTCAACTAAACCTGAAGCGCCCATACAATGACCAATCGCACCTTTAAACGAAGTCATTGGTGTACCTTCAGGATAATATCTCTGCATATTTGAGTACTCAACAATATCTCCAACTGGTGTTCCAGTAGCGTGTGCATTAACATAATCTACCGACATATTCTTGATTTTGTCCATCATTGTTTTCGTGCCTCGAGCCTCCTTAGAAGGCTGAGTAGGATGATCACTATCTACAGCAGACTCAACTTGTTCTATAACAGCTAAAATACTAGCATTACGTTCAATTGCTTTGTCTAACGGCTCTAAGGCCATTGAAACACTAGCATCACCAATCTTTATACCTGTACGATCAATATCAAAAGGTTTTACATTACCATCAGAAGTCCAAGCTCCAATCGAATTGAAATACCACTTGTTCCAGCCATTCATCCAAACTTCAGACATAGCATCTACCGAGTTTACTAGAACCTTATCATAACCTCTATCAATATGCATAATACCAACTTCTAAAGCGGACAAACCAGCTGTACAAGATGAGGTAATGAAAAATGAGGGACCAATAAATTTATTTTGTTCAGAGATGTTTGTAGATATAAAATTCTGACCGGTAGTAAGTAGCTGTTTGATCGAAGCTCTTTTACCATCTTTATGTGCTTCTAATGAACGTACAAAGTTATGACCACCTGAGAATATACCACTAGAAATAACAGCAACATCTGTATACTCGTTCGTATTCCAACCTGATTGTTCAACAGCTTGTGAAGACGTTTTTAGAGCCATGTGTACAGTCGGATCAACTTTTGGGTGACCTTCTACTTTATCGATAGAATAGGATGTACCATAATCTCGATTTAGCAACTTTTCATAATTGCTTTGAAGATTCTCTCCAAGGGAATCTAAAATACCAATACCTGTAATAGCGTACATATTAAAACTTTGGATAAAATTCAGATGAGGACTCTTCAAGATGTTTTGTAAATGTATCTAATTCTCGAACATACTTTGACACATCAACACCTTCCCACTCAAGATCAGAAATCTTTTGTTTGAGTTTCTTGATAGCTGTAGGAAGATGAATGAGTCTATCATCGTCCCAATTAGTTTCTGCATATGATGGTATATACATTATCGTTTCCTATAATAACAAAAATAAGTAGGTTCAGTTTGATGAATGAATCCAGCATAGTGATGTTTGAAAAGCTCTAAACCATGTTTGTAAGCCATTGGTTTAAACACCTCTTCATTACTTCCAAATGCACTTTCAATCAATATAATTATACCATCATCTGTTAAATAGTCAAGAGCCTGACTAAAAAACTTCTTATGGATCTTCCAATCTACATCTACTGCTTTCAATGATGTGACACCAGCTTGAATATTTTGGTATGTATAAGCATAAGGCATTTGTCTATGCCAAGGAGGATTACCAACTATTAAATCATACTGACCTTCAACATTATCAAAACAATCACTAAGAAAGGTCCGACATAAAGGATAGTTTTCATTGCAGTAATCTATAGCCTCTGGATTAATATCCGCAAAAGCTAAATTATTAATTATGCCTTCTTCAAGTAGAGCTTTGCCTATGTAACCTGGGCCGGCAAACATTTCTAGACAATTCATACGAAGAGTCCATTTTATATTCTCTACAAAAAGGTGTTGTGATTGGAACCCACCACCATCTAAGGTGTCAGGTTGCAAGCTCTGTTTGTACGTCACGAGTATCCATCTTATCAAAACCAGCTCTATGTTTTACATAGCAGACAGTACCTTTAGGTGGTTTAAGAATATCACCTATATCTAGAGGTCGGATCAAGTCTTCATAACCCTCTTCAATAATTAAATTTTCACTTAGCAAATCAGCTGATACATTCTCTGCACTTAGAAGTGTTTCTGCTTCTGCAGTACCAACATGCTTGTAAAGATCTTCTGGAGGTAACTTGATAAAGATTTTTCTAATCTCCTCAAGATACGCCATATCGCCAGTTATATATCCTTTAACAAAATTTTGCTGCGCACGAATTTGTTTTACATTAGAAGGATTTACAATTTGAAAGATGAGAAACTTTGCCATTAGCCAGTCAAGTCCATTCGTTCAAAACCTGCACCAGAGAATACATAAGCTACTTGCTGTCGAGGAGGTTTTAAAATATCCCCAGGTAGCAAAGCCCTAATATCTTCTCTATCTTGTCCTCTTGCTGGTGTCACAAGTTCTGATGCAATATTATTCAATGCTGCTGTAGCTTCATTGAGTGATCCAGCCGTGACAGTAGCGGTATGAATATAATAAGGTGCATCAGCTGCAGTAGAAGTAAAGATACCCTTAATCTGATCTAATGTTGTAGTAGTACCAAAACCAAGAGCCAGTCTAGCCTGAGCCGCATGGTTCTCATTAGTATTTGGATTAATCTGATATAGAAAATAACTCATTCGTAGTCATACCTCTTGGACTTTTGTATTGTATCTTTGTATAAAGTTGGACGCTCTGCATCGAGCGCCCACTCTTCATATTTATCATCCATTTCTTCAGAATTGACAATAGCATCCCACTCTTTACGAGTAGGACTAAGCAGCTTCCGCCATTTCGACAGCCAGTTCAGCAGCATTACGTTTCCGATCTTTGTTATAACCATACCAAGAGTTATACAGACGACCTTCTTGCTCACGTCCCATGTGGTGATCCGTTAGATACGTAACAGCGTTGAATGCTGTCCACCATGAACCTTCTGCAAAGTTTGCACCAGGTTGAGTCTCAAGAAGCTCGTATGCAGCTTGTGAGTTACGAGAAGCAAACTTCTCAAATTTACCACCATTGGTTTTAGGGAAGACACGGTTGAAGAACTCAACAACAGATTCTTCTGTGTAGCGTTTGCTACCCAAGAAGCCTGCCATCTCTTTGTACATTTCCAGCTTCTCAGAAGCAAGACCAAGAGTCTCAAGAGCAAGCTCTTTGTTAAAGGCAGTACGGTGATTCAGTTTCATACCAGCTGAAGCCTTACCTTTCAAAGACATGGTCAGCGTATTGTTACATACAACACGTACAGGTGTCATACGAACGTCAATGGCTGCACCAAACTTGTGAGGGTTAGAGAACAACAGGTAGTTATCAACCTGGTCGCCTTGGAACAAGTCAAATGACTCATTGACCTTAGCCAGAACCCAAGTCATCTGCCCACCTTTCAATGAACCAGCAGTGTGCATGGTCATATCACCAGCGTCACAGAATTCTTGGAAGAAGTCAAACGCTTGCTCATTCTGTACAGGATTCCAAGACTCAGATACGATGTCGAGCATCGAACCATCTGAGCTACGAACCAATGCACGCTTATCACCAGCAGTAAGGATATCACCTTCGTGACGATATTGCAGTGGATGCTTTTCGACCTTCCAATCAAGACCAGCAGCAACCATCATCTCACGTGGTGAGACGTCTGCAGGAAGTTCCACTCCGAGACCGTGCCAAGGAGTTTCCCCAACATATGCCATCTTAGCTTCACCGTTAACGATTTCAATATTATGTGCCATAATTTACCTCTCAATGTTGCACTTACTTAATTATAATCACTCCAACCCGTAATTAAGTCAACGAGTTTTTATCAAAATAAATTAGATGTTTTTCTAATTCCGATGTAAGTGCAAAGATAGCTAATTTGTTTACTATCTTATCAAAACCACCTACGTGCCATGTTGTAACTTCAGGTATTGGAGTTCTACCCAAAGCCCAATCGTAGATTGTAACAACATGATCGTTGATCACTAAGTTCCATTCGCAACGGACCTTAGTAGCCTTTTCGTCTAAGTGATGAGGTGGACCGAATGTATCGATAAGACGATCGAAAGTCACGTTTGTCAAACGACCTTGTACAGATGTTCCTACAATGTCGTCTGGATACGCGCGTGTTACCTTACAGTTCTTGAACGTGTCCATACTCATATTTATAAGTTAACAGCCGAAATCTAACTCAGCTTGAGCCAACTCATTTACATGATGAGACTCAACCCAAGTATTAGAAGATTTCGTTGTAATCTTATGAGAAGCTACACGATTATCAGTATCCAAGCATTCCTTTACAAGACTGTGGATATAATAATCTGTATCAAATTGAACAAGCTCACGAGTCTTAGCTTCAAACAGCTTATAGCCTCTAGAACCATTCTCAAAAATAACTTCTACTTCAGATGTATACATAATCAAATCCTTTCTTTCTTGACTATGTCTTTATATTACTACAACTTTTATAAAAGGTCAACAGTTAAATGTAATAAAACTCGTCTTGAATCGGAATAATTCCATCCTTCATATAATCTACCAGATTCGTAGATCAAAGGAACACCTGTTTCCCATCGCATGATCTCGCCATTATCTTCAAACTTTATACCAAGATCACCCTGTGGTACGATGAAAGGTAGGTGAATCACTGCTGCATTATCTGGATACCATAATGAGGTGTTGGAAGGAACATGAGAATTGCCATTCAAGATAATGTAATTGACGGATAAAGCACCTTCACATAGCTTCATAGTATCCGGTATCTTTGTACTGACTTTAGATGACTTATCACCTACACGCAGAAATACTCCAGACCAACCCTTACCATCTGGTCTCTGATCTTTACCAGGCATACGTCTGGCATATTTTTCTACTTTGAAAAAATCGTGTCGGATTGTATCTACGTTAGATACCAACCCTTTTACCAGCTTCGTATTCAGTACGTCGTTGAGCATCAACTATCTCCACGAAATCATCCATCTTGATTTCTTCACCATCAACTACAAACTTAGGATTATGACCTTTACCTGGATACAAGTTATCCATATATGAAATACAACGCCACAACTTTCTTTGGTTGCCTTGCTCAACATCAGTAGGTCTAGCATGCAAAGTAATGTTTTGATCCATATAAACTACTTGACCATCTTTCCAATCATGTGTGTAAATGTATTCGTCTTTGTTAAGAAGACTCCAGATGTAATCTTTAAATTTATTACTCTCATCTTGTCCCATGCCAAGGAAATGGGAAAACAAGGAACCTGGAAAATGAATACCTTCTCTACCTGATGCTGTTTCTTGTTTGAAAGAACAACTCATACCATCTACAGGTGTTTGGTTATATCTAACAATCTGCTTTTGTTCTGGGATCAAATCACCAGTAAAGTTTTCAACATTCCATTTGTATACTGCTTTAAGCTCATCGACCATTGTTTTATCTTCATGGTTTAGCTTGTCATATGCTTCAGCGGTACAAAGAAAAGCTGTTTGTGACCCTTCTGTATGTTCGACTGAACAAAGACCAATTACTCGCTGGCCATCGTCTAGTGTAACTTGATCACTGTGCCAACCAAGTTTACCATTTGTAAAGATACCTTGCGGACGACCTTTATCGTTTGTCTGATATGTTACAACAGATACCTTATCTTTATATTTGTCATCAAGCTGAGCTACAGATTGAATAACATTAAGACGAACACTGTTCCAATGTGGTCCTTTCAGGAAACCAAGAAGTGTCAGTGCATGAATTATACTTGGAGCTCTATCGCCCCATAGTGTTTGGATTCCATGAAGTCGATCTACATCCAACTTCTGATCTACTAGAACAACACATTTATCAGCAACTTGTTTACCAAGTTCTACTGCATCGTCATCATTATAAAGATCAAGCTCAGTAGCTTCCCAAGCTCCATTCAATTTATTCAGCTGCATGCCATCCTGCCTTCTCAATCGAAGTTACAAATTTATTATATTCTTGTTTATTAAACTGTTGACGAGTGTTTTCTGTCTTATAGATGCACTCCGCCATGTAACCATATGGCTCACTATCATACACACGATAATAGTGATCAAAGTCTTTATGAATGTATTTTTTCATATTCCCTTACCTTATGAATTGCTAAGTCGATATAATCGTCTCGTCTCTTTACAAATAACTGAGGTTTAGTTTCACCATCAACACCAATTAAAATTACAATATCGTTGACAGCTATACCAGTCCTCTCCTCAAACATTACAGAGTAACAAGCACCCTGTAAAAAGTAATCTTCAATCCACTCTTCTTTCTTTAGCTTACGAGAGGTCTTGAAGTCAATAATAGCCTTACGGCCATCCCATTCGCCCACCAAGTCGCAGCGGCCAGCTAATCTAAGATAGCTACTGTACAACGGAACCTCTACACCGTACACCAAACCTAAGTTTTGGTCAAGCACAGGTTTCAACTGGTTCTCAAACATATCAATGTTTGCCGGTTGATGGTCTTCTTTATAGTTCTCTATATTATTTATGTAGTCTTCTGCTAGTTGGTGGACCTTAGTACCACGAACACTTGCTTGACCAGATATACGATTAGCTTCCTTATCACCAACACGTTTACGCCATGCGATGATACCAGCCTTCTTAAAATATCCAAGGACAGTAGTGACGGAAGGGTAATCGCCATCAGGCGTATGATAAACCCTTCCGCTCTTCTTAGTTGTAGCTTTCAGTTCTTCGAACTGTAAATCTTCTTTATGAGTGAATCCCATTATCTAGTTTGCTAATGATATATTCTTTGACGAGAGGACTTCTTACAATGTCCTCTTTGTCAAATTCAACAAAATCAAATGACTTCATCTTCTGAATAACCTTAATGAAGTCTAGCACTCCTTTGCGTTCATAGTCTCGTTCAAGGTCAGACTGTCTAAAGTCTCCACAAAAAAGGATACGACAGTTCTCACCAACTCTTGTAATTATACTATCAAGTTCATGAAAAGTCAAGTTCTGACATTCATCGACAATGATAATAGAATCATTAAAAGTAAGTCCGCGTACGAAGGATGTAGAGATAAACTCAATCTTTCCATCACGTTTAAGCGTTTCATAGGCATCACCTCTTCCACATAGTTCCGTAGCAATAGCTTGATACGGAAGTTCATATACTTTACTTTTTTCTGTTTGGTTCCCTGGTAGGAAACCCATGTCCCTTGTTGGGACTACTGATCGTACCACTACGACCTTATCTTGTTCACCATAACCTGAGATCACATCGTTCAATCCCAGAAACATACTTACAAATGTTTTACCCGTTCCAGCCACACCATGTAGCATGATGTTCTTGCCTGAATAATAGCTTTCGAATACCTCTTCTTGAGTTTGTGTTTTTGGTTCAACTGCTTTTACAGTTAATACATTCTTAGCTTTCCTTTCAGCGCGCTTGGCTCTCTTTCGCTCCCTTCTAGTAAGCGGCCTCTCTTGTGGATTATCAAAAAATTCATTCTCAATCGCAACGAGAGTTGTAGGGTTCATTTGTTATCCTTATTTGTTAGGGTCCGCACTCCGTTTCTTTCTCCACTTCTCAACTGCTTGACGAGTTTTAACTTCCTTGATAGATTTACTACCATATCTGTCACCCATCTCTGTTGTTGAGTGGTGGTCACCGATCCGTCCAAGGACCTCGTCCTTAAACAAGTCATCAGTTTTGATTCCGCCAGTACCACTGACAAGATTCATTTTGGTGTACGTACGGGTTAAGTGAGGGTGGTCTGCCATGAAGTCGTCATACTCAGCTAAGCTAAGCATGATGTCTACTTCTTCACCTGTATCAATATTCTCGAATGAGTATAAAGGCATATGTTTATTTATCCGTTCTTAGAGCTTTAATATAGTAATTTGTAGGGTCAAGCCACTTATATGCAGAAACAAATGGTGCATATGGTTTGATATGATGATCCGCATGGGCAGTTTCACCAAATACAAGGAACCACATAAATGGATTATTAGTGCTTTCACCTTCCTTGTTGTGCAGAAGATAGTTCGAAGCCATCATAGCAACACCACTTGTACAGCTAGGCAATAAACCCAAAAATAACAGTCCTTCTAAACCAAACATAATGTAGCATAAGGTCCACCATCCAAATAAAACAAATGGATAGTATTTTTCTAGAAACAAATGAAACGGATCATAAATTATATGTTTTAGTGGAACCAATGACCGCTTGTCTAAAACACTGTAATTAAGAAAACCAAGAATAATTTTCCAGCCAGAATGTTTAGGACTATGTGGATCTTTTTCAGTATCGGCATGAATATGATGTTGGATATGTACCACACTCCAACCAATTGAAGATCCAGTTACAGCTAGACATCCTACTACAGACCCAAACCACTCTACTAACTTAAATGTCTTAAATGTCCTATGCGCAATCAACCTATGGAATGTAAAATGAACTCCAAATGTAATAATAAAGAAGTGCATAGCTGCCCATACCAAGAACCAAATAGGTTCAATTGGTAGAAAAAAAACAAATGGAATCACTGCTAACATAGCAATGTGAAAGTAAGGTAAGAAGATAAAGTAAGGTTTCATGTTTTATTTATTCGACTTCTTCCTCCGGTCCGAACTCATCTTTAGGCATTTTTAGACTCTTAGCATACTCTATCAGCTTATCAGCTTGCTTAGGAGTAAAACATCCAGTGAATAACATCTTCTCTAGATTGATACGATAGTGACGATGGAATGGAAACGGCTTCTTCTTGACACCGAACTCAATCTGATGATCCCAATGGATAGCCATCATCATAGGAGAAGACATATCAAATTTCTTCATCATATCCTTGATCTTAGACCAATTGATAGTCTTAGCTATCTTAGCCTTATCTTTGATGTCTTTGACATCCCAACGACTCTTAGGTTCAAAATTCATTATCTCACTCATAGCATTTCCCACATACTGCTGTACAAAATTTCAAAGGGGCGTCACTGTAATGTGACTCCTCTATATCATTAAAATAATCCCAATCGAATAAAACGTCAAGCGAATTTTCGTTTAAGTTTGGATAACTATAAACTTTTTCATTAAAGTCATCTATCATTTCTTTCAACACTGGGTCATTAGGTGTTTTCCATAATGCTGGATCTAAAACACAACATGGTGATATATATCCATTTGCAGAAACATAAAGTTGATTTGTCCACTTAGAAAAACAATCTATGTAATCTGGCTTAGGAAACTTTCTTTGTTTCATGTGGATCTCAGTAATGAATTTACTTGGCT
>Ga0160423_10004223_pt1 | contig 11844 bp, 17 predicted proteins | sample CRUFie14St8metaG_FD_108191 | JGI IMG/M metagenome (GOLD analysis project Ga0160423, IMG submission 108191) | Marine microbial communities from the Costa Rica Dome - CRUD Field 142mm St8 metaG | ecosystem: Environmental > Aquatic > Marine > Oceanic > Photic zone | place: Costa Rica: the Eastern... | reverse complement strand
TGTGCCGGTGCTTCTCCTCTAGCAGATAATGTAGCGTTTTCAACAGCGTCTTTTGCTGATTTACTTTGATCTAGTAATCCACCGAGTGCTGAATCAACTGCATTATTATATGCTTCTGCTTGTGCAAAACCTACTTGCTCTTTCATTGCATCAACAATTGGCATTAGTTTTTGTACTTGCATTTCTGCAATATCTTCTACCATTTTTTGTAACTCATCTACTAGTTCTTGAGCCGCTAGCATAACTTCTGCTTGTTCTAGCTCGTCTTCCATTACAACGCTTTCTGATTTTGGTTTCATAGCTTTGCCGTCTGCTCTCGCTGGCGCAATTTCACTAATAAATGTTTTGAGTTGATGTTGAATAAGTCCAAGTTTATTATACTGCGAATTTTCCCAGTATTTTAAATCTGTTTCTTTAATTGCCATCATTTTGGCTTCTGTTGTGTTCAGCATCCTGTTTAAACTATCTGTACTCATTTCTGACAAATCAACCTCATGATTGAATGTATCAGCAAGAATACGATTTAGTTTATCTACATTGTGCTTTGCACTGTTTAAATCGTTTAGATACATGTTTCTATTCCCGTTCTATATAATGTATTTATAGTTTTTTTAAAATTTTGTTTTTTGCTTCATACATTTTTTGCTTGGCTCTATCAGATTTTGCTACAGCAACGTCTTCGTTGATAGTTCCTTTTTTAATTCTACTATTATGCATATACACTTCATATAAATTATTTGCATATATTTCATCATATGAAGCTAGTTCTTGTACTTTACTTGTTTTACCTGTCATTAAACTTTTAATTATTCCCATTGCTGTTTCAAATAAAGCTAATTCTCTGTATAAAATACGATCACCTTCAACTACATTGTAAAACTTCTTTTGACGACCAGCAAATGGTTGCAAAATAATATCAACACGATAGTTCTGTACACTAACACTGTTTTCGTTAATTTTTTGTGTTATTGCCATTTTAAGTTCAACATCTTTTTGTGCATTTTCAGCTACTATACGTGTAGTTTTATCTACTTTGTCTAGTTTACTCAGAATGTTGAACATTTCTTTTGTATCTTGATTCATGATTACCTCGCCATTTTGTTAATATTAAGTTTATAACTAGATTTACCTTCGTTAACTTCTTTGTCTAATACACCTCTAGATACTAAATTTTGTGCAATATATCTTTCTCTTTCGGTCAAATTTTTTGCTTCTAGTAATTCATTTGTTTGAAAGTACTTTTCAATAAAACTATTTTCTCTGGTGTTGATCCAGGTTTGAATTCCGCCTTTGGTTACCATTGCTCTCATTAGCTTTGTCCCGTCGTTGGTGCTTGTGGTTGTTGAGGATTTAATAATCTATTAGGTAGTCCTGTTGGAATCTTCCTTGCTCTTTTGTCGGCAAGTCTTTGTGCTGATGCGGCTTTTATCATTTGCTCTCGATTTTGATCCATAGCTCTATTACTGTTGCGTTTATTCATATTCATTACATCATCTGCCGCATCTCTACTTTGTGCCCCACCTTGTCGCATTCCGTATCTTTCTACTACGCCTTCTTCTTTAAGATTATAACAGTTACATTTTTTACAACTTGAATCACATGAACATTCACTTACTGGTGCTCCACAGCAATCTTTATTACACATAAGAACACCGTCTTTAATCCATGTACCTTTTTTAGTGTACTTGTCATCAATGATATCCATTATTTTCATCTTCTTTTTCCTACTTTATTCAATCTTTGCACAGCTTTACTTGCTGGGTTAAACTTTTTAGTACGTTGTGCTTTACGAGCCATACGCTTACCCATACGAGCTTTGGTTTTTTTCAGCGTTAAACGTTTTTTAATATCTATTGGAGCACTGCATTGACTGGGATTAGCTACTAATCTACCTCTTCTTTGTCCAACTGCACAACGGAACTTTCTACTCACACTTTTGCCTTTGCGGGCCCAAACTAACTGAGCTTCAATCACATTACTGGTATCTAATTCTTGCAAGTTCATATGTGTATTTATACGGAGAGTTAGTTCATTATTAAAACAATAATGGTTGATAGAATACCTGCTACCACTGTAGCGGCGGCGCCTAGCATGATTTTATTACTAGACTGATGATTTTTTATATTTTCGTCGTGCATAGCTCGCATCTCCGTATGAAGATCCTTCACCGCTTTTTCAACGTTATCTAGTCGTGTTTCCAATCCCTTGTACCTTTCTGCACAAAGATCAACATGGGCTTCTAAATTTGTACGTTCTAATGACGTGGTTGTCGAGGTTGACATAGTTCAGCTTTCCTATCACTTCAGTGACTTTAGTTCTTATAGGGTGCCTCAATATATGTTTGCCTTAGTTGTGCCAGTGTTATGCCTATATGTATATTTATGTTAGTATTGTAAATCTGTATTTTCTTTGAATATTAAATTTATACATTTTTTATTTGTTGTTTCAAAACAGCGAGATGATATTTCTGCTGTTTCTTCTATTCCAGTAATTATTGCTACTCCATCTGCATCATTTATTAAATGATGAAGTTTTTTTCCGTTATAATCAAATACATTGCTATGCTCTATACTAAAATTAAATTTCCATACTGTATGTAGTCCTTTATACTGTAATCCAAAGCCATAATCAACTACATCTTGTGTCATTAATACGCTAGTAAGCATATTAATGGGTTGACTTCTAAGACCTATTGTTTGAATTAGTGTGTTTTGATTTTGTTGTTGATAATATTTTAATGTATTATTATTTTTTGTTCTAGTTTCTCTAGTCGGTGTTATATCAACAAGTGTAAAGGCTGTAAAATTTGTCACTTAACAATATTTCTTCCAATAGCTCTGCCTGCATAAAAACCACCAATACCACCTGCCGCCATTGTGGCAATTCTAGATAATGTATCACTACCTCTCATTTTAGGAGTTTCTGCATTGTGTGCATTCTTGGTTTCTAGTCCTTGACTTCTTGCCATGTCTCTTATAAAACTATAAAGTTCACTTCTTAATGCTTTGGTTCTATAAAACTGCAACATACGTGTAATGACCAATTGTTTTTGCATTCCGTTTAATCGAGGCCAGTCTTGTGCTAATCTTCTTATACTACGATAATTTGAATTTTGTATATCTAATCCACGTTCTAGGTTTAGAAAAAATGATTGGACACCTGTAATTGGTCTACCCATACGCATTTGATTTAAAAAATTTTTTATTTTAACTTCTGGTAAATTTATTCTAGATTGTTGTATTTGGTCTTTCTCTCTAGCAGTGCTTGTACCATTTTTTAAACTGTTTAGTGACATGTATAGATCCGTACCACCAATTCTAAAATTATTAAAATTTCCAGTCATCATAGTCTTTTTAGCATAGCCTTTGGCGGCTGGAGCAAAATCATATTCATTGTATAAAATATAAAGTGCAAGCATGTTCATAAAAGTAAGGTCTGCCATATCTCTATTACTAGTACCTTCAATACGATTCTTACTTCTAAACATTTTGCTTTCATTGATTTCTTGTCCAATAAAACCAAGTTCTAATTTATATTGTTTTTCATCCATAACAGTATTTACCTTAGTTAGGTGTCCAACGGTGACGAGGTACTAGTTTAATTTTATCTCTGGTAGCAACATACCCTTCGCCACCACGCTCACCGCCTGTGCTTGCCGTTACATCTGCACCAGCATTATCCAGTTGATCAATAATATTGTTTTTTATAGTTTGTATTTTAACAACCAGCTCTAGTATAGCATCTAATCCTTTTGTATCGCCTGCCATAAGTTTTGCTTGCTGTCCTTTACTGACCTTACTGGTTTTCAGCCAATCCATAAATCCTGTCCTGAGTTGGGCTAACTTACCTTGCTTGGTCATTTGGTTAACATAGTTATAGAGTATTGCATCTTTTCTACTCAGTCCCTGTTCCGGCGCTAACCAATTGTCTATTATTTGTGCGTTCGCATTTGCCGTACTAACTATATCTTGAACGTCACTTGTATCAACTTTGGGTTGATGTGTTACATATGTTTGTCCTAACACTACCACTTCATTACTGTTAACACTATTGGTATTTTTAATAGGAGTGCCTTGTTTGTCTCCAAATGCATCGTGATATGTGTGTGCAACAATGCCTACTTGACTACCAGCAATACGTTGTCCAAGTTTACTATTAGGATCAACAGTGTATGTGACATTGTTGGGTGTAAACTGTATTCCAGCATCTGTTTTTGCAAAAGATTTACTTGGATAGTATAACAAATCTCCGTATACATATCCTTTCATATCAGCAGGTGTATTAGCTTCTAGTATTTCAAATATATTACCCATACTATTAGCAAAGTCCTGTCTCCAGGCTTCACCTTTACCTGTGTTCATTATAAAATCTGACAAGGCTCCACTACTAGTTGTTTTATTTTTACCCCATCCATTTTTACCAGTCATTACAAAAGTACCGTCTGGTTCTCTACCCCAAAACAATGTTGGATTGCCGTCCCACTTGATGCTAACGTCTTTGGAATCTTGTCCTAGTCGTGTTAGTATCTCAGCCGCCTTAAGTGCGCCTTTACTGCCTTCAAATGTAACTAGGTCTTCTAAGTGATTGTACTCTCTACCTTTTTGTGTAGCTTCAGTTAGGAATTGGCTGGCTCTCATTAGTCAAGTTCTTTCCAGTTTGGATCGCTACGCAAGTCTGCCAATAATGCATCACCTTTTTCTTTGCCCAATGCAGAAATGATTGCTTCTACACTGCCTAAATCTTTTCCTGAGGCATTTGGACTAATTAATCTTTTGGCAATGTCATCCAGGTTACTACTGATTAACTCATCTGTTTCTCTGTTTACAAGTCCTTTGTAAGGTGACCATTTCATGCCAGCATCTTTTGCTAATTTAGCTATGGTGATCATTTTGTTTACACCTTTGAACTTGCTACCATCTGGTATATTGTGAGTATGAAACTTGCTGGCTGTTTCTGCATTAGCAACAACCATTATATCAACTTGATGTGTATGATCTCCCATTGGCACTTCAACGTGTACACTTGTACCACTTTGTCCTGTTGTAAATCCTGCTAGATCGAATTGCTGTCTTAGTTTCTTTCTAATAACCTTTGCTTCTTCATCTGGCATGTTGTATGCTTTTTGTAAGTCAGCAAGGTCAACAATCATATCCAAGTCTCCGCTCATTTTACCTGACTTTGGAGTAGCACCACTTCCAATCGGAATAGCTTTAGTATTGGTCTTAGACAATACACTGTTAATGCTTTTCATTATATCTGGAATCATGTCATGGTCAAAAGGTATAGCGTTAGGAAATATTTTGCCACCTTCTCGCAATGGATTGTGTAAACTGTCGCCAATTAATCTTTTGATACGGCTACCACGTAATCTTCTGCGTTTCTTAGTCCCGCTCAGTATGTCTTTTATTTTCATTTACTTTACCAATACCTCTTTGAAACTTACGTGGATCTTTGGTTCTAATAGCATTAATCAAACGTTTGTTCAAATCTGCCGCAGTTTCCACATCAAAACTTTCGTTGATCAAATTGATAAGATTAATTGCAGTAACAATTACTTGTTGCCCATTAGATTCTACAATATGCTTTTTGTCACGTTTGGGCGACATTGCATTGATTTCTTCCAATAATGATCTTGTTTTTCGCTTCATATCAATAGTATTTAGTAAATATTGTTGCTGGAGCATTGGTGACTAGCACTTATGGCATTTGCAGTAAAATTGATTCTCAACATAGGATCCATTTAACAATAAGAGCTATAATCATCAATGGCATGCAAGTACAAAACACAGGCACAACATAGGCTCATATTATTGACTCTCTCGTATTTGCAGTTCAGAATCATACAATAATAAAAGATAAGGTACACAGCACCTTTGCTTCAGCAAACTTCATATTCAAAGTTTTGACAATCATGATGCTTTCCAATAAACTTAGCACCATTTTTAATATGAAATTCTCTTGCCATTTCTGTAAGTGGACTTAATGTAACAAAACGTTTTACCCAAGGACGTTGACTCTTGATACATTCAACAACTCCGTTTACTATTTCCCTCCCTGCTCCTGATTTATAACTCCATACGGTATAAAATACTGCCGTATTCATTCCTACCCATTTCATATCTTTTTCACTAGTAGGAACTTCATCCATGTAAGCAACACATATACATGCGGCAATTTCTCCATCACGTTCTAATACATAGACTTCTCTACCACTGCGTGTACGCCATTCTTTACTAATGTGTGGTCGTACTGGATCTTTTTGTATGTGCTCTAGTTCTTGTTTCGTTGCTAACCTAATCACTAATCGCTCTTTCTCAGAAGATTTTTCAATCTATCTGTTGCATCAACTTGTGGATCTGCATCCATGTTGTTTTCTGTAACTGTTTCACCTGCTGGTGCAACACTACTTTTTGTTTTTAACTTTTGATAAATGCTGGTTACCCCACCATCATCCTCTTGTTCATCTTCGTCCAAATCTTCAATTTTCAAACTGTCCATGTTGAACTTAAGATCCAGTTTACTGCCAACACCACTGCTACTACGTGTTTTCATAAACTGTATTTGTACCCTACCACGTTCACGCATAGCTCTACTGCTAAAAATACCAATTAAGTTATCTGCTGTATTGATCTTACTAATACCTCCTGCGATATGGCTGTGGTCAAATTCTATTTCATCTACTGCACTTCTGTTTAACTGCGAAGCAGTAACAAACAATATTCCTAGTTCAGTTGCTAGATTACGCAATTCTTCACTAACAAATTTATCTTTAATAAACTGATCACTTGGATTAACCTTTACTGTAACTGGCATCATAAGATCCAAGTAATCTACCAATAATGCATCAACATGTATATTGTGTTGTATTTGATATTCACGCAAGTATGCTTTCACATCATTTACTGTGCTACCATTTTTCATTTGCACAACTTGTAAACGACCTGCTTTCTTACTTGCCATCTTTACACGTAACTCAACATCACTGCTATTCTTCATAACATCTCTAGTTCCCATGCCTGTTAGCATAGCATCAAGTCTCATACAACACAGTTCTTCACTAAGTTCTAAACTGATATACACAACGTTCTTACCCATAAGTGCCCAGTTCAGTGCCATGTTCTGCATGAACAAACTTTTACCACTGCCACTACCACCTGCAAAGATGTTTAATTCTCCTGGATTGAATCCACCATACAACACCTTGTCAAATGTTAGCCAGCCTGTTGTGTTTTGTCCTCTGTTGTCTTTGATACTTTGTATACGCCCTGCAGGATCGTCCCAATAATTTGTACCAAAGTCTTTTGCTAATCCAATTTCAGTTGCCTCTTTGATTATACCTTCAACTGTGCCATACTCTTTACGTTCAAGTTTATCTGCACTTTGTAGTATTGCCGCCTCTAGTGCTTTGTGTCTACAGAACTGTTCAAAGTTATCCATAAACCAATTTTTATGCTCTATGCTTAATCTATCACTTACATCTTGAACATCAATTCCATTTACAGCCTTGACTTGATCCAACATGGGAACATCTTGATATTCATCCGCATGCTTTTGTATAAAGTCTACAGTATCTCTGAATTGTCTATCAAAATAACTGCTTTTAAGTATAGCATTACAACGCACAAACAAATCCTTGTCAGCCAACAAGAACTCTATGTACAACTTTTGTAAATCTGTGCTATAATCTTCGCTCATAATATTCCTTTATTATACTATCTACATCTACTTTTTGCAAGCATTTTAGTTTTGTACTTGACATTATTTCCATCTATTCCCTTCTATCCAAGAGACTAACGATAATCTTTTTCCTCTTGTTACTGGAGTTACTTGGTGATAAAGATAGCTTGGAAAAATAATTACAGCACCTTGTTGTTTTGCTTGGAAGTTAACATCTCTAAAATTTAAATCTCCCCCATCATAATCATTTGGATCTGATAGCTGAATACTCATACTCAACTTCCTATCATAAAACAAAGGACTAGACCAATCTACATCAATATGCCAATCATAATTTCCTTGATATGCTGAATCATATTCAGAAAGCTGAACATCTGCAATATAACTTATATCAAAACCAAATACTTCCCTATTTGCTCTTTGAAACTTGTCATATAAAAAGTTTTTTAAAGTTTCATCATGAAGCCAAGTTATTCTACTTCTTCTGATATCTTTAAGAGATTCTGTAGCACCAATGGTTCCTTCAACCATGTTATCATAGTCAATAAAACTACTCAAATATTGTAAATCTTCATCTGGTAAATTGATTACCCAAATTGGATACCTCATTGTTATTCCTTGATCATATTATCTACATCTACTTTTTGCAAGTATTTTAATTTTAGTTGCATTTGTTTCTATGCTTTCTAATACACTTTTTACTGTAAACAATCTACCATAACGCACCACTGCATCACTGGCATCTTTTATATCATCTTCCCATTCAGGGAAACTAACTGCCCATCCATGTTTAACTGCTACATTTACAGTATCCATACCGCTTTTATCAAAGTCTGGCAATAGCACTATTTGTTTATCTAAATCTTCAATTATTTTACACTGTATATTATTAGGAGTATTACCAGCAAGTGCCACTCCTCCCATTTGTAGTGCATCAAATTGACCTTCTGTCACAACAACTGTATCATGCGTATTTTGTGCATCCAAGTTGTATACAAAGTTTTTTGGCATTTGGTTATAATACTTGGGCATTGCATCTGGTCTGTGTTCTGGCACCCATCTTGCAGTGTAGCCAACTATATTATTTTTATAGTAAAACGGCAATATGATTCTATTTGCAAAATGCATGTGTGGACTCCAATGCCAGTGTTCATGAAAGTCTAATCCACGTTTCATAATATATGCACAAGCTACTGCTAATTGTTCTAACTGTTTTTTATCTAGTTTACTTATAGGGTATTCCCCAATTCGATAACTATTCGGAGGTAAGCTAACAGTTTCCCATTCAATTTTTACTTTTTGTTCTTTGGGCTTTTCAATGTATTGTCCAGCAATGTCGCTTATTTCTTCTTCACGCAATAGTTCTAAATTTACTCGTTGTATATCAGCCGGATCAGTGCCAAATGTTGTTAACAGTTCTTGTAATTTTCCACCTATGCGTCTACCATCGCTCCAACCTGTTTTAAAACCACAGTTAAAACAGTTGTATTGAAAATGATCATCTTCAAAACGGATGCCACCTCTACCACGCCTGTCAGGATTATGTCCACGTTTACTACACATTGGACAATTGCCACTAATCCATCCACTGGGTGTGTGCTTCCAGCCAACAGGCATTTGCTGACGAATAAAGTCTAATACTATCATATATTGATATTAACTTCTATAAACAACTTTGTCAAGTGTTCCGGTGTTTCCTGCATCGGGTGTATGTACTAGTCTTACAAATTGATACATTCCTGTGAAAGTATAATGTTTTACTGCGGTTTCTGCTGTGACTGTGTAGCTTTGACCAGGAATGTCAAAGTAATCACTGTTTAATGGTTGTAGGCTTAGAGTTGCTTGAAACTTATAAACTCCAGTATAGTTTGTTGTGTGTACTTGTGCAGTTTGTAATCCAGTCCTATTAGCATTTTGTGCAGGACCAAACATTCTACCACCTACTCTGTCATCACCATCTGTTTGAAAAACACTTATAGTGTTGCTTGCCCTAAAATCACCAGGTTGATCTTTTACTTCTAGTACAAAATTCAAACGCATATTTTGATCACTAGTACCTCCGTATGATCCGGGGTCATTTCCAATGGTATAAGTAATAGTAAGGTCATACAGTTTTGCATCAAATAGTGCAGTTTCTGAATGATCTAATTTTAATACAAGACAACCATTATCATAATCATGAGGTATTAATTGTTTATTAATAATTACAGCACCACTAGTTCTATCAATTATCTTACATCTGTAAGTTCTGTTTTGCAAACTCTGTGGTTTACGATCTGTATTTTTTGCAAAAAAGTCAATATCAATTTTGAGACCTTTGTAGCAAATAAGTGGTTTATGATTGTCAGGTCCAAAGTAACTTGTACCTCTTCTTTCAGGGATAAGAATCTCTGCTCTTTGGTTGTATTGATATATGGTTCCTTGATACATTATATTATCTCCACTTGTATTTATTTGAATAAGTAATTAAGATGAGCAACATTCCAAAAAAATATCAAAACTTACTAGATGAATTTCCATTTTTAACACTGGTTTCTTATGGGGGACAAGAATATGTTGGCATAATACAAAATATAGATAATAATCTAGCTAGTATGTACAACTTTGATAGTATAAAAACGCCAGACAACAAACAGACTTTTTTAGAATTAGGTGAAGAATGGTGGTGGGGGACCAATAGAATGATACCTATTAACATTATTTTAAAAACTCAATTTGAACCTTTCAAAAATTGTTTACTTACATTCAGTATAAAAGATTTTGAAATATTACATGGCCCTAGTATAAGTCTTAGTAACATTATGCAAAAAAGAGTAAAAAGACGTAATATACAATTAGTAAGAAAAATGCCTGGTTAGGTAGTTCTTAAAGCACTATTGACTTGGGGATCGATTACATCCAATCTTCTTGCAGTCTGTTTTTCAGCGGCATGCAATAACAATGCACGTCTTATTTCATTACTGCGATTTGGCATAGTGCTATGTAATAATCTAGGATGCCAGCATACAAAACTTCCAGCACCAGCTGTGTATTGTTGATAATTATCAGCAAAAAAAGGTGCCCATGATGCTAAATTATCTCGCATTTGTATCGCATCATAGATGTATTTGTGTGTACCTGGTACATATCCTGTTGCTCCATTGTCTGGAGTAAAGTCACACATCATAACCATAAATTGCAAGCCCAACAAGCCTTCTGCATATCGAAACTCTTTAAATCTATATGGTGTATCAATATGAGGACGATAAAAATTCATTCCAGGGTGAAGCACTATAAAATCTTGTACATACCATATCCAATTTCCAGGGCCAAATGCGGCATCTGCCATTGGTGATAGTTCTTGTTTTATATGATCTATATGAGGATGAAATACATCTTGGGTCCAATAATATGCCCAGTCTACGTCTGTTAAGGGATTTTCCATTTTTGCAACATTATTCCAACCGTACCATTTTACATCCTTATCATGTCCTCGTTGTGGTGGAATTGTTTTGGCAAAATCGTTTAGCTCGCTAATCATGTTTTTATCAAATACATCATTGTGTACTGTAAAACCAATATTTTCAATTTCATTAATGAATTTATCTCTATCCATATTAGTATCCTAATTGCTCACATATGAGATTCATATGTACGATAACAACCATTGCATAACTTAATGCGTGTGCTTTTTTAAAATAATAGGCCTTGTTATCGTTTAGTGGTTTTATCCACACTTCGTTCATTATCGTTGGCCACCCTTTGTCCTGTAGATGACGTTTCGCTGGGCGTATTATCGCCAGAGTCGCGGCTAAATGCTCTACCGAGGTAGGCTTCAATTGTTTTAATAGTTTGTCGTGCCCGCTTAGATGAAACACTTTGTCTACGAAGTCTTTGTGCTCCAGAAGTTCCCATATTGGCTCCCTTTCCATTAGTTGTTTTAGATGATCGTCATCTTTTACGTCTTTGTAAATACTTAGATTTAACAAGTCTAGTTTGAAAAATCCCATACTATCAGCATCTGTATGTTCTACAGTGCATATACTCGTAAATGGATTGCTGGGTACCCTATGAAAGTAAACACCAGTATTGTGCTTACGTTCTTTGAGCCTAGCTGGTACATGTTTAAAAAGTTTTAGTGCTTGTTGCCTGTCAGCAAAGTCAATGTCAATATCAGGTAGTCCCATC
>Ga0160423_10004222_pt1 | contig 11845 bp, 11 predicted proteins | sample CRUFie14St8metaG_FD_108191 | JGI IMG/M metagenome (GOLD analysis project Ga0160423, IMG submission 108191) | Marine microbial communities from the Costa Rica Dome - CRUD Field 142mm St8 metaG | ecosystem: Environmental > Aquatic > Marine > Oceanic > Photic zone | place: Costa Rica: the Eastern... | reverse complement strand
TGGACTGGATAATTCTACAAACTGATCAACTTGCTGACTGATCGCCGCACACTCCTCAGAAAAATCATTTAAGAGACTATTACCGGAGCACCAACCACCACAAAGTTCAATTTTCGCACTTTCGAGATAGGCTTTTAATCCCTCTGTATCATGTGGCATGCGTTGACCTCTCTCAACTCCTGTGTAACCGATTTCTCTTGCCTCGAGTAACGCTTGCTCCATCGTGAAGTCTTTTGTCAATTTGGGAAGATCATCGTTTTGCCAAGCAATAGGAGATATACCAATTTTCACACTCATTTTTGTAATCTTTCTTATTTTTGCTCGATATTCAGAAACTATTTACCCGTTTCATTCAAATTGTAAATTTTAATACTTACGGTCAATTCTTTCACAGAAAGTTTGCTAGTTCGACCTCTGAACCAGCTTTAGCCGAAACAGCTGCAGCTTCCGCCATTGCCAAAGCAGAAATTCCATCTGCTAATGTTATTGGGACAGTGGTTTTCATTTGCACAGCTGAAACAAATGCTGCCCACTCTTTTTTATAAGCGGCCTTGTATCTCTCTAAAAAAAAGTATTCAGGATTCGAACTTTGAACGCCCATCTCGGTTGACTTAATAATGTCATCTTCAACAACATTTTGAACTTGTAGTAAACCTTTTGAGCCCAAGATTTCAATCCGTTGATCATAACCGTATGCAGCGCGGCGAGAATTCTTTATTACTACTAATCTACCATCAGCATATTTCAAAGTTGCAACAGCTGTATCATAATCTCCCAGTTCACTTATCTTTTTGTCAATTATTGAACTCGCAGAGACCATAATCGACTTAGGTAAGCCTCCAAATAAAAAATTAACCATATCAAAATCATGAATCATCATGTCTTTAAACAAACCTCCTGATACTTTGATATAGGCCAATGGGGGCGGGGCAGGATCAAAGGACGTTATTGACAAAAGCTCCGCTTTACCGACCTCTCCAGCATCTAATGCGAATTTTAGGGCCTTGAAGTTCGGATCAAAGCGGCGGTTGAAGCCTATCATGATGGGCAGGCTCGCAGCCTTTATGTTTGAATAACACAACCGCGCGCGCTCTAACGAGAGATCGACAGGCTTTTCGCAAAATACAGCCTTACCGGCGGCGACGGATTGTTCAATTAATTCGGAATGTGTGTCCGTCGAAGTTGCAATTAAAACGGCATCAATATTTGGATCAGCTATAATTTCATCCGTGTTACGCGCGCTGCAGCCATATTGGCTAGCTAATTTTTCTGCATTTTCGGGGATGAAGTCAGATACGGCAACCAACGAGCTATCAGGATTGCGCGTGACGGACATGGCATGCACTCCTGCTATTCGCCCAGCGCCAAGCAATCCGACCTTTATCATTTTTCGTTCCTTTACGTCTGGGGAATAATTTCCCCGCTATAGAGCTTGAGTAAAACGCCATCCCGAGCTTTTTTGCGGGTTCCATCCTAGAAGGTAAGCGTTCTAGCTCCCATTTTTGCGGTGACCATTGGAGGCGTTTTTTTTCGCCCAGACTGCACCTACTTTCCAAGTAGTTGTGAAAACGACCTTGCTCGAAAGGTATGATAACTGTACCCTCATTTGCATATCCTTTGACTTGCCTTTCTTAGTGAATAAAGCCCCATGTGTTCGAGTTGTCAATGGGACGTTTTCGAGCAAAAGTATCTTGGGCCTCAATATTGCTGATCAAAGACCAACAGCAGCCTTTTACCTCTTGTAAATTGTTCTTATCACCTTTTTGGCCGCAGTTTTCATGGGATCATGGGTTTTTTTAAGAATTTCGACCCTATCAAAACGTTTAGGATAGTCATTGACTGCATTCCTTAAAGCGCAGCCAAAAACCAGACGGAGCTCTGTTCCAATATTGAACTTACAGATAGAGCTATGACGCGCCAAACGCTTGCGTTGGGCCAGTGGCACCCCGGATCCGCCGTGGATTACCAAAGGGACGTCCGTGCGCTCGTCGATCTCTTTTATTAGTTTTTCGTTTAGCCCGCTGTCTCTATTTTGTTTAAGATGCACATTGCCTACAGAAATCGCCATAGCATCAATATTTGTTTGTTGAGCAAATTTTTCAGCCTCATCAGCATCGGTGCCAGCAGAGTGATCACCATTGGCATATCCCACAAATCCGATCTCTCCCTCACAAGATATCCCCGAAGCATGCGCCATCTCTGCAATCTCAGCCGTCTCATCTATGTTTTGGGAAAATGCTTTGCTCGACCCATCAAACATAAGAGAAGTAAATCCACAATCGAGCGCAATTTTACACTCCTCTTTAGAATATCCATGATCCAAATGAGCCACCACTGGTACAGAGGCGTTTTCAGCTAAATGACGAAACATTTTTCCTAATATCGGCAAAGGTGTGTGCGCGCGGCAACTTGGACCGGCCTGTAAAATTATAGGTGCGTTTTCTTCTTCGGCAGCGTCAACAAAGGCGCGCATGTCCTCCCAACCGAGGGTCACCATCCCCGCCACAGCATAACCTTGGGACAGGGCAGGTAGTAAAACGTCGCTCAACGTCGCGAGTGTCATTTGAATTTTGCAATCATATCTTTGATGCCTGGAATGGTCTCCACTTGAAAAGCATGAGTGGGTTGGAAATATTGCACCAAAGAACGCTGGGTCAGACCACCTAAAATGGTGAAATAATACATTTCATAACCAGGCAGGACAGCGCAAGGATGATATCCATTGTTGATACACATCGTGGAGCCATCCACGATGTGGTAGGCATCGCCTGGTTTGTTGTCCTCTCTTTGCAAAATTTGTACACCAGAGCCCCACTTGGGCTTAAATCGGAAATTATAGGTTTCATCATGTCGCGTTTCATCTGGCAAACGGTTGGTGTCATGCTTGTGCGATGGGAATCCTGACCAGCCGCCTTGCCCCACAGTAAAGAGTTCGCTCACCAAAAGCCGGCCCACCTGTTTATGTTGTTTTTGACCCAAAATATGTTTTATCTTCCGGTGCGTTTTGGTGTCATCAGATCCATATTGCACAAGATCATGCTCGCGCACATCGAAAGGCGTTAGAACTTTGTCATATTTTGCACCCGCGACGAAGGTTTCCATATCCGCTGAGATACAGACCATGGTAATTTTCGCACCCGAGGGAATGTAAACGCCCTCCGGCTCTCCATCCCAAACATCTTCGCCACGGTTGCCAATGGCTGGAAAACGCATGCCTTCGACCTCAATATCGACGCTACCAGTGGCAGGAACGATACAGGTCTCATATCCTGGGACCTGATATTCAAACGCTTCGCCCTTTTTCAGTTTTATGATATTGAAAAAATTCAAGGGAACCGTTGCGTCGTCCACATCAACAATTGGTGTATTATGATTGTCAAAGGGCGGTATATGCATGCATATTCTCCTGCTCAAAGGGTTGCGGTCGGGCCGGGATGTGACTCCAAAAATGCTTCAAGGGTTGGCTTATCTGGCATAGCAGGCGCACAGCCGGGGTTAGATACAACGATAGACGCGCAGGCTGAGCCGCGAAGAATCGCGTGTTTCAAGTCACATCCATGGGCTATAGCGGCCAGCATTCCTGCTAAAAAACTGTCTCCAGCGCCGTTGGGTTTGATCGCAGTCACTGGATATATGCCTGTACGAATCTCTGCGTCTTCAGCGAAGGTAATTGCGCCCTCACTTCCCTTTTTATAGATAACCAATTTACCCTGTTCGGCAAGAGCACGCGCCTGATCAAGTCCCTTGTCATATTCGCCCGCCATAAACCCAAATTCTTCGTCATTGCCAACTATTAGATCGCTTGCCATGCCCGCGCGGGTCAGCACATCTGAAGCGACTTTAGAAGAGGACCAAGAATAAGGGCGGTAATCAATGTCAAAAATGACTGGAAGGCCTGCTTTTTTTGCGTGCTCAAAGGCGCGAAAGGTGGATCCTCGCGAAGGTTCACCAGCAAAGACGGTACCGGCCGTTATCAAAGCACCATAAGATGCATAATCGACTTGATCGACATCTTGATTATCAACTTGGAAATCAACAGCGTTGTTTCGGTACAGGCAAAGCTGAAAATTATCAAGCCTGCTTTCGTATACCGCTAAAGATGTGCGGTGTTCTCCGGCCTTAATTTTGATGAATTGCGTATCTACTCCGTAGTGTGCCAATCGGTTCAGGCAAAACCGTCCTACTACATCGTCCGAAACAGAAGTCACTAAGGCGGACTGGCATCCCAATTTTGAAAGGCCGGCACAAATATTGGCAGACGATCCACCAAGATCTGCACAAAACATTTCCGAAGTCTCTGCCGATGTACCAGCAGGATCAGCATAAAGGTCAATTCCCGCCCGACCAAAGACGAGAAATGACTTTTCTTTTATTTTTTCCAGTAAGTGCATCAGATCCCCCAGCGCGCACAGTATATACTTGACCATCAATCTCCATATATTGGTTGGCCTAACATCTGATCAAGCTTGCGCGATTGTTGAGCGAAGGTGTAAGCTGCTCAAATCGCGACTCCCTAATTTCTTTTGCTGTTCTATTACGACCCGTTACAATGTCGCTTGCAATGAATTGGCTTCCAGTTTACTGATTTTGTGACTGGTTGCAATGTTATTTGAGCGTGGGAAAGAATTCATATGACTGACCTAGGTATTGGCATCGTTGGTGGTGGTTACATGGGTAAAGCACATGCTGTGGCGATGTCCGCCGTCGGGGCAGTTTTTAACACAAAATTAAGACCAAAGCTCCGCGCAGTTGCAGCAAATTCTATTGAAAATGCAACCCGTTATCAGATGGCCTACGGATTTGAAACAGCTTGCGAAAACTGGGAACATCTTGTCAATGATCCGCGCGTCGAAGCTGTGGTTATTGCCTCGCCACAAAGTACGCATCGCTTAATTGCCGAAGCTGCATTTGCGCTTGGAAAACCCGTGTTATGCGAAAAACCGCTTTCGACAAATCTGGAAGACGCGCGCGCCATGGTTGCAGCAGCCGATGCGGCTGGTGTTATCAATATGATTGGGTTTAATTACATTCGTACACCTGCTAGCCAGTTTGCCCGCCGTCTGATCCGAGAGGGCTCAATCGGAGATATCACATGGTTTCGCGGGATGCATGAAGAAGATTTTCTGGCCTGTCCAGATGAACCTTTTTCATGGCGCTGTGAGGGGATGGCAAATGGCAACCTTGGGGATCTTTCAGGTCATCCAATCAATGCTGCTTTAGCCTTGATGGGGCCTATTGAGAAACTCTCGGCTGATCTTGAAACTGTGCACACTCAACGAGCTGGTGGCGAGGTGAGCAACGATGATCATGCTTCCGTCATGTGCCGCTTTGCTAGTGGTGTCATGGGACATCTCTACTCCAGCCGAATTGCAATGGGACGTAAAATGGGCTACGCCTATGACATTTATGGAACCAAAGGCGCCATTAGATTTGATCAGGAAGATCAAAACGCTCTCTGGCTTTATGAAGATACAGGCTCTGGCGCAACACAGGGTTTTCGTAAAATCTTAACAGGACCTGAACATCCGGATTATAAACCTTTTTGCCTTGGGCCAGGTCATGGGACGGGGTTTCAAGACACAATCATTATTGAGGCAAAAGATTTTCTGCACGCAATAGAGACAGGGAAAAATGTCTGGCCTACGTTTCAAGATGGGCTGGCTGTGGCGGAAGTAGTTGATGCAATTCAAAGGTCCGCCCAAAGCGGAACTTGGACATCAGTACGGCAGGTTTAGGGAGGCAGAAACATGCCGATAAGGATTGGAAATGCACCTTGTTCTTGGGGTGTAGAATTTGCCGGCGATCCGCGCAATCCATCCTGGCAAAGGGTACTCAGCGAGTGTGCAGATGCAGGTTATACAGGGATTGAACTTGGCCCTGTGGGCTTTATGCCTGAGGACCCTGTGCAACTTTCAGAAGCTCTGGACAAACATGGATTAGAACTAATCGGTGGTGTGTTGTTTCGTGCCTTTCACGACTCTGACCAATGGGAAGATGTGTTGGATGGGGCAAAAAGAACTTGTGCAGCACTCAAAGCTCACGGTGCGAAACATTTTATCTTAATTGATTCAATTTCTCCTCGCCGCGCGCAGACAGCGGGTCGGGCAAGCGACGCAGAACAAATGGATACAGCAGAGTGGACGGCTTACCGCGACCGTCTAATCCATGTTGCCAGGATGGGAGCAGAGGAATATGGCTTACTCCCTGAACTTCACCCCCATGCGGGCGGTTTTATGGATTTTGAACGAGAGATCGATCGGTTTTTGAGCGAAGTAGACAGTGATGTCATCAAACTGTGCTTGGACACAGGACATTGCACCTATGCGGGCTTTGACCCTGTTGCGTTCATGAAACGCCACATAGATCGCATCACCTATGTGCACTTTAAATCAACAGACCCAAGCGTGAAGGCGCAGGTTATCAAGAACCAAACTGGATTTTACGATGCTTGTGGTCAGGGTATCTTTTGCACGCTTGAAGAGGGGGAGGTTGATCTTCGAGCCGTGCGCGATTTATTGGTCAGCGTGGGTTTTGAGGGTTGGTGCACTGTCGAACAGGATTGTGATCCGAAACTCAATCCCGACAGCCTCGGCGATGCACGCAAAAATCGTGAATATCTGGAACGCATTGGATTTGTCTGAGGAACTTGAAATATGGCAAAATTAAATTGGGGCATGATTGGTGGGGGCGAGGGTAGTCAAATTGGACCTGCCCATAGGTTAGGCGCACAGGCAGACGGTCTGTTCCAATTTGTAGCAGCAGCACTTGATCATCGTCCGGAAGCTGGGCGTGACTATGCGATGCGTCTCGGTATTGATGCCTCTCGCGCGTATGGTGACTGGGAAGAAATGCTGGTGGAAGAAAAAGTGCGAGAGGACAGGATAGACCTTGTAACGGTTGCAACGCCGAACGCCACACATTTTGAAATCTCCAAAAATTTTCTGGAAGCGGGATTTAATGTGCTCTGTGAAAAGCCGATGACGATGACCGTTGAAGAAGGCGAAGAGATTCTGCGCGTGGCAGAAAAATCGGGTAAGATTTGTGCCGTTAATTATTGTTATTCTGCCTATCCGATGGTGCGACAAGCGCGTGCAATGATCCGCGCGGGAGAGCTGGGTAAAATCCGCCTTGTGATTGCAAACTTCAGCCACGGTCACCATGGAGATGGGGGAGATGCAGATAATCCGCGTGTACGCTGGCGTTATGACCCAGCCATGGCAGGTGTTTCAGGACAGTTCGCGGATTGTGGTATTCATGCTCTGCATATGGCGAGCTTTCTTTGTGATGAAGAGGTGGAAACCCTCTCTGCTGATTTTGCTTCAACCATTTCCAGCCGTGAGTTGGAAGATGATGCAATGGTAAATTTTCGTATGTCAGGTGGTACCGTAGGGCGTCTATGGACCTCGTCTGTAGCCATTGGCCGCCAGCACGGATTTGAAATTCAAGTTTTCGGAGAAACGGGTGGTTTAAACTGGTCTGCCGAGCAACCAAACCAATTGATCTACACTCCCCTTGGAGGACGCACGCAGATCATAGAAAAAGGAGAGAGTGGTCTTTATGAAGAAGCGTCTCGCCTAAGCCGGGTTGCGATAGCACACCCCGAAGGATTCCCATTGGCAGTGGCCAATATGTATTGTGATCTCGCAGATGTATTAAATGGGGAAACCCGTGATGGTTTGCCCTCTGCTGCGGATGGTGTACGCTCTATGGCTGCTGTTTATGCTGCTGTAGCTTCTGCTAATAGTGATGGTGCATGGACAGATGCGCGACCGCCGATTTTTCGTTGAATTACGATCAAACGGCGGAGAGTCTTAGGCGCTCCACCTACGGCCCATAGTATATTGCTCCTTTCGCAAGGTGGGAAAGGGTGGTGATTTTCAGCGTATTATAAGGCAGTGGCCGCATACTCCTTACCAGTCTTTGCACCTGTGATATATGCCACCACGTCTTGTGGATCCGTCTCTTCACGGCGTAGGTTACCACAAATACGTCCACGGCGAAAAACAACGATCCGATCGACAAGATCAAACACCTGTCGCATATTGTGACTTATAAGGATAAGTGGTTCGCCGCTTTCTTTTAGGCCTTTTATAATCGCTTCAACTTGTGCCGTTTCCTGCACACCAAGGGCAGCTGTTGGTTCATCCATGATGGTCAATTTGGAATGAAAAGATGCAGTTCGTGCAATAGAAACGCATTGTCTTTGCCCGCCGGACATATTCCGAATCGTATTGCGTATATTTGGAATTTTTACTGCGGTTCTGTTTAAACCGTCAATCGTGGCTTGGCGCATGCCTTTATAATCCAAAATCCGAAAAGGCCCAAGCCAATCGAATTTTGTGATTTCACGGCCCAGAAAAATGTTGTCTGGAACATCTAGATCATCGGCCAAGGCAAGTGTCTGAAATACGGTTTCAATGCCTGCCTCGCGCGCTTCAAGCGGTCCGGTGAAATTCACACTGCGCCCATCAAAGATTATATCTCCGCGTGTACGCTGTTCCACACCGGTAATCTGGCGCACAAAGGTTGATTTTCCGGCCCCATTATCGCCGACAATGGCCACGTGCTCGCCTTTGCGTAACGTGAAATTAGCACCTTCAAGAGCATGCACACCGCCATAATATTTTGTCAGACCTCGGGTTTCCAGGATGAAATGGCTTTGCTCGTTTGTTATCACGTTTTCCATCAGAAATGCCTCCTAACCTATCGCAGCGCTGTACGTTTTTGCCGCCATTGGTCCAGCAGCACTGCAGCAATAATGATCGCCCCCATAGCGATTAACTGATAGGATCCGTCGAGTTTGATATAGGTGAAACCGGATCGGATCACACCAATCACCATAGCTCCAAGGACTGTGCCAATGATGGAACCGCGCCCTCCGGTGAGGCTGATCCCACCTATCACAGCCATTGCGATTGCAAAAAGTTCATAAAATTCGCCCATGCCTGCCTGTGCCGTCACAGCTTTGGAACTCAGCACTATTCCTGCAAAACCGGCGAGTGTAGAAGCGATTGTATAAACAAGGATCTTGTGACGTTTAACGTTTATCCCTGACATACGTGCCGCTTCTTCATTTGAACCGATCGCGTATGTGTGTTTACCGTAAACAGTGAAACTCATGATAAACTGAAAAATAATAGCTAGAAGCACGAACCACACAACGGGCATCATTCCCGAACCGATAAAGGCATAAGACGCTGTTGGGAAAGAGATCGGATTACCACCGGACCACCAAAGCGCAATGCCGCGACAGATCAAAAACATTCCTAGGGTTGCAATAAAAGGAGGGATACGGAATATTGCAATAAACGTCCCATTAATCGCACCAATCATAGCCCCAAAAAGCAATCCAGCGACAACCGGAATAACCACGGGTAGGTCCATTGCCCAAGTGCCAAAAACGGCTTTTGGGTTGGGAAAACCATTGACCAGCTCTGTTTGCGCTAAACTCATGGCAATCATTGCAGTCGCGGCTACTAATGGGCCCGACGATAAGTCAATACCCGCTGTGATAATCACTTGCGTCACACCCAATGCAATGATGCCGATAATTGCGACCTGAAGGATAATGATTTTCACCCGTGCCTCATTGAAAATACTGGGAAACCGATCTTTCGTATCAAACAGAAAACTCTGTCCGTTCATATAGGGAGCAACTTGACCAATAATTTCGAATAAAACGATGATGATCACCAAAGCCAGCAGAATATTTAGCTCGCTTGGCCATGTTTTCTTTGATTTATCAAAACTCAATCCACCAGTGCCATGACTCGTTTCTGCCAATGATCTGCCTTCCTTTATTAATGCTTTGTTTCAAAAAAGGCGGCGCCTAAGACGCCGCCACCTCTCATTTTGGACCAAAGTATGACTTTAGTTCTTATCCATGAAGTCTGCCATGTTGCCTGGTGTCACCAGAACAAATGGGATATAAACCTTTTTGTTGACTTTCTCACCTGCGGCCAGTTTAAGCGCGGCGTCAATTGAACCTGTGCCCTGACCAACGGAGTCTTGGAAAACCGTCACGTCATAATCACCAGCCGCCATGGCAAGCAAGGCGTCCTGAGAGGCGTCAACACCACCAACCTGAACGTCGGCCATATCCATGCCTGCAGCTTTCATCGCTTGGATCGCGCCGATTGCCATTTCGTCGTTGTTGGCCAAAACAAAATCAAATGGTTCACCAGAAGACATCCAGTTTGTCATAAGGTCTTGTGCTTCGTCACGGGACCAGTTTGCAGGTGATTCCGCAATGATTTCCATGAAGTTACACATATCCATACCTATAACGTCATAGACGTCTTTCGAGCGCTGAACCGCTGCTTGGTTTGTGAGCTGACCGTTCATCAAATATCCGCGCGCCTTGTTTCCCTTTCCTTCAGCGCGCAGGTTTTTGCACACCTCAAATGCAGACAACGTTCCAGATTCAATTTCATTGGACGCAACAAATGCTTGCGTTGCGGGTAGATCATTGACGTTGTCAGGTTCACGATTAACGTATACCAGTGGTACATTGCCCGCAGCGGCTGAAACAGCTTCACCCGCAGACGTATCCACAATGTTAACGATAATTGCGTCAACACCGGAGGCCACAAAGTTTTTCACTTGGTCAATCTGTTTTGCAATATCATCCGTTGCGTCGACTTGCTGATAAGACAACCCATCGATCGTTCCCGCGTATTCTACCATTCCGTTTCGTAGTACTGTTAACCAGTTGTCATCAAACTTTGAAAATGTCGCACCGATTTCATCCGCTGCTACACTTGTTCCCATAAAAGCAACAAGACTTGCTGCCAGTAAATTTTTCTTCATTTAATCCTCCCAAGATTGGTGCCGGCTCACCAATGAATTTCTTCCGGAGCCACGTAGGGCCATCTTCTCTTCACGTAGAATAGGCAATTTAATTAGCATTCGCTTTTTGTATCAGCCTAAAACTACCCAATTTATGAGTTTAAAGAATTGCGCAGGTGCCTTCTGAGAGTCAATACCTTTTTGCAATCTGTTGTAGAATTTGGTTCAAGGCCTAAAAATTATTTTTACGCAAATTTTTCATACAATAAGAGCCGCTCAAAAATTAGTTTATTTCTGGTTCATGGACTGGCGATCCAAAGTTAGTAAGTAAAAAATCAAAGTCATATATTTTATCAGCGTGTTCAATAGGTTGAAAGTATGTATAGCTAAAAACCCCTTCAAAGTTTTCTTTTCGGGGGGGTCGCATTTGCATTACGCGATTGCCTAGAGGCGTTGAAAAAGCGGGGCCTTGTCCAGACCAATTATTAGCTATTGCCGGAGGTAACCGATCGCGATTTTGGTTAAAGGCTATAGCAACTACTTTAAATACCGCTATTGCCCGGCCCATTGACGGCGAATACAGTGCAGCTATAGGAGCCGCACGTCTGGCTATCCTGGGGAAAACCAGTGAGCCCCTTAACAATATTGTATCCCACCCAACTATTTCAGAAATCATTGAACCTAGAACTGATTTAAGTGATCTTTATTCTGAAGCGTTTTACTTATACAGAAACGCATCATCTCACCTAAAAAGTATCCAATAAATTTTTAATATTAATTCACAGATTTCAATTCTTATATCCCAATCTTGGTTGGCATTTTTCTTCTCAAGTGCTACTTTTATATTAATATTTTGTAACAAAACTAAGAGGCCATGCAAATGAAAACAGTGGTAAATAGTTGGACTGAATGGGATCCACTTAAACATGTAATCGTTGGTAGAGCCGATAATTGCCATATTCCCCCAGAAGAGCCAGCCTTAGACGCGAAAGTGCCAGAAGACAGCGACATGCGCGGACAATGGGGAAAAAGACCGCAAGAAACAATTGATCAAGCA
>Ga0160423_10004221_pt1 | contig 11847 bp, 9 predicted proteins | sample CRUFie14St8metaG_FD_108191 | JGI IMG/M metagenome (GOLD analysis project Ga0160423, IMG submission 108191) | Marine microbial communities from the Costa Rica Dome - CRUD Field 142mm St8 metaG | ecosystem: Environmental > Aquatic > Marine > Oceanic > Photic zone | place: Costa Rica: the Eastern... | reverse complement strand
CTTTCCCATTCACGCGAAAAACCACGAGGTCATTCTCCTTGCTGGCCGCAAGCACTTCGACCACTTCAAAAACTTCTCCTTTGCGGGAACAAACGGCCCAAGCCTCGCCCTTGTCATTATCAAGAACGTGATAGTTGGTCACCATTAGCCCATCGCTCCGCAAACACCATGCTGTGGCAACTCCTCCGAGATGCCACTTGTCACACTTCCCACAATCGTAAGTGTGAGAGATCAGGTACACCGAACCGGACAATTCATCGTATCCTCCCCCCTGACATAATTTCCCCTTCTCCTCCCAATCAATCGATTTTTCAGCCCTCTCCAAACCCTCGACAAGGCCCTTCCCCTTCAACACAAGATCGACCTCCATCCATTGAGACATCTTCTTCTCCATTGATCTCAAAATCGCGATATCGTTAATGACAACCTGCCCCATTGCCACCCCAAAAAGAAAAGGCAGCACAAGAAGCATTCTTACCAATTTATTCATGATGACCGAACGCCACCGCGAACCAACATGTTTCAAATTTCTCCAGTTCAGACCAAAGAAAATGATCAAAAAGAGGCCTGTTCTCAAAAAACGATTACTTGGCGCTACCAAATCCAATGTCATTGTATTCCCACGTCCCCCTAAGAGGTATTGGATCTGCAAAATGCATTGGTATGATTCCCGACATCTTAACATCTCTATTCGCGGTTCCCATCCAAATCCCCAAGGTGGGCTTTGCCCTTTTCCATGGAAAAACCGGTCGTGAAAATCCAAGGGGAAACCAAATAATTTAGCCTCGATATTTCTTCGTCAGTCGTTTGGCACACTGAATCTGTGCACCGGTCTCCAGACAACACTTCCGGCGGGTGCGAATCCATTCCACGGGATCGCTTCCTTTGGGAATAAATCCCGCCTTGGCACACCAGGCGATGATAAACTGCCCAGTCCGCCCACAACCCGCCACACAATGAATAACCGCGGGCTCTTTGGCAGCGTGATGTCGATCCATCAACTTGATAAATCGCTCAATTTGCTCGTCGGTCGGCACCCCGTAGTCCGGGACGTGAATGAAATGGTAGGCGAACTGCTTCGGCACATCCTGCCGGTTATCGAACTCACATACATTTACGACTGATTTAATCCCCTTCTCCTTGAAGAGCTCAAAAACCTCCGGATCCGGCCACCAGGACGCAGCAATCACGCCGTCCACTATCCAAGTGAAAGGTTCCGTCCGTTCGGGCTGTCCTTGCTTTGGCCAATACCAGGGGCGAATGGGCATCCCCCTTTATGACAGCACCTCAGGGCCTTGCAAAGGCCGTGCCCCTCGAAGTGATTTTCTTTCTGCTTCGCGCCGCCTCCCGTTGCATGCTAGCCTATTCACTATGAGGTTCTTAGCTCCCTTGATTCTTGCTCTCACTACCCCCGTCTGGGCCAGGACCGATCCAGCCGAACTTTTGACGTCGTTGGAGAAATCCTACACCGAGCGCGTTGCCGAAATCCCCGCAGCCAACGACAAAGGACTACAAGCCGACGATCGACTCTCCGCACTTCTCCACCTCCGCTACCTTACCGTTCTGGAGTCAATTCTGGCCGGGCTCAACACCACGCAAGAGAACCTGAAAAAGCAAATCGATATCGACGAACTGACCGATTCGGAAAAGAAGCGTACCTTGGAACTCCGCATGGACGCTCTCGAATATCGCGCCTCCTCTTTGGCCTCCCCGGACTTCAAGGAGCCACGAACCAGCCCCATCGAAAAAATCCAAAAGGCCTATGAACGGAAAGCCCGAAAACCCACAATAGAGCTCGCCAAAGCGCAGAAAGCCCGTGACCAGGAATACGAACGCAGCTCCCTGAACGAGCGGAAAGTCGACGAGCTCTCCAAACAAATTAAAGAGCTGAAAAAAAGCCTGACTGCCCTCAAAGCAGCATTCTTTGGAGCGAACGTGGGCAAAGCATTTGAACTTCCCATCGACCAATACGCCAACGGGCCCGCCTCGGACCTCCTTGCAAAGGTCATCACTACCCGAGATCAACTCCTCGTCACGCTTAGGATCAATCCCCTGGCTGTTGCTAAAAACGACGACGCCAAACAGGGCGAAGTTGGTGGCATCAATTTTAAAGCAACCAATCTGGGAGTGATTCTTGATAACTCCTCCAGCATGCAGCCCCACATTCCCGCTCTCAAAAAAGAAATCGATAAAAACTTCCCCGGTTCACACTACCGCGAGATCTACGGTTGCGCCCTCACCTGGAATGCTGCACCAAAAACACTCGGCCAACGTGAACAGGTCATCCTTTCGATGGAGGATCTCATTATCGTCAAAAAAACCGACGCCATCTATTGGTTTAGTGACCTCCGTGATGCCCAAACCCCTGCCGGACTGGCGCGAATCTCGGAACTCTTTGATCGCTCAGGCGCGGCCTTCTACGCCTCCTCCGTCGATCAAAAACCAAAAGATGAACTCGAACCCCTCATCACAAAGTTTAGTAAATTTAAAAAGTAATTCTCTACGGGTTTGTAAAGACCGGCGCTTGGTGTTGCGTGAAGAAATTCTGTGTCAACGCCATCATGTCCTCCGGATTCACTGGAAAGCCCGTGGAGTCCGGAGGCCGCGGAATGTTTTGTCCAATGGTGGCGTCTTCAGACTGGGTATAGGAAATCGAAACGGGTGTTCCAACTTTCACCAAACGATAGAATTTGGGCGCGACATTCTTATGCATCCGCAGGCATCCACCTGATGCCGGAAAGTTTTTCATCCAGCCGGTATGGAATCCGTATGCCGATTTAAATTCACACCAATACGGCATCGGCGTCCCCTTAAACCGCCATCCCAACGGCCGGTTCCGCAAGTAACATCCACGAATAACATTCCCCTTGATGGCATATCCGTGCGTGTTGGCGCGATAGTAGTGATTCTTCGAGCGAATCCGAAAGCTTCCGCGGGGCGTCGGCGCACTCGATCGCCCAACTGTCACTGGCATGACGAGAAGCGGCTTACTCCCCTCCATGACATAGGCCATCTGGTTATTTAGAGAAACTTTCACGCGAACCTTGGAAGGATCTGTCGGCAAAGTAGCAGGCCGGTTGTAACTCTCATAGGCTTGCATCGCCGCACTTTTCGAAGCTGTCCCCGATTGGGGAATCGGACCACATGAGGTAAACAAGAAAGCTCCGACACACGCTGCGAACGTGAAGGGACGCAACGCGCGGAATTCAAACATTTTAACCATCAAATCAGGATTTTGAAAGTAACAGGGCGAGTATGGAACTTATCTCTCGAAAGCGTCAAGAAACAAGACCCCGGCCGGGAATTCCTAGGATCCAAATACCCACAGGGGTCACAAAGTCGACCAGCAGTGCCTGATAACCAGCTTGGCACCAAAAAACAACAGCCGGTCACAAGAGGACCCACCTCTTGCCAACACGCCGTCACCCCGGAAAGCATGAGAAAACCCTCATCCAACCGTAACACAAAGCGCCTGCCCTTTTTACTTGTCTCCCCCTTTGAATGGATGTCGGAGAAGTCGATCTCCCAAGGAGCACCCTAGAGTTCCTCCCACGGGACCAGCGCGCCAGTTGAGGGGATCAACTCCAAAAGCGCATGTGTTAATTCGTTCGAGCCCTTGGCCTCCTCCGCCTGCTCCTACGTCCCAAGGAAATCGATTCTGGTAGATCGCCTCATCAACAGTAACGTATCGAATTTTTTCCCCCTTAGATGCCAAGGGGCGATGAATACGAAGAACGCCTTGTTTTGTTGAGATAAGGTCATCGGGAATTCGAAAAACCTGAGCGTGATCAGGAACCACCACCGACCCGGCAGACTCAGGAACACAAATGAGGTAAGCATCAGGGAGAACAGTTGTGCCCTCGGGAAACAAGAATTGAGGCACCTTCTGACCAACAGTTCCTCCACTCAGACCCCATGTTCGAGCAGGAGTATCAGGAAGCCAGAGGGAGAGCGGATCCTTGGACTGATTGTGGAGCTCAATGTACTGAAATCCCTCAACATCCGGATGATACATCACTTCGGAAATCAGCAAGGGAATGAAACTTGATCCAAAATTTTTCAGACCAAAACTCTCGGACAATTCGGGCTGAAAATAATCAACACCCTCGGAGGTTCGAGATCGGCCAAAGGACACATTTTCATCACTCCCCTCAAAGCGAACACCGTGGGAATAACCAGTAAGATCTCCTTCAGGAGTAGCGGAAAAGAGATAACAACGATCACCTTTTGAGCTGAGCGCCATCTCGCTGCCTGCCGCACAAAAATCACCCTCGTCTATGACCAGGTATCCTTTTGCCGGGACAACTGTATTTTCGGGGAACTTATGTTTATATGGTCGGCTTCTTTTATAACTGAGCCACCAACCGGCAATGCTTACCGCAGCTGACGTGGGGTTATAGATCTCAACGCGGTCTACCAGCTGCCCGGTAGACCGGGACCGAAATTCGCTGATAACGAGTGGTGGAATTTTAGGATTAACCTCCTCCATGCCGGGTGACCCCAGTCTCACGGCGCTTGCACGCCACGTGCTGAAATGCTCTGGATCCGCCTCAGATTCAAGAGACGTTCTGGTAAGCGAAAACCCCACCTTGGGTTTTCGCTTTTTGAAATAGCCATGATTATCCGGAACCGCAGGCCAAGGGTAGTGAGTTTCGTAGCGCATCTGGGTCGCAATGCCACCGTCGGGGCCAATGAGTGCGATTCGACCTATTTGATTGTTAAATCTCGAAGCCATTCCCCCATGGAAAGGGACATCGGGATACAGGCTTTGAAACTTTTTCGTGTTGGCAGCAACGACAACAAATCCTCCCGGCAATGCGACAACACCTTTAGGAAAAGTAAACTTGCTAAAAGCATCAGTCCCCTCTTCGGTAAAATCGACAATTCGCAAGCCAGAGAGATTCAAGGCAACTTCTCCGGTATTCTTAAACTCTATGAATTCTTCATACTCGGAATCGGGAGGACCATTCGTAGGATGAAACATGATTTCAGTGACCAGCAGTTTCGAGAAATCCTGATCGGCAATAAAAGTCGCGGTTTTCAGTTCACTCCAATCCTCTCCTGATTTCACCCGGCACTGAACCACCATGGATCGGTTGGCAGAGAGAGGACCACCAAAGTCATGAGATTTAAATGAGTCGGAGTATACTTTGACACCTGAACGAACGCTCCCGTCCTCCCCCCTTGGATCCGTCCCGTCAGTAGTGTAGAAAATCGCCCCGGAAGGATTTGGGTTCCTCAACTTCACCAGAGTTGGGGCCACAAGCTCACCGGATTCAGGAAAAATTCCCGGTGGTTCGAGAGCGGAAGAATAAAGCGTGGAAGCAACAAGGCTGAGATTGACCAGAAAAAGGGTAGTCCAAGAGACTGCTACTTTCCTGGGGTGAACCATTCTCGAATATTAAAGTCCTACCGACCCCTGTCAAGGTGGTCTGAATGACCGCGATCATAAGCCACGGCCCAGTTCCCCGCCTTCGTCTCACTTCCTCTCACTAAGCTCCGCCTTGGCTTCCATAATCAGCTTGGTTAACGCCATATCCAAATCTCCCTTCACCTGGCTCACATGTCTGATCACTCCTTTGTGATCGATGATGTAGATTGTCGGCCAACCTGCGATGTCCCACTTGCTGGAGATCGGACCACCCACTTTTTCGTCCCGGAAATTACGCCAAGTAATCGTGCCATTCTTGACATACTTCGAGAGCGTTTTCGGAGGATCGGTGTTCACCCCAACCAATGCAAAGGGCTCTCCTTTCCACTTCTCAACGAGCGACCGCTCGAATGGAAGCATGCCACGGCATGGGCCTCACCACATTCCCCAAAAGGGCAGAAGCACGACCTTGCCCCGGTATTCACTTAGGGTGATTTTCTTCCCTTCAGAATCGACCCCCTCAATTTCGGGGGCTTCACATCCCACTACCAAATGAGTGATCTTATACTTCAAGTCCGCGACCCACCTCTCCACAAACTCATTCAACCCTTCTTCCCTCTCCAGCTTCTCCAGGATCGCCTTGGCCTCCTGATTCCTCACCGTACGCTCGGCATCGTTCAGCGTTAAGTTTCGCTGTGCATCTTCAGCCACTGACAAGGCAAGGCGAAATCTCGCTTCCTGATGAACCCTCCCTTTGGGCAACTTGCCGATGACTTCCTCCAACTGCTTCTTCTCCCCATAAAAACTCAAAATCCGGACATACTTCAACATCAACTGATCGTTTTTCGGGAGCTTCCAAATCACCTCTCCCACTTGCTTCCTCTCTTGAGCGAAGCCATTCTCGATCACCCATCCGAGGACCTCCGCCACTCCCTCCTCAGTCAAATCACTCTTCACCAGATCGAGCACCTTCATCACCTCCACATCGTTCCTCTTGGACTCACTGATCAATTCCCGTGCGTACTTCACTCCTCCAAGGAGCGAACCCATCGCCAAGCCCGTGATCGCCATCGCTAATCTCGCTGTCATCATTCACCTCTATCATCCGCCTCCTGATAAAGAAACATCCAAGTCTACGAGTTGCATTTCTCATCATCGGAATACTCCACCATCGATTCGCCGCCACTTCGCTCTGGGCCCATTCTCGCGACGTTCCTTCCCGGCCCTCATGACCGGACGAAGCCCGCACCAGTATTCGTAGTTCAGCTGCCAAGAATTTGCTTTTTTCGGGATGTCCCTATGGACCTTGTTGAGAAGATCAAAGAAAGAGAAAGGGGGTTTCTTTTCGCATTAGTGGCGTCCCTCTCACTAGCGACAAGTTCTAATCCGTGACACTTCCCAATTTAGAGTATCCCCTTGATCCCATTTCTGTTCGAGCTAAGACGTAGGATCACACTTTTCCTTCTGCCGAATGTTTTCTTGAATATACCACCTCCGTTCCATGACGAGACTTCATGCTCTAACTAATTACCACTATGCAAAACCTTATCCTTAGCATTGCCGCCAACCTAATTACCAGCAGTATTCTGTTAGTAGCTCAACCTAACGTCGTCATTATCTTTACCGACGATCAAGGCTACGGTGACCTAGCCTGTCTCGGGAATCCTATCGTGAAAACGCCCCACTTGGACAAGCTTCATCAGCAATCAATACGTTTCTCAAATATGCACGTGAATTCGTTTTGCACTCCTTCAAGAGCGTCTCTTATGACTGGTCGATATGCCTCACGCACAGGAGCTTACCGCACCAGTGCGGGTAGAACAATGATGCACATTGACGAGATTACCATGGCTGACTTTTTTAAATCGAATGGATACGCCACTGGCCTATTTGGCAAATGGCACCTCGGAGACAGCTATCCACATCGGCCAATCGATCGTGGATTTACCGAGGTCTTGTGGCATCGCTGCGGTGGTGTTGGCCAGGTATCTGACTACTGGGGCAACGATTATTTTGACGATGTCTATGAGCACAATGGAGAGCATAAGCGCTTTGAGGGCTATTGCACTGATATTTGGTTCCGAGGAGCTAGCGATTTTATCGAAAAGCAAGTACAACAGCAAAAGCCCTTTTTTGCCTACATCGCCACCAATGCCCCCCACGTGCCTTACATCGTAGATAAAAAATACTCAGCCCCCTATGCTAAGGAAGCCACATGGAAAAAAGGTAGGGCGAAAGATTTCTTTGGGATGATTACCAACCTCGATGAAAATATCGGCAAGCTGCGAGCCAAATTGCAGTCACTCGGAGCTGCAGAAAATACCATTTTCATCTTCATGACGGACAATGGCACTAGTGCGGGAGTTGAAATGGAAATCGACGCTATCCCCACCGGGAAGAACCAGTTTAATGCTGGAATGCGTGGTCGTAAGGCATCGGTTTACGACGGCGGCCATCGAGTCCCCTGCTTTATTCATTGGCCAAAGGGTGAATTCACAGGAGGTCGAGATATTAAAACTATCGTGGCTGGATACGACATCCTCCCCACGCTAATTGATTTGTGCAAACTGAAGCCTCAGAAAGTCAAGCATGACGGAGTTTCCATTGCTCCACTATTAAGAAACTCTAGCGAGTGGAATGAACGCACACTGGTGCTTCAATACCACGGAGGGGCTGGTTTCACCTTTAAACCTCAAAAATGGTTGAAGTCAGCAGTTCTCACTCAACAATGGCGCTTGATTGATGGAGATAAGCTCTTTGATATCGAAGACGACCCATCACAAAGTAACGATGTTGCGTCACAGCATCCAGCTGTGGTTGCAAAATTGCGTGAAGCATACGAAAGTTGGTGGGATGATATTTCACCTAGACTCACCCCAGTCAGAACTCACATCGGGAATGAAGCTGAAAACCCACTCACTCTTTGCGTGGTTGACCAATACACACAGGTAGGAAACCCCTCTAACAAATTGAGCAAATTCCCCACTGCAAGCGCCCCCTATATGCTGCATGTCGATCAAGCCGGAAAGTATCAGATGACGTTACGCCGCTATCCCAGAGAAGCAGACACGCCCATCGAAGCGGTTGGGGCTGAAATCCAAATAGCAGGTCAAACCTTGAAAAAGACAATCAAAGAAGACGCTACTAAAGCGCAGTTTGACCTTGAGTTAGAAACGGGAGATGCAGAGTTGCTAACCTACTTTCACAACTCTAAGGGCGAACGAGGCGGGGCTTACTTTGTCTACGTTGAACGCCTCTAACCACCTAACCAAATGGGTGACGTAGAACAGGATAAAAACTCTGCCTAATCGCACTCTCAAATTATCAAGTGAACTGCTAAGAGTTTGCTTTTTTCGGGGCGCCCCCAGGGACGTTGTTGAGGAGATCGGGGGAGAGAAAGGGGTTGCCTGCGCAAACGAAGCAGGAATTCCCCGTTCAGCGACGGAACTCACACCAGGCTTCAAGAGTAACGGATCCGACCGCCTCCCGGGATTGAAGGGGCTGTCTTTGGCAGGAGCTTGCGGCAAAAACCAGATTGCCAACCTATTCCGGAAAGGTGCCATTTTTTTAATGGGACGCACTATCGCCCACGCACCCGCATCACGGTGCAGGAACCGGGGTGACGGGGAGGGGACGGCAAGCTCCTCAAGGCTCATTTAAATAGAATTTATTCGCTAATGATCCAAATCCTCCATCTGGATGCATCGTCTCTCCTTCATTCAGCTGAAATTCCTCACCGTTACAGTCGAGAGGATCATTGTCGCGATCTTCAGCGCTGATAATCGCATCGGCTCTATTTGATAATCCCCGCGTCTGATAGTCGCTAAATTAAACTATCCGTCATGACATCAAAATATGAGACCAGCTGCTGCTTGGGCATTCCGTCATGCAGGGTGAAGACCCTGACGGCGATATCGGAAATAGTTGAATTGTTTGCATGATTGCCAATGTGTTCACCGGCGGTGACTTCATAGCCCTTTACGATTTCCGGCAGGATCTCAGCATGGAAAATAATGAATTGGTAGGCAGGGTTCAGGGAGGACTGTATCGTAACTCTTGTGCCATTGGAAACACTCAGGTCGACAACTGTTCCATCAACAGGGGAATATAGATTCACACTTGTCCAATCCAGGATACTCGAATGCGGATGATAATAGTGCTTCATGCTTCGGCATGTTTCGTAATCATCTGAATAATCATGTCCGGAGCCGGAGCGGAATTTCGAGACATATTCAATCTTATCGAGATCGATATAATCATGGCTGACGAATCGAGGGATATCTCCTGAGTAGGGGATCAAAGTACCAATTGTTGATTCAGACACTCTCGTCCTGAAAAACAGTCTCGGGTATTGTTGGCTTAAGAGCAGAACAGGCACCTCAAAAGAGCCGTGTGTTGCAGCTTGATAGACAATCATTCCCGTCGCTTCGGCATCATACCAGTTGTTGCCGTCCAGGGACTAGGTGTAATCCAATCCAACAAAGAGATTACCGTTTGAATTAGAGTAGTAGATACCGTTATCTGTGATCTCAGTTATTTCTGTCGTTGGTTCCTGTGATCGGGAGAACAGAGAGGACGAAAGGAGAGCTAGAAAAATCACGATTACTGTTTTCATCACTGCGAGAAGTTTGCTTTTTGCGGGGTGTCCCTATGGACCTTGTTGAGGAATTCGGAGAGGGGGATGGGGGGAAAACGGGCTGGAATGGTGCTTTGGTTTGGCTGCTGTGGGCGATTACGGCGGTAAACGTCTTTAGTTGGCTCCAATTTCACTGTAGGTGGAAAAATTTAGCACGGTTTCTTTGGAATGAGAGCCTAGATTTTCAACCCGCATTGCCACGATCGGCTTTTCTTTCCTCGCTCTGTATCCTCTGTGGTGAGGTCTCCCGAACAGCCCGGAAGGATCCACTGGCTAAGCTGCTGAAACGTCCGATAGCAAACCAAGCAGCAACAATCTGTTCAAAACTTGTTCTTTTGGGGGCAGGTCCATTTTAAGAAAGACCAAAATATTCTCGAATATCGGGCCAAACATTCAAGGATGATTCGAGCTTCTTGCTCGGTAGACCTCTAGACACTGTGCCTCGGTATGAGTTTTAACGCTGCATCTTCTCAATTAATTCCCTCCAAACTTTATCTCACCCTCAAAAGCACGATGAACAAAACATCCACGATCGCCACCCTCGCCGCACCATTCGCGAGCGCCCTCACCATCATCTCGGCTCAAGCAGCCATTTCCGTGGTCAATGCGGACTTCAGCGGAGTTCCGGACACAGGTTCGCCCGCCTCCCCGCTCGAGAGCAACCCTTACACATTCTCATTCGATGCCGGCGCGACGGCCGACAAGCTCATCGTTGCTCTCAGCTCCGAACTCTCCGGGCCGGGGCCAACCGTCATCACCTACAATAACGTGGCGCTCACACCGGTCACCGGCACGATTAGTGGCAAGGCACAGGGAATCTTTTACTTGGATGCCCCCTTCACCGGCGGAGCTGCCGATCTCGTCATCGACATGACCGGTTTCAACGTGGTAAATGGCATCGGCTTCGGGGTGACCTCGATCTCTGGCTCTGCTGCCGGCGTCGATGTGGCCAACGCTTCTGCCGGACTCTCGACATCACTCACCCCAAGCGTCGCGGACAGCTTCGTCATGTCCAACTACGCATCCAATGCAGGGAATGTTCCAACCGTGCCCTCAGGCCACACTCAACTCTACACAAGTGGTAATATCGGATCGGCTGATGGTGCCGCGGCCTACCTGAACGGCGTCGCCGCTGGTCCACTGACGATCACCTACAGTCAGACCGGTCCCAGCAGCAACGCTACGGCTGCCGCAGCGTTCTCCCCCTCCGCTATCCCGGAGCCCTCCTCCGTCGCCCTTCTTGGTCTTGGTGGACTTGCTCTCCTTCGCCGCCGCAGGCAGTAGCGAGCTACCGATTCGATTCCGGTATTTTTTTCAGTCCCCTCTGCAAGCTGATAGCGACTTGTTGGGCGCTACCTGCTCGTCCGCCTTGCTGGTAGTCCAATGATCGCGCAGTTATTGCCCAACTTATTTCCGAAAAAGTCCTTACCTCACATAAAACCTCTTCAAAAAAATCCATGAATCGCAAAGCCCTCCTCCCTTTCTGCGCGCTGGCGGCACTGACCTGGATCGCTCTGTTGTCTTCGGTCGCTGCGGTGCCGGTCACCGTTCTTAATCAGGCTTCTGGCGTGGTTGCGGACACCGGTTCGCCCGCATCCCCGCTCGAAAACAACCCTTACACATTCTCATTCGATGCCGGCGCAGCGGCCGACAAGCTCATCGTCGCTCTCAGCTCCGAACTCTCCGGACCGGGTCCCACCGTCATCACCTACAATGACGTGGCCCTCACACCGGTCGCCGGCACGATTAATGGGAAGGCCCAGGGAATCTTTTACCTGGATGCTCCCTTTACCGGTGGAGCCGCCGATCTAGTCATCGACATGACTGGTTTCAACGTGGT
>Ga0160423_10004220_pt1 | contig 11848 bp, 9 predicted proteins | sample CRUFie14St8metaG_FD_108191 | JGI IMG/M metagenome (GOLD analysis project Ga0160423, IMG submission 108191) | Marine microbial communities from the Costa Rica Dome - CRUD Field 142mm St8 metaG | ecosystem: Environmental > Aquatic > Marine > Oceanic > Photic zone | place: Costa Rica: the Eastern... | reverse complement strand
CGAGAGCAATTCACGTGCAGGTCCAATGGTCTCCGCGCCACCTTCCAAAGACGCCAGCGCCTGAAGCGGAGCGGTGTTGCTGGGGTCGAGGCCGTGAGCGGTGAACAGATCGCTAAGCCCCGCTTCGTCGCCTTTGTCGAGCAAGCGCATGGCGCTAGCGATGGGTGGCTCGCCGGTGTTGGCGTCAACCTCGGTTGACAGCCCCAACCCCGTGAGCGCATCTTTGAGCACGCCGACGTGGCCGATGCGAATCTCCCACCCCTCAAGGCCCGTGGCGTGAAGCATGTTGACCGCCGTCGCCAGCACTTCCGCCTCAGCGAGGGGGCCGGAGGCACCGATGAGTTCCACACCGTACTGGAAGAATTCACGGTAACGCCCGGTCTTGAACTCCTCGTATCGGTAGCACTGACCGTAGTAAGAGAGTCGCAGAGGTTTGGTGTCCATGCGCATTTCCTCAGCAACCATGCGCATGACCGGAGCGGTCAATTCAGGACGCAACGTGAGGTCTCGCTCGCCTTTGTCTTGGAACGCATAGAGCTGATTGACGACCCCCGGGCCGGATTTTGCCGTAAAGAGTTCAAGGGATTCGAAAATTGGCGTCTGCACCCTCGAGAACCCGTGCCGCTGAGCCACATCTTCCAAGAGATGCTCCAGCGCCAGACGTCGCTTCATCGCCGTCGGCGTGAAGTCCCGGGTTCCTCGCGGTCTTTGCACCATCATGGATTGCGTGGGCTCAAGTCTTCAAGACCCCTTCGCCTACTGGAGAGGGGTTTGAGGCCGTTCGTCGTCTACTCTTCTTCTTGCGAACCCTGGGCTTGCTCGTTGTTGTTTGACGATTGCAGGGTTGCAAGGTCAGGGGCTTCCGGCACGTCGGGCACCACGATGTCGTCTTTCCCGGCGATTTCTTCCAACTTCTCAATCAGTTCCCAATCGGGCTCTTCTGCACCGGGTTGAACACCTTTGTCCTGGCGAACCTGGACCAACGCCGGAGCGCTCAACACGTCCTCGTCGCCAGTGATTTTCTCGCCAATGTCGCTCTGGTCAAGCGGTCGAAGAGCAGCGTTGGCGTCTTCGCCTTTGGCCTCGAACGTCTTCGGCCCAGATGGCGAGACACCCAGGGATTTCCACGCCTCCGTCACCTTGGCTTCGGTAGGCACCTGTGAGCGAGCGAGGGCTTCTTGCCTGCGCTTCTCGTCCGCTTCCCGGCGCTCGGCCTCTTCTTTTTCAGCTTTCATCTGCGCCTCGACTTGGCGCCAAGTGTCCCGTTCCTCCTTGAGCCGTTCCTTCTCCTCTTGACGCTCGATCATCAACGGTGTCGGTTTGTCAAAGCGTTTCCAGAACAGGTAACTGATGACGATAAAAACCAAACTCAACACAAGGCCCGTCGTGAGGGTGTCCCACAACTCGCTCATCGAGCCTCACCTTCAATCAGCCAGTTCAGCATCGATGGGGGCAAGGTGCTCGAATCCGGCGATGACGTCGCCAACTTGACCGATGAGTTGGTCTGACCCGCCGGGCAGTTCGGAGATGTCGGCTTCGGCCCCTTCAGGCACGTTTCTGTACAGCGGGCGTGCAATGAGCTTTCTGTTGAGGGCGATGAACAAGGCGGCCACGACGCCCCAGAACAGAAGGATGATGCTCAAGCCCTTTGGATTGGACGGATCCCAAACGTTGGGCGTGTTGGCGATCATATCGGAGAAATACGAAGCCATCAGCACAAAGAAGAGAATTGGGAAGGCGATGTAAATCAGCACGTCCCACCAGCGACCGACTTCCAAGTCGTTATCACCGGTGTTGATGAAATCGTCGCGGAAGGCGGAGACACCCAGCCCGAGGTAGCCTGCAAAACCCGGAGGAGCCTTGCCTTCGTCAACGGCGGCTCGCCACTTGGTGTAGCCGTACTTCCAAATTGAGAAGGCGATGAACAGTCCGGAGAACATCAGGCCGTAGCCCCAAATGTGGTCCTGAACCTCCAAGAACTCAGGGAAAGCCACACCAGAACTGTCGAGTTTCACCCACAGAATGGCAGAAGGCAGACCGAAGATAAAGATGGCCAAACCGGTGATGAGCACGGAGCGCTCTCGCTCGTAGCCGTGGTCAACAAAGTTTCGAACGCACAGTTCCACGGTGGAAATCATCGAGGTCAGCGCCGCAAAGGACAGCGCCAAGAAGAACATGGCCGTCATGATGAGCGGCCCGATGGCGCCACCCGGTGCTTGAGCGAACACTTCAGGCAGCGCAAGGAACGTGATGGCCGAAGAGCCACCGGTGACCGTGGCCAGCGGGTCGGGGTTGACGGCAAAGATGGCCGAGAGCACGGCCAGTCCGGCGATGATAGATATGCTGTTGTTGGCGAGCCCCATCGTGAAGGCGTTGAGGACCGTGTCCTCGTCTTTGCTCATGTACACGGCGTAGGTGATGCACATGCCCATACCGGCCGAACACGACCATGCCGACTGCGAAAGGCCGTTGATCCAGACCTCCGGTTCCAACAGCATGTCAAAGTCAACGGTGAACATGAACAGCGCACCGTCCAAACTGCCGTCGCTGAGGTCCATCCACAAGGAGAGGAACAGCGTCAGGAAGAGCAGTGCAAACAAGGAAATCATGAGGTAGAAGTTGACTTTTTCAATCGCTTTCGCCCCTTTCCATATGGTGCCGAGCACCAGAAGAATCACGACGAACTGGAAGAAGATAACCTGGCCCGGCGACTGCAAAAAGGCGTTCCAAACTTCGGTGGTATCGACTTTTTCACCGCTCAAGGCACCGGTGATGCCCAGCTGGAAGTACTTCAGCGTCCATCCCGAAACGACAGCGTAATAGAAACCGATGGCCGTTGAAATCCAAGCGGTCCACAGCCCCATCCAGGCAAAGCGTCGCCCAGCAAAGATGCGGAAGGTACCGATGGTACCCGTTCGACTTCGCTTCCCCATGGCGTATTCCGCAATGACCAACGGAATGGACCAAGCAAACAGGAAGATCAGCCACGGAATAAGGAACGTTCCTCCACCGTTGGCACCGACCATTCGGGGGAAACGCCAAATGTTGCCCGTACCGATGGCGGCGCCAATTGATGCGAAAATAAGACCGAGACGGCCGTTGAATTGGTCGCTTTGGGACATGGGCTCACCCTAGCCCTCCCTAAGATCGCTGGCTTTGATGGGCTTCCCTGGCGGGTCGCTGTCGGGGGTGTTCTCCTCATCATCGGACAGCATGATGCGCAGAGCGACGGCAAGACCGCCCCACACAAAGGTCGCCACGAGCGTGAAGGTGAAAAAGGCGCCAAAGACGCTACCAAAAGCCGCTCGATACGTGACGTCGAGAACGAAGTACTCGCCGTCGCCGGGGTACTGATAGAGGTTGATGCCACCAAGGGTCGAGAGCGTGGCCTTGTAGTGAACCTCACCGGTGGCGGTTTCAGAGACGGGCAGCATCGCTCGCAGCAAGGTGCCGTTAGCGTTCGGGAGGGAACAACCGCCCTGAACCATCTCAACCGAGGATGTTTGCCAGGGCGTGGTGGACCACTCGCGTGGACCGAAATCGCTCTGCAGGCGGCTGGGTTTGACTTGTCGCCACTCCACCTTCGTGTCTTTCGTGCTGTACGGGAATTCCTCTGAGACGCAAAGCTCGACGGGAATGTCACCTTCATCCGGGATGCTGATCAACGACGGCCGCTTCAGGTAGTTCTGTTGCGAGATGTTGGCAAGTTCGAGGTCGGCTCGCTCCCTTGGGTTATCGGCGATGTCGGCGATGTAGAAGCCAAGACCGAGGTTGCGCACGGCAATGTGGTCAATGTCGTCTTCATGCTGGTGGAAAGCCGTGCCGATTTCAGAGGTGTAGCAGTAGGAACCGTGGACGCCGTAGTGCCAATCGCAAAAGTCTCCCGAAGTCGGGTACAGCGAGGAGGATTGGAGGTTCGCATATTGCGTCATGTCGGCCATCTTCTGACCGTGATACTCCAACTGTTCGTGGTCGGGACTCTCGCAGTCCGTGCAGTGCCCCCAAGGCCACAGAATCAATTCGGAGTAGGAGTGGTGGGTGATGGTGGACTTGAATTCGCTTGAGCCGTCACCGTTGTCGTCGTTCATTTCCGTCATGTCTTGAATGAATTTGGTTTCCGGCTCGGAATTGCCGCCCAGCCAGTCTTCATCGGTCAAACCGTCGCCGTCGTCGTCTTTGCCGTCAACGTGATCTTCGTTCAACCGGTTGTCACCGTCCTGGTCCACCGTATCCACCGGCCCGTTGTAGACATCGTTGTTTTGACCGGCATAACACATGCCGGGGAACAACGGACCCGTGGCGCCCAACGGCGCTCCCCATTCGTACTGGTAATTTCGGTTCAAGTCCACACCGTCGCAGCCCTCGTCAACTTCCTCGTCGAGGTCGGGAATGGGCGTGACGCCGGTCACGGTGTTGTCGCGGAGGTTCTTTCTCCACCCGCTGGTGGGGCAGGATTCCCATGCTGGAGCCGGGCAATACACTTCACGGTCGTAGATGTTGCCATCCACATTGAGCATCGGTATGATGTAAATTTCACGAGAATTAACGAGGTCGGTGATCCACTGTTCTGAATAGTCCTCGTCAACACCGTGGTCGCCGGGCCCACAGTTCGTGCCGTCGCCGTTGGAATCTTGGAACTCTGTTGCCATTCGAAGGCAGTCGCCGTCGTCGTCGAGCTGTCCATCACCATCCGAGTCACCCCAGGTGTCCTCGTCAACCAAACCGTCCCCGTCGTTGTCGTAGCCGATGTTGTTGTAGGAAAAAGCGATGACTTCAATTTGCAACATGGGGACTTGTACGGACATCCATTCGCGTGCGTGGTGGTTGCCGACAATCATCACATCGTGTCGGTCAGCGTAGTTTCCAGTATCGCCCACGAACTCGTTGTAGTCGCCCCCTTGCACATCCTTGGTGATCTTGAGCCACGGAGAAGAATGGCCGTAGTACCAACCTTCGTAGGCGTTGGCGGTCACTTCCTCACCCCGTGCGTTGGTGCCACCGTTCATGCCTTCGTAGTAGGCGAAGATGTCAGGGTTGTCCTCGGCAAGCCGCATCATTCGGTTCTTCATCGTCTCATAGGTGTGGTACTCTTTGAACTGAAGAATACGCTCGCTGGGGGTAGCCCATGGGAAAATATCGTTGATGTAATCTTCCGACCAAACTTCCTCGGGCGTGGTGGCTGTTGCGGGTTCCTGGGCGTAGGCGTTTTCAGCGACCGGCGCTGCGAAAGAGAGGAGCAATGGGAGGACGATGAGGAAGCCGAGTGAGGGCCGAGGCGGTGAAGAGCGAAGAGCGACGGGCGCGGCAGACGTCATGCTATCGTTTGCGCCAACCCGTTTCACCTCTTCAAGCGTTCGTGCTTTTGGGGTGGTATTTTCTATCACGCAGTTGGCACAGACGTTGATGCTCCATGGGCAAAAAAGAACTCAAATGACTGGGTGGGGGGGGCATGGACGGCCTGTGGAACCCTGCGCAAGACTCAGCGCTCCGAAACGAACTGTTCGGTTTTACCAACTACACCCTTCTGGTTATCGTTGGATTGGTGATCATGGTGTTTTTGGTTCGCCTTTTGACCATGAAGGTGGCCCCCACCATCCTCGGCACGGTCATTCGGTCAGAGGCCATCAAAAGCAAGACCGTCAAGGACTCCGACAAAGCGCTTGGCACCGCTGTCGGGGTGGGTCTGGCTTACGTCGTCGTCAACGTGATGATCGACGACATGGCTCGGGCCACATCGCCCGTTTTGATGCCGGCACTGGCCGAAAGTTTTCTGCCCAGTGTTTTGCAGTTTATCGTCGCCATCGCCGTCGTCATCTGGGCGTTCCGACTCGTTAACATCGTTCACGATGTGGTCATGCTCTTCGACACCGACGACCAAGTGGACGGTACGGAAAAAACGCTGATTTCGGCGCTTCAGAGCGTCCTTCGGTTCGTGATTATCTTCGTCGGTGCTGTGTTTGTCGCTGACTCGATGGGTTTTGATTTGACCTCGTTAATCGCTGGTTTGGGCATCTCCGGTCTGGCGCTGGCCTTGGCAGCAAAAGATTCCATATCGAACTTCTTCGGTGCCATCACGGTCTTGCTCGACCGACCGTTCAAGGTCGGTGATTGGATCAGTGTTGGAAGTGCCGAAGGCGAAGTGATTGAAATCAACCTAAGGACCACGCTGATTCGGACTTCAGCCGACACCATCATCACCATGCCAAACGCCAGCCTGGTCAACACGCCGGTCGAAAATTGGGGGAAGCGCAGGTGGCGACGTTGGCAGACGCAGTTGCACCTTGACATCAATGCGGACGGCGACGCCGTGAACGCCTTCTGCCAACGGGTGCTCAAAGCGATTGAGGACCATCCCAAGACCCTCAAAGAAGACGCTTCGTTCTGTCAGGTCAGCATGATTTCAGCCACGTCGCTCGACGTGGACCTCAACCTGTATTGGGACGTTTCTGGCGGCGTCGAGGAGCGGGAAGAACGAGCGAAACTCATCATTCAAATCAAGAACATCGCTGACGATTTGGGCATTGAGTTCTACGACGGGCGGGTTCGGCAACAACGCTGATCAGAACGGCGGCGGCATGCGCCGCTGATGCACGAAGTGGGCCACAAGGGAGACGGCGAGTGAGCCGACAACGGTTGGCACCTGAACCGCTGGGGAGCCGAAGACGGCAGCGATGGCTGCCACCCATAAGCCACCCCTTCGAACGGCGTGGACGGTTCGCAATTCGCCAAGCCTCGCTTGTATTCGCGAGACATCGAAAAGCCACCTGTCGCATTGTTTCACGCGCTCTTTGTGACCGAAGGCCTTCGCCTCGGCCAGCATCAAAAGCATGGCGTGGTACCGCCAAATCCAAACCCCACCGTTGGCGGTTGAGAGGGTCGATGGGGATGTCCATCCGGAAGGAACAATGGCTCCCCACCGCTCGTAGAACTCCCGCCGTTCGGCGGTGGTCGCAAACACGTTCTCCAACGAGAGCAACTGTTCAAGCATCGCCACGATGGCCACACCGGGCAACCGCTCCTCTGGAGCGAGGAGATGGTCCACCAGCGGTCGAGGTTGCGGCACCACGACGAGGCCGCCCTCCACATCGGCAAAGCAAGCGAGATGGGCGTTAACGGGCGGAAGGCCAACGACATGCTTCGTGTGCGGCGCTCTCCAAAGCGTGGTCGTTTTCAACTGGTCCTCAACCGCTTTGAGGCGCTCGTTCCAACGGCGCTCCGTGTTGGGCGTGGCGTGAGGCACAAGGGCGGCGTGAACACGTCCGAGAATGTTGACCAGTTCGTGAGTCCTTGGAACGGCGTCGCTGGGCACCACTGCCTGATGCCGTGGAAACACAGCAATCTGGTCGCCGTGTTGGTTCTTCATTCCAGCGATTGGAAGCAACAAGGGGGCATCGTCGAGGCTGGCCCGCCACGGCTCAAAGAGGGCCAGATTGGACACGTCTTTGCCCGTTTGGAACGGATAGAGATGGGCCACAAAGGCGTCGTTAACCAGCACGCTGATGCCTGAAACATCTTGTGAGAGGACCTCGACACGGCCCACCTCCGTTGGCCAATCGCCCCAAGTGCCCTCGTGCGGCCCCTGCCACCAACCCGGTTGCAGGGCATCGGTAACGGACCAACCGTACACCCTCCCCCATGGGCTTGGCAGGCCGTTTTCAAACGACGAGGTATCGCACGGCACCTCGAGCAGCGCCCCGGGGTACCACGGTGGCTGCTCAGCAGCGTCAGCCAAAGATTTGGGCGCCGCTGCCATGGTTTTCGCACACGCCCTATCCCTTCAAACATGACGGAGGCGGGATGTGCCCCAAAGGGGAGCAATCAAACACCGACTGCACCCACCGGCGGGTGGAGGGCGTGCATGGGCATCTCAGAACGCATGGGTGATGTGCTCGGCCAGGCGGTCGAGGCAAAGCTCCTTCGCGAAGTCCTCGAACACCCGCTCCAAGTGAACCATCTGGCCATCATCATGGACGGAAACCGGCGGTTCGCTTGGCGCAGCAACATCGCCACGGGGCTCGGCCACCGAATCGGCAAGGAAAAATTGGAGCGCGTTCTTGACTGGGTGTTGGAACTCAACATCCCGTGGTTCACCGTCTACGCGCTGTCCACCGAAAATCTGAATCGACCTCAAGGTGAACTGGACGTGCTTTTTGACCTGTACGTCGAAGGGTTGAGGGACATCGCCAACGATGAACGTATCCACGAAAACAACGTTCGCGTGAACATCATTGGACGGCGTGAACTTCTGCCGGAACGCGTCAACGAGGCCATTGATTACGCCGAATCAAAAACCGCAGATTACGATGATTTCGTGTTTACGGTGTGTTTGGCCTACGGTAGCCGAGAGGAAATGATCACGGCGATTCAAACCATCGCCAAGGATTACGCAGCCGGTGACATCTCCATCGACGACATTGACCAAGAAGCCGTTTCCAAGCGGCTTTACACCGCTGACATGCCCGACCCAGACCTCGTTATTCGCACGAGCGGCGAAGAGCGGATTTCCAACTTCCTGCTGTGGCAAATGGCGTACTCCGAACTTTACTTCACGGATGTTTTCTGGCCTTCCTTTGCCAAAAAGGACCTGCTTAAAGCCATCCGCACGTATCAGGAACGCGGACGACGCTACGGTGAGTAACATGACCACGTGCGACGAATGCAACGGTTGGCTCAATCCGGCCTTGGCCGCTGACGCAGCCGTGCGCCGCCACGATAGCGTCCTTCTCATTCAACGAAAACACCCGCCTATGAAAGGCGCGTGGGCGCTTCCCGGCGGTTTTGTGGACCAGGGAGAGGACCCCCTCCATGCGGCGGTTCGCGAACTCCACGAAGAAACCGGCCTCGAAGGAACCAACCCCGAGTTGTTGATGGTCATGGGCGACCCGAATCGGGACCCTCGCAAGCACATCGTCAGCATTGTCTACGAGATTCAGGTGAGCGAGAATCAGAGTCCTGCAGCCGGTGACGACGCGGCCGACGCCAAGTTTTGGCCGATTGAGACGGTGTTCAGCGGTGAACTCGTTCTCGCAGGCGACCACCTTGAAATCCTCACGAGATGGCTTCGCCCAGCCGCATAATTAGGCGGTCTTGTCGACCTCAGTTGAGGTTCCGTTTCGCTTGGAAAAGCGATTTTCGCAAAGTATGGAACAGCGCCACGGTGCAGAAAATGATGGCGGAGACCAGTGCGATCATCTCGCCGGTCCCCGTTCCTCTCTCTGCCGAGTAGTACAAGCCCAAACCGACAGACAAGAAGCCGAACACCTGTGCCCAAACAAGGCAACTTCGAAAACTCCATCCAACCAATTGCCCTGTGGCAGCGGGCGTCACAAGAAGGGCCGTCACCAGCAACACGCCCATCACGTCAACCATGCTCACCACAACCAGAGCCGTAAGGATGCTGAACAGTCGCCCGATGTTGCGAACGGGTATGCCCTGAACCCGGGCTCCCACCGGGTCGATGGCCGAGGCGAGAAGACTGCGGCCCAGCAACGCCAACGAAAGAAGGCAAAGCAGAGCGACGTTGACGATGAAATTCAAGCTCTTGCCGTCGACGAGCAGGAGGTTGCCAAACAGGTAGCTCTCAATTTGCAAAAGAGGCGCTCCGTAGATGCGCATCAGCACCAAACCCATTCCCAAAAAACCGGTCATCATGATGGCGATGGCCGTGTCGCCCTCGAGCAAGCCTCGTGATTTCATCTCGTCAATGATAAGCGCAGCCAAACAGGCAAACAAAAGGGCGTACACCCGGTGGCCATCGTTGATTTCCGCAAACGAGGAACCCAACGCTGCCAACACGATGTAAACCGCCACACCACCGAAAGACACGTGCGCCAAACCGTCGCCGATAAGCGCCATGTTGCGTATCAAGAGAAAACAGCCGAAGGCTGAGGCAAGGACGGTCACAACAATGACGGCGAGGATGGCTCGTTGAAACATCTCCATCGTGAAATAGTACGGAAACACTTCACCAGGAACCACATCTGAGACGGACTCCATGAAGGGCGCCACCAGTTCCAACAACCAGGTGCCGGTTTTTGGCAGCCGAGAAAAGAAATCAACGACCATCAACTTTCCTCCCCGTAAACGTCAACACTGCTCCAGACAAGGGCTTGGCCCGTTTCAGAATGGACGTCAACAAGACCACGCAGCGCAGCCAAATCCTCCAGGCAAGGGAACTGCGCCGAGCCGCCATCAAAACGAACGGTTTCCTCGAGGTAAATCATCCGATGAGCGGATTGGCGCATGGCCGCCACGTCGTGAGAAATCATGACGATGGTTTTGTTGTGCTCATGGCAAAATTTGTCAAGCAGACGCAAGAGGGCGTTTCTCGAGAGTACATCCATCCCGACCATCGGTTCGTCCAACAACAAGAATTCAGCCTCGCTGGCAAGGGCTCGAGCGATGACCGCTCGTTGGCGCTGCCCTCCCGACAAACGATTGACGTCCCTGTTGGCAAAGTCCTCCAGCCCAACGGTAGCGATTGCCTCATCGACTTTTGTTGTTGGTTTGAACAAAGCAGGAAGGAACCAATTCTTGCTGTTGAGCATACCGAGCGAAACCAGCTCCCTCACGGTGAGCCGGACGTTCTTTGGGATGTTGGCAGCGCTCTGTGATACCCAAGCAACGGTGCCTTTAACTCCTTTTGACATCGGTTTTTGACCGTCGATGAGGATGCTCCCGGATTGGCATTTAAGAACGCCAAGAATGGCGCCGACAAGCGTTGATTTGCCCCCACCGTTTGGACCAACGATGCCGAGAAATTCACCTCGTTGAACCTCAAGGCTCACGTTCTTGAGAACGGGAATGCCCCCGCGTAAGACCGTGATGTTGTCGACCACCAGGTGCGGTTTTGATTCCTCAACCCTTACCGGTTCAAGAGACACGCCGACTCACCACTTTTCCATCTTCAGCAAGCCGTCCGAGCGATGTTAGCATCGCAGCAGGTACTGCCTTAGCAGCCAAGGCCTGTCTTCAGATTTTCAAGGTTCTTGTTCATCAAAGAGACGTAGTTGTCCGAAGTGTCCATGGGCGCCATTTCCATCGTGTAAAGGGTCAGCACCATCACGCCGTCCGGCATGTCTTCCGTCACGGTTTGTTCAACCAGGCTGTCGACAGCGCTGCGGTCGGTGTATTCTTCAACAAACAGCACGGTGATGCCGTCCTCTTCGATGCGATCGACAACTTCTGCGATGTCGTCAAGCGATGGCGTGCCTTCTGGGTCCAGACCGTGAACGGTCACGAATTCAACACCGTAAGCCACCGTGAGGTAGGAGTAGGCGTTGTGGTTGGCCGCCACGATGTTGTTGGTGCACGTACCACTGTCGCCGAAGGCGTCTTCAAAGCCTTCATGGATGGCTTGGAGTTCGACCTTGTAAGCGTCTGCGTTGGCTTTGAAAGCGTCTGCATGACTTGGGAAGGCGGTGCTCAACGTCTCCACCACGATGTCGAGTTGGACAGCGTAGGCGGACGGGTCAAGCCAGCTGTGCGGGTCGTAGGCAAGTGCGTCCTCGTCGCCGTGGTCGTCGTGGTCATCGTGGTCGTCATGATCGCCCTCTTCGTCGTCATGGTCGTCGTGGTCGTCGTGATCGCCGTGGTCGTGCTCGTCATGGCCATCGCCCATCAAGACGTGCAGGTCAACACCAGCAGGCAAAGCGATGCCGTAGTCGCCCTCGGCTTCGATGTGAAGAGCGATGAAGGCCTTGCCTTCTTCGTCAATGAACTTGATGAAGTTCTCAAGTTCTGATTCATTGAGGAGCCCGTTGCTGTCAGCGTCCGCCTCAGCGTAGATCTCCATCACTTCATGCTCGTCATGGTCGTCGTGGTCGTCATGGTCGTCGTGGTCGTCGTG
>Ga0160423_10004217_pt1 | contig 11850 bp, 8 predicted proteins | sample CRUFie14St8metaG_FD_108191 | JGI IMG/M metagenome (GOLD analysis project Ga0160423, IMG submission 108191) | Marine microbial communities from the Costa Rica Dome - CRUD Field 142mm St8 metaG | ecosystem: Environmental > Aquatic > Marine > Oceanic > Photic zone | place: Costa Rica: the Eastern... | reverse complement strand
CTCTTGAAGATAATAGCCAACCTCTCAATACGATTGAAGACGACGAAGAAGAATTATTGGCCAAAGCAGAAGAATTCCCAGAATTAGCAGGAACGCATCCAGTTGATGAACCGTTGGAAATTAAGTCAACACCTCTTGGCGAGAATCACGCCGCGGCTATGGAATTGGCACCCTCAAAGAAAAAAGACGCGATGGATTTCGATGCTTGGGCTACAGCTGAGGCTGAATCTAACCTACAAGAAGAGGTCATCGAAGAGGTAGATCTAGAGCAAGGAGAATTGCTCAGGATTAGAGTGATTCAATCTCTCGACGAACCAATCGTCACAATTGATGGAGAAATTACTCTTGGAGCAGGAGATGTACTCTTCCTAGATGAAATGACTGCCAACTATCTTGTTGAGTCTGGTGTTGCTGAAATAGCAACGCTTTGAGGAAAATAAAGATAGATGAGTAGACGGTAAGTGGAGAGTTAGTTTAGACTCACCGTCTACTCATCGGGGATGGCGCACGAAGCGCCCCTGACGTTTTGTCAGTTTCAGTTCATCGAGCGCATCGATAACTCGATGCTGACCGTGTCTGGAATTGGGATACGAGCGACCTGTCTTAGGGCGCTTTCGTCCTTTCCGCTTGTGATGTCCATCTCTAGGAGGCGCTTATGAATGCGCATTTCCCAGTGATCGTATGTTTCACTTCCTTCACCATCAGGAGCTTTGCGGCATGGTACCACAAGGCGTCGCGTTGGTAATGGGATTGGTCCTCTCAGACTGATGCCGCCATTATCACAGATTGATTTGATCTGGGATGCGACTGCATCTATGTCGCGATGATTCTCGCCAGTTAGTTTGATGATGGTCACTGCTGCCATGACTTGCACCTCTCATTCAGTTGGATCGTAGTCCTATCGAAACTCAAACTCACTTCTTCTCGATCTTAATACAGACGCCAGCAGCGACGGTTTTACCCATGTCGCGGATAGCGAAGCGTGAAAGTTCTGGGAATTCGCTCATTGCTTCAATTGCCATTGGCTTGGTTGGCTGGAAACGGACTAAGCATCCGTCACCGGTCTTTAGGAAAGACGGGTTCGCTTCCTTACCTGACTTGTTTTGCTTCTCTAGTAATTCCATGAACTTAACAGCAACTTGTGCGGTGTGTGCGTGGAATACTGGTGTGTAACCAACAGAAACAGCCTTTGGAATGTCCATCAACTGAATTTGTCCGACGAAGTGCTCGTCGTGGCGTACAAAGGTTGGCTCTGTGCCTGAATAACCCGCAACGTCACCACGGCGGATGTCATCTGCAGATAGTCCACGGACGTTGAATCCAACGTTGTCACCAGGTTCGGCCTTTTCGACCATTGTGTGGTGCATCTCGATAGACTTGACTTCAGCGGACTTCTGGGATGGGTTGAAGACTACTGTCTTTCCAACGTTCAGAGTTCCGGTCTCAATCTTACCAACTGGCACTGTACCGATACCGGAGATCTTGTAGACGTCCTGAATTGGTAGGCGAAGTGGCTTGTCGACTGGCTTGTTTGGCATTTCTGCTGCGTCGATAGCTTCGAACAATGTTGGTCCGGAGTACCAAGAACAGTTTCCAGATTTCTCGTAGACGTTGTCGCCGTTCAAGCTTGATGCTGGAATCATAGGAATACGATCTAGCTGACCGCCGAATCCTGCCATCTTTAGCAGACCTGTGACTTGGTTGCATGCTTCCTTGTACTTGTCTTCTGACCAGTCAACACCGGAAATATCCATCTTGTTGACGTGGACGATCAGTTCTGATACGCCCAGTACCTTTGCAAGGAAAGCGTGTTCCTTGGTTTGCGCGTTGACACCGTCGTTTGCAGCACAAAGCAATACAGCTGTATCAGCTTGGCTAGCACCGGTAATCATATTCTTTACGAAGTCGCGGTGACCTGGAGCATCGATGATAGTCCAGTAGTACTTCGGTGTAAAGAATTCCTTGTGTGCGACATCGATTGTGATACCGCGCTCGCGCTCTTCTTTCAGTCCGTCCATAACGTACGCAAGTCCGAATCCGGCCTTGCCCGCTTCAGCGGCTAGTTTTTCGTTCTTCTCAATTACGTGTTCTTCGATGTGACCAGAGTCTAGAAGTAGACGGCCTACGGTTGTAGATTTTCCATGGTCAACGTGTCCGATGAACACAATGTTGCGGTGTGGTTTACTCTTATCTTCCCATTGGGATGGCATAATGCTCTCTCCTTTAGCACTCCGCCGACATTCCTCCCCTATTTGAAGACCGCGACGCGTAATATGCGTTCAGGAGGCCGAATTGACTATTCCAATTAGACTGCAGTTGCTCATTTATACAGTAGCCTAATAGTGAGAGATTCTATCTCTAAATCGTTAACCATTTCATTTCTAATTGTCATAGTCCACTCTCCATCTTTCCACTGGCTTTCAGCAAAGTGGTATGAACCTGTGAATTGAAGCCAAACGCAGTCTGTGTTTTCATCACAATCTCCGTAAGTACGTTGCTCAACACCTATGGCGCTGGTATTAGCAACTTGCTCGTCTGTTGAGTTGAAGCCATAGAGATCGATTTTTGCGCGGCAATTACTACCATCGCCCCAAACTACATCTGTACAATCTTCATCTTCCTTAGGATAAACTAGCTCTCCTGCCGCTCGCTTGATTGTATTCCCAGAGTCAGTATTTTGAGTCGACGGGAATGAAAAATCAATGTCTATTGGGCTGTTTGAGGTATTGCCACCAATCGAGATGTCATTCCACCTGCCAACATAATTGACGTAAACGATTACTTCATCTGTAGCAGAAAGGCCTTCTCCGTTGGTAACGGTCAGAGCTATTTTGTACTCCCCTGGCTCCAATTCTTTCCACTCCACTGTTTGTCCTGCCAAATCAGCATCGTTTTCTTTGTCGCCGTCTCCATCCTCATCTAGCTGCAGATCTAAATCCCATCTATATTCGGAGATGTAATCATCGCAGTTTTGGCTATCATCCTCGCATGCCTCTGAGTTTGACGCGTCAAGTGTTACCGATGTAGTTGCTGAAATCGATTTACTTGATGTGCTCCTGTCCATCTCACAAATGAAGACGAGATAGTATTGTCCTGAACTGGGGCTATCCCCATCACAGTCGCTGTTTGGAGAGTAGGATCCAGCATCAGCGTATGGTTCTTGAGCATCAGCGTCGATTACTTTGAGCGAGCGAGTCTGAGAACTTGAATCGGTCCCATCAGACACGGTTAGAGTTACATCGTAATTTCCAGCGGTAGAATATGACCAAGTCGTGGTCCTTCCTGTCTCATCATACGCACCATCACTATCGAAATCCCACTTGTATGTTAGGCCTCCATTAGCAGATATTGATGCTCCACCATCAAAATCAATTTCCATATCTGTTCGGATATTTCTGTCAGGGTCAAAATCAAAAATTGCCTCTAGCTGAGAAGTTGTTTCATCTTCGCTTGACAGACATCCAGCGAGGCTCGCTGAAACGAACATCAGCACCATAAATACCGGCTTCATCACTACAGGGAGACACCATTACCCAATTCAATACTTGCCCTTCTTGGACCAGTTATCAAAAGGAGAATAGAGATGTTTGCCTATTTCCGGCAAGCAAATCTTTAGCTGACCAATTGAACGCTTCAGTCACTCTTCCGAATGCTGTGGCCAATCTATCGGCATAGAATTGACCATCATAACTCGTAACGGGGTCTTCTTCTAACCAAGGTTGTATTTCCATCGGCCTGTTTTTTGCATTGGTCACAATGTATGCAATTTTCATGCCCGGAGTGAATGGTAAGCCCTTCGCAATTAGGGCTCTAGCAGCACGAACCTGTATCATGGAATCTGGATTTGCGTAATCTTTGGTAAAATCCCATTCTGCCCTTCGCTTATCCCAACGGCCTTTGCACGACTTGCTCATGATTAAATCTCGAACTGGAACTTCTCCATTTTTTGCAGCTGCAATCGTCTCGATTGCTAAGTTGATTGCTGCCTCTGAGTCATCAGCCAAAACGTGCTTGAAAATCTCCTTCATTCCATCGGTAAGGTATCTGAAAGAATCGGTTCTTTGGGTTTCATAACCCTTCACCATCATGGACTCTTTTGGCCAGACAACTTGTCCGACATATCGCTTTTTAGCGCCATGACTGAAGAATACCGACATCCCGGTTTCGAATTCTAATTCTGCACTTGCTTCACTGAATCGATCTGCTGTGCTGTGTCCAAAATCAATCATTGCTTGCTTAGGATCATCTACTCCCTCAACCGGGGTTTTGACGAAAATTGAATCCGTATCAGAATATACAACATGTTGCCCTTCGTCTCCTAACTTCTGAATTATTGTCTTGATGTTTTTCCTTGCCCAAGCCGTAATCGATTCTCCTAAATGTCGATGAGTAAATCGATAAAAGCCACTTGCGAATACTCCGTAGAATGAATTCATCAGGATTTTTACAGCATATTGCATTTGGTCGTGATATGAACGGGTTGCATCGTCCTTTGCTTCCCTCATTCCAGCCTTGTGAAGGTCTCGCTGTGACATTAGATCTTCCAGCAGAGTGGGAACCATGCCTCTCCTTCCACTTTCATTTCTGAATTTTGCACCGGTTGGAGCCTCATAGATTTCTTCTCCATCCGCAGGTTGATCAGTGCTTCCCTCGTCTATTCTGGTTGTGTAACAGATGTTTTTCCCGATCATTATCGAAGGGTACATAGATTTGAAATCAAGAATGGCAACCCATCTGTGAAGACCTGCTTGTACGTCGTGAACATATCCTCCCTCGATTTGTCCTTCTTTTCTATCGGCAGAACCTGTGAGAGGAACTCCGATGGAGGTTCTATCCGCCATCCTAATTACCAAAGAATCAATGAGTTGAGATGTGGTTCCATTCGCGCTTGTATCCAAGGCTACCTTAGCTACTGCTGCAACCGCTTCTTTTCGTCTGAACGCCTGAATTTTATGCATTATATCCAATGGTAATTCTGCATCCCTGAGACAATATTCCAATACTTCATCAGGCCTATTTGCCCACTCTTCGTCCATCTTTGAAGCGTCGACATCTATTTTCTGCATGTCCTCATTATCGGGGAAAAGTAATCTTGATACAAATTTCAAAGTCTCTCTTTGGGGCCTTAGCGCTTGTCTTGCTTGCCACCATGCATCCATCACACATCGACCGGCTAAATTCCAAGCTCTCGCAGTACCGCGAGTAGGAATCAATGTATCTCTGCGCCTCCCTTCTTCAGATGACACGACTCTGCCCCAACCCATCAATTCTGCTCTGAGAGCTTTGTTCGATTTAGCGATTAGATTGGCTCTATCCACGATTCTACCCATGTCGAAATTGTCAATATTGTAACCCGTAATTATGTCGGGATCGCTATTTCTGACTAATTCTGTCATTTTTGCTAGAATCGTTTTCTCTTCATCGGCAAAGGTGTGATGGGTTCTCTCACCAGTCCCCATATCTTCCACAACTGCTGCAGCACAAAGAATGGTATCGTGTGCTATTGATGTTTCAAGATCAAATGAGAGAACTTTGAATGGTGCAGGAAACGGGCTGCAATTTGTTACATCTTCCATCGTGATCTCTAGACATATATCTACAGGATGATCGCTTTTACCAAGCTTACCATCCACTGAGACGTGCATAGAAAGGTCCCCATCTAAGAAGAAACGATTTACAAATGGTATATCTCCAGAAAGTATTGTCCACTTGGCTTTGAGTGAATCACGTAATCTTGGTACCATAAAGGGTTGAGAGACAAATACCTTCCAGACTGGTTTTATACCCAAGTATGTCCATTTCATTTCAGGTCCGCTAATCGATGTAATTTCTTCATGTCCATCTGGTAGCGGAGGATTGTTATCATCGCTTTCCCATCTTCCATGAGGCGTAATTTCAAACCAAGGTTTAATTCCATGAACGCGAAGTAGAACTGACTCCCCAGAGCGTGCACGCGACCACAATTCCATAATTGTAGAATCGCCTTCCGAAACATAACGTCCGGTGATAATTGCCACATCACCTGACCATCGCATGAAGTACTGGAAAGGCCAGTAGGCCAACAACTTGTCGAAACGGCGTGTGAAGATAATTTTCGCACAATCATTGAATACCTCCGAGCGCTGGTTGCCTATGATGAGCGAAGCACCGGTCGATTGGGACACACTGACATTCTCTATGACCGAGACTGATTTCATGTATATTGCTAAGACCAGCATAGATGCCCCTTGGGAACCTGGAGAAATGCGGCCATACGGCAACATCTCAATCTCTCCGGCAGCAGGTGTATTGAATTACGGCCAAGGCTTGTTTGAGGGGATGAAAGCTTACAAAACAGCTGCTGGAAGAGTTGTTTTATTCAGGCCGGAAGAAAACGCTAGACGAATGCAAAGAGGTGCAGACCGGCTCAAGATGCCACCTGTTCCGGAATCAATTTTCATAGACGCTGTAGAACAATGCGTTCAGCAAAATTCTAGGTGGATCCCTCCTATGGGCAAAGGAGCTCTATATGTGCGACCGCTTCTAAATGGCAGCGGAGCTGTCCTGGGTGTTGCACCTGCACCAGAATATTCATTCATGGTATATGTCACTCCTGTAGGACCTTATTTCAAAGGCGGAATGTCGTGTATCAAGTTACTAATCAGCGATGAGTATCACAGAGCGGCACCTGGCGGGTCTGGTGGCGTGAAAGCAATAGGGAATTATGCCCCGGGAATGATGCCTTCAAAGAAAGCTAAGGCTGCTGGATACGCTGAGGTAATCTATCTTGATGCTGAAGAACACAAATACGTCGAAGAGGTTGGCGCTGCGAATTTCTTTTGTGTCAAGGACGATGTTCTTTACACTCCAGAATTGACTGGAACAATTCTCCCTGGTATTACACGCGATTCAATTATCCAACTTGCCAGACACATGGGCCATGAAGTGATTGAAACCAAGGTAGAAGCTGGATTTGCCATGGATGCTGATGAAGCATTCTGCTGCGGTACTGCTGCTGTAATCTCTCCAATTGGATCAATTACTTTAGGTGATAAAACAGTAACTTACTCAGATGGATCAACTCCAGGGAAGGTTACACAGAAACTGTATGATGCCCTCACCAACATCCAAAACGAGGTCGGTGAAGACCTATTTGGATGGGTTCACCCGATTCCTGGAATGTAATTCTTCTGAACCAAATATTCCTAAATCAAAGAGCTGCTCAGCACTCTTGCTTCCTTCTTACAAATGCAGATGCTGCTAAGAATCCAAGTAAGGTTGCAAAGACACCGATGCTAGGTACGCTATCGTCCTCTTCAGACTCTTCCTTATCAGGAGTTGCCTCTTCTTCGATCTCATTTCCATCGCAAGGTATCCAGTGTCCGTCAACACCAGGTTCTCCAGCACCAGTGATTCCAGCGCCTTCTGTGATATACAAATCACCGGAACCAGCCGGCCATTCTACAACATAGTTTCCAGGGTAGAATGTGATTGTACTATCCCATACTGGGTTACCGTTTGCTTCCCATGTCTCTTTACATGGACAGGTATGAGGCTTCCAGAACTCGTCTATACTACCATCATCTACAGGGTCTGCAACCCAGTCAGGACCGCCGTTTGGATCATCATGTATGAATATGATTTCGTAATAACTTCCTGAATTTGCAGGATATTCGTAAATGTCACCTATAGCTGGTGCAGTTGTATTATCCCAAACAGGAACATCCAGACCGTCACATGGGCCTGGGCTTGGTCCGTCACCTTCACACAGTACCCAGTGTATATCAACACCTGGCTCACCAGCACCTGTTGAAACTCCAGTAGGTTCTAGAGGCATGTATAGATTACCGGAGGCGGCTGGCCACTCTACGACATAATTGCCTGGGTAAGCAGTACCAGCTACCCAAACTGGTTGTCCATTAGCAACCCATGTTTCCTTACATGGGCAGTCGATTGGAGACCACACGTCCATGTCAAGGTCTGGGGCATTTACGTTCGTGAATGGACCTCCTTGATTGACTTGGTAGTAAGTATCTGAGCCCATTGGGTATTCGTAAATTTCACCAGAGGTAACATTCGTTCCTGGGTACCAGACTCCGACCACATCTAATCCAGCACATGGATTTGATGGAGGATAGGAATCAGCACAGTGTTCCCAATCATTCGCTGAAAGAGTTGGTTCTGAACCAGCAAAGTAATTGTCTAAAGCCATCCAAAGTACTCCAGAATTAGCTGGCCACTCGACGACTTCATCTTGGTAATAGGTTGTAGATACGTCCCAAACGGGTTGACCGTTAGCTACCCATGTTTCCTTACATGGGCAATCGATTGGTGACCAAACATCCATGTCGATATCTGGTGCACTTACACTCCAGAATGGACTTCCTGGATTAACGACGTAATAATTGGAAGAACCAGCCGGATACTGATATACATCACCAGAGGTGACATTCATTCCAGTAGACCATACCCCCACAACATTCAGACCAGCACATGGTTCTCCAGATGGTTCACTTGGAGAACTGCACAATTCCCATTCAGGGTCTACTCCTGGTTCATCTCCAGATCCTATAGACGTTGAAGCGATGTAAAGCATCATTGAACCTGCTGGCCATTCTACAACATCGTCTGGTGAGTATACACCCGATGCCATCCATACATCTTGACCATTTGCGATCCATGTTTCTTCACATGGACAGTATGCGTGTGTCCATACATCCATGTCGACATCTGGCGCTCCCACGTTCATAAATGGACTTCCGGGATTGACTTTGTAGTAATTTTGTGAGCCTGCTGGATACTCGTAGACTTCACCAGAAGTCACGGTAATTGAAGAGTCCCATACTCCAATTACATTTAGACCAGCACATGGTTCTCCAGATGGTTCACTTGTAGAATCGCAAAGAACCCATTCAGGGTCTACTCCAGGTTCATCTCCTGGCCCCGGTGTGTCACCAATGTACAGAGTCAGAGAACCCGCAGGCCATTCAACCACAGAGTTCGGAGAATAAGTTACCGAAGCATCCCAAACAGGTTGTCCATTCGTCTCCCAAGTTTCTCTACATGGACAATCTACAGGTGCCCATACGTCCATATCTGTCGTTGGAGACAGAACCTCTTGGTCAAGATATCCTTGGATAACGACTTCGTAATAATTTTGTGAGCCAGCAGGATATTCGTATATCTCGCCTGTTGAAACTCTAGAAAGGTCGTCCCAAACTCCAACATAATCTTGACCACCACATGGTCCGCCAGAAGTATTGTCTTCGGGGCCACATAGCTCCCATTCATTTCCATCTGCCCATGGCTCTCCTGGCTCAACACCAGCAGTGGTTGATGGTGCAATTGCAATCCATATATCCCCTGATCCGGCTGGGTGTTCAAGAAGAACTCCGATTGCATAAACTGAAGTTGCATCCCATGCAGGTTGTCCTTTTGCGTCCCAAATTTCTTTGCAAGTGCAGTACTTTTCAGACCATGCATCTAAATCAACACCTGGCGCACCTACCAACTGGTTGCTTATTCCCGGTGAAACCATGTAGAACATACCAGATTCATCTGGGTACTCGTAAACTTCTCCAGCTGAGACCGTCATTGTGCTATCCCACGCAAATCCTCCATGGCCGTCGAATTCTTCACACAAGTTTGAACTTGGTTGATCTCCGTTACAAGGAGTCCAAAGGTATGAGCTATTAGCACTTCCAGGTTCAACATTACCATGGTCAAATGAGATGTAAAGAGTGTTGGAACCTGCTGGCCACTCGACAACTGCATTTTGCATGTAGTTAGCACTTGAATCCCAAACTGGTTGGCCACTATCTGCCCAGATTTCCTTACAATCGCAATCCAAAGGCTCGCCCCATGCGTCAAGGTCTACACCGGGTGCACCAACTGTTTGACTGGACATTCCCGCTCCTATAACTGTGTAGAAGTGGCCTGAGTTTGCTGGATATTCGTATACTTCACCTTGAGTCACCAGAGTAGAATTTTCCCAAACTGGAGTCGACATATTGACAATTGAAGCGCAAGAATCTTCGCACAGAACCCAGAGGTCTGAGCCTTCCTGGGGTACTTCCCCGGCATCAGTACCTGCATCTTGAACGAACCAAATTGCGCCATTGTAATCTACAATTTGCCAAGCATCATACGCATATTGAGCATCCCATAAAACTCCACTTGCTTCAGCAATTTCTTCACAGGAACATGGTCCTGTCCACTTACCTGTTGCGTTAGGCTCGCTTGTTGGACCTGCTGTAGTACTCTGCCAGAAATGTCCTGAACCTGCAGGCCATTCGACTATATCGTGTAAGTTGTAGGAAGCTGTGCTTTCCCACACTGGCCCGCCCAATCCATCTGCCATCCCTGTGAAGTTACAATTATGGCTACTACTGCCGCTTTGGTTCCCTGACATTTGGTGAGATCCTCTTGCGGATGCTTGAGAGACATCATCGCTTTCTTGTGTTTTGAAATCGATTTCTTCGTTTGTGTAGTCCATACTGTAGATAGACATGTGTATCGTCAAAACAGTGATTATTAGCCAGCAATTCAGTTTGCGCATGTTTTTTTCTGGGAATATTATAGATTATAGCCTTATTCACTACATTGTATTAGTTTGGTTTGATAAAATAGCCACGCGAGAATTTACAGGAATGAACAGTTTTTGAACCCCCAATCTATGATTTTTTCATGCGGGACGCAAAAGTGGTGGTTTTGACAGGTGCTGGTGTAAGCGCTGAGTCAGGACTCAAGACATTTCGTGATAATGACGGCCTATGGGAAAACTACCGCGTAGAAGATGTTGCTACACCACAAGCTTGGGAACACGATCCACAGTTAGTCTGGAGATTCTATCAAGCACGAAGAAGGCAGATGATAGACGTCGGGCCAAATCCTGCACATTTGGCTTTGGCTAAGTTAGAAAGTGAACTAAATCATTTCACACTGATAACCCAAAATGTCGATGATTTACACGAAAGGGGTGGAAGTAACTCCGTTATACACATGCACGGCAGACTACAGACTCTAAGATGTGAAAAAACACAACGAATTGAGCACAGAATGGATGATTCCGATTTAGTAGATGATTATGTATATTGCAATTGTTGTGCTGAAGAATCTCGAATGCGACCGGACATTGTTTGGTTTGGAGAGAGACCAATGCATATGGAGGAAATCTACCAGACTGTTGAATTATGTGATGTTTTCATAGTTGTGGGAAGCTCGGGCCATGTTTATCCTGCTGCTGGGATGGTACATGTCGCAAAATCAACCGGCGCTCATACAATTCTAGTAAATTACGAGATGCCTGTAAACGGAGGAGATTTCGACGAGGTTCACCTCGGTAAGGCCGGAGAGATATTACCAGATTTGATAGAAACATGGCTTGAGGATTAATCAACGGCGGCGCCTTTGTTTCTGATTTCGTTGAGCGCGAGCTTGTGCTGCTTTGGCCTTGTTAGCTCCCTTTCGCTGGGAGCGTGCCCGCTTATCTCCAACTCTCGGGCCTCGCTTTTGTGCTTCTTTTTCGTCATTTCGTTGATCTTTTTGCATCTGACGCCATTGCCCGCCGATGAGTTGAAGAATTTCTTCCTTTGACCCCGCACCGATCGATTCTTTAGCACCCTTTTTGGAGACCCACAATCGTCCCTCCTTACCATGAGGGCGGTTTGGATGTGAGACCCTTTCTTCACGCTTGATTTTTCGTAAACCTAACGCTCGAGACGCAATGAATAATCCTTCAAGGTCGGGCTTTAGTACGCTGGAATCCCTAGGAACACGCCTTCCACTCCTTCGACTAACCTTGGCATCGAAGTACCCGGGCCAGACTGATATTCGGTCTGGATTATGGTCCATGTCAACCCCTCAGTGGGT
>Ga0160423_10004215_pt1 | contig 11852 bp, 17 predicted proteins | sample CRUFie14St8metaG_FD_108191 | JGI IMG/M metagenome (GOLD analysis project Ga0160423, IMG submission 108191) | Marine microbial communities from the Costa Rica Dome - CRUD Field 142mm St8 metaG | ecosystem: Environmental > Aquatic > Marine > Oceanic > Photic zone | place: Costa Rica: the Eastern... | reverse complement strand
GTTTTAGTTAAAGATCAAAATACAGCAACGGAAAATGGTATTTACGTTTGTGCTGCTGGTGCATGGTCAAGATCGGCTGACTTAGCAAATGGTGCGTCTGCTGCTGGAGTATTTACATTCGTAGAGCAAGGTTCAAGCTTTGGAGATGTTGGATTTGTTTGCTCATCTAATAAAGGAAGCGATGTAATTAATACGAATAACATTGCATTTACTCAGTTTTCGGGAGTAGCTGGAGCGACTGCTGGAAATGGTTTATCAAAAACTGGTAATGAGTTTGCTGTAGATATAAAAACAAACGGTGGTTTAGTTTTTGAGTCTGCAAAGATAGGAGTTGATTTAGCAGCTAGTTCGATTACTGGTTCTTTACCGATTTCTAAAGTTTCTGGACTTACAGCAAGTGCAGCAGAGTTAAACGTCTTAGATGGAATCACCAGTAGCGTGAATGAATTGAACGTCTTGGACGGCATCACTGCTAATGTTACAGAGCTAAATTATGTTGATGGTGTAACTTCTGCTATACAAACTCAATTAAATAATAAACAGCCTTTAGATGCAGATCTAACCACTCTTTCTAGCTGTCAAAGTGGTGCTGCTACTGCATTATCCTTATTGACTTCTAGCGAAATTGGAATTTTAGATGGAGCAACAGTAAGCACAACGGAATTGAATTATGTCGTGGGTGTTACTTCCTCTATTCAAAGTCAATTAGATGGAAAACAAGGATTAGACGCTCAATTAACAGATATTGCTGGCTTAAGTCCTAGTAATGGTGGTTTTATCGTAGGGGATGGATCTAATTTTGTTCTTGAGTCAGGTGCTACAGCCAGAACAAGTCTTGGTTTAGGATCAATGGCTACACAAGCTGCAAATAATGTAGCTATTACTGGTGGGTCAATAGATGGCATAGAACTCGATGGGGGCAGCTTCTAAAACCATCATTAAAATCAAGAGGTATTAGTTATGGCAAATGTTATTAAGCATAAAAGAGGGACTTCAAAACCAAGTCCCTCTGACTTAGCTGTAGGTGAAATTGGTATAGATACAGCACTCGCAAAGTTATTCACAGAGAATGACGCAGGATATGTTTGGGAGGCTGGAGAGCTTTTAGGAAGTTTTAGTGGGTCTACTATTACTTATACAGTGACAGTTGCTAGTAAAACTTCTGCTCATAGATATAACGGCACTGGATCGGGTTCTGGATATAAAATTAACGGTGTTTTTGCTCCTTTTTTAAATCTTACACCCGGAAATACATATAGATTTGACACCTCAGATTCAAGCAATAGCAACCATCCTTTTAAATTTTATTTAGAAGCAAATAAATCGACTTTATATAGCACTGGTGTAACTATCAATGGTACGGCAGGACAATCAGGCTCCTACACCGAAATTACTGTTTCTGATACAACTCCATTAGTTTTGCATTATCAATGTGCATATCATGGCTATATGGGAAATTCAGTTTTAACTAATTCTAAAACTGTAAATTATAACGATCTTCAAAATAAACTATCATTATTTAGCGGTAATTATAATGACCTTTCAAATCAGCCTAGTTTATTTAGTGGCAGTTATAATGATTTATCTAATAAACCTAGCTTGTTCAGTGGTAGTTATAACGATTTATCTGATAAACCAACAATCCCTACGAATAACAACCAGTTAACTAATGGTGCAGGGTATATAACTAGCTATGTAAATACACAACTGTCAAATGAACAAGTTCAAGACATAGTTGGTGGTATGGTTTCAAGTAATTCAGAAACCAATATTACAGTTGATTATGATGATGCAAGTGGAAAGTTAAATTTTAGTTCTGTTAATACCACTTATTCTGTAGGTGATGGAGGTCTTACACAAAATAACTTTACTAACGCTTTAAAGTCAAAATTAGACAATATTGAAAATAATGCCACCGCAGATCAATCTAACTCAGAAATCAAAACAGCATACGAAGCAAATAGCGATACAAATGCTTTTACTGATGCACTGTTAAATAAATTAAACGGAATAGCAGCTTCAGCAAATAATTATTCTATATCTGCTGATCTTCTTGATGAAGATAATATGGCATCTAATAGTGCCACCAAAGTTCCTAGTCAACAATCTGTTAAAGCTTATGTAGATGCTAATAGCAGCGATACTACTTATTCTGCTGGAAATGGCTTGAGTCTATCTGGTACTACTTTTAGTGTTGATCAAATTGCTTTAACTACTGTTCAAACAGCAGCTAGTGAATCTGCACAATTAGCTCTTACAACTCAAGGAGGAGATATTGTTGTAAGAACAGATCAAAATAAGTCTTATGTGAGAAACTCTGGAACTGCTGGGACAATGGCAGATTTTACAGAATTATTAACTCCAACAGATCAAGTTTTATCAGTTAATGGTAATACAGGGGCTATAACGGCTGCTCAAATCGCAGCAGCAGTGGAAGCAGCTTCAAATTCTAATACTTTTACAGATGCAGATCATTCAAAATTAAATAATATTGAGGCCCAAGCGACTGCCGATCAAACAGCAGCAGAAATACTCGCTTTACTTTTAGGTGTTGATGGTGCTGGAAGTAATCTTGATAGTGACAAACTAGATGGTCAGCAAGGATCTTATTACCTTGATTACAATAATTTTTCTAATACTCCAACAATTCCAACCAATAATAACCAGCTAACAAACGGTGCTGGATATGTGACGGCTAATACTCAATTATCTACAGAGCAAGTCCAAGATATTGTCGGGGCTATGTTTACTGGTAACAGTGAAACTAATATTACAGCGACTTATCAAGACTCGGATGGAACCATTGACTTATCATCAGTCAACACCACATATTCAGTAGGAGATGGTGGTCTTACTCAAAAGAATTTTACAACTGCTTTAAAAGATAAGCTTGATGGAATAGCTGCTGGTGCAACTAACACAGCAGCACCTTATTACACTTCTGCTATTGCAGTAGGAGATGGTGGATTAACTCAGAAAAACTTTACTACTACTCTCAAAAATAAGCTTGATGGTATTGCAGCAGGAGCTAACAATATCACAAATAATAATCAGCTAACTAATGGTGCTGGCTATGTAACTCAAAACACACAGTTATCTAACGAGCAAGTTCAAGATATTGTTGGAGCTATGGTTTCTAGCAATAGTGAAACAAATATTTCTGTAACTTATGATGATACCAATGGAAAATTAAATTTCTCATCAACTAACACGACATATTCTGTAGGTGACGGTGGGTTAACTCAGAAAAACTTCACAACAACTCTTAAAAACAAACTCGATGGTATAGCAGCAGGAGCAACAAATACGGCTGCACCATATTATACCTCAGCTATTGCAGTAGGTGACGGAGGTTTAACTCAAAAGAACTTCACTACAACCTTAAAGAATAAGTTAGATGGAATAGCAGCAGGGGCTAATAACTATACATTCCCTCATACCGTTTCTGTTGCAGCATCAAATAGTACTGTCGTTCAAAGACATTCATCAGGATATATATTTGCTAATTACTTCAATACAACTCCAAATGATGTATCTAGTGGAGTTACTAAAGTTTGTGTAGAAACTGGCAATGATGGATATATAAGGCATGGTTCTGCTGCTGCAATCAGGTCGTTTATAAACGTGGCTAATGGTGCTACCAATACGGCAGCCCCTTACTATACTTCTGCCATAGCAGTTGGTGATGGTGGACTTACTCAAAAGAACTTTACTACTACTCTTAAGAACAAACTTGATGGAATAGCAGCAGGGGCTAATAATATAACTAACAACAACCAGCTTACAAATGGTGCTGGATATATAACTAGCGTTAGCGGTCAAAATTATAATTCTTTATCTAATAAGCCAACTATTCCAACTAATAACAACCAATTAACTAACGGTGCTGGTTATGTGACCAGTAGCGGAAATACAATTATTGGAACTGACTCAGATATTAATACTTCGGGTGCAACTGTAATAGACCAGCTAAATATGACAGATGGAGTTATTACTTCTCACAGTACAAGAACTCTTACTTTGGCAAACTTAGGTTATACAGGAGCTACAAATGCAAACTATATAACTAACAATAACCAACTATCAAACGGTGCTGGATATTCTACATATTCTTCAAACCAAGCCACAAATACTAATAGTAGCGTTACTTTTGGCTCAATCACTTCATCAGGAAATATAACTGCTTATTCTGACTTGAAACTTAAAACAGAAATTCATACAATTAAAAATTCACTTGATATGGTTAGTAAACTAAGAGGTGTAAATTATAAATGGCTAAGTAATAATCAAGCTGATATTGGTGTAATTGCACAAGAAGTTGAAGAGGTTTTACCAGAGGTAGTTAAAGAAACTGATGATGGAATAAAAACAGTAGATTATGGTCGAATGGTTTGTGTTTTAATCGAGTCAATAAAAGAACTTAATGCTAAAGTAAAAATATTAGAAGGTAAGAATTAATGGCACTACCATCATCAGGAGCTATTAGCCTTAACCAAATGCACGTTGAAGCAGGAGGTTCTTCTGGTACTCAATGCACAATAAATGACGCTGACATTAGAGGTTTAATAAATAAAGGCTCTGGTGTTCAAATGAGCTTTAGTGAGTGGTATGGTGCTAGTGGTGTAACTACTGAAAGTGCCTTTAATTATGGTGCGAATTGGAGTCTTTATAGTGCAAACACTTTTCATTTTGTGAATCAAGATAACTCTCAAATATTTTGGTCAGGTACACAAGTAGTACATAATGGTAATGCTGCCTATGACTTCACCAGCCCATCTTATTATGGGGGTTATCCTAATTTTGCTCTTTCAAGTAGCTTACCTTTTCCAGCACATACTGGTGGAACGATAAGTGGTTGGTATTATTTCGGTAAAAGAGGTGATACAGGTTATCCTTTTGGCGATGAGTTCGTTTCGGGAATTGATTGGCCTGCTAATAGAACTACAGGTTCTAGTTATCCTTTCTAAATTATTATTTTTTTATTATGTCCATTAATTACACAGTTACAGAAGTTACAAAGGAATTTGTAAAAGTTAAATATCAAGATGACAGGGAAGTTATAATTCCTGTTAAAACTTGGGTTGATAAGGCTTGGATTGAAGCAAATATACAGCAAATGTATAATGAGCCTGATGAAGGTAGTGTTGATGATATACCTTTAAAAGTTGGTGATACAGGGACTATTAAAACAATACAAGAAAATGAAAAAGAATTTAAAGAATTTAGTGCTAAACAAAAAGAATTAGAAAACTCATATACTTTCGACTATAAATTAATGAGAAGAATGGGTTATCCTTTTATTAATGATTCAATCGGTGCTTTAGTTAAAGCTGTTTTAACAGGTGATAAAACTGAATTAGAAGCTATTAACACAGTTATAGAGGCTATGAAAACAAAATATCCTAAAGACGATAAAAAATATACTAAAGCAGAATTAATAGAAGAGAAAAAGAATAGTCCTATGAAATCACATTTCCCTGATGGTTACATTGGAGGAAGTGGAGAAGTGCCTTGGTTTGTACAAGTAGCAACTACTTTATAAGTTGTTTAAGATTATTTAGCTGTTTTAGTAGTCATAGTCCTTGTCATCATTGATAATGTCACATATAGTGGAGCTAAAGCCACTACAGCCATAAATGTAATTATTGTTACTGGCACAAGGGCTTTCATAAAGGCATCTCTAAACATGAAAAAACTTCTTACTGCATTAACCATACTAAATACGGCTGCTGCTGTCACTGCTTTCTCTGGTATTGTTTATGTTTATTGGTATGTAAATAATGAGACAAAACAAGAACAAATGAAAAAATTTGTTGGGGATAAAATTAAAGAACAATTACCCAATTTAATAAAAGGAAGTATGCCATCAATACCTAATACAACTACAGGACCAGTAATCAAAACTCCAAAATCACTTGGATTTTAGTGCCAGAAATAGAAAATATTAATTTAGTAGATGTTTCTATTCCAAGAACCTCTATTTTTATAATTCCTAATCAGACATCAATACCTAATGTAAAACATATAACAAGGACTTTAAATGTGCCGGCAATTACAATGCCTTGCGTTGAAATAAGAAGAGATGGATTAACAAGCAAACAATTATTAAAAGATGATCCTAAAAGTAATTTAACTATAAATTGTGCGATACCTACTTTTACTCCAATGGTATATGACTCAAAAAAAGTACAGCCTGTGCCAGATCCTCCAACTGTTCAACCACCAGATCCATCTGAGACTCAAACTGAAGATATTAAAGATACAGAGATTCCAGAAATTCCAGAAGATCCACCTTGTCCAGATCCTAAAAAGAATAATCCACGCATCGGAGATTACAGTACTTCCGGTGATGAAGTGGTTATAGGTTTTAAATATAATAAAGAAACTAAAGAATGTGTGGTGGAATATAGACCTAGTACAATTACAGAAAAATATTTACCTTCTATAAATACCGTGTCTAATACATTTGCTATCACGACTATTGCAGTTACGGCCACAACATTAGCAGCACCTCTGCTAACTAAACTTGTTAAGCCAATAGCAAAACAAATAATAACTAAAATTAAGGCTTTTTTACTTAAAAAAAGGCCAAATAAGCTTACAAAAGGCCAAATTATGACAAATAAATACAGAGAAAAGAAAAACCTACCACCATTTTTTAAATAATTTATAATAAATTTAGTTCATACGTTGGGTTACTTCACTAGGTCGATCTCCCCCAGACCTTTTAGTTGTATCTTCATTGAACAAGGGGGTATTTTAGAGTTATGGCGACTCTAATTAGACCTAGCGGAGGCTGATCCCTGTTTGAGATTGGACGAAAGGCTCAAACGGCTTAAATGCCAAAGGTGGACTTAGTTAGGTCTATTTAAAACTCATGCAGTATTGATCCCTGACTAAGATTGGACGAAAGGCTTAGTCGGCTTAAATGTCAAAGGAGTAATGAATTGAGTTTTTTAATCTTTTTTAATTAAGTTGTGCGTGTGTTTTTGTACAGGTTGCGTAGTAAAACGAATATCTTGACATAATTTTGCCATCTCTCCAACAAAAGAAATTCCGAGGCCATACAATTCATGGCATGTTTTGGCCCTCGACATTTCGTAATTAAGTCTTTTAGAAGCAAGACTTGCTTCGTATAATTCGTTTTGTTTTTTCATCGCTGTGCGACACTCTCTTATCGCAGTTCGATCAAGTGGTATAGACCAAGTTGCTGTTATTCCTCCATTAAGACTCGTATTACTTGCTCTCATTCCTGTCCTAACATTTTCGTAATACAGTACTCGCCCCGGATTATCAGGTATTCCATCTCCAATATCGTTACCATCGTCATCTAATAACCCAAAATTATCTGATAAATCGTACACTGGCTTGTCATAGTTTGGTTCATAAGGAGATCCAAAACCATAAGTAGTAGAAAGAAATGGAGAAATATTTAAAGTTGCTCCTTGACATGAAATACCTTGCATTGTGTACTGAAACTGTCTCGATGGGACAACCTGTACCGCTTGATTGGTTACGGACCCAGTGGAATTACTGGTAGTGTTTATAGTATTTGCAAAAACAGGATTATTTAATAATAAAAGTAAAATAAAGTACTTCTTCATTGGCTAAACGTACTCGTGCTGTCTGAAATACTTTCTATCGTGGTTTCTCTAGTTATATTTGTGTAATTAGATAGCCCCGGAAATTCTAGAGTTTCGTAGTAACTAAAAGCCTGTCCTTCATCAACGATATTGTATGAAGGCTTATTAGTTAAGGAAGGAATAACATAAGTAGATCCAACTCCTTGTACAGTTGAAGTTTGTTTTTCCCAACCTGTTGGAGCAACATTGCCAGTAGATGATTCTACGTTTAGACCTCCTACTGTGAATTGATAACCTGAGCGAAATTCAAAACTTTGGATATTTTCTAAAATAGTACTTTTGGTTTCTACATGTTGCTGTAAAACTCCGGTCTGGAAATTTGGGACAACTGGGGTAGAATAGGCTGGATTAGAAAATAAAAATAATAAATATAGATATTTAATCATAGGCATCTCTTCTCATTAAAACTTCTACATCAGAATGACATTTAGGACAAGAAAGATTAGTAAGCATTGTGTATTCTTCTTGCAGATGGGGTAAGCAATCTTCTCCAATACTATGATCGCCACCCCAAATCAGTTCAGTTTTGCAATGCCAGCAATTCATTAATCAATTTGTATTGAAGTAATTACTTGTCCTGTTACGCTTGTACCAGCATTTCCGGGTGTCATGCCTGTAATTGCATGGTCTGACGCAATAGATCCAGCCAGTGAACCAGCAGATCCTCCAGCCGTTGTAGTTGTTTCACCAAGCATAGGTAAAGCTGTTACAGCCTGATTAGTTAAACTTGTCGCACTAGGAGTAGCGTCACCAGTTTGCCAGCTTTCGCTTAGGGAAAAACTGTCCCCCGGAGTAGCAACAGCAAAAGTAGTCTCTAATGCAGCCGGTACGCCCGAAGTGATCGAGCCAACATTAATGCCCCCAATAGCATTAGCGGTACTATCATAAGTTGGAGTAATATTTGTCCCAGACACGGAATACGATGTTGGGAGTGCCTTAGCAGCACTCGCAGCAGCGTCCACTTGTAATTTTACGGAACTCGTAACAGAGTGAAGCAAGTCACTTTTAACAGAAGGACTTGCAAAAAGAAAGAGAATAAAAATAAGTTTTTTCATGATTTTGAAACTTCTGGTTTTGGTGCGATTATCTCAAGAGGTTGCTTTATCACTATAACTTGCTGTCCACTGACGTTTGTATTATTAGCTGCTTCTTCTTGTTCTTTTTTCTTCTTTTTTGCTCCTGATGCTGCTCCAACAGATACACCCCATCCAGCAAGAATATTTCCCAAAAGTCCAGCAGCAAAGGTGCTGTCCACTCTAGGCTGATCGGGAATGTCCATTCCAAATAGTCTGTTTGGTAATTTTACATATCCAAGAGATAAAACTATAAGACACCAAGCTAATATTGCTCCTTGTGCAGTAGTACTGACTAAGAACATTATTTTCTCTTGATAATCAGGTTTGTCATCATCTTGATTTTTGCTGATTTGTTCTTGATTTTGTTTTTCTGCTGATTCCATAGGCTTTTTCTGTCATAATAGTCATAGATAAACAAGTCGTAAAGTGGTTGAACTTATTGCAGCAACAGGAGGGGCATTGTTAACAGCAATATTTGTATCTGCTGGTTCCTTAAGCTATAGAGGTAAAAAAAATAGAGAGGATGTTGTAAGCCTATTAACAAAGGTAGAATTAATATCTGAAAAAATGGATGATATGCACGATGACATGAGAGATATTTACGGTAGACTTAATTCACTAGATGTTGCTGTTGCAGAATTAAGACCTAAAAGATGACTAAAGAAACAGATTTGCAAAATGAAAGAGTACGAGTGATAAAAGAACTATATGATTTAGATGGTAGAAATGATCCGAAACATAAATATCATTCAGTTTTTACAGGATTATGGATTAATCGAGAACAGATTTGGAAGAAATTCATTGTGTAATTGCGAGCATTGTAGGAAAACTCGCAAACAAATAAATAATTGCCATAAAAAAACCCCTGTCTAAGTCGCAAAACAGGGGTTCTTCTAGTGCGTGTAAAGTATCACATGCTAAATCTAACAAAAATGTTTACAGTTGGGTAGAACTTAAAAAAAATATGCTTAAAGTTTTAAGAAAAATTTTAATCAAATTCCTTTCCACCTCAGCCTGCAAACAGTTGTGCATTGATTTGCTTAGGGTGATTTGTAAGCAGACCTCGAATAATCTTGATGACAGGGCTGTTGATTATTTAGAACAACAATTATTCCCTTCAAGAAAAATTTCAAGCTTGCCAAATTAATCACTTTTTCTTTTTTTTCTTCTTTGGGGGTCTTCCTACTTTAGAGCCATAGCTCCCTTTTCCACTCGGCATAATTTGTAAAAAATAGCTGTTTTTATATTAGAATATAAAATCCAGCAAATCCATATATGCCAAGAAAAAGATACCTTTGGATAGAGTGTCCTAAATGCAAAAAACTTACTGAACAAAGGATAGTTTCAACTAAAGTTAATGAAGATTATGAGATTTTAAGAAGAAGATGGTGTTTAGTTTGTGAACATAGATGGCATACTTTACAAGAGCCAGAACAGTCAACAACAGGGATTACTGAGGCTTCTTTCCTTAGAAGAAGTAAAAAGACTTTACGCAATCATAAAACAAGGATAAATTAAAGTTAAGTTATAATTTCCTGACAATGAAAATAAAATTACCTTGGTCAGATTGGTTAGTAGATCAAGGGAAAAAAAGGAAAAAAATAGAAGCATGGCAAATTGCACATGTAAGCTTAGAAGAAGAATTAAATTTAGAGTTAATAATACGAACAATATATAATCATTTACCACCAGAAGATATGCCAGATTTTATATCTCAATTAGCTTACGATCACTATAAATTAGTAAAAGTTGTTAATCAAGCTGGCATACATATTGATTCTGTTTATTCAAAAATGAATAAAAAAAAATTATAATTTCTTATCCCTCATTTCTAAAATTTTTATATCGGTTTCTATCCTTGCGTCCCTAGATAATTTATCTAATTCTTCGGTTGTTATGTAATCAGTAAGCAATCTCATAAATGACTTTTGATAAATAGCTTCATAAGCATCATCAAGACTTGCAATCTCTTCTAAAAAGGCTTGGCATACTTTTTGTTTTCTTCTAACTCTTTGATGCCATTCTTTATCGTATGGTTCATTATCTCTCTTTTTTTGTGCTGCTACATCTATTAAAGATTTACTCATAGCATTTATCGCATATATCAATTCATCTTTTAAAATTACTAATTCAGATGTTCTTAATTTAGACAAATCATCTATATTTACAACTCGATCTATTTGTTTGCTATTAAATTGAAGAGACATAGATAGAGATAGTTTCTTTTATTGTAGTAAAATCTAGACTGCTGTAACATATCGCTTGTTTACAGCTATGAACGCTCAAACACCAAACCCTCAGACTAAAAGTTTGGAAAAAAACGGTGACACACTGCAAATCTTAGACAAGAACTCATATCTGTTAAAATTACTATTACCTTGGCTCTAGTGTCGTCAACCATAGTAATTAAAACGAGCAGCGATACATACCCTTTCCTAAGTCTCTACTCAGTGGTTACAGCAGGGCTAGACTGTGGACTTACATATAAGCTTGGATTCTTACAATGCCACAAATTTAGAAATTAAAATTATCAGATTCAGATGGCTTTTCAGTTCCACCGTCATCAGAACCATTCATAATTTCTTGTTCTTTATTATAATTTGGCTCAATATTCATTCCTAAATATTTCAAGCCAGATTCAGATTTTGTAATCCAACCACTAATTTTTAATGGGACTACATTCTCACCTGTTTTTTCATCAAAATCAGGTTTGCATTTTTGTAAATAATCAATAAAAGGAATTAGTTGAGACTCAGGAATATTTAATATTCCAGAATGTGTAGGATAATTCCTTGATGGATCATATTTTTCTCCGTAAAGCTTTTTGTTGCTTTGTTCAGAGTTTGAGAAAATGGGAAGACGAATTTTAAACATTTAATTAGAGATAGTGTTTTGTGTTTCAAAGGCTTCGATGTCAGCCAACTTGTAAAGGATACTGCCACCTATTTTTATATAGGGAGGACCTGTACCCTCAGTCCTCATCTTGGTTATCGTTTTAGGATGCTTATGCCATCTTTCTGCTAACTGCTTTTCAGTCATAAGAACAGGACAATCATTAGAAGTCGAAGTCATCTTTTTTCTCCGTAACATTTTTAGGATTTTTAGTCGGTGCTTGTTGTTTTGCAGGACTTGG
>Ga0160423_10004214_pt1 | contig 11852 bp, 9 predicted proteins | sample CRUFie14St8metaG_FD_108191 | JGI IMG/M metagenome (GOLD analysis project Ga0160423, IMG submission 108191) | Marine microbial communities from the Costa Rica Dome - CRUD Field 142mm St8 metaG | ecosystem: Environmental > Aquatic > Marine > Oceanic > Photic zone | place: Costa Rica: the Eastern... | reverse complement strand
TGCAAGACCCGCAGCAAAGTTGGTCGATTGTGCTGCTCGTTATGCGAGCGATATCAAACTCATTTATAACGAAAAAGAAGTAGATGCTAAAAGCATCATGTCGGTGTTGCTACTGGCCGCGCCTTGCGGCGCTGAACTGTCTCTAAAAATTAATGGCGCTGACGAGGCGGCCGCCCTGCAAGCTATGACCGAGCTATTCGCTAACGGCTTTGGCGAGCTGGAATAAGTCACAAAGCCCTGATCGCGGGTAGACCTTCCTGTCCGGTTCCGGATAATACCGGCTCGCTAGGAGGCGCTGCCGTGAATTCATCCCGTCATTTTCCAAGCAAGGTTGAGCGTCTTGATTTAGCCCTACGTTCCGGGGCTTTGGGGGACGTGGCCGGCATTCTGGCTGACATGTCTCCGGGGGATGTAGCCTATTTTATTGCGTCCTCCCCTCCTGACTATCGCGATGTCTTACTAGGATTTTTAGAGCCAGAGCAAGAAGCCCTTGTTGTCAATGAATTACCCGACGAATTGCGTAACGCGGCGCTTGCGGACAGAGCGCCGGAAGCTGTAGCTGAAATCGTTGAACAACTCGATGACGATGACGTAGCGGATATTCTTCATGAACTGCCCGATGACTTAACAGGGCGGGTGCTGGCAAGCCTCGACGAACAATACCGCCAGAGATTGCAGACCGTGCTGAGCTTTTCGGACGACAGTGCCGGCGGCCTGATGAGTACCGACATCATCACAATCCGTGCCGATCTGACGCTCGACGTCGTATTACGATATCTTCGACGACACTCTGAAATCCCGTCCAATACCGATAACCTTATCGTGGTAAACCGGCACGGCCGATTCGTGGGGCTGCTCCCGATCGGGATTTTATTAGTTTCTGACCCTGCTATCTCAGTCCGAGAGATGATGATCACTGATCAAGCGGCTATTGATGTCGATACTCCCGCCACCGAGGTGGCTCGTCGCTTCGAGCGAAACGATTGGATATCAGCGCCGGTGGTTGACGGCAATGGCCAATTGCTAGGGCGCATAACCATCGATGACGTGGTGGACGTGATCATGGAAGAAGCGGATCACTCACTCACATCGCTGGCTGGTCTGGCAGAGGAGGACACTTTTGCATCCGTCTGGCAATCTGCGCCGCGCCGCGCCGTGTGGCTGGGTGTGAACTTGGCCACTGCCCTGCTGGCCTCATCGGTGATCAATCTGTTTCAGGCCACGATTGAAAAAGTTGTAGCCTTGGCAGTGCTCATGCCCATCGTTGCTTCAATGGGCGGAATCGCGGGCACCCAAAGCCTCACCATTTTAATTCGCGCCATGGCGATGGGTCAGATCAACGACCGCAATCAGTTTTGGGTGGTCGGGCGTGAATCACTGGTTGGCGCACTAAACGGTATGTTATGGGCTCTCGTGATTGCCGCTACCGCGGCGATTTGGTTCGAGGACCTCACCCTGGGATTCATTATTGCCTGCGCGATGCTGATCAACCTGATCACCGCGGGCTGTGCGGGGGCCGGGCTACCACTCGCGCTGAAAAAATTACATGTGGATCCCGCCCTCGCGGGCGGCGTCATGGTGACCACTGTCACTGACGTGGTGGGGTTTCTTGCCTTCCTTGGGCTCGCTACCCTTTTCTATGCCTGATGGGATAGCAACGTGAGCGAAAATTCGAACACTAACGAATCAAGTGACGCGTCACCAAGCAAAAGTGAGCGAAAGAGACAGATGCTGGCCTTGCAAGAACTTGGCGAGAGGCTGGTTGGGCTGCCCGAATCAGAGCTTGCGAAAATACCAATCGATGATGAGCGCCTACGGGACGCCGTCTCGACTGCTCGTCGCATCACCGCCAGAGGCGGACTCAGAAGACAACTGCAATTTATTGGCAAGCTGATGCGTTCGATAGACCCAGAGCCGATTTCGAGATCCTTGGCGGCGCTCGACAAGCAGCATCGGAATCAGACTGCGGCCTTCCATAGAATCGAGGCGGCGCGCGATGATCTCCGCTCTCGCGGAGATGATGCAATCGGAGACATTTTGTCGATGTGGCCACAAGCCGAGGTTTCTTGGCTGAGGCAGTGGGTCAGGCAGTATCCGAGGGAGTTGGCGCGCGGCAATGAACGCGCCCACTCACGCAAACTACATCGCTATTTGACCGAGCTGGCCGATTCAGCGTCAGAAGAACCTTGAGCCGCAGTCGGACTCATCCGCGTCTTGGCATCGAATACGCGTTCAAACACAACTTCGGGTTCTTCCAGGCTACCGCTCACACTGTAAACACCACTCGACAGTTGATTGACTTGGTCCTCAAAAACCTTGCTAACCAAGTACGTGCCCGCCGCAACAGGTAGTCCCCCCGCCAATGCTGCGACCCAGGGAATATTCTCAACAAGAGGCAGCGTAACAACCAGCTCGCCATTCAAGGTCTCGTTCAGCAGGTCCACGTCGCTCGTGAAGTTAAAATAACCGCCCGAACCCTCGATAGAAAAATCAGGGATGCGCATCAGCCCTCGATCAAATTCGAATCGGCCCACTGCTCTATCAAAGGTCACGCCAGGGTCAAACAATTGATTCATATTTGCCCGACGGAATAGCCCAGAAAGGTTCAACAGGCTGAGCAGCCGCAGAACGCCTGTTGCCTCAGAGTTTGCTGACAAAAAGGAACCAGACTGCATTTCAAGATCCAATCTGCCCGAGACAGCTGTGAGTTGGAAATCTTGCGGACTGCCGGGCCAATGCCAATTTGCGTCAATACGCCCACCTCGGGTCTCAGCGATCGGCGACACCCCGACCAATTCCAGAGAACCCGCTATGTCGTTCAGTTCAGCAGCCAGTGTCAGGGCAGTAGCCTCCTCCCCCTCGGCACGCCATGCGATGTATGTGCTCGGTAGCCACTGAACGCCCAAAAAGTTGCCTTCAATATCCTGAAAGCGCCAGCCGTCGTTTTCCAGATAATCGATCGTCAGCTGCAGGTTGCCTAGATCGGTACTGCCGCGGCGGACTCTCTCTATTTCTACTGGCAGTTGCCGCATCCACCGCCCAAGTCCACTCTCTGGATCTGGCAATTGCCCGTCCACCATTTCATCACCGAACTGAGGCAATCTATCGAGATCAAGGTAAGCAAGACGCAGCACTCGCTCGGTTGGCGCGTCAACGCCGCCATCGGACTCGGTAACTCCCATCCGCCTCTCTTGCGAGTACGTCGCACCCAGCCACGGCAGGTCGAGATCCATCAGCAACTGGTCAGCGTCTAAACGCAGATGGATGTCCAAAGAACCCAACTCCTGTTCTTTCCAAAGCAGGCGGCTCACCCGAAGGTCTTGCACTCTGGCGGGAATGGCAAGTGTCGAAGATGGGCCAGACAGCGATTTTATAAAGGACTCCCAGTCCGCCAGATCCAGAGAGGGTAAATGGCCCGTTACGCCAAGCCCCGGCTTTGGAGACATGCCACTACTTTTGGGCGGTCGCGTGCGGGGCGTTACGTCAAGATGAGCCGCCAGCTGGCCCAGCTCTGGCGCATCCACAACGGCCGAAAATCGACCGAACCAAAAGATCTCCCAGGCGGCCCAATCCCGATCTCGCCAAATCACCTGCAGCGGAGCTGAGGCTTGGGCAGACTTACCCCAGGGCAGCGGCATATCAACCGTCACCCCTCGCAGCTCAGAGGAAATGCCAACACTGATGTCATCGGCCACGTTTACTGCAACCGATACCGCCGTTATTCCACTCACCGGCAGAGGTATCTCAACCGCCTGCCAAGCCAGCAGATCGCTCACATCGGCCTTCGCATCGATTTGAGCTGCCAATATCGTATCCGGTGCTTGCGCGAGATCGGGGTCAATGACGACCCGCAACGGCCGGCCCCATACCGAAGCGGTTAAGCCGGCACTCTCAAACCCCGTCCCATGCCGATAGCTCAAGGGACCGCTGACATTGTTGGCTTGAATATCGAGAAACTGTGAGATCACCGCAATGTCATCAAAGTCGGCACTGAAGTCGATATCAAGGGTGTTGCCGATATCGCGGAGATCGAACCCCAAAAAAACGTCTGCATCGACCCCCGACTCGCCCGTCAGAGTCAGGTCATTCATTAACGACCCAGCCACATCCAATGCAGGCAGTTTTTGTAATCCACTTAAAAACTCGGCAGGTGAACTGTTGTTTTCGGACTTCATTGCGAATGCCACTGCGTCAGGACGAATCCGAATACCGACCGCGGTATCTGTCAGCGACAACTCCGCGATGCGGGAGCGGGGGGCCCAAATATCAATTTCTGTGTCACTCAAACGAAGCGCGGCTCGCTCAATAGAGGCCGCTGGCCAGTTGGCCTGGTAATCGAGCTCCAAATTCTGCAGCTCAGCCGCAAGTTGCATGGTTTGACCGGTGTTGCCGTAGGGCTGAAACCCTCCGCGCCAGAGAAAAATCGCCTGTTCTATCTCGCCTTGCGGCAACGCAGAATTGAGCCACGCGTATGCCTCAGCGGGCATGCGATACGGAATGTAGGGGTGGCGAGCGGAAATGGGGGCATTCTCAAGCGCGACCGCCAGCCGCATTTGCAGTGTTGTCACCGCAGGTTTGGACAGCGGGATATCGATCTCAAACTCGATAATGCCATTGTGATCCGAGGCTTCAGCGAGAAATAATCCCTCTTCTAAATAAAGTGCGCCTCGCTGCCACCGACCCGCTAAACGCCCTACCGCGCTGTCGAGATGAATCGGTGCCTCGTAGACCTTTGGCAGGAGCAGATCGAAATTTCGCGTGTTTATCCACGCGAGTGCACCAGCATTGTCAGCTGTGATTGACGCATCAATACCAGCTAGACCCGGTACTTTGTTATAGGGGTCAGTGGTTGCGTCGGTGACGACCATCGACGCATTCCATGCAGAGAGCGGCGCCCGCCAAGAGTCAACAGAGAGCCGCAGATTATCGATGGATCCCCGAGGATTGAGCGTCTCGAGGATAGTGTTCGCTTTGCCCGGCAACAGACCACTGCCCGTCAAGACATTCACGGCATCAGAGATATTCCACTTCTCGGTCAGGGCTTGCCAACTCAGCCCCGAACCAGTCAACTGTGTTCTGGGAACTTCCAGAATATGAGCGCCTGAGATAACGGTAACGTTGTCTATCCACACTTCGGACGCTTCGCCACGGGTGGTCCAAGCGGCATCAAAACTGAAGCTATCGATTGCGAGCTGGGGCTCACCAAGAACAGTCAGGTCCGTAAAATCCGCTTGCACGACAAGGTCGGGCATTCCCTGCTCGACCACAAACCAGTAGTCGGCTTGGCCCTCAACGGAGAGGTCAAGCTCGAACCACTCTGCGAGAAGTAAACCTCCCAAACTGTCCAGGTGTCCGTGTAACTCACCCGAGAACTGGCTCAGATCAAACGGATTTCCGGTTCCCGATCCCTCTGCCGAGAAGATCCTTCCCTCAGGGGCTTCAACGATCAGTTTGATCTGACGAACACTGCGATCGCGAACCAAATCCATGTCAACGATGAGCGACCCGAGGCGTGGCGAGGCATTTGAACGCCCGGTTGGCAACAGGATCTCGGCATCCCGAATTTGGAGACGCTTGAAATTATTCAGCGCACCGCGCACATCTTCAGGCAATTGCGGCCCCTCTGCGCCGGCGCGCTCGGGCCATTGAATCTGGGGGGCGGTTAGCGTGAGTTCCTCGAAGCGCAGGGATCGCGCTAGCAGGGTTTGCCACGGATCAATACCTAGCGTGACAGAAGGTAACTGCAAAGCATTGACACCCTTAACGTCAGTGACCTCAAAATCCGAGAGCGTCAGCCGCGGCGAGAATCCATCCATGGTCCCAGAGATCTGCCCGATACTGATGTCGAATTGAAAGCGCTGAGAGAGCAGGCTCTCTATGTCGTCCTGAACATTCGGCAGAGCCCCCAGCAACAGGCGGCCCCCGCTAACATACACGGCCAACAGCACCAGGGCAGTCACCATCGAAGGCCACACGGTGCGCCCAAGTTTGCGTGGAATGGCGCTAACCATGCTTCAGCTCGATACCGCTCTTGTGAAGAAGGGTCCGTGTCTCACACAGTGGCAGGCCCACCACCCCCGAGTAACTCCCCTCGATCCGCTCAACAAAGGCCCCAGCGTAGCCCTGAATACCGTAAGCCCCCGCCTTGTCCCACGGCTCAGCCGACAGAAGATATGCTTCGATGGTGCTCTGCGAGAGTTGAGTCAATGTAACCTTGGTGGCGCTGAGAAGGGTGTCGACGCCGGCGCTCTGCGCCAACGCGACTGCCGTATAGACAGTATGGGTCTTGCCCGATAGACGACCCAGGATCCAGCGCGCCTCCTCCACATCCGAAGGCTTACCGATGATCTGACCTTCCAGCACTACCGTCGTGTCTGCACCGAGGTTGATCTGCTCGCTCGACATATGCCGTGACGCTTTCTGCGTCGCGATCCGTCGCACATAATCGACCGGCGACTCCCCTTGATGGGGGATCTCGTCAATTTCCGGGCTCCGAATATCGAATTGCGCGACCAAGGTTGACAACAACTCTCGCCTGCGAGGGCTTGACGACGCCAGCACCAGTGTCATCAATACACCTCGTAATAACGCCGAGACTGGCGAAGAATTGCCCTCACTGGTATCCAACACATCGTTGAACACAGCAGGCCGACCAGTGCCTCAAGTGGCATCACCGGCACGTTGACGCCATTTCGCAGCCACTGTTCGATTCCCGCACTCAACAACAGTAAAACCAGAACGACCAAACTTTGCTGGAGAAGGTCGTACTGACGAATACGTTGATAACTCAATAACAACAGCAATGTTGCCAACATGAGTCCGAGTGAAGACAGCCCCAACGGCGCTCCTTCAATCAGATCTTGAGCGATGCCGACAGCGAAGGCGGTCGTTATGCCCACCCTATGGGGCAATGCCAACACCCAGTAAAACAGCGCCAGTGAGGCAATATCTGGCCTGAGAGACCGCCATTCGATAGAAAACGGTAGCAACATCCACACCAGTGCAAAGCCAAGCGTCAGATAGATAACCCAGCGTGCGTGCGCTTTGTTCAAAGTTGCGAACCAGGCTGGATCGAGTCGGCAGACTCACGCACAACTACCAGCACGAAGCGCCCGCGATCTAGAGCTGAAGAAGGGGCCGCATTCACTACTGCAAACGCATCGCCGGGGGAGATCGTCACATCAGTGACACGAGCAACGGGATAACCGTGGGGAAACCGGCCACCCAGACCCGAAGTGACCAGCAAATCACCCACTCTAATGTCTGTGGTTGCGGCGAGGTGGCGAATCACCAACTGATCAATACGCCCACTTCCCTCGGCAATCGCGCGCAATCCAGAACGATTCACCTGAACCGGCAACGCATGGGCGCTGTCCGTGATGAGCACTGCGCGACTATTATGCTGGCCCACCATGACGATTTGACCCATCAACCCCTCAGCGCCCAGAACCGGCTGCCCTTCCCGGAGGCCATCGATGGACCCCTTGTCGAGCATGACCATATGACGCGCGGGGTCGGGTGACACTGACGTAATTTGCGCCGCAACCAACTCGTCTTCGATGTCACGGGCAGAATTTAGCAGTGCTTTATACCGGGCGTTTTCCGAGAGTAGTGAGACCAATCGCTGGGTTTGCCCTTTCAGTACTCGATTTTCTTGCTGTAACCGAAACACCTCATCCTGCAAGGCAGCCCGGGACTGAAATGACTGCACCAACCGATTCCAGCCATCGACCGGTGCCAATATGATTTCCGCAGTCACTGCAACGGCATCGGTGGCCCCGCGCTGAAACGCCAGAAGCCGCGGGTGGTCGCGCAAAAGAAACAGACTCAACAGACATACGACACTCAGCACGAGGAATTTCGCGCCGATCGGGTTTTGCTTCAGGAAAAGCGGTTTGATGTCGCTGCTCCAGTCATGCGGGGCTTATTCTGTGGAGAGCAGATCCAGAACGTGACGGTCCATAAGCTCAAGTGCCTTACCGCCGCCTCGGGCGACACAGGTCAATGGATCCTCAGCGATAAAGGCTGGCAAACCTGTCTCATTGGAGATGCGCTTGTCGAGATCAGTGAGGAGCGCGCCGCCGCCCGTCAAGACGATACCAGTCTCTGCAATATCAGCCGCCAGCTCTGGTGGAGATTGTTCAAGTGCGAGCTTAATCGCCCGCATCATTGCGTCCAGAGGCTCCTCAAGCGCAGACAATACTTCATCGTTGGTCAGCGTGAAGCCTCTGGGCACACCCTCTGCCAGATGGCGCCCCCTCACGTCGATTTCTTTCAATTCGTCAGATTTGAAACCACACCCGATCTCTTGCTTGATTCGCTCTGCGGTCGAGTCGCCGATCAAGCTGCCATATTTGCGTCGCACATAAGACACAATCGATTCATCAAATCGGTCGCCTCCAATGCGAATCGAGTCCCGGTAGACCACGCCATTCAGGGAAATGATCGCGATCTCTGTGGTGCCGCCGCCGATGTCGACGACCATGCAACCTGCCGCCTCTTCCACCTGCAAGCCCGCCCCAATCGCTGCAGCCATGGGCTCTTCAATCAGTTTAACCTCTCGCGCCCCCGCACTGAGCGCTGATTCCCTGATTGCACGCCGCTCTACCTGTGTCGACGTACACGGCACACAGATCAACACCCTTGGGCTTGGCCGAATAAATTTGGTTTCATGCACCTTCGCAATAAAGTGCTGCAGCATCTTTTCCGTGACTTGGAAATCGGCGATGACACCGTCTTTAAGGGGGCGTATCGCTTGAATGTTCCCGGGGGTTCGGCCGAGCATGCGCTTGGCTTCTTTTCCGACAGCCTCAATAGACTTCTGGCCATTGTGCATGCGAATCGCCACTACCGAGGGTTCATCAAGAATGATGCCCCTGTCCTTGACATAGATCAGCGTGTTAGCCGTGCCGAGGTCAATCGACATATCGGTAGAAAACATGCCTCGAAGGCGCTTGAGCATTATCGTTCCCTGACTCTACGGTCGTTCTTAAGTGGTCTGTCTGTCTGGAAGCTTCGGTCTCTGTCTGACGTTCTGAGAAGAGACAGCAAATTCAGCCTGAAAATGCCCCCAAAATCACTGCTTATGGCGGCAAATGCCTTGGGAATGTAGCAATGCGGGGGTTTTTGGGCAAGCCGCAAGTGTGTTAGTTTTCGCCGCCTTCGAGGAGGATACGTTACATGTCTGTCACACCCCAAGATGTCGAGAAGGTGGCGCTTCTGGCGCGCCTCGCAATCTCAGAATCTGACCTCCCCGAGGTGACAGAAAGATTCTCTCGCGTGCTCAACCTTGTTGATGAGCTCAACACCATCGACACTGAGAGCGTGACTCCGATGTCTAATCCACACGACATGGAACAGCGTCTCAGACCGGATATCGTCACCCGCGCCGATAACCGTGAGGCCCTTATGGCCTCTGCGCCTGCACAAGAGCAGGGTTATTTTCTGGTACCAAAGGTAATCGACTGATGGCTGAAAATGCTCTGCTCACGGCGCCCGTCAGCAAACTGAAGCAACTGCTAGGCGACGGCACCGTCTCCAGTGAGGAGCTCACCAAAGCTTATCTCGAGCAGATTGCTGCTGAAAATGCCAGTCTCAATGCCGTTGTGACAGTCTGTGCCGAGGAGGCGCTGGCATCGGCTCGCGAGGCCGACGCGCAGATCGCGCGCGGCACGACAAGGTCACTCACCGGCATTCCGCTGCTGCACAAGGATATCTTTTGCACCGAGGGAGTCCGCACCACATGTGGTTCGCGCATGCTGGAGAGTTTTGTGCCCGCTTATGACGCCACCGTGGTTGCCAAAATGAAGGCTGAGGGTGCCGTCATGCTTGGCAAATGCAACATGGATGAGTTTGCGATGGGCTCATCAAATGAGACCAGCTTCTTTGGTCCCGTAAAGAACCCCTGGGATCTGAGCTGTGTACCGGGCGGTAGCTCTGGCGGATCAGCAGCGGCGCTTGCGTCGGGAATGGCGCCCCTCGTTACCGGGACCGACACTGGCGGCTCTATACGTCAACCCGCATCGCTATGCGGGGTGACTGGACTCAAGCCTACCTACGGGCGAGTGTCTCGGCTCGGTATTATTGCTTTCGCCTCGTCCCTTGATCAGGCGGGACCCATGGCGCGGACCGCCGAGGATTGCGCGCTGGCACTGACCGCCATGTCTGGCATCGACCCCGGTGACTCCACTTCAGCCGATATATCGGTCCCGGACTTTCATTCAGCGCTAAGCACTGATGTGAATGGGCTCCGAATTGGACTGCCGAGGGAGTATTTCAATGACGACCTCGATAGCCGGGTTCGAGAAAATGTGATGGCCGCCTTGGCCGAGTTGGAGAGAGCCGGCGCCATACTGCACGATATTGACTTGCCCCATAGTCACTACGCCATTGCCACTTATTATGTGATCGCACCGGCCGAAGCCTCGGCTAATCTGGCGCGATATGATGGGGTCCGGTTTGGCTATCGGTGCGACGCGCCAGCAGACCTGGAAGATCTCTATCAACGCTCTCGCAGTGAAGGGTTTGGCGAGGAAGTCCAGCGGCGAATTCTCGTGGGTACCTACGCGCTTTCCGCCGGCTTCTATGATGCCTATTTTAACAAGGCGCAACAGGTCCGCAGGGTCATCACCGAGGACTTTCAGCGTGCCTTCGAGCAAGTCGATGTCATTGCCGGCCCGGCCGCACCGGGCGTGGCATTCCCCTTTGGTTCGAAGCAGCAAGACCCCATTGCAATGTACATGGAAGACATCTACACCTTGGCCGTCAATTTGGCTGGCCTACCCGGCCTGTCGACCCCCGCAGGGCTCATTGATGGCATGCCCGTTGGACTCCAGTTGATCGGCAAACCCTTCGACGAGCAGACCATACTCAACGCCGCTTTTCGTCTTCAAAACGATACGGATTGGCACTTGGCCTGCCCCGACCTCGCGAGCCTTTCGTCATGAGCTGGGAAATCGTGATGGGATTAGAGGTGCACTTGCAGCTTGCCACTCAGTCCAAAATTTTCTCTGGCTCATCGACGCAATTTGGCGCATCACCGAATGTGCAGGCCGATGCCGTTGATCTTGGGATGCCCGGTATGCTGCCTGTTCTTAATGAGGAAGCCGTACGACACGCCGTTACATTTGGCTTGGGAATCGGCGCGCGAATTGGAAAACGATCCGTCTTCGATCGGAAAAACTACTTCTACCCCGACCTTCCCAAGGGATATCAGGTGAGTCAGTTTTTTGCTCCGATCGTCTGCGAGGGCATTTTTGAAGTGCCACTGGAAAACGGCAGCCTCTATCCAATTCGCATTACCCGGGCCCATTTGGAAGAGGATGCCGGAAAGTCGGTCCACGACGAATTCGCTCATGAGACCGGCATTGACCTCAATCGCGCTGGCACCCCACTTTTAGAGATTGTCACGGAACCCGACTTCCGCTCTGCAGAGCAAGCCGTGGCCTACCTGAAGGCGCTCCATTCACTGGTCACTTACCTAGGTATTTCCGACGGCAACATGGCTGAAGGCTCAATGCGCTGCGACATCAACATCTCACTGCGCAAGCAGGGATCGGATGAGCTAGGCACAAGAACAGAGATCAAAAATGTGAACTCCTTCAGGTTCGTTGAGAGAGCTATTCACAGTGAGTACGAAAGACAGGCCGAGATCCTTGAGCGCGGCGGGGCTATCACTCAGGAGACACGCCTCTACGATGCTGATAACGACACCACCCGCTCGATGCGCTCCAAGGAGGTGGCGAATGACTATCGCTACTTCCCCGAGCCGGATCTCCTGCCCATCGTCATTGATGAGGCCTACATTGATGCAGTGCGGCAAAGCCTACCCGAGCTGCCCACGGCAAAGCGGG
>Ga0160423_10004212_pt1 | contig 11854 bp, 15 predicted proteins | sample CRUFie14St8metaG_FD_108191 | JGI IMG/M metagenome (GOLD analysis project Ga0160423, IMG submission 108191) | Marine microbial communities from the Costa Rica Dome - CRUD Field 142mm St8 metaG | ecosystem: Environmental > Aquatic > Marine > Oceanic > Photic zone | place: Costa Rica: the Eastern... | reverse complement strand
TATGTTAAAAAGGTGGGGTGTATGGACACCATTATTTTCAATTTTATTTTCTAAAGTATATCCGATAAAACAAATCGCTCATAATCATGAGGGTAATTTTATATCTTTTATTTTATGGGGTAACTATGTAGAAGAAGTTGATGGTATAAACACTAATAAAAAATGGATTAATATATTAAATTATAAAAAGTTTCATAAAATAAAAGCTAGTAAACCTGTATACACTTTAATGTTTATGGGTAAAAGAATAAATAGTGAAACCTCAGCTATTGTAAATGGTAGAATTATACCATCAAGTAAGATTGTTAGGGGATATAGATAAAATAAAAACTAGGTGATTTAGTTATGGGTATTGTTATTGATAAAATTAAACAAGATTGGCTTGTTCAAACATATGAAGATACGAAGGGTACACCTCACATTATCATAGATAATTGGTATAATGAAAAAGAATTAAAATCAATATGGCATGAATTAGAATTTTATAATTTACAAAAAAATGTTATACAGGCAAATAAAACAAATGATGTTGCTCGTGATGAAAATAACAAAGCTAAATCAAACGCTTTTAGATTTTACCTAGATAGTTTTTATACACCTTTTGGTTTAAAAATTTCACCCATTAGTAGTTGTATGTACAAACAAAGGTCTGAACAATTTAAAGAAATTGTAAAACAATCTATGCCTTTACATGAAAATAATTTTCGTAACACCAATCATGATAGTACCATGATTAGTTACTATGATAAAGGAAAGTATTATAAACCTCATTGTGATAGTGTACAGTTTACTTGTTTAATATGGTTATTTAAAGAACCTAAAAAATTTAAAAATGGTGATTTAAAACTAACACAAGCAAAAAAAACCATTGAGTGTAAATCAAATAGAATGTTGTTTTTTCCTAGTTATTTGCAACATCAAGTAACAAAGTTGAGTTCTGATAAGAGGATTCCTTTTGGTGAAGGTAGATATTGTGTTACACATTTTTACAATTGGCAGGCCAATTACGCATAAATAGTGTAAAGAGGGAGAATTATGGCAGTTACACAAAAGACAGCAGAAAACTTTTCTATTGACCAAGGTGCAGACTTTAGTAAAAACTTTACAGTTACTACTGATGGTTCAACAGCTTACGATATATCAGATTTAACACTTCAAGCACAAATGAGAAAGTCTTATGATTCTTCTTCTGCTACTGCTACATTTACAGCTACAGTAGTTACAGGTTCAAGTGGTATCTACAAATTAGTATTATCAAATTCAACCACAGCGTCAATTACATCAGGACGATATGTTTATGATGTAGAATTAATTTTAGCAGATTCAACCATAGAAAAAGTACACCATGGTATTATAACTGTTCATCCTGAGGCTACTAAGATATAATGAATGAATTACAAGAATTTTTCAATAGTGTTGCCGTAGAACAAAAAAAAGTAGCTGAAGAAAAGGCAAGACACGAAGAACAACAAAAAAAACTACAACCACAAGTTAATGTGGAGTTATCAGATTTATCAGAATTTTTTGGTGTATTAGGACACGCCAAAAGAAATATAAAACCCCAAACTCTAGCTGATACTTTTGTGCCACCAAAACAAGAAGAAACACAAATGCATTTAGAGTTAGAGAGCTTTTTCAATAGACTATCTAGTTTTGAAAATGCTCTTGAACAAGAAATTCAAAAACCAAAAGAAATAATACAACCACCTATTGAAGAAAAAACAATTGAGGAAGTGCAAGAAGAAATGTCTGGTCCACAATTATTGGCACAAGCAATGTCTAACTTTACTAAAAATAGTCCAGGTCATCTGGCACCTCAAATTGTTACAGAACAACCTTCTGAATTAGATAAAATAAAAGAAGAATTTAGACACTTCAAAGAAATGGTCATTAAACAAATGGCGTCTATTGGCGGTGGCGGTGAAGTGAATTTATTAAAATTAGATGATGTAGATACAAGCTCAATAGGAAACGGTAAAGTATTATCTTACAATTCATCTACAGGAAAATTAGAGTTTACTACTTCAAGTAGTGGCGCTTCTAATCTTGTAGATTTATCAGATGTGGATGATTCAGGTCTGGCTGATGATACTATAATGGTGTATAATTCATCCACAGGTAAATTTGAATTTACTACAAATGTGGATGGAGGCACCGTTACTTAATGCCATTATCCATAAAACTCAAAAAATTTACTACTGCTTCAGATGTACCAACAACCTCAGAGTTAGCTGATGGCGAAACAGCCATCAATACTACTGATAAAAAAATCTATACAAGGGTTGGTAGCAGTATTATTGAAGTAGCGAATATTGAAAGTCGCACAGTTTCTTTTGGTGGTGTTGAATTAAGTCTAGGTGGTTCTGATTCAACACCAGCTTTTGATTTATCTGACGCTACAAATTATCCTACTACTTCATTATCAGGCACAATTACAAATGCTCAATTAGCAGGTTCAATTGCAAATAGTAAACTTTCAAATTCAGGATTTACACTTGTAGATGATTCATCAACATCAACAACAATATCATTAGGTGAAACTTTAAAAATTCAAGGTACTTCAAATGAGGTAGATACCTCTGTTAGTGGTGATACATTAACTGTTGGTTTACCAAATAATGTAACGATTGCTGGTAATTTAACTGTAAATGGTACAACGACAACAATTGATACCACAAATACCACAGTTAAAGATAGTTTATTAGAATTAAATTCAGGCGCTTCATCAAACTCAAATGATTCTGGTCTTATTATAGAAAGAGGTTCTACTGGTAATAATGCAATTTTTATGTGGGACGAATCAGAAGATGAATTTATTGTAGGTACTACTACTGCTACGGCAGATTCTACTGGTAATATTACTCACTCAAAGGCAGATTTTGAAGCTGCTAAAATTACAGGCACACAATTTGAATTAGCAAATACAACAACCAATGATTCATTATTAATTACAACAACAGAAGATAGTAGCAATGCTGGACCTGTTGTAAGTTTAAAAAGAAATAGTAGTAGTCCTGCTGACTCTGATTATCTAGGTCAAATAAAATTTAAAGGTGAAAATGATAATGACCAAGAAGTAAACTATGCAAAAATTTCTGGTAAAATAGATGACGCCTCTGATGGTGCAGAAAGAGGTTTATTAGAATTTGCCTTAATTACAGGTGGTTCACAAGAAATTGTTGCAAGATTTAAACATGATGGATTATTTTTAAATACAGGTAATACACTTAGATTTGAGGGTGATGGTGCAGACGCTCACGAATTAACACTAAAGGCGGCTGATAGTTTAGACGCTGATAGAACAGCTACTTTACCAAATGCAACAGGTACAATAGCACTAGAAGGTACTGTTACATCAGGTTCTACAAGTATTACATCAAATTTAGGGTCTAGAACTTTTGAAACTGAAAGTCTAGATACGCCTGTTGGATTTATAACAATCAGTATCGGTGGCACTAATTATAAATTGCCTTACTACTCCGTATGATTATAAATAGTAGAAATAGAGGAATTTAAGATGGCAAATCCAAACACAAGAGAAACATTAAAACAATATGCTCTCAGAGCATTAGGGAAACCAGTCATTGAAATCAATGTTGATGATGACCAGCTTGAAGATAGACTAGATGAATCATTACAGTATTTTTCTCAATATCATGGAGATGGTATTCGTAGAACATATTTAAAATACAAACTTACATCCGATGATAAGACTAGACTAAAAAACGCAACCAGGAGTACGGAATCAGCCACGGATTTGTCTGAAAGTGATGTTACTACTACATTCTTTGAACAAGACAATTATCTAGTCATGCCGAGTACGGTGATAAGTGTTGTCAATATTTTCCCTTTTTCAGATAAAGGTAATCTTAACTTATTTGATGTAAGATACCAATTAAGATTAAACGATTTATATGACTTTTCATCAACATCAATTATTAACTATGACATAGTTTTAAGACATTTAGATTTTCTAGACCACATTTTAGTTGGTGAAAAACCAATTAGATATCAACAACACGACAATAGATTATATGTTGATATGGATTGGGCAAACGATTTATCAGAAGATGAATATTTAATTATTGAGTGTTATCGTAAATTAGACCCAGCTACTTATTCAGATGTGTTTAATGATTTATGGTTAAAAAGATATGTTACTCAAAAATTTAAGCAACAATGGGGTGCTAACTTATCTAAATTTGCTGGTGTTACCATGATTGGTGGTGTATCACTAAACGGTATGGAAATTATGCAACAAGCTCAAACTGAACTTGAAAATTTAGAAAGAGAAATACGAATGAATTGGGAGGAACCTCCTCACCTAATTAGAGGATAACTAATATGCCTGTTAATCATTACTTTCAAGGTGGCGACGGCATAGGTTCATCAGAAGAAAAAAAACTCTTTGAAGATTTAATATTAGAGGGTTTAAAAATCTATGGACATGATGTCTATTATTTACCAAGAACATTAGTTAACCGAGATTTAATTCTTGGTGAAGATGTTGCAAGTAAATTTAACGCAGCTTATCTATGTGAAATGTACATGGATACTACCGAAGGTTTTGGTGGCGAACAAGAATTAATATCTAAATTTGGTTTAGAAATTAGAGAAGATTCTACCTTTACAGTTTCTAAACGAAGATGGAATGATTTAGTAGAAGACCCTGCTACACTAATAAAAGCAGATAGACCTAACGAGGGTGATTTAATTTATTTCCCTCTAATGAATAGTTTTTTTGAAATTCAATTTGTTGAAGACCAAGAGCCATTCTTTCAATTAGGAAACTTACCTGTTTACAAACTAAGAGTAACTAGATTTGAATACTCATCTGAGAGATTAGATACTGGCGTTTCTGATATAGACGCCGCTGAGGACAAATACTCACTTGATATGTTAAATCATCAAATGACACTTGAAGCTGAAGAAGGTTCATTGTTATTAGAAAATGATAGTGCAAGTGGTGAAAGTAATTACTTCTTACTTGAATCATACGAAATACAAACTCAATCACCTTACGCTGATAATATAGATTTAGATAATGAGGCAGGTTTTGATACAGCGTCTGTAAGTGATGACATACTAGACTTTACTGAAAGAAATCCATTTGGTGAAGTAGACTTTGGTGGATAAAAATGTTTGGCAGATATTCATATAATCAGACTTTAAGAAAAATGACTATTGCGTTTGGTCAGATTTTTAATAATATACAAATTAAAAGGAAAGATTCAAGCGATAATGTTATACAAACAATTAAAGTGCCATTAGCATATGCACCAAAAGAAAAGTTTTTAACAAGATTAGACGGACAAGCTAGTTTAAATAATAGAGAATTTGCAGTTACTTTACCTAGAATGGGTTTTGAAATAACAGGTCTAACTTATGACGGTTCTAGAAAATTAACAAGAGTACAAAAATATAGAACAGCAAAACAAAATATAGATGGCAAGGTTTTAAATTTTAATTATACTCCTGTACCATATAATATTAATTATAGTTTATATGCATTTACAGCTACTGCTGAAGGCGGTCTACAAATCGTAGAACAAATTGTTCCGTTTTTTCAACCTGATTATACTGTAACTGTAAATATTATACCAGATTTAGATATAAAAAGAGATGTACCGATTGTATTAAATAGTATTAATTATGAAGATAGTTATGATGGTAGTTTTACTACAAGAAGAGCTGTAATTTATACAATGAATTTTACAGCAAAAACATATCTATTTGGTCCAGACCAAACTCAAAAAACTATCAAAACTGTACAAGTTGATATGTACTCTGATAATGATACAACAAACAAAGCGAGAGAAGAAAGAATTACTGTACAACCAAGCCCAACCACAGCAGATTTTGATGATGACTTTGGGTTTACAACAACAATTGAAAACTTTACAGACAGTAAAAATTATGATTCTGATACTGATTCAGATGTATAAATATATGTAAAGATTTTAAACTTTAGAGGAAATAAATTATGGCAAACCCAAATATCGTTAGTGTTTCATCTATATTAGGTGGTAACGCTGGATTTAACTTGTCTAACACATTGACAGCTACTTTAATAACTGTTGACGCTGAAAAACTTGTAAAAATTAATCGTATTACTTGTGCTAATGTTGATGGTAGTTCATCAGCTGATTTAGACTTGTTCATAGATGGTTTAGGTTCAGGTGCTTCAGGAGTTACAACAACAGGTGCTGACGCTACAGTTTATCTTGCAAAAACCGTTGCTGTTCCAGCAGATACAACATTGGTTGTATTAGATACACCTATCTATTTAATGGAAGGTGATATTCTAAAAGGTGGTGCAAGTGCTAATGGCGATTTAGACTTGTTCGTGTCATACGAAGTTTTAGATGACGCTTAATAGATAAATTTAGGAGGCAATTAGATGTCCAGAAGTTCATCTATGAATGGTGGAATTATTGGCGCAGACAATACACCTTCACCATCTAAAAAGATAACTACATTTACATCTAACGGATGTTTTAACCGTACAGCGACTACAGCTACCGTGATTGTAGTTGCTGGTGGCGGTGGTGCAGAGCGTGGTGGCGGAGGCGCAGGTGGTGTTCTAATTACAGAATGTCATCCATTGCCGTCTGACGCTGTTCCTGTAACAATTGGTGCTGGTGGTGGAAGAGCAGACTTGCCAGGCACTACTGCTTCAGCAGGTAGTAATTCAGTATTTGGTTCTGCTACACCTTTAACTGCCACAGGGGGTGGTTTTGGTGGTGGAACACCTGCCTCTCCTCAAAATAGTGGAGGCGATGGCGGCTCAGGTGGCGGAGGCGGAGGTTGTAACCCCGCTAATGACGGAGATGGCACATCAGGTCAAGGATTTGACGGAGGCTCATCTGGCTCTTCAGCTCAAGGCGGAGGCGGTGGTGCTTGCGAACAAGGTGGTGCTGGCGGAAATCAATCTGGTTTTGGTGGTAGAGGAAAAGATTTAACACCTTACGGAGTTCCTACTTGCATTGGCGAATGTGGATTTGTAGGAGGCGGAGGTGCTGGGTCGGGTGATAATCACCCAAGTAATCCGTATCAAACACCAGGTCAACCAGGTCCAAGAACACCACACTCAGGCGCACCAGAAGCCGCACATAAAAGTGTGGGTGAAGGAGGATTAGGTGGCGGTGGAATGGCACAAGTAGGATTTCCCCCACCATGTCAACAACCTCATGGTATTGCAACAAATGGTTTAGCCAATACAGGTGGCGGTGGCGGTGGTGCAAATAATCCAGGTTCACCCCCATTCCCAGCTCCTAGAGGGGATACTTCAAAGTCAGGTGGCTCAGGTATTGTCATAGTAATTGAATGTGTTGCTGGGTCAAGTGCAAATAGTGGAATTTATGGATTACAAGCTCAATTTAGAGATACGAATAGGAGTAGTTGGTAATGCCTAGAAGTAACTCAATGAATGGTGGAATAATTGGTAAAGATAATACACCATCACCAAGTAAAAAAGTTACCACATTTACATCAAACGGATGTTTTACTAGAACGGCTACAACAGCAACAGTAATCACAATAGCTGGAGGTGGCGGAGCCTCTAGAGGTGGAGGTGGTGCTGGTGGCGTTTTAATTACCGAATGTCATCCATTGCCAGCAAGTACCGTTCCTGTTACAGTCGGTGCTGGTGGGGCTGCCTCAGCTCAACATTGTTGTAGAGCAAGTGATGGTAATAATTCAGTATTTGGTTCTGCTACACCTTTAACTGCTACAGCAGGTGGTGCTGGTGGTGGTATATCACAACCAGCTCAAGCTAAAGGAGGCGATGGCGGCTCTGGAGGCGGAGGTGGTGGAGATAATCCAGCCGCAGGTGGCGTAGGAACTGGCGGTCAAGGTTTTGATGGTGGGAGTGGATTTTCTACTGGTGGTGCTGGAAACGGAGGTGGTGGAGGCGCTGCTAGACAAGGCGGTTCAGGTAACAACGCAAGTCCAGGTGGTAGAGGAAAAGATTTAACACCTTATGGTGTGCCAAATAGTTTAGGTGAAAGTGGATTTTTTGGTGGCGGTGGAGCAGGAAGTGGCGATTGTCATCCTAGTAATCCATATCAAACACCAGGTCAACCAGGTCCTAGAACGCCAGTACACTCAGGTGCTCCAGAAGCTACTACAAAAAATGTTGGCGAAGGAGGCTTAGGTGGCGGAGGTATGTCATCTGTTGGATTCCCTTTACCAGATTTTAGACCGACAAGTGGGTCAACAGCAGGTCTTGCTAATACTGGTGGCGGCGGAGGCGGTGGACATTATATGTCGCCAAACGGAAGTCCACCTTACACAGCAAACACAACAGGGCAAAACGGTGGTTCTGGTGTTGTTATAGTTATAGAAAGTGCCCCTGGTTCAAGTGCTAACAGCGGGATATATAGTTTACAAGCACAGTATAGAGATACAAGTAGGAGTAGTTGGTAATGCCACATTTTGCAAAATTAGATGAAAACAATATAGTTTTAGAAGTACAAGTATTTTCACAAGAAGATGTTGACGCTAACGGCGGAGATTATTCTACTGGCGCTGAAACATGGGTTGAAAATTGGTCGGGTCATAATAATTGGAAACAATGTTCTTATAATGATAATGCAAGAGGTAAATATCCTGGTAAAGGTTATTCGTGGGATAGTGCAAATGAAAAATTTAAAGCACCACAACCGTTTGATTCATGGACATTTAATACTTCTGATTACGAATGGCAACCACCTATTACTAGACCTAATAGTGAGTTTTTAATGGACGGCGAAACAAAAATTTGTAAAGTACACCACTGGTGGAATGAAGATGTTTATCAAGCAGATAATTCAAAAGGTTGGGTTGGTAGAGGTGGAACAATCTTGGCCAGCGGACTATTAGATGGTAGAGATTTTGAGTGGAACGGAAGTGCTTGGGTAGCTGTTTAAGAACATTATAAATAATATTAGATTATTAACAAGTGATTTATTATGAAATATCAAAGACTTTATTATTACTTTGAAAAAGCCTTATCACCTTTTTTATGTGATGAAATTATTGCTCAAGGATTTGTAAATAATCCAGATATAGCATACATTGGTGGTAAAGGTATTCCTAGAAATGATAAAGAACATAAAAATCTATTAAAAAAAAGAAACTCTAACACCTCTTGGATTACAGCATGGTGGATAAAAAAAGAAATTGACCCTTATATTCGTAGAGCAAATCAAATGGCAGGTTGGAATTTTAATATTACTGATTCTGAGGCATATCAGTTTACAAAGTATGATGAAGGTCAATTTTATGATTGGCATACAGACGCTTTTGAAACACCACACAGAGATGGTCCTTGGAAAGGTCTTATTAGAAAAATATCAATTACAGTTTCACTATCAGACCCTAGAGAATATGAAGGTGGACTTTTAGAGTTTGCTGTTCCACAACACGAGCCAGATAAATGCGATTATGTAAAAGCAAGAGAAGCCATGCCTAGAGGTTCAATTATAGTTTTTCCAAGTTATACATGGCATAGAGTTACACCAGTAACAAGAGGCACAAGACTATCGCTTGTGCAATGGAATTTAGGACCAGGATATATTTAATTATGAAAAAGAAAAAACAAACAAAAAAAGAAGAACCAAGACAAGAAGTTTTCTCAGAATATTTTTCTACACCAATTTGGAGTACACAAATACCAGAATGGGTAGATGAACTTAATGTGGCTTGTAAACCTTATCTAGATGAAGCACACGAAAGGCACGCTGAAGCTATAAAGAAAAATAAAGGTGATGATTTTGGTTTAGTTTATCATTCAACGAACATTCAATACGACCCTAAATTAGAAGACTTTTCTAATTATTTAATTAACACAGGTTGGAATTTGCTTGATAGTTGGGGAAACAACATGACTGATTACTCTTTATTTTTTCATTCGTGTTGGGTACAAGAGTTTGCTAAAAATGGTGGCGGACATCATAGAGTGCATATACATGAAAACTGTCATTTATCAGGTTTTTATTTTTTACAAAACGAAGATTCATCTTACCCTTTATTTCATGACCCAAGACCAGGCAAAGAAATGATGGCATTACCTCAAAAAGATGAATCTGTAATATCGCCTTCTACAAGAGTTGTAAATTATCAACCTAGACCTGGAGATTTGTATATATTCCCTTCTTATTTACCTCATGAGTATGTTGTATCAAGAGGTGGTAAATTTAGATTTATACATTTTAATATTCAAGCTGTATCTAATCGTATGTTAAATTCTAGAGAAGGAGGTATTGGCTAATGAGTTATAAAAAAAATAAATATCAAGTTATAAGAAATGCAATACCTTTATCAGTTGCAAATTTTGTTCATGATTATTTTGTAAATAAAAAACAAGTACAAAAAATCTTAGAAGACACAGGATACATTTCTCAGTTTAATTCAGATTGGGGAAAACAAAGTGATGACCAATGCCCAAATCAATATTGTCATTATGGTGATTTAGTTATGGATACTATATTAGATATTCTTACACCTAAATTATCAAAACTTACTAAGTTAGATTTATCGCCAACATATTCATATGCTAGAATATACAATAGAGGTGCCATTTTACATAAACATAGTGATAGATATTCTTGTGAGGTGTCCACAACATTAAATTTAGGTGGTTCAGAAGTCTGGCCTATCTGGTTAACAGACACAAAAGGTAAAGATATTGAGATTAAATTAGAACCATCAGATATGTTAATTTATAGTGGTTGTGAATTAGAACATTGGCGTGATGAATTTAGAGGAGATAGTTGCGTTCAAGTCTTTTTACACTATAATGATAAATCTCATAAAGAATGGGAAGATAATAAATATGATGGTAGATTGTGTTTAGGTCTACCAGCAAAGTTCAAAGGTGTCAAATTCAAAGTTAATTAAATATTTTAACTATAAATAGTATAAATAGTTAGTAATCAAGTTAGGATAGTTTTATGACAAGAAGTAGAGATTTATCAAAAGGCTTACAAAAAAATGTTTTTAAGTTTAGTGGTGATACCGGACAAACCACATTTACTACTGCTGATGACAGTACCTCATTATCATACACCGTTGGTCTTATAGATGTATATTATAATGGTGTAAAACTTGCCGAATCAGAATATACTGCTACAAATGGTACAAGTGTTGTATTAGAATCTGGCGTGGCAGATGATGATATCATTGAAGTGATAGCAGTTGGTTCTCACTCATTTACTGGTGGCGGTGATATGAATGGTAGTGAGTTGATATTAGACGCTGACGGAGATACTTCAATTCATGCAAGTACAGATGACCAAATAGATATCAAGGTTTCAGGTGCAGATGATTTTAAATTTACTGCCAATAATTTTAGTGTATTATCAGGTTCAACATTAACAATAGATTCTGGTGCGACAATAACAAATAGTGGAACAGCAAATGGTTTTGGTGTATCCACAGGAAAAGTAATAGCATTATCAATGATATTTGGCTCAGGCGCATAGGAGAGTTTAATGCCACAAAATTCATCACTATTTAACGGGGGTATAATTGGTAAAGATAACACACCATCTGCCTCAGATAAAGTTACATCATTTACATCAAACGGATGTTTTAATAGAACAACAGCAAGTGCTACTGTAATCGTTGTTGCCGGCGGAGGTTCCGGTGGTCAAGGTGGCGGTGGTGCTGGTGGTGTTTTAGTTACAGAATGTCATCCATTGCCAGCTAGTGCAGTACCAGTTACAATAGGTGCTGGCGGAGCTGCTCGTCCTTCAAGTTCACCTTATGCAAATCCAGGAACATCAGGAGCAAATTCAGTATTTGGTTCTTCTACACCTTTAACTGCTACAGGCGGTGCAGGTGGCGGAGGAAATAGGGGAAATGGCGGAGG
>Ga0160423_10004211_pt1 | contig 11854 bp, 12 predicted proteins | sample CRUFie14St8metaG_FD_108191 | JGI IMG/M metagenome (GOLD analysis project Ga0160423, IMG submission 108191) | Marine microbial communities from the Costa Rica Dome - CRUD Field 142mm St8 metaG | ecosystem: Environmental > Aquatic > Marine > Oceanic > Photic zone | place: Costa Rica: the Eastern... | reverse complement strand
TTAAAAAACTTCCAGAGCCTGCACCGCAGGTCACCGATTTCCACCAGGCGATCCGCGAGAAGAAGAAGTTTGCGCTCAACGAAGAGAACGGATTCAACTCCTGCACTTTGATTAACCTTGGTAAGATCGCGCATCGGACGAACCAGAACTTGAAGTTCGATCCGAAGAAGATGCAGTTCATCGATAATGCTAAAGCGAACGCGCTGGTCCACCAGAAGGATCGCGACAAGTGGAAGTTGCCGAGCTAAGCGCAGCAGCAGATTTCAGAGGCCGGGTTCATTTCTCGATAGAGATGAACCCGGCCTTTTTTTGTCTGCGAATCTTCGAGAATAGACGCAAATTTCCAGAGCCCGGTAAGTTAAAGTTACCTACCCGCCAGTTTTCGGCCCCCGGGCCTTCTTGGGTTTTTGCTGCTGCTGGCCACCGCCAGCTCCCGGGCGACCTTGGCCGGCTTCTCGGGCCTTTTGTGCGGCTTCAGCTTTTTCGGCGAGCTTTTGCATCCAGCTCTTTTTGCCGGCCTTCTTGTTGGTCTTCAGTTCGGGCTCAGGCATTTTCTGCATGAACCAGGTTTGCGCGATGGAGAAGATGTTCTGCGTTGTCCAGTAGAGAGCGAGAGCGGAGGCAAAGTTGTAACAGAAGAAGAAAAAGATGAGCGGCATCAGCATGAAGATGCGCTGTTGCATTTTGTCTCCGGTCTTCGGAGTGACCTTCATTTGCAAGACCATCGTGATGGCCATGAGAAAGGGAAGGGGGTTGATGGGGAGACCCATGACGTAGGCGACGGTGTCGGGCTGGGAGAGATCGGTGACCCACCAGAGGAAGGGCTCGTTGCGCAGCTCGACGGCGTACTGAAGCATGATGAAGAAGCCGAAGAAGATGGGGATCTGCAGGAGCATGGGAAGGCAGCCGCCCATCGGGTTGACTCCGAACTCGCGATAGAGCTTCATTGTCTCCTGATTCATCTTGTTAGGATCGTCGGCATACTTCTCCTTGAGCTTGGCCATCTTGGGCTGGAGCTTCGACATCCGCTTCATGGTGCGGGTGGACTTGGCGTGCAGGGGCCACATCAAGGTGCGGATAATGAGAGTCAGGACGACCACGGCCCATCCCCAGGACCAATCGTTGTCCTCGCCGCCGAAGAGGGCTGAAAGCTTGTTGAGGGTCCAGTTGAGAATGTTACTGATCCAGCCGAAGAACCCATAGTCCATGACTTCGGCCTTGTTTCCATCGAGGCTGCGGATAAGGGAGTTGTTTTTGGGGCCGACGAAGATGTCGAACTCCAGTGTCCTGACGTTGCCTACCGCCAAGTTTTCTCTGGGAAGAGAAAGGTAGCTGTTGATGAGGGTAGCGCCTTTTTCTACGAGGGAACGGGGAGGCTTGAGGGTGATTTTTTTCGGGTTGACCCGAACAGTGGCTGGATAGGGGTCTCTTGGCGAAACGATGGTGGCAAAGAATTGGTTTTCCACTCCGCTGTAATCTATCTTGCTCTCTTTGGCTTCCCGATACTCGCTCTTTTCTTTGCTGAAGAAGCCGCCTTCGAAATACGTTGCGGCTTCGGAGTCGAATTTACCGTCCTCCTGCCAGAAGAAAGTGAGGTAGTTGGAGCGCTCTCCTTCGAAGACCGGCGCGGCGGAGCCAGTTGCGATAGCCATTTCTCCGAGGTCGATATCCTCTGGGCTATCGTTAGCGAGTTCCAGGCGAAGGGTGAGACGATAGTCGGAACCGGCACCATTGCTGACTTTGGTCCAGGTCTTCTTGACTATGAGATTGTTCGTCGTGGTTCCAATGTAAGTGATCGAATCTTCGCTGGATTCTTTGACCGAGTAGAATGGCTTGTCGAGAACGTCGCCGTTAATGTTTGTTAGGGCGCCAATGCGATTGACGCCGAGGTCGTTCATTTTGACCTTAAGGTTGGAATCGTGAACCGATTGTTCATTCAGGAACTCGATACTCTTGATGCCGCCTTCCAGGGTAGAAAGATGGAAGGAGGCTTCGGGAGTGAAGAAGTTGTGTGGTTCGTCTTTTCCTGTGACTTCGGGTGCCGGTGGCTTGTCGTTGGCTTCGAGAACGCCAATAGGCTCCTCGGGTGCCTTGGCGGCAGCTTCTTCCTTGGCTTTCTTTTCTTTTGCTTCTTTCTCGGCAAGTTCGGCGGCATTTTTCCTGCCGGACATGATATTGAAGACGAGCAGAATGCTGCAAATGGTGACGACGATCCAAGCTTTACGATCCATGATCTATGAGTGATTAAGTAGAAGATTTGGGAGAAGGAGAATTCCCTTCGGCCGGTGGCACGGGGTCATAACCGCACCCACCCCAAGGATGACAGCGTAAAATCCGGCGAATACCGAGCCAGCTGCCTTTTATCGAGCCGTGGGTCTCGACTGCTTCCAGGAAATAGTGGGAGCAGGAGGGGTCGTAACGGCAGCCGGTATTCGGTCCGCCGAGGGCCTTGATTACCGGGCGGATGAGAAGCTGGTAGGCGCGAATGCCCAGATGGATGAGGGGCTTCATAGTTCTTCGCGCCAGATTTTGAGTCGTTTGGCCACCTTGATCCAGTCCTGCTCGAGTTCATTGAGGGTGGCCTCGGAGGCGCGCCAGCGGGCGATGGTGACGACCATTTGTTGAGGAGGAAGGTGGTCGCCCCATTTGCGAATGATTTCGCGGAGGCGGCGACGGACGAAGTTTCGGGTGACCGCGTTACCTACTTTTTTTGAGGTGATGAGGCCGAAATTACGGTCCCGGGAGGAGGAGTCCTCCAGTGTGCCTATGACGAGGTAACGACCGGCGGCGGATTGTCCCGTGTTGCGAACGGTCTGAAACTCGCCCCACAGGCGCATGCGCCGTTGACGAGTCAGTTTCATGACCAATTGGTTACCAAACAAGGAATACCGTAGCCCTCAGGAGAGACACGGCATGACCAATTACTTGGTGTTGTTCTGCACCGTGTGGCGTTTGAAGTGAATCTCGGCTCCTTTTGGAAGGAGGCGCTTGCGACCCTTGCGGCGGCGGTTTTTGAGGATGCCGCGGCCAGCCTTAGTGGCCATGCGGGCACGGAATCCATGCTGCTTCTTGCGAGTGCGCTTGGAAGGCTGATATGTCATTTTCATGGCCGTAGAGAAAAGAAGATAAGTTTTGGAAAGTTCCGGCTAAAAGGAGCAGGGGGGCGCAGACTAGCTTGCGGGAACCGCTTGTCAACCCATCGTGGATGGTTTTTCTGAAAATATCATGGAATTACTTAAGATCAAATATTGGAGCGAGTTTCGCTGCCCGATATGGAGCAAGACCCCCCGGTTTGAGCTTGAATGGATTTAATTGCCGGTTTCCACCTGCGAATGTTGTGCTAAGATCCATTCATGACGGCAGAAGACATTTTAGCACTTTGCATGTTGCTCGTGCTGGTGATCTCGGCCGGTTCATTAGCGACAATTCTTTTTCCGATGATGCGAAATGCTGGGAGAAAAGACGAGTTGGCCGATTTATTAAAAGACGATGAGGCTTCGGCTGAGTCTGAAAACCAGCCGGTAGGCCCTGATGAGGAATCTGGAAAATCACCCTGGGAAAAAGACCCTGATTGGTGGCGGGAATGATTTATTCGCCGCCAAGGAGATATTTGGAGGCCTGCTCGACGTCCTTGTCACCGCGGCCGGAAAGATTGGCGATGATGATGTTGTCTTTGCTCATGGAGCCAGCCACTTTGGAAATGTATGCCAAGGCATGGGAGGATTCGAGAGCGGGGATGATCCCCTCGGTGTATGCCAGTTCACGGAAGGCGGCGAGGGCCTCGTCGTCGGTGGCGTAAGTGTATTCGGCGCGACCGATGTCCTGAAGGTAGGCGTGTTCGGGACCGACGGCAGCGTAGTCGAGGCCGGCGCTTACTGAGTGGGTCAGTTCGATTTGTCCGTCGTCGTTGGCGAGGAGCCAGGTTTTTGATCCCTGAAGAACGCCAAGTTTTCCTCCTTGAAATCGGGCGGCGTGTTTCTCGGGAAGGATGCCTTCGCCTCCGGCTTCCACACCGATCATCGCAACGTCCTCATCGTCGACGAAGGGATGGAAGAGCCCCATGGCATTTGAGCCACCTCCGACGCAGGCGACGAGGAGATTGGGTAGACGGTTTTCTTTGGCGAGGATTTGGTCGCGTGCTTCCACGCCGATGATGCGATGGAAGTCTCGCACCATCATGGGGAAAGGATGTGGTCCCAAGGCGGAGCCCAGAATATAATGGGTGTCGTCGACGGTAGCGACCCAGTCGCGCATTGATTCGTTCACCGCTTCCTTAAGAGTGGCTTGTCCTGCATTCACGGGAACGACCTTGGCTCCCATGAGCCGCATGCGGGTGACGTTGAGGGCCTGACGTTCCATATCGACTGCTCCCATGTAGACGGTGCATTCCATGCCAAAGCGAGCGCAAACCGTGGCGGTTGCGACGCCGTGTTGTCCGGCTCCGGTTTCCGCAATAATGCGTTTTTTGCCCAGGCGCTTGGCGAGGAGGATTTGGCCGATGGCGTTGTTGATCTTGTGGGCACCAGTGTGGAGGAGGTCTTCTCGCTTCAGGTAAATCTTCGCGCCGCCGAGTTGCTCGGTCCAGCGTTCAGCGAAGTAAAGGGGAGTAGGACGCCCGCAGTAGTTATGCAGGAGGTCATCGAGTTCACATTGGAATTCAGGGTCGGCTTTGGCCTGCTCGTAGGCGAAGCTTAGCTCGTCGAGCGGGGTCATCAAGGTTTCCGGGGCGAAGCAGCCGCCGAATTGGCCGAAGTGTCCGTTTGCGTCGGGGACGAGAGTTGCCTTGGTGCTCACGGCGCAACAATAGCGTAGTGAACGAAAAGCGCACCTGTAAATTTAGGTGCTTTGCAATGGTCTGGCCTGTTGTGTTAGCACCCATCAGATGCTCTGGTCGCACTCGGGTAAAAATAATCATTCGACAAAATCGCGAGCCCTCCGAACTTCAATCGAAAATGGAAGTCAGCCTCGTTTTTCCGCACCAACTCTTCGAAGACCACCCTGCGCTCAGCACAGAGCGTCCGGTTTGGCTTTTGGAGGATTCCCTCATGTTTGGTCGAGACAGCCACTGGCCGCTTGATCTTCACCGGAAGAAGCTAGTCCTGCATCGGGCTTCCATGAAGAGCTACCAGGCGGAATTGGAGGATCAGGGATTTGTCGTCTCTTATCTGGAATGCCGTGGGGTGTTGGATCTTGAGGGGGATCCGGACGTCCTTCATTTTTGCGATCCGGTTGATGACCTCCTGAGCAAGCGGCTTCGACGTTATGCCGAGAAACATGGGATTGAATTGAGGGAGGTGCCATCGCCGAACTTTCTCAGTCCGGACGACTGGCTGGATGGGGTGCTTGGAGGGAAAAAAAGGCCGTTAATGGGTAATTTTTATAAGGCGCAACGCAAGCGGCTGAACATTCTCATGCAAGATGCGGAGACTCCGATGGGTGGCAAGTGGTCCTTTGACGAAGAAAATCGAAAAAAGCTTCCAAAGGCTCAGCCGGTTCCAGAACCACCGGCGGATGCTCCCAACCGCTCTGTGGAGGAGGCGGAAAGTTATGTTGCTCAGCACTTTCCAAACGCTCTGGGCCGGAGCCATGGCTTTGCTTATCCGGTGGATCGAGCGGGTGCTAAAAAATGGCTGCAAGATTTTCTCACCGAGCGCTTTCACTTCTTCGGGGACTATGAAGACGCGATCCATAGTGAGCATCGCATCATGTTTCACAGTGTCCTGACGCCACTTTTGAACATTGGACTCATTAGCCCTGATGAGGTCATCGCGGAGGCGTTGGAATATGCTAGGAAATATAAAATTCCGATGAATACGGTTGAGGGCTTTGTGCGCCAAATAATCGGGTGGCGGGAGTTCATGCGCGCGATGTATCGCCAGCATGGAGCTATTGAGCGCAATGGAAACTTTTGGGGCTTTGACCGTGAGATGCCGCAGGCTCTTTACGATGGGACCACCGGGATTGATCCCGTTGATGAAACGATCCGCCGCGTTTTGGAAGATGGTTATTGCCACCACATTGAGCGGCTCATGGTGCTGGGTAATTTTATGCTCCTCTGCCGCATCCATCCGAAGGAGGTATACAAGTGGTTTATGGAACTCTTCGTTGATGCCTACGACTGGGTGATGGTGCCCAATGTTTACGGGATGAGTCAGTTTGCCGATGGTGGAATTTTCACGACCAAGCCGTATCTTTCCGGTTCCAATTACATTCGCAAGATGTCCGATTATAAGAAGGGGCCGTGGTGCGAGGTGTGGGACGGGCTCTTCTGGAGTTTTGTGGCAGATTATCAGGACGTCTTTCTGAAGAATCATCGGATGTCACAAATGGGACATATGCTTAACCGAATGGATAAGGCGAAACGTCAACTTCACCGAGACAATGCAGACCGATTTTTGGGCCAACTCTAGTGTTTTTGCGTCTACTCGTGAAGCGGCATTAGACCGGCTGGTGGAATTTGAAAAGACGGCCTCGCGCTATGGCCGGGATCGTAATAATGTCGTCCCGGGTCACCAAAATGTCTCCCGCCTCAGCCCGGCTATTCGGCACCGCTTGATCACGGAGACCGAAGTGGCAAAGCATATTTTACATCGCTACGCATTCTCTACAGTCGAAAAATTTCTCCAGGAAGTTTACTGGCGTCGCTATTGGAAAAGCTGGCTCGCTCTCCGGCCCCAAGTCTGGACCGACTATCTTCGTGATCTCAATGCACTGGAGGTTTGTGAGGCGGCGCAAAAGGTCATGGCCGGTGAAGGAGAGGTAGAGATTATGAATGATTTCGCCCATGAACTGGTGGAAACCGGTTACCTTCATAATCATGCCCGGATGTGGTTTGCGGGTTATTGGATTCACGCTATGGGGCTCCCCTGGCAGTTGGGAGCGGATTTCTTTTATCAAAACCTCTTGGATGCCGATCCTGCCTCGAACACACTTTCATGGCGATGGGTGGCCGGTTTGCAAACGAGGGGGAAGGCTTACCTCGCGCGACGTGCCAACATTGAAAAATTTCTACACCCTGATTTATTGCGGGGGAGAGAGGGTGGGCTTGAGCTGCTCGCTAATTGTCAGGACCTCCGACCATCTGTTTTCATCCGCCCAGAAATACAAAAATCTACATATAAATTTCTCGAGGTAGACCCATCTCTCGTCAGTGGCTTCTGGCTACATTCTGACGACCTTAGTGTGGATCCGAAATGCCACGAGGTGTTTCTTTCGGAAGATCTTCCCGCCTCGGAGGTAAAGGCGCAATGGCTTAGAGAGGCTCTCGACGATGTTGAATCCAGGTTGACCGGGCATTGCATCGAACGTGCTCCGATCGCCGACCTTCCTGCGTGGGCTGAGAAAAAAAAATTAGCCCAAATCATCGCCTATCGCCCCGAGATTGGGGTGCTGAATGATCAGCTAGCCGAAATTGAAAAACCGTTGGAAAAAGCCAACGTTCGTCTCGTTCTGTTGAGTCGGGGAGAGGATGATGAGTTTCAGTCGCTTGCGACCGCGGGGTTTTTTGGGTTCTGGAAAAAGATCGAATCTCGAATCAAAGCTTTAAAATGATGGAGCCACTCTGCGGTGGCCTACCATAGCGAGATCATTAGTCGAGCTGCGGCGGGATAGACAGCCCTCATATTACCCTGCTAAGATTGCCTTTGCGGTCTTGATTCCGGAGGTGATTGCTCCCTCGATGGATGCGCTGGAGGTGTGGTCTCCGCAGATGTGCATTCCGTCGATGAAGAGATGCCCGGGAGATTTAAGCCCCGGACCCTGCTCTGGAAGTGCGTGCTTGATGAGATCCGTGCGGAGATGTTTCCAATCGCGGGTCTGCTCACCGAGCCACGAGTGGAGTTCCTCTTTGACCGCGTTGGGAATGTCTGACTTTCTGTGGATTCCAAGTAGGGAGACGGAGATAAGAGACCGACCTTTGGGTGCGTAGTCGGGTGCGACGTCTGAAATGACGCAGACATTGTTGACCAGTCCTTCTCCGCTGGTGTTGAGGGCGATAATTGCCTCGTTGAGTGGTGATTTTTCTGAGTGGAAGTAGAGGTTGGTGACAGATCTCCAGGCTGATTCTTTTGCGGAAAATCCCGGGACGAGTCTGGCTGTTTGAGGCGCTTGGGTGGCGATCACGACCTGGCGTCCCAGAATTTCCTCGCCCGAAGGAAGGATCAGGCTGTTGGAGGTTGCCGAGGCAATGGCTGAGTGGATCCTGATAGTTTGAGGCGGGAGGCGCTTTGCAAGTTGAAGAGGGATCGCACCCATGCCGGTGGCGGGGAGAGTGGCACTGCCTTGGCTAAACATCTTAAAGGTAAATTCGAACATTCGGCTGGAGGTGCGGAGGTCTCGTTCGAGAAAAATTCCACCATAGAAGGCGCTAAAAAATCCCTCGATAATGTTTTCGCTAAAGCCAAATTTCTGAAGGAACGATTTGGTTTGTTGATCCGGCCTGGCTATGATTTCTGCTTCGCTGCTGCCGAGGCTTCGGAAACGGAGAAGCGCGACACGAACTTTGTCCATGAAAGTGCCCACAGGCGCCAGAGCGCTTTCAATCATCGCGGTGGGACGACGGAAGACATCCATGACGCGATGGATGTTTGAGCCGTCAAAAATGAGGGCTCCCGGTTCGAACGGGTGGAGTTTGAGAGCTTCGAGATCAAGGAGCTTTCCCGCCTCCGGATAGGCGCTCAGATACACTTGAAAACCTCGATCAAGAAGAAAGCCATCGACCTGGTCTGTGCGAACGCGGCCCCCGACTCCATCGCTGGCTTCAAATACTTGAACCGGGATTCCCGCTTCGTGAAGAGTCACAGCGCATGCCAGCCCAGAGAGTCCGGCGCCAACAATGAGGACAGGAAGAGGAGAGGAGTTAGACATGGGGACTGATGCCTCTCCTCACGTCCTTCCGCAAGGGAAACTCGTGGAAAGAATTGGCTATCTCAGGTGAGTGTTTTGCCGCCTTTCATGGCTCTTCCGATAACCCCAGCGCCCAACTTTCCACTTCAACTGGATGAGTAAACCCAACAAGCGCGCCCACTACGGCACCTCGATGGCAGCTATCGCCACCAACCAAGGCATTGGCGGTAATGGCGGCGGTGAAGTCATCATGATATTTCCACGCAAGATAGAGAGCTGCCGGGAAAGACTGATCGATGTAGCAGGCCGGACTTAGAATCTTTCCGATAATGATTCGGTCCGGACGATCAGCCCAGCGCGAGGCTTTCCGTGTGGAGAACCAATCGCCTGCTGAAAGCTTGATGGCTTCACGCAAGGCAACCCCCTCGGACAGGTCCAAGATAAGGCGGGTCAGGCAATCCGCAGCCCGAAGGACGTTTGAGTGTCGATGGGTCAGGGTGACGTGTTTTTTGACGTGCTGCCTGATGGCTTCTCTCGAGCGGCCTTCGAGTGCGGCGACCAAAGCCGGCACTTGGGCAAGTCCGCCGATATGTTCATCTTTAATGCCGCATTTCTGGGCAGCTTTCCCCTGAGCGTAGCGAGTGAAGAATCCCCGATGGTATTCCTCCAGGTAGGTGTCCCGGTGCCAGCCGGGGGTGAGCATTTTGGTAATGAAAAGTTCGAGCCAATGGTCCTCGGAGTAATGACCCTGCTCGTTGACTTGGTGATAAAGTTCACGAGCTAGTTTAAAGTTTACCGTGTTCTCGCCGGCGACGAGGTTTTTATGATAGTGTATGCCGCGTTGTCCCCAGTATTTGGCTTGGTCATGAAGAATGTCTCCCTTTTCGTTCAGTGGTTCGTAGCTGGATCTCCAAAGAATACTTCCAGCATGATGTGCAAGGGGAGCGCGGTATTCCGTGAGGTCCGGGTAATCGGTATCGAGGGCCGTGCGGTCATAATACCAATGCACCGGCATAGCGAGGGCATCTGCAATAAGAGCTCCTTGATAGGCCGTAATCATGGCTTTGCGTAAGGAAGACGCTTGTGTTTTGAGATTCGGAAGTAGGTATCTAGTGCGGTTGATGCGAGTGACTCCTGAGTGGCGAGACAAATGCTGCCGTCGGATGAGTAGGAGCCATCCGGGATGTCGACGAGCCGAACCCGCCCAACGATGAGCTTTGTTCCATTCGATGGAATATCTACAATCTCTTCTAGGCTGAGAGCATATCGGATCGGGCACTCCGCTACGAAAGGGGCTGTGATTCCTTGGTGGGAAAGCTCAGTGAGGCCAGTGGCCGAAAACTCTGAAACATCTTCTGCGTAGCGCGCAGCACATTGGTGAGCTTGTTCTAAAGTTCCGTCTGTAACGTGATTGAGGGTCCAACTTTCGGTTGCCAGGATGTTTGCCAGGGTGTGGCGTTCTGCGGTGTCGGGGCGCGTCACCATCCCGATGAGGATGGGGTATGATCCTAGATGTGTGATGCTTGAAAAGGGCGCGAGATTTGTGAAACCAGAGGCAGAGCGGGTGCCAACGAGGCAGATTGGCTTGGGCCCGGGAAGGGTGGTGGCAAACTGGACGCGCTCCAGCTTCTCCATGTTTTCAATGTCGGAGAGGGTAATGATCACCTTCAATGATGGCAAGGTCTTCCCAGTTCGCAAAAGGTATTTATACTCGGGAGTCTTTCTCAATCATCCTAGGTTCCTTGCCGAAAGGGTGTTACGTGGTGGTTTTATAATACAAATTAAGGAGTGAAATCGGCCGAGAATCCGTTAGCGTCGATTCGATGAAGCGTATCGCTGTATTGGGGTCTGGAACGGGATCGAATTTGCAGGCCCTGTTGGAGGCCGAAGATCTGGGGGGAGAAATTGTGGTTGTGATCTCAGATCAGGTAGAGGCGGGTATTTTGGAAAAGGCGGAGAGGGCTGGAATCGCACACGATGTGGTGACGGGGGGAGATTTGTGTGGGCGGATCTTAAATCGGCTCGACGGAGTCGATCTCGTTTGTCTCGCGGGTTTCATGCGGATCGTTAAAGAGCCTCTCTTGGGTGCGTTTGCCGATAGGATTCTAAACATCCACCCGTCTCTTCTGCCAAAATATCCCGGAAAAGAGGCGTGGGTGCAGGCGGTCGAGGATGGAGCAAGCGAGTCTGGCTGCACCGTGCACTATGTTGACGCCGGGGTGGATACGGGGGAGGTGATTCTTCAGGCCAGAGTGCCGGTTCTGCCGGATGATACCCCTGAGAGTCTGCATGCCAGAATCCAGGTGGAGGAGCATCGCATCTACCCGGAGGCGATACGCCGCGTCCTGGCGTAAGAAAGGGCTGTCGCACGAAAGCCACAGCCCCTTTGGGTTATTTGAGGTTTTTTGTCTAGCGACGGGGTAAAGGTCCCCAGTGTTTCAGCAATTCAGAGAACGAAAATACGCGCAGGCGGAGACGGGATTGAATCAAGAAATGCCGACGGAATGTCAAAACGCATTGTTCAAATGGGTTGCTCTATTTCTTCGCGAGCTTCTCTAAGGTGAGGCCTTTGAATTCCACTTCCACTCCCTCGGCTTGCACCGCGATTTGGCCTTTGGAAACGGTGCACTTTTTGCCGTGGTTGACGAAGTCGCCATTGACCCAGACTTTCACTTCGTCGCCCTGGCATTCGATGATCATTTTGTTCCACTCGCCGACGGGCTTTTCGGATCCGTCGGTGAGGTTGAGAATGCGGCGGGAGTCGCCTTTCTTGCCGCCCCACTTTTGGTTCTTCCCTCTCGGACGTCGTTTCTCCATGTCGGGGACCTCGATGTTTTCGTCGATGCACCAGAAATCTCCAGCATTGGTGTGATGCATTTGCACTTCAATGGAGGCCGGGAACATTTCGTAGAGCGCGCGGGGAGTGGAAGAGTGAACGAGGACCCCGCAATTGCCAGGCTTGGCGGCGAAGCGGTATTCCAGTTCGAGGCGATAGTTCTCGAAGGAAGCG
>Ga0160423_10004210_pt1 | contig 11855 bp, 8 predicted proteins | sample CRUFie14St8metaG_FD_108191 | JGI IMG/M metagenome (GOLD analysis project Ga0160423, IMG submission 108191) | Marine microbial communities from the Costa Rica Dome - CRUD Field 142mm St8 metaG | ecosystem: Environmental > Aquatic > Marine > Oceanic > Photic zone | place: Costa Rica: the Eastern... | reverse complement strand
GCGTCACTCACCGTTTGGTTTTTACGGTACGATAGGTTTTTTTTCGTTCTCGGGCGACGAGGTCGTTGTGTTTTTGAGGGCCCCCGCCCCCATTTTGCTTGGATCTAGCCTCGATTTTTGCTTCGATGCGTTTCAAAATCTTCGACGAGAGACGTTCCATTTTCCTGCTCAAGACCGCGTTTCTGCTCTCACCGGCCCCACAATTCTGCAAGTCATTCTTCCAAGAACGCGCCTCTTTTGTCCCGCCAACACTGCAATTTGAACTCTCTCCAAGTGCTCTTTGCTTTGTGGGGCGGTAGAATTACACCGCCCCACAGAGCTCTGGACAGAGCGCGGGAAGAAGTCGGGGACCGCCAACATTTCCTCGGAAAACTTTAGAAACGAAAGTCCCCCCCAAGACACCGTCTTGAGGGGCCCCAGTGGACGAGGGACGAGATCTCGTGAGAGGGGAGACGGGACGAGACGGTTAGCCCTCCGCCGCGCGTCTCGCGAGCGGGCGACACCATGGCTGCCGGGGACGAGGAGGAGGGGCTCTCACAAGACCAGAGGCTGAGGAGACAACGCAACGAGCAGCCCAAGGGCGTCCGGGTTAGCTCACTCGTAGGCGCCGTGCTTCTCCTCGTGGGGATGCTGGCAGCCTCTCAGTTGAGGGACTGGCGGTACTACAAGGAAGACGTGGCGGACGAGAAGGGCCATGTGGGCGAGTTCGCGATCCGGGAGATCGTACACGTGGAGAAAATCAAGCACCAGGCTGAGATGGCGCAGGGGAAGCTCGAACTCAAGAGGCTTCAGTCTGAGCTCGACAGGCTCAGGGAGGAGCACAAGGCCGCTGGGGGGCACGTGGTGACAAAAAAGCAAAAGCCCCCGAAGGCCGCCAAGGGGAAGGAAGGGAAACAAGGCAAGGGATCAAAGCCGAAGAAGAAGAAGGTCAAGATTCAAGTGTCGAAGCAGGAGGCAGCGGATCTCGCGGCCAAGAAGGCCAAGCCCAACACGGTCAAAGCGCTCGGGAAGGAGGGCTACAGAGCGTACTTGCAGGCGGACTACGAGAAGAAGATGGCGAACCACGAGAAGAAGATGGTGCCGCGAAAGTTCCAGCTTAGCGCGGACTTGCAAGAGATCGTTGACTCCTACGACGGTTCTCTCAGCCCGCCCAAGTATTGTTACGAGTCTCCCACGGGGAAGAGCGTGCACCCCAGGGAGCCCGACGAGGAGGACTCGCTGTACGCCGACCTCGACCTCGAGGTCGCAAAGAAGATCCTGCGGTTGGCTTCGGCCGAATACCCTTGCCTGGTGCTGAGCAGGGAGTGCGCGGATGACAAAGAGAAGCACCAGTACGCGGACAGGTACTACAACCACTTACACAAGATGTATTTTGTGAACAAGGAGGGCGAGAACTCGACGTTGACGCGGGAGGAAATACTGCGGAGGCTTCCGGACTTTCCCGCCCAGAAGCTCGGGACTTGCGCCATCGTGGGCAACGCGGACAACGTTTTGGAGGGAAAGTACGGCGAGGAGATTGACGAGCACGACTTTGTCGTCAGATTCAACGTGGTGACGAAGCCCTTCAGCGAGTTTGTGGGCACCAAGGCCGGCGGTATGCTCGTGAAGACAAACTACAAGGACACTGAGTACAAAAGGGATGTCGTCCCCACGATGTACAACCTCTTTCCAAAGGTGAGTGTGCGCATTTCATCCCGGCCATCAAAACGTGACCTTCTTCTGACCAGCGAATTCAATCCTCAGTACGTGCCGTTCGAGCTCGACCCCTCCACGCTGCCTGGGGAGAGGCCCCCGCTCGTGTACAATTCCGCCGACTACAGTGACTGGCGGAGGGACGAGGAGCAGATGTTTTGGGCTTATCTGGAGGAGAAGAACTTGACGCACTTTGCGGGAGAGCATGTGGGCTTTGGGATTCCCAAGATTCCCCACCCCACGGGCGGCATCTCCAGGGTCAGGTCGTTGATCCAGCTGCTGAGGAGCGGCGTGTGCGACCGGCTCGACATGTACGGCTTCAGCGTCGGCGGCGGGAAGTACTTCCAACCGGAGAAGGTTGTCAGTCACGCTCACCCCATCCAGTCCGAGAACTACTTTTACCGGCTTTGGATGGCCACGGGCGTCCAGGGAAAGTTCTGCGTGTACGGCAAGTGATGGTCGTCCGTCCAGAAGGGACCCTCGTGTACTTCATGCCGAAGAAGGTGGTCCGTACAGCGCACTCCAGCTCTGGGGAGAACGACGTGTATAGGCTGTGGATGGCCGCGGAGGTGCACGGCAAGCTGTGCGTGTACGGGGACTACCGTGGGCGGTCTCACTCCTTTCTTTGTAATCTAAAATTAAAATTGTATTTTTTTGAGCTTATCATACTCTTAAGGAAAAAAAAAAGTTGTGGGTTCAGGGGTTGTGTGTGTTGCTCATGCCGGGTTTCAGGGGCAAGGCAAGAAAGTCTGGGATAATCCAGACTTCGTCGTTTGCCTTCTAAGTGAGGGCATTCGTTATAAACAGAACATCATCGCTTGGCTGAAGGCGAACAGAAGGTTTTTTCCGCAACATTTCCCGAATTTTCGTTTCGTTTCCCTCATATTACTTCGTTCCCCCAAATCGCAACGCGAATTGCGGGTCAGATCCACAGGGCCCCCCCAGCAATGCAGGAGAAGATGGCGACGGAGCCGATCGGGTACAGGCTGTCGGAGCGGGTTGGAGGCACCGAGAGCGTGAGGAACCTCCTGTCGTGGGCCATCGACCGACACGGCGCGGCCATCTCCTCGCCCTCCGTCGTGCTCCGTGATCGGAGGGCCACGTCCCGCGAGTCAGGCGGCCCTGGGGACGGCACCGACGACGCCTTGGACTCGGACCTGATCTCGGTCTTCACGTGCGTTGACGACCTTTCCGCGAACGAGGAAGTTTTCCGGATCCCGCCGTCGGTGTACCTGCGCGCCGAAAGCCCGGGCAAGTGGCGCGACGCCCTGGAGAGCGTTTTGGCAGAGGACCCCGACCTGCGACGGAGGCACGCAGAACTCAGCGAGAGGGACAAGTTAAGCTTTCGGTTGCTGCTGGAGTGCGGCGACGAGGGGAGCCATTGGCGCCCGTACATCGATGCCTTACCTCGGGACGACCCGTGTTTGAGTTCGTGGGACCAGGAGTCCCTCTCGTTACTTCGCGGGACGCCCATCTGGCGCAGCACCAAGGGCTTTCGTGATAATCTGGACATTCTTGGAGAACCGGGCTCCGACCTTGCGCACTTCGCGTCCCTCGCCGCCTCGAGGCTGCCGTCGGGCAATGACCGCCCCAAGCTTAGGTGGTGCCACCAGATGGTGATGAGCAGGGCCTTTGGAATCAAGTACGGCGGCAACAGCGGCGGCCAGGAGGAGAACGGTGATCCACTGCCGACGCTGGTTCCGGTGGTCGACCTTCTGGACCACTCGAACGAGGCCAAGGTCTCGTGGACGGTCGGCGAGGCGAGCGGGGGCTCCTTCGTGTTCAGAGTCGATGCGGCCGTGCCGAGGGGAGGCCAGCTCTTCACGAACTACGGGGGCAAGGGGAACGAGGAACTACTGAGAGGGTATGGCTTCACGCTGGAGTCCAACCCTCACGACTTTTACGTAATCGAGCTCGGGGTGGGAGGCAGCGAGATGCGCGACGATCCAACCGCCTGGAACCTCAGGCTGCGGCTCCTTCAGCTGCTGGGATGCAAGAAGTCTCACGCCCTCACCATGTCCGACCCCTTCCCAACGGCTCTGCTCGCCGCCGCAACCGCGTGCGTGCTGCCCCAAGCCGAGGTCTACCTCTCCCTCGCGTCCCTCGCGGAGGGAGTCGAGGCGCCGCCGCTCGGATCCTGGCTCCGCGCGGCGCGGCGCCGATGCCACGCACTTCGGGCTCTGGAAATGCTGCGGTCTCAGATCGAGGGCAATCTGGCCAAGCTGACCGAGGTGGCGACCATTGAGGAGGATGAGGGCGGTCTCCACGGTTACACCTCGTACGCGAGCGAGTCGAGGTTCAGGCACCTGATGGCCGTTCACTACAGGCTCGGCTTGAAGAGAATTTTGAGAGAGGCGGCAGCCAGAGTGGCGGAGGCCGAAAATACCTTCTTGATTCTTGATTCTGTGGCGGGAAGCAACAAAAACGACAACGGCGGCGGCGAGGAAGAGTCGGACATTCTGGAGGTCGATTTGGCATCCCTTGGGTCGGGGGCTGCAAAGGCGCACAAGGCCAGGCTCATGGTAGCGCTCGACTTGCCGATGGCGCACTTCTTCTCCCCCGACGCTATGGCCGACCCCGCCAAGTCTCTCTCGTACCTCTGCACTTGCGCCTCCCTCATGTCCATGAAAGTCGAAAAGCTTGGAAAGCTCGGATCCGAGGGGCTGCTGGAGCGATCGGACGAACTCGAGCGGGTCAGGGCGAGGCTTAGGGACAAGGTAAGTGCACACACTCCCTTCGTCATCGTCAGCACACAGGGCCTGACCTCACATCTCCTCTCCCTCGCTTTCGATGAATAATGTGTCCAAAGATGGCGCACTACCAGACCCCCCTGCCCTCGGCCGAGAGGGTGGTGCGAGACAGGGAGCTCGCCCTGATTGGCGCCAGGAAGCCCTTCCTGTCGAGGCTTAGGAAGAGCGCGGGCCACCCGCAGATCCTTAAAAAGTGCGGGCTGCTCCTGGAGAAGGAGATTCAAAGGCAGTTCCCGCAAGGCAGGGAGGGCTTTGGACAGCTCAGGGAGGGGCTGAGGGTCCTGGCTTCGAGGTCCAAGTGCTGGGACGAGGTCCACGGGGCGCTGCCGCCGTGGTGGGGCGAACCGCCCGCAAAGAGGCCGAGGGGAGAGTGCTGAGCTAAGCCTGTTGTGTGAACCGAGGTCAGAAAAAAATTGGTATTCATTTTGTGGCGCATTTTCCCGAAAGAGCGCTGCCGAATTACAGTCCTCCCGCGGCGAGGAGCTGGTTGTGGTGTCCCACCGCGAGTCCCGTCATCAAGATTCCCAAAACCAGGAAGGGCTGCGCTGCGCCCTGGTACTTCACGTCGTTCTTCACCGGGTCAGGGATGAAGTACTTGAACTGGAAGAAGACCTGGGGAATCACCAGCAGCTGGATTGCGATGGAGTACCACCTCTCGCCCAGCCCCTGGTAGACGTACGCCGCGACCGCGAGCTGCGTCAGGTCGATGGTGCCCACGGTGATCCACTTGGCGACGTCAATGCCGAACTCGACGGGCAGGGACTTGAGGCCAAGCTCCCTGTCCCCCTCGATGGACTTGAAGTCGTTCACGATGGCGATGCCGAGTCCCGCGAGGGAGTACAACACGGTGAGAAGCGCGACGTCCCACGTGAGGTTGTTCCCGAAGAGGAGCTGGCCCGCCCACCAGGGCAGCGCGATGTAGGAAGCGCCCAGGGCGTACGAGCCGTACCAGCCGCTTTGCTTCAGCTTGAGGGGCGGCGCGGAGTAGATGTAAGAGATGAAGGACCCGAAGATGGCCTCGTAGAAGATGACGGGGGTCTCGTGGCCGGCCCAGCCGTCGAGCACGTAGGCGATACCGAGGCCACCCGCCAGCAGCAGCACGAACTGGGCGACGGCCTCGGTCTCAGAGATCAGTCCGGACGGGATCGGCCTGTACGGCTCGTTGATCGCATCGATCTCCCTGTCGTAATAGTCGTTCATGACCTGGGTGTACCCCGTGAGGAAAGGACCCGACATCGTCATGCAAAGAAGGGCCTTTGCGACGTTCTCGGGGGTCCAGGTGTACATTCCGCTGGCCGCTGCGCCGCACGCGACGCCCCAGATAAGCGGAACCCACGTCACCGGCTTCATGAGCTGCAGCCTGACTTTCCACTTGTCCTCCTTCTCGACGGACGCGCCCTTCATCCCCAAAAGCTGCTTGATGTTTCCTCCATCGGAACCGCCATCCTCCACACCCGACGTCGCTTGTTCGTCGTCCTGGGCGGCCCTCGTTCGAAGCCCGAGTGGGTTCAGACTTGCCCTCCTCGCATGGCGGCACCACCTCGAGCGGAGGGATACCGCCGGCCGCTTCTGGGATTTTGGCTTGGAAGATGCCGCCGCTAGGCTAGCGGAGGGGCCGACCCCCTTGCGCTGCCCTGCGACTCCCCTCGTCACCACGACCATCGCGCACTGTGTGCTTCGCGTAGCGCACACCAGGCCAGCGACACCCCGGAGCGCTAATGGATTATGTCTGGACCACTCTCCGCGCAGGATCTCCCCCTTGGAAAAACAATAATCTCTCTCGACGAAAGGTGTTTTACGTTTTTCTATAAGTGACGTTATTTTATCTCCAGTTGCACATCCAAACTCCCAATATATTCTGTATGTGAAGTTACTCTAGCCAATGATGCCAACAGAATTGCTTCTCTCTCTCAAAGAGGGCGCGAAAGGGGAGGAGGGGGGTGACAGCTTGTTCAGACACGTTGGTCGATCTCGCGCCCGCCCGAGCGACTCGCACCGCCGGCGGAGGGGGGGTAAGCCTTGAAGCGCGCGCCGCGACAAGCCTCGAGAAGCCGCGCCGACCGGGACTCCTTGAGTCGAGCGGCGTGTCGGTCGCGATGATGGAGAGGAATATGGAAGTCACCGCGTACTGCAACTGCGGCAAGTGCTGCTGCTGGGAGCATGGCCTTCTGGTCTCGCCGACGCACTACCTGGCGCTCAGTCAGAAGACCAGAACATTATTCCCAATTCCGAGCTTGCGTTTGAAGCGCAGGAGGAAGAACCCTTATCAGGACGAGAAACAGCAAAAGACGTATATCTTCGACAAGTACTGGACGGCCACGACCCTCAGGGGATGCGTGTACGAGGGTGAGTCCAAACAGAAAAATCAAAACGCCAGAATCCCAATCCCTCTCTCTCTCTCTCTCTCTCTCTCTCTCTGTGTATCTGACAAGTACGGCTCTTCTTCTTACTTCTTCTTACGCGGGTGTTGCCGAAAAAATAAGAATAGGCAAGACGGCTCTCGGGGACCTGCCCAAGCAGGCGAGGCCCGGCCCTCTGAACGCGCGGTCCTTGCGGTGAGTAGGCCGGCGACCCCTCCACCCGCCGTAGTCTGTGCAGAACACCTGACGCGCCGACTCTCCATTCTTCGCTCGCTCTTTCCACTTTCGCAGCAAGCCGCTCCGCCTTGCGCTGCGGGTGGCACTCGCCCCCTGGTGCCTCCTCGGCCGGACAGGGACCATCGCAGCGGACCTCGACCTGTACCCTTTCGGCACGCGCATGTAAGCACAGGCCACAAGAATGATCCTCGCCACCAGCTTCCCCATCTGACCTCTCTCTCTCTCTCTTGTGATCGGGTTCTGTCGGGCGCGCCCCACAGGTACGTCCCCGGGTACGGATGGGGCGAGGTGAGGGACTGCGGCAGCGCGATAAAAGGCCCCCACAGGCTCGACCTGTTCTTCAACAGCCACGGGGAGGCGCTGAAGTGGGGGAGGCGGCAGTGCCGGGTGAAGGTGGTGCGGCCGAACAAAGAGTGGATCGACAGGCAAGTTCTGGTCCCTGGGGCGGTCAAGGGGGCGGTCAAGGGGATCGACAGGGCCATCCAATGTCTCTTCGGCGGGTGAGCTCTCCTGTAATATTGTATACACTTTTAGTCTTTTATTTTATTTGATACACACGAGCACGGTCTCCGTTTTCACAGGTCTACAGCAAAGCGCGTCTTGCCCTTCTCTCCTCTGACGTGAGCGTCACCGAGGCCAGAAGGCGGTTGCCGCCGCGCCAACGAGGGCGAGGTCTCCGACGAGACCGAGAAGCGACGAGACGAGACCGACGGAGTCGTGCGTCTTACGGACCTCGAGAAAGGAAGAAGAGAGGTATGCCAGCCACAACCCGAAAGAAGTGAGGACTCGCTTGGAGTTTTCTGCGGCCTCCAGCATCGGCACGACGGAGAGGAGGGCCAGAATCAACGATAGCATAAGCCAGCGCCGTCGCCACTGGGGAACGCCAGCCGTGACGGTCCTCCAGCCGCGCTCGACGTGGTCGAGGACGACTAGGACGAGCAAGAAGACCGCCAAGCCGAACCACTTTCGGTGGCGGAAGACGAACCCGAGGATCGACCTCACCCTGCGCAAGATCGATCGGGCGGACTCCATGGCGGCCCCCGCCCTTACGCACTCACCAGTGCCGCTTTTGGAAGTCGTCTACTGCGCTCTCTCGCTAACGCTCGCCCTCGTCTCCCCTTTGGGAAAGGGGTGCATCTCGATTAACTTTTCGAGAGAGAAAAAAGGTAGAATCGTACAATCGTACAATTGTGCAAAGGAGTCACGTGGACGAGCGAAGAGCGAGCCGAAAGAGGCGACGCTCGCACCCTCCATCGCGAGCATGAGGGGCAGGAGCTCGGCCTCCGTCTGGCCGCTCGGCCGCTCCAGAATTGTCGCTTTCGCTCTCCTTTTTTGCACCACCAGCTCGCTCTTCTTGGCCTCTGTGTCTGCGCAATCAGAGTGCAACACTGCAGACGGGACGACGTGTGCCCACGACGACAGCACGAACGAAGTCTACAAGACCTTGACGTACTCTACTGAAACGGGAAAGTTCAGCGGAAAGATCGTTACGAACCTGTGCGCCGACCACGCGTACGGCGACCAAGATGTCCACGGCAATGGGGCAAAGAAACATCAAGCGTCTTGCGTGGAGAAAACTTTCCCGGATTCTGCGTACGAGTCCGGGCCGAGCCCGGCGCCCCTTCTGGGTCCGGTGGGCATGAGCTACTCTGGAGGGATCTACATCTACGGGTATGGCCCCCTCTCTCTCTCATTCGTTTCAACTCCTGGACTCGACGCCCGCGGTGGCTACCCACAGGCAGGCTTTCCTCAACTCACAAGCGCTGACAAACTTCAAAAACCCTCCGACGCGAAGGCCCTTCGAGGCCGGATTCCGCAAGGGCCAGATCTGCGACGATGGCGACTGCGCTGCCGGCACCGATGTCCCTCTGTGCGAGGAGGAACTCTCGTACGAGTGCGGTGGATCGTACGACACGAGCAAACTCTTGGACTCTTGCGGTGGTCATGCCAAGCCCTACCACTACCATACCGACCTCACTTGCAATTACAACTCTTCGGACTCGTCGAAGCACTCGCCACTGATAGGAATCGCGCTGGACGGTCACGGGATTTATGGCCTTCACGAGGGCACCGCCGCTGCGCCTGTCTTGGACGCTTGTGGCGGGCACTATGGAAACGTGTCGGGGGACTTTTCCGAGAATGGCGAGCTAGGAGAGCACTGCGCGTACCACTACCATACCACCACCTCGGCGCCGTTCACGGTTGGGTGCTTTGGCCCCGTGTCGTCTCTGGACGAGTGCAGGGCCCTGTTTCCGGACACCTGTGGGGACGGCGAGGTCTCCATCACGACGGCCAACGGCACCATTCAGTACGACCTGTTCTGCCCTTGCTACCAGCACAGCACGGAGGTTCCGGACTCCTGCTCAGGCGCTCCCGCTCCCGCTCCTGCTCCTACGATTGACGCGTGTTTAGAAGGAGTGGGAGCTTGCCTGGACTACATCAAGGACGCAAGGACGCAGGGCGGCGACAGCGCGGCTTTTGGGGGATTTGGCGGCACCCTGCTGGCACTGGTCGCCCTGGTGATGGCCGCCCTCGCCGCGTTGGAGTAACATAAAGGAATGTTTGCTTTTGGTCGTCCAAGAAGTACTCTTTGTATTAGTGGTGTATGAAAAGATAGACTTTTCCCGGCCTGCTCCCCCGATCGTGTAAGGTGTCTTCACTATCCAACAGAGAGAGAGAGAGGGAGGGAAGGAAGGGGAAAAAAAAAAGTGTTGGTTCAGGGGTTGGGTTTCCCTTGCCTCATATGGGGGGATCCTGCTCCACTCTTGGGTGGAACAGGGCATCTTGAGCTCTCTGTATAAGAGCTTCATTCGGTACTTATGGTACATTAGACTGACACTGACACTTGAAGAAGGTAGAACTCCTCCTTCCCAATCTCAGCTCTGCCTATATTCGGAATTTCCTCCCAGCAATGCGATTTGCGGTTCCCATTTCTCCCACAAACCAAAAAATAAAAACGCAAGTAACGCACCACCGAAGGAGGGGTCGCTTATACCCGATTATCGGTCTTGAGCGCGACCCGGCGGCGAGAGAAGGAGAGAGCGATGCCGGTGTGGACGTTCACGAGCGGCCCGAACAAGGTGCGCCGCGCTCTAGGGGCCTCCTCCTCCTCCTCCTCCTCCTCCTCAAGCTCCTGACCTGACCCCGCCGTCTCCACCTTTCTCTGCGATTTCAGGGCAAAAGCTATGAGGGCTCGCGAGACACGCGCGTCGTGGAAAGCGACGATGCCTCCGCGCTCGTTTGCGTCAAGGATCTCCTATCCAAGGGCATGGCGTGGGGCTCGGTCTCCAACCTCACCGTGCGGCGGGACACGAGCGTGGTGAAGACGCATCCAAGAGGGTACCTCGCCACCTTCGACCTCGTTCACGATGCTGGGATCGATCCCTCACGATTTGAGGTGAGGTACTGCCCGTTCCCTTTCGAGCGCCCTCCGCTCTAGCTGACCCCCGCCCTTCCCTGCCCTTCTCTTCTTGCTTTCCTTTCCTTTGCAGGACGTACCTGTCGTCGACGCCGCGGCGGGCGAGAGCGGTGAGACCCTGTGCATCCACTCCAACTGCACAGAGGGAGCGCTCGCGGAGGCTGTGCTTCTCAGCGGACACACCGCAGTGATTCGCCTGCTGTCGGAGGACGAGGCGGGCAGGAGGCGGCTGGAGCTGCGCAGGGCCGAGGCGAGGAGGGAGAGGGCGAAGGATGGGACTTTGGGAGCGGGGGGGCTGTACCCGGACCACGGCGTCGGCGGCGTTGGCGGCGCGCCGGTGACGAGGGGAGCCCGCAGCCTGTTCTGGGACGAGGACCTTGACCGCCCAAGGTAGTCAGCCCCCCACTTTCAGGTCCACTCCGAGGTCCCGCACGAGGAACGACGCCGCAGTCCAGCGTGGCGAGGGGGGAGAACGACCAGGTGTCCACGATCCGGCTGGTCGACCCAGGGGAGGACGCGGAGGAGAGGACACCCCGAGAACACTGGTGGGCACCCGGGAGGGCCTGGGATCGGTGGCGTGTGTGTGTGGAGGGGTGCGGGCCGAGGCCCAGAAAGGTTTGCTCCGAGGAGCTCGGAGATGGCGGGTCGGAGGGGAGCAGGAGGCGGAAAGTATTAAATGGAATGTAAAGAGCACCTCGAAGTGGACGTGCACCGTCCTTGGCTTGGTTGAGTTGCTTGCGGTGCGCTCCCCGCACGCCTTTTCCTCTGCCCGGCTCTCTTCTTGGCCAAATCGCCACAATTCTGGATGATCTCGATGATCTCCACATCTGTGGGGCGGCGGAGACGGCAGATTTGGACGTCCAAGGAAAAAAGCTCCATAACGTGCGAGCTTTTTTTGCCACATGGTTATTCGGCCGTTTGAATAATTGGAAACCCCACAACCACCACGCGACCGAGAAAATGGCCACCGGACTACCCTGGTGCGGTTTCGAAACGCACGGCCACACACGCGATCGGACCGCGTCGCACGCCGACGGGCGAGAGAGAGAGAGAGAGAGAGAGAGAGAGAAGCAGAAAACGACCCGACGAGAGATGGCAGGAGCCCGAAAGAGAGCCGCGGGGGGAGCCCTTCCCTCGACCTCAATCGCGCTCGTCCTGCTGGCCGTCGCGTGCCTCGTTCACTATGCCAGCGCCCACGGACTGATGCTCGGCACGAGGCAGCACCTCGCCTGGAAGGACACGCAGGCCGGCTGGCCGTATGGCCCGAGGCAGCCCGAGTGGAACCCGCATTCCATGAACAGGGGGGGCGTGTGCGGAACCTCGCAGACCGACGCCACGAGGAACTACAACAACCCAAAGGACGTCAACGGCAACCCCTTCACCCCGCCTGTCACGGAG
>Ga0160423_10004208_pt1 | contig 11857 bp, 9 predicted proteins | sample CRUFie14St8metaG_FD_108191 | JGI IMG/M metagenome (GOLD analysis project Ga0160423, IMG submission 108191) | Marine microbial communities from the Costa Rica Dome - CRUD Field 142mm St8 metaG | ecosystem: Environmental > Aquatic > Marine > Oceanic > Photic zone | place: Costa Rica: the Eastern... | reverse complement strand
GACGCTCTCTCCGACCGCCTTGTAGCCCGCAAAGTGGATGCAGGCGTCGAAGGTGGGTGATTCCTTGAGCAGCTTCTCGGTCCCCTCCGCGTCGCAGATGTCGAGCTCCACCACCCTGAGGTTCGCGAAGCTCTCGTCTCCGACCAAGGTCCTTATCCTGTCCACAACCTTCAGGCTGGCGTTGAACATGTTGTCCATCACGCACACATTGCAGCCCTGCTTCAAAAGGGGCACAACGGTGTGAGACCCGATGAACCCGAGCCCCCCCGTCACGAGCACGTTGCAGCCCTCCATCTCTGTCTGTCTACCCTTCTCTTCGCTCGCTCGCTCGCGGCCCTTGCACGATTGGATAATCGGCAGATCTGCCTGCCTTTTTTGGAGCTCCACCACGTGGTCCAGAGGGTGGGACAGCGCATATGGGCAAAGAGACCTTCACTAATGAGGTTGTTGCACAGTTGCGACGGCGATGGCGACGAAGACGGGGAGGAGGTGGGGTAAAGGCGCAGGGAAGGCGAGGCAAAGGCAAGACCGCTTAAAAAACTTCATTCAGACTCGATCTGGAGCCCGCTCGTAGATGCGCTCCAGGTCCAACCTGGTCTGCTTCAGCTTGTTCCTCTCCAGCCTCTGCCTGAGGACGCTCCTCAGGTGATTGATGGTCTGCGAGCTTAGGTACCTCACATTGATCTGCATCACCTTTGTCTTTGTCAATGCTTTCGCGGTGGCGTTCCTCGGGGAGGGCAGCCCCGTTTCCAGAGCCTTCAGCGCGGAGATTAGCCCTATGCTGGCCCCCTTGCCCTCCACAACGTTCCTCTCCGGCCCCTCGGATGGCAGGTTCTGCAGCATGTCCCTCGCCACCTTGGACATCCTCTCCGTCATCGAGGTGGTCGCCTCGTTGAAGTCCAAGTCGATGGACGTCTCTGGGGCCTCCACATCCAGCATCATGGCCAGCCTTTCCCGCTCCGGCAGATTTTTCTCCGCAAGTGTGGCATCAAACGAGCTGATCTGGACCTCCCCGCTCAAGATGAAGAGCACCTCACAGTTCAGGTCCCCCTTCCTGAACAAAAACTCTCCGGGGTTGTACGTCTTGAACGCGGACTTGGAAGTCTTTGATGAAGTTTTGCTCTTCATGGGGTCGGTGTTGAAGCTCTCCATCAGGGCGTTCTTCAAGAGCACATCCCTGACCCACGGATTCTTCATCACATCCTCTGTTCCAAACCTCCTGATCGGGTCGTGGTTCAGCATCCCCCTCAGCAAGTCCTGCACGTCCATCGGGATGTCGTCCCTGATCTTGAGGTCGTCCCCAGATTTGAGCTCCTTCACGACCTGGTACTTGTTGGTCCCAAAGTAAGGCAGGGACCCATGGATCATCGTGTAGAGGCATACCCCGAGAGCCCACACGTCGCTCTTGTAGGAGTAGGGCGCCACGCTCTTTTTGCTTCCACCGATGATCTCCGGCGCGCAGTATGCCGCGGTTGTCCTCCTCCTCTGCCAAGCGTTCACGTGGCAGGCAGAGTCCATGTCACAGATCTTCACCTGTCCCTCGCTGAGCAGCATGTTCTTCAGCGTGAGGTCCCCGTGCAGAAGCAGGTTCTCGTGAAGGTACTGCACGCCCAACAGCATCTGCGTGAAGTAGAGCTTGGCCCGCCTCAGGCTCAAGGGCGCGCATTTCTTGGTGTATCTGCTCTCCGGCATGACATACCCGCCCTCGGCGTACTCCATGACAGTGAGAGTGAACTGGCTCTTGGGGTCTTCGATCACGTTGGTGGTCCGGATCACGTTGGGGTGCTTTAGCCGCTGCAAGGATTTCGAGAACTCGCCTACCGTCAGCCCGAAGGCATTGAAGTCGCTTTTTCTGATAACCTTGAGCGCCTCCAGGGTCCCCGTGTCGATGTTCAGTCCGAGCTGCGGGAGGGAAAGCGGGGGAAGTGAGAATAACCACCAGGAGGGCGAAGGCGATACCTTGGCATCAGCTAGGTGCGGGATGGTGTGCGTGTGCGCGTGTGCGTGGGGAAAGTAGCCGGGGAGACGGAGGGCGGGGCTCGAAGGAGAGTTGAAACGCGACGCTCACCTTTACCGTGCCGCTGGAACCCGCAGCGATGTGCTGCAAGATGGTATAGTTTTGTATGTGCAGCACGCCCTGTTTGGATCGCAGGAGCACCTTGTCCCTCGTGTCCCCCGCAAGCTTCGACTCCCCGGAGGAGTCTGTGAGCTGCAAAACCTCGGACATCTGTCTCTTGCGAGTCTCGGAGTCTTCCGACGACGACAATGCCGAACGTGCTCCCGTTTTGGACGTGCTGGTGCAGCCCATGCAGCTCCTCTGCTCGCGCCTCTCCGTGCAGCCCATGCAGCTCAGTAGGATCCGCATGGTGCGACCTTGGGACCCACCCCAACAGGTGGGCTCTGCCGCGCTGCTGCTCCGCTCGAGCGATCGACTGCTCGGGCGCCACAAGCGCTCAGCCTCGACGCGTAGCCTCGCCCTCGCTACCTCCAGATTTCTATTCACGTCTTGAATCTTTGACATAGAAAGTCCATCCATCAAGCATTGCTTTACTAAATACTAAGTAAATGTACTGCTGTTGTGTACGAAAAACAGTTTCCTAGTTTCCTTTTCTGGAACACATGTGTCACCCATCGCAGGAAATTTCTGGCTTCTCCAAACTCCACGCCAAACCTTTTGGATTTGGATTGGTTTCTTGTCTCGATCCTCTCATCTGTGGGGGCGGGGGCCGCTCCTCGGGAGTGGGAGATCTTGGTGTCGTGATCATGGAGGCCACGCGCACCTGCAAGGGATGGAGAAGCGCGGCGGGGCGGTCGCGAGGCTCGCGCTGGACGTCGGAAGGCGCGTCGTCGTCGGCGGCAAGAATTCAACGTCAGAGGAAGAGTCCGGGAAGCGGTACGAGGCGGACGAGTCTCTCCTTCAAGCGGGTCTTGAGCGTGACGGCCTCCTCGGGGAGCTCGGGCTCCCAGCCCTCGTCCTCTGCGCCGTCGACGACGCTCCCCTCGCCGGCGAGGAGGCTTCAGCGCCTCGACGTGCCCTGCCTGGTGGCCAGCGTGGAGCCAAGGGACGTCCTCGACTCCACTGCGTCCTGGACCGACCTGCAGGTCTGGCTGAGAAACACCGCGGATGCCAGGGGCACCGGTGGCGCGAACGGCGTGTGTGCGATCGTCATAGGCGGCTCAGATGACGCGAACGCGCTGTACGAGGCCAGCATCAAGGCCAAGGAGGTCCTGAAGAGCTTCCCGTCCGTGGCGTTGCTGCTGAGCGGGAGGCCCGACATCGCGGCCGCGTGCGGGTGCGAGGGCGTGGTGCTGTCCGAGACCGACATCCCCACCGTGGCGGCGAGAAAGATTCTGGGGAGCGATGAGTCGAGCGAGCAGGCCTCGATCGTGATCAGGGAAGTTGCGGACGCAGAGAGGGCCAGGAAGGGTGCCGAGGAGGGAGCCTCGGCCCTCTTGGTCGACTGCTCCTCGGGCGCCCGGGCGGACCTTGAGGACATCAAGTCCTCGCAGCGCGGCGCTGCATCTATCCCGATCCTCGTCAGGGTGGGACCGGGCTCCGCGCTGCCCGTTGCGGACTACGAGGGCGTTGACGGCATCGTGGGAGAGGCTCAGGGCCTTGGGGAGGTTGGGCTGGCCGTTCTCGAGGGCGACGCCGAGTCCAAGTTTGGCAGGGTCTTCGCTAGCGCCCTGCTGTCCAGGGAGGAGCGGGACGCCAAACAGGGATCCCGGAGCTCGGGCGTGACGAGGCCTGATGAGGCCCTGGGAGGCGCAGACGGGCTGGCCGGCGCGCCAGGCGCCCTTGGCCTGAAGGACGCCATCGAGGATGGCCTCTTGGTCCTGCGCGGCGTGGTTGACTCCAGGGCTCCCAGGCTCATCGATGGCCAGGACGGGAACGCCTCGATGCTGATCGCAGACGCTCTGCAGGCCCTGAATGAGGCCATCCTCCTGGTCATCGTGGGGGAGTTCAACGCTGGAAAGTCCTCGGTGATCAACGCGCTGCTCAGGGACCCCTTGCTGCCCACCGGGGTCGTCCCCACGACAAATGAGGTGTGCATGATCAAGTACGGCGAGGAAGCTGAGATGTCCCAGCAAGAGGACGGGACCTTCCTCAAGACCGTGCCCTCAGACATGCTCAAGTCCATGACCATTGTGGACACGCCCGGCACGAACGTGGTGCTGGAGAGACAACAAAAGCTGACGGAGGACTTCATCCCCAAGGCGGACCTCGTGCTCTTTACGCTTAGCGCTGACAGACCCTTGACAGAGAGCGAAACCAAGTTCATGACCTTCATCAAGCAGTGGAGCAAGAAGATTGTCTTCGTGGTGAACAAGAAGGAACTGTTGACCGAACAGGAGGTCCAGGAGGTCTCGTCCTTCGTGAAGAAGAATGCCTCCCAGATCCTCGGCCTGGAAGAGCCCCCCGTGTACCCCGTCTCGGCAAGGTTAGAGAGCCAGAAGAGCGCCGACAGCGGGTTTGAAGAGCTCTTCCAGGTCATCAAAAGTGTGACGGGCAGCATCGGCGAGGGGGCCAAGCTCAAGTTCCAGACGGCCCTGTCCCTGGGACAGTCGCTCTGCAATGCGCTGAAGCAGCAGATCAAGGTGAAGGACGATATTCTTGCGGAGGAGATGGGCTCTGTGAATGCCATTGAGAAGCAGCTGAAGAAGTTCAGGCGCGAGATGCAGAAGGACGCGAATGTACAATACTCAAACATAAACCGTGCGCTGGACTCCGTCTTCACCGCCACAGAAGAGCTCACGGACAACCTTCTTTCCCTGAGCAATGCCAAGGACATCACCGGCTATATCACTGGCTCCAGGACGGTGACCGCATCCCCGAGCACGGAGATCCTGAACAACTTTGAGACGGCTCTGCGGGCCGCGGTTGCCGAGCACAGAGGCTGGCTCATGGAGAACTGCAACCAGCAGTACTCGTACTACAACTCGTTCCTGGATGAGAAGGCGAGGGGCCTGTCTTCCCAGGCCACAAATCTGTTGTCGACCTTGGAGGGGACACCTCAGGCTGCCGGGAGTGGTTCCACATCCCTCGAGGTGGATGACCTGCTCAAGACCCGCCTTAACGCCGAGGAGGCCTTACTGACCATGTCCTCTGAGGTTCTGGCCAAGGTGTACGAGGACTCGATCGCGGAGGCCGCCACGACGTCCTTTGGCACGGCGGGGGCAGCGGTAGTCCTCACTCTCCTGCTCACCTTTGTGCTCAACAGTTTCACAGAGGACCTCCTCATATTGGGTTTTGGCGGGGCAGTGGCGTACCTGAGCGTGCTCAGCATCCCCCTGCAGCGGGCCAAGGTCAAGCTCATCATCAGGTCGAAGCTCCAAGACTACATCAAGTCCTTGACAGATGTGCTGAAGAAGGACATGGAGGTGGCCCTGGATGAGACGTCGCGGAGAATTGAGGCCATGGCTGTCCCAGTGGAGAAGATGATCCTGAACGAGATGAACGATCTGGAGGAGCTCAAGCGGGAGCAGGCTGAGCTCGAGTCCACTTTCGAGGGTTTGCTGGTCAAAGTGAGCGGCCTTGAGGACTAACCCCCCCACCCATTTTTGTTGGGAGCAAGAGCACAGCACAAGCAAACAGAAAAAATTACAAGAAGACAGTTTAAGCGTGTTACGCAGATCATCGCCTGTCGGTCTTTCCGATCCCCCTTTTCCCCGAGAACAGGTGCTTGGGCATCTCGTTCGGGATGATTCTGTCTCCCTCTCCCTTCCTTGCGAGTTTCTGCATCTTGCGCTGCATCTTGTCCGAGATGATCTGGGCCTTCATCTTCTGCGCCGAGGTCTTGAAGCCTGCTCCCTTCTCGGCGGTGTGGCTCACCGAAGGGCCGCGAGACCTTGAGCGGGATTTGGAGCTGTGGGTCCTGCCCATGACGGCCGACCTCGATTTGGACCTGGACTTCGACCTTCCCTCCTCGCCATCCTCCTCGAGGGCCCTCTTCTTGCCTCTCCTTGTCACAGACCGGCCCCTGTTCCTCTCGATAGCCGCGCTGGCGTCCACGCCGAGCTCCCCGAGCTCGTCCCTCATCCTCCTCGAGGTCGCCCTCCTCTCCGTGTCGTGCTTCCTTGAGATGTGCGCCTGGCCCTGGCCCTTGGCCTTCTTCTTCCTGTGCTTGGCGATGATCTGCGACTTCTTGGTCCTGATCTTCTCCAAGTCCCGCCTCTCCTCCGCGGTCAAATCGTCCTCGCTCCCAGACTCCATCGCGTTCTCTTCCTCCCTCAGCATCTGCTCCTCCTCCCTCTCCAGCTCGGCCAGCCTCTCCTCGATGTCCGGGTCCACAAAGTCCGCGACGTTGTGGCCGTCGTAGATCTCCGGAATCTTGTCGTATTTCCACTCCTCCTTCTCCAGAAGGTAGTTCTTCCTGACGTCCATCGAGTACACTCCCGCCCCGCCGTTCTCCTCCTGCAGGTCTTTCTCGGTCTTGCGGGTTGACTTTGGGTAGCCCTTGCTGGCGTTGTCAAGCACAGACTTCGGGATGTGGGGGGCCCTCACACCACGCGAGGGGAGTGCCACGTGGAGCCTGTTCAGAATGTCGTTCGTCTTCCTCGTCTTGAGCTTCTGGTCCACCCTGGACGCCAGGAGCATCTCGCAGGCCTTGTTCTTCACGTCGCTGACCCCCTCCTCCTTGAGCGTGCTCATCGTCACATGACCGCCTTCGTCCGTGCCAGCCGAGCCGACGACCATTCTCGCGGTTGCCCCCGCCCCGCTCAGGTCGGCCGCCTCCTTCATCTCGTCCAGGAGCTTCCTGCTCTCCGCGGGCAGCGAGTCCATGGCCTGCACGTCCGTCTTGTTGCACACCACCATGAGGGGCTTGTTGGCGAAGAGCGGCTTGATGGAATGGAAGAGCGCAGCCTGCTGAGCGATGGTGTACCCGCACTGCTCGGAGATGTCCACGATGTACAGCACGACGGCCCTGAGGTGGGCCAGCGCGGTGATGCTCTGCATCTCGATGGTGTTCCTCGTCTCGAGCGGCCTGTCCAGAATTCCCGGCGTGTCAATCACCTGCCACCTCAGGTACTTGTAGTCCATGTGGCCCACGTACAGAGACTTGGTGGTGAAGGCGTAGGGCTCCACTTCGACGTCCGCCCTTGTCACCGTGTTCATGAAGCTGGACTTGCCGACGTTGGGGTAGCCGCAGACCAGGAGGGTCCTCGTGTTCGGGTCGATGGAGGGCAGACGAGACATGTGCTGCCTCACCTGCTCCAAGTAGACCAAGCTGGCCTTCTGCTTCTTCATTAGGGTGCACATCCTTCCGAGGGCGGCCTTCTTGAGCTGCTTGCACCTGTAGAGCGAGTCACCGTACTTGAGGAGCCTGACGTAGTCCTTGGCGATCTTATCGATGAGGCCGACCGCGGTGTGGATCTGCCCCAAGGCGAGCTTGTAGTGGTCCCTGTCGTACAGAACGTTCATCAGGTCGCTGTAGAAGGGGTGGATATCGTCAAGCTTCGGGAAGGAGTCCAGGACGTTGCCGAGCTTGTCGTGAAAAGTCTGCTGGGTGTACTTGACTTTTCTCTGAGAAAGAAGGGGAAAGAAGAGAGAGAGAGAGAGAGAGTTAGGTCTTGTGGCACACGAAGGGGAGGGCGAGGCCGGCGGGCGGCGCACGGTGCGGAAGGAGGGCAGGGTGAAGGCTGGAAAGGGGCTGAGGCCAGGAGGACAAGTTCGCACCATGTAGAACTGCCTGATTCTCGATATCTGCCATTTTCCTCGCACGACCGTCGGCGTCGACCTCTGCGTCTTCGACAGGACGACGTCCAGGAGGTCCGAGGCGGTCGGCACCGTCGGTAGAGCCTTGAAGTTGTACACGGGCATGATTCTCTGTCCGAATCGTCGCCCCCTCTGTTGTTTCGGGTCCCCCTTCCCGGCGCCAGGCGCTTTGCGCGGTCTGCAGAGTTTTCAGCTCGACCAACCCACACGCCGCCGAAAGAGTGCCGGCCAAAATTCCGGAAAAGTCGATCTGAGAATTCCCGCCAGCGGATCTCGTGGCGATGGATTGGGTGGGGAGCAGCGGGCAGAGAGAGAGAGAGAGAGAGAGAGAGAGAGAGAGACGCGCGGGCGCGGAGAGGCCGGCATGGCATTCGTGACGAGAGCGTCGTCCCGCCAGGCCCCCGCGGCTACAAGCGCGGCGGCACCCTCAACCTCTGCCTTCTTTCGAGACGCGTCGCTCGCGAGGCGGGTGCCTACTGGGGAGGGTCGACGGCGAAGGCGAAGGCGTTGCCCCCTCGCGGGGCCACGCGCCTCCGGGGGCGACAGCGAGGCGGGAGAGTCGCGGACGAGCACCGTGGACGGAAGCCAGGCCGATCGGGCGGTGAACTCGGCGCTGGGTAGGCCAGCGGGCCGAAGGAGGGTGACGAGCTGCGAGTGCGCGGAGGAGAGCCTGTACGAGCTCCTTGCGGTGGCCCAAGAGGACGGCCAAGACATCTCGGGCGTGGACCTGCATGAGGCCACGCTGGAGGCCCTGGTGGAGGTCGTCGTGGAGGCTGGCAACCCTGACCTGGCCGTGGACCTCTTCCGGGTCCTGTACGGCGGCTCCAGGACGCAGCTCCCTTTTACCTTCTCCTTTGACGCCACGAGGGCGAGGTCCTTCCTGCTCATCCGGCTCATAAGGTCCCTGTACCTCCAGGCCGCCCTCAAGTTCCTGGAAGACTCGTGCAAGGTCAGCATGCCGGGGCCGGACCAGGTCAGCTTTGGCACCGTGGTCTCCTGCCCGACTTGCGGCGAGGGCGTCAGCCTGTCCGTTGTGAAGGCCTTCCATGGCGAGGAGATCATTGCGTGCGCCTCCTGCAAGTACCAGTACGACCTTTACTCCGGCCAGGTCGTGAGCTGCGAGAGCGAGGTCCCGGACGACAAATTCTCGGCCGGGGACCTGCTACAGAGGGTGTCAAAGGCGAGGGTCTTTGCGGGGAATGGCAACAGGTTTGCGCTGACCCACAAGCTTGTCGTCGACGCGCCGGACGGCACAGCGAGGGCCTACAAGTTCGCCACGGAGACCGACGAGGTACCCGCGAGCGTCGGGGACAGGGTGACGTTGGTGTGCGCGAGCGCGGTGGACGCCAAGGCCGGGGCGGGCGGTGGACCTCTGGCTCCCATCCCCCCCGGCGCTGCCAAGGGGGAGCCAAGGTCTCTTTACAATCACAGGCAGGGGAAGACCGTGCCCCTGCTGCGGTCTTTCGACCCGGACAGCGGCATTCCTCTGAAGTGGCTCGTTCTCGGGGCCGCCCTCTTTGCGGGAGGGGACTCCACGAGCGCCCTGATCAACCCAGACTTTCCCGCTCTGATCGCGGCTGGGGCTGTGGGGGTGACCTCCGCCGGGGCGGTGGCGAAGCAACTCGTGCTGCCGCAGCTCGCCAAGCTCCCTTCAAATGGCCTCGCGTCCGTGGAGTACCGGCAGCAGTTCCTGGGCCAGTACGACATCATCAAGGGCAAGCTGGACGACCTCTTGGTGTCGATGAACGAGGACATCCAGCTGCTGAGCAGGCTGTGGAGCCTGCACCACAAGATCGAGGCCTTGGGCACTAGCGGGTCGTATGACGCCCGGCTGCAGAAGATATTGGCCAGCGCCACCACCCTAGAGGACCGGGTGGGGGCCAAGATGCAGCTCGTTGAGGGCTACTCGAGGGTTTCCCACATGATCGAGATCGAGATTGAGCTGGACGCGGACATCGATGCTGCTGAGGCGAGCGTGGCAAGGACGGGAATCACCGAGGAGCTGGTGAGGGTGGAGGAGCTGGAGGATCTCAAGGAGGAGTGGACGCTGCAGGTTGAGGCCAAGGACGAGATAGAGAGGTTGTTGGGTTCGGACCAGCTGGGATGAGTTGCCGTCTTGGGGCTAGTAATGTATCTGAGTGTTACAAAGGGAGAGTGTGTCCATGCTTAGCACATGAATGCGATGGGCTTCACCAGGGTGAAGGTCGGGTCGTGCAGGCCGCGGCTGAGAAGCTTCTGCACGTCACGATTCATCTCGGCTCTCGCCATCTTGTAGGCGATGTGTCGCTGGCCTATCTCGCGCTCGAACCGATTTCTCTCTTCCACGAAACCCGCGATCGCCGCGGCCCTCGCGTTGCTCCTGGCCGCTGCGTTCTGCACAAAAGTCAGGTTCTGAGGGTTGGGGCGGTCAGATTTTTTGTAAACGATCCAAAAGTTTGGATATTTGGCCTCACCTTGTATCTTCTCTCTTCCGCGGCCCTGATCCTGCACACCCTGGCGCAGTCCTGGATCGCATTCTCCATAGTCATTTTGTAGCGGCTCCTCTCCACGCGCTCCGAGCCGAGCTTGCTCGCCCTCATGGCCTTGGACGCCAGGACAGACTTCCTCTTCGCCTCGGCTGCCTCAATCCTCTCAACGAGAGCCTGGGCCTTCTTGGACAAGCGCTCCCTCTTCCTCTGCGGGGCGCCGCCCTCGCCGAGGAGGCCGGCCCTGGCCCTGACCTGGTCCAGGAACTTTTCTCTCCTCCCATCCGCCTCCATCAGCTTGGAGCTGAGCCTGAGCGCGGCTTGGGCCTCCTTCTCGCACCTCGTGACCTGAGAGAAAAAAAAAGAGTCAGACAACGCTCACGAAGACAAAAAAAAGAGAGGCAAATTCGTGTACTCACCCTCACGATCTCGTCGCCGAGCTCGTACGCCCTTCTCTTCCTCTGGTTCAGGTAGATGTTCCTCCTGGCCGACGCGGCCTCAAGCTTCAGGCGCCACAGGTTGGTCAGCGCCTGCCTCATCATGGATGCCTCCAGTCTGAGGAACTGTGCCACCGCGTCACCAGACATGGCCCTCGCCATCCTCACGCGAGAGTCCAGCAAGGCCCTCCTCCTATCGCTCGCCTCCTCGAGCCTGGCGCTCAGCACATCCGCCATAAACTGAGCCTTTCTGGCGAGCCACATGTTGACATTGCCATCTCCAAGCTGTCTCGCCCTCGCCGCTCTCGCTTGCAGCGTGGCGGTCCTGCGCACTGCCGCGGCCTCCATCTTGTAGGCCAGGACCTCGCGCAGGAGCTTGCGCCTGCCCTCGCTCGCGCGCTGGCCAGCGCCCGAGGACATCGCCGCTGCCCTGCTGGACCTGGCCCGGAGCCCCTCGGCCCTCCTCTCTTCCGCGGCCTGGAGCCTAGCGGTGAGCTCGTCCAGCTTGAACTGCCTGCGCTCCCTCAGCCTCTGGGCGCAGAAGCTCCCGTTGCCGAGCTGGGCGGCGCGCCTGGCCCTCGAGACGAGCTGCGCGGCCCTCCTCTCGTCGGCCCCGGCGTGCCTCCTCTCGCACTCCTCGCGGACCGACGCCTCTTTTCTCCAGGGGAACCTGGACCTGAAGAACCTCCCGGCCTTGCGGCTCTTCTTCCTCGGAGTCCTCAGCCTCGCGAGCTCCCTGGCGCGGATCACCCTGTCGTGGATCACCAACGCCTTCTTTGACGCCGCCGCGTCGAGCTTGGTCTCGAGGGTCAGGAGGCGCGTCCCGGGAGCCCGCCTCGCCCTTGAGGGCGGGGAGGACATCTTGATCGCCGTGGCGACCCTCGCGCGCAAAACGAGCTCCCTCCTCCTCGCGGCTTGCTCCTGGCGATGCCACACGGAGAGAGCCGCGCCGGAGGTTCCGTCGTTGTTCTCCTTGTTGTCGTCGCCGTCCAGCGGGACGACGACCCACTCCGAGGCGTTGAAGGCCGGCAGAAGGTTCCTTCCGCCCTTCCTCGGGGTGCGTACCTCCAGCGCGACGTAGTTCTCCGCCGTAAGCGGCGCCGGGTCGACAACGGAGGACTCGGCCGAGTCTGGAGCCTTCTCCACCACTCGCCTCTTCGGCTTCCTCCTCCCCTCGATCCTCCTCTGCAGATCAGCAGGCATGCTCCAGCCCGGCATCGTGTCGTCCCTCGTCGTCG
>Ga0160423_10004207_pt1 | contig 11859 bp, 17 predicted proteins | sample CRUFie14St8metaG_FD_108191 | JGI IMG/M metagenome (GOLD analysis project Ga0160423, IMG submission 108191) | Marine microbial communities from the Costa Rica Dome - CRUD Field 142mm St8 metaG | ecosystem: Environmental > Aquatic > Marine > Oceanic > Photic zone | place: Costa Rica: the Eastern... | reverse complement strand
GTAAATGGTATAAACGACGATGAACAGTTCACAAATTATGTAGAAGATATTGTCGATAACGATTTCAAGTACCCAGTCAACTTCACAACAGATTATTCATTTCAACATGACTAAACCAAACGGCTACGTTCTTCAACGTGGTTTCTCTCCTATTGACGGAGAACCTTTCGTGGTAATCATGACCATGAACAGCAACAATCGTAAGACTGGGAAGATGCTTCAAGTCTGGATTCTTAACGAGAATGTGAATCCTGTGGAGGCTGTTGCAACAGGAGCAGATTATACAATTTGCGGAGATTGCCCACACCGCAAGCAATCTGACGGTTCACGTTCTTGTTATGTAAATGTGGGTCAGGCTCCAAACAGTGTCTGGAAAGCTTACAAGCGTGGAAGTTATGGCAACTTATCTGATCTTGATCTGGCTCACATTAAAGGTAAACGTATTAGGTGGGGAGCTTATGGCGATCCATCTATTATCGATCGCTACTTAGTTGAAACACTTAACAAACATGCTGCTGGTCACACTGGCTACACCCATCAATGGACACAACCATGGGCGCAGTGGTGCAAAGGAGTGTTTCAAGCCTCGTGCGATTCGTTCGCACAATATCTCGACGCCAGTGCTCACGGTTGGAAAACATTTGCTGTGATTCCGCAAGGCAGTGAGGCATACAGTGGTAAGCTCTGCCCTGCCACGGCTGATAATAGTCAAGCAACGTGTGCAACATGTAGGCTCTGCGATGGTGCCAAGTCTGACATTTTCGTAGAAGCTCACGGGATCGGCGCTAAGTACGTCTAACCGTAAATCTTATTTATCTCTTTTCTTTAGTATTAATTTGGTTCAATTATGAGAATGATCATGGATCTTTCAACAACAGAAGCTAACTTTCTTGCGCATGCTGTTGAAGTTTGGTCGGGTGTACAGCCAGGAGAGAAGGGCGGTAAGCTAACATACGTCGACGTAAAGGAAGAGAGGATCTTGCTCACAAGTGACGAGATCCATGCCCTTTACAAACGACTCGACTTTAGGAGCTGTGCTCAATGAACGCATGCGGAACAATTTACATTCAGAAACGCAGTTACAACTCATCAGGCAGAGTTCAAATCGAAACTGTCGCTGAATGTAAAACTAACAGGCAAGCCATCAAACTTATCGACAAATTTTCTTCTGAAAATCCGAACGCAAAGTTCTACACAACTAATCGTCCTTGTGACGCATACGTAGCAAACAAAACTAACAACAACAATGACACGATCCAACCCGAAAACGTATCAACTCCCACTTTCTCTTGAGGACTGGGAATGTTATTTAGACACACCGCAGGAAGTTGTTGATCGAATCAACCACATTTGTCAGAGAGTGCTTAATGAATCAAAAGATCCGCACACAGGTTTACGTCGCGTCTACATGGTTTTAAATGAATTTATAGAGTTTGGTCTGCGAGACACAGAGTGTGACCACGTCGCTGTCGCTGTGGTTAATGCACACTTCAAAGATCAACCCGACGTCGACAGGTATTCAGTTGGTTTTGTTTAATGATGCCTGTGTTTATTGGTAGCGTATCTTGTCGATGACTTGACACAATCTGCACTTTGCCCTTAGATTGCCAATGTTGGTACAATCTCACCTAAACAACATGACCTTATGTTCCTGGCGTATCAAGCAAAACAATTTTGTGACGACTGACATTTATAAGTCGTCACGCTTGCGCCACACTCTCGCTCGTTTTATTGCACGTCTATTTCGTATTTAATCATGTCCACTACCACCAACACTAACTTCGCAGAACTTCTCATGAAAGATAAACAATGGAACAAATTATGTGATCGACGAAACAAACTTAGAGCGAAGGCTGAAAACAGAGGTAAAGCAGACAGCATGCTTCATAGATCAGCAACTTATTTGAGCGCAGCTCGGATGCTCGAAAATACTGTGGTTCGTCGATGGGAATATGATGCGACTGATGACGGCGTCAATGCAATCAGAGACTGGACAGGCATTGAAATGCAACTACATGTGGAATATATGCAAGAAGTTGTACATCATCTTGAGCATCTAGCAGCGCATAAAGGTAAAGAAGCATATGAAATGATTCGTGAAATTGATCAAGCAAAAATTGAAGCTGAAGAACTTGATATTCAAATTCTAAAACTTCACGGTAAACTTTCTGACCAACACCTCAAAGAAACAAATGAATCTAACTAAGCATGACATCAACTTCCTCATTCAAAAACTTGATGATGAAATTGAGGAACTTAAGAGAGGTGATTGGTGGGCTGTTGCTGTTGATCAAGCAAAGGTTATTGAGATTCAAAGCAAGTTGTACAACCAACTTGTACAAGTTTTAGAGGAGGATCCTGGTGAATGAAAACTAAACTTGATGAAAAAATCTCAAACGCAATTCTCACAGGGTGTGATCTCAAAGCCAGTAAGTTTCAAGTAAATCATTTTAAATTTCCTTGGCTCTCTGAAACTGAGATAGAGTCTCGCATTGACATTTACTACCAAGACAAACGCATCGTTGAAATCACTAACGAACACATCAGGATAAATCATCAAGGGTTTATCACTAAAGCTTTCGCAACTCGCTTGCGATACATGTTCAAAACAGTTTGTAATAACCTCCACGACATCCAATATCAAAACGGGAGGATTTATGTAAGAACACCAAGTGATGTAGAAGGTATTCAAACCAACTTCTATTTACTTGAGCAAGGTCCAAAGTGGGTCACAATCAGACGTCCTTCACACAAGAAGTCAAATGTCAACGACTGACGAAATTTACACAGAAGCGATTCTGTTCATGCTCGATAGCATCACACCAACCGAACGCCTCAACATCAAAAACGATTTGAAACTCAAGTTTCAACGAGCATACGAACTACAGCCTTCAACCCTTGCTGGACTGAAGGCTTTAGAACGTATCATGTTGGCATCAGACTTATCACGTCATGTCGTTGATTAGTTTCGTATAAGGAACACCTCGATATACGAGAATCTGTTCTTTAACCACAGCGTTCTTCATCATCATGCGGTCGAGTTGATTCTTCACTTCAGCGCGATGAGCACGAGCCTTATTGCGGTTGAGGTGGAGCAGAAAAGCAGCTTTCATGACTTTTACAAACTGTATTGATTGCTACTTTAACACCGCACATTCTTCTTTGTAGTTCACCCTGTAACACAAATGTACAAAACAAACGTATCACCATTGTTCACACTTGGTCTCGCGGGACTAACGGGATTTGTGCTTAGCATGGCAGTCACAAGGTTCATGGTTGAATTGGAGAATTCAAAAGCCAGGCAAGAATGTCAAGTAAACCACCATCGCAAATTCATTTACATGAAAACTGTGGTTGGCGATACCTGGCACTGTGTGCCTGCTCACTTCTTCCATCAAAAATAATGAAATTATCTAAGTTAATGCGAATCGTTGACGAACATAAACTTACACCGTCTGCGATGTGTTTATTCTTTCTTGTCTGTGAAGAATATCCTGTGGCTGTTGATCAATCTCAAGTAGCAAATTACCCTGCCACGCTCGGTATGGCTGCAACTTCAGTGGGACGTCACATTCGCAAACTAGAAAAACTTGGTTGGCTCAAGCGATCTCATGTAGATAAGAAATCATTTCAAATTGAATTAACTCACCGAGGTTTGACTCTGTGGCGTCAATTTGTATAGCTATAGTGTCCTTGAAAAAGCCCACGCTTACATAAATGATTCTGCCTGATTTTGAAATTGCTCGTATGTGTTTGAACGGATTAGTTACTCCTTTCGATTCGACACTGATCAATCCAGCATCTATTGATGTTCGTTTGGGCGATAAAATTTTACTTGAGGTCGAAGAACAACGAAGATTAAGAGCATTTGATATATCTATTTACGACCGAGATACACCATTTTTACTTGACCCAGGAGAGTTTATTTTGGCTCACACTCTTGAAACCTTTGATGTTCCTGATGATGTAGCAGGTCAGTTTGCACTTAAAAGTTCAGTAGCAAGGAGCGGAATCGAACATCTTATGGCTGGTTATATAGATCCTGGTTTTAATAATTCTGTTCTTACGCTTGAATTAAAGAACGCCAGAAGAAGTCATCCGGTTTTCTTATGGCCTGGAATGCGAATCGGTCAAATTATCTGGCAACGTATGGCAGCAACTCCAACGACGAGTTACCGGGAATCAGGCAGATATAACGGTGATAGGTCAGTTACGGCATCTAAGGGAGTCTTTTAGGGACTCTCGTGCGAACGACGAACGGTCTTGAATTATTCGATAAATCTCAACTTATTTAACTAATGTAAACAAACGTCAATCAAGGGTAAACAATCTCTTGTATAAAAAAGTTTTTAATTAAACACTTTTGAGTTTGGTACCTTACCATGGAATTCACAGTTACATCCTGTAAAATGCTTGACACTAGCTAACTTCTGACATACATTGCTCTTAGTGACAAACCAAGTCACTCAAATGTACATCAACAGTTTTTTACATGAAACTTTCTGAACTAATCAAACGAGGTCACGACACTGCTCTCAAATGGAGCGAGTGTGACGAAGCACTGGTGGCCGTAAACGAAACCTTCGGTGAACCTTACGACTCAGCTCGCAAAGCTCTTCACAACGATCTTCTGGTTGCCACGTCGCGTGAAATTCCTTTAGATACTTTCAAAGGCAAGAACAATCCGCTTCGCTTTGAAGACTTGAAGGTATTAGTGGTTGTTAAACCAAGTCTGATACCAGCACCACACAAAAAACTTGAAGACGTTGATGCAAGAATCGAAAGACTTGAACGAGAGTTAAAGCTCGCTAGAGCTGATCGTTCGTCGATAATCGATAAGCTTAAGATCAAAAATCATGAGTTTGTTATCAGTCAAATCAGCACACAATTCCGCCACATCAAATGAACCAAGATCAAGTTTTCATTCTTCACTGCTCGATCAGCGCAAGTGTTCGGCAGAGTGTACAGATTGCTTTTGAAGACTACAAACTTCCTCAGGATGTTGTAGAGACACTTCGGGAAGCTAACTCAATCTCGATTCGTCCCAACCTTTCTCAAGCACTCAAGAAATCACTTGATGAGCTTCGGCTCATGCAAAGATATCTTTACGACCGATGCACCATTCACCATGGTGATGTTCACTTTCTCCACGCTGACTATTTCGACGAAGCAAAGCAACGAATCGAAGAAATCAAGGAGCATGCATCAACTTCTAATGCCAAACTTCGTGAAGCGTGGGCCGAAGAACTAGAGAAGTGGAAACAAACAGTTGACAACTTCTTTTCTCCTTTATTTTCAGACGAAGAACAGTTGGCGTTGGTAAGAGAAGCGTATCTACGCATCTTCCCAACACAGAAAGAATACAGTAATCCCATTTCTGTAAACGTCGTTGGTCCTTACCCAGCTGTTATTGAACGTTGTGATGACCCACAAGATGTTCAACAGATTATCGCCAATGAAGCTTCAATAAATACTGAGCAGGTTCTTAAGGCCGCCCGAGAGGGAGCAGTTGATTCGAGTCTGGGTAAAATCGCAGAGCTTCTGGACGATTTGGATGCACGCCCTGCAAACAAAGTAGGAGAGCGAGTGCTTAGCGATAACCCCAAGAAGCGGGGTACGTGGCAAATAATCGCACAAGATATATCTCTTGCTGCTAAACACAATCCAATGCTCGTAGACATGGCGAAACTTTGTGAAGACCTTCTCAAAGTTGGAGAACTTATGCGCGATCCGTCGTCTGGTTCAGTCAGAGCTGCTGCGTTTCAACGTTATACAGATGTCAGGCAAGACATCGCAGATGAAGCTAAGAACCTTATGCTCAAGGCTTCGTCATCTAAGGGTCTTGAACAACTTCAAAAATCTGTTGCTTTGACTGGAACTTACCATTCACTGATCGGAGACCTTGCTGGTTGTCAGACAGAAGAAGAGTTAATTTTTCTGAAAGATAAGATTGACACAGAAACATCTATCTACAAACACCGTGCGAAACATCTTTCAAGGCTTCTTCAGAAGGTTGAGGAACGAATGGCTTTATCTGACGCTATCGCCGACGCTACTGTTTCTCTCCAAGAGGCTATTGACGAAAACAAATCGTTTGAGGTAGATTTCTGAGTCGATTTAGCTAAGTCGACTAAGCTCACCTGAAATTAATCATCCTTTATTAATCAAATGAACAACACTTTGTTTACCAGCTTCCAGAGCTTTCGTGCCTCGTTGAACGGATCGTTCCTTGACAGATCAGATGTCATCGACGGTTTATTGACGAGCCTGATAACTAAACAGAATGCATTTTTGTTTGGTCCGCCAGGAACAGGTAAGTCTGAACTGGTTCGTGCAATTACTGGTGGCTTCGATGGCTCAAAGTATTTCGGGTATTTGCTGAGCCCAACCACAGATCCTTCAGAACTGTATGGTCCTGTCGCTGTCAGCAAACTTCTTAAAGACGAGTACACCCGCGATGTGTCTGGTTATCTGCCAGATTGCAACGTTGCTTTTCTTGATGAGTTATTCAGAGGTTCTTCGGCTGTTTTAAATTCTCTGCTGCAGATACTGAACGAGAGAACATTCAATAACGGCAAGCAAGCTATCGACACTGAGATTCAGTCGATCGTCGCTGCCACTAACTCGTTCCCAACTGAAGAAGCACTCCAAGCATTTTGTGATCGCTTCTTGTTTCGTCCAACAATTACTGGGTTGAAATCACCTACACATAAACGAACGCTCATGCGTTGGGCGGTGGCTCAGGATAACGAAAACAGTCGCCCTGAAGTTCAGTCAACTCTCACTTACAAAGATCTCGTTGAACTTCAGGAACAAGCTGCGAAAACAACTGTGCCTGATGCTTTCATCGATCAGTTTGCAGAAATCCTCGACATGTTGGAGTCACGAGGTATCTCAGTGTCTGATCGTCGACGAGTTCAAATTCTTTCTTTTATGAAAGGTTGGGCTGTTGTTCAAGGTGAGACAGAAGTCCACGCTGCCATGCTTCACCAGACCTTGAAACATATTATTTACACCAACCCTGACGAAATTGAAGACATCAATGAGGTCGTTAAACAAGTTGTTCCAACTGCGGAAGAATTCATGGCTGGTGTTAAAAGAGCAGCTCAGAATACCATGCGTAGATTCGAATCGACTAAACAATCAATCAATAACAATATCGCCACTATCGGTGATCTAAACCAAGCCATTACTGAGTTTGGGGACATGCTTCGTGAGTTGAAAATTTTGAATCAAAAAGCAGAAGAAGAATTAGATAACGGTAATCTTAAATTCACAGCAGCTTCAAGACTCAAATTCACCAAAATTATTCGTGAACTTGACGTAAACATCAGCACAATCACCACCACCATCTCACGTTTTAAAAACGATTGAACATGCAAAACGAAACTATTCGCCTCAACACCGAGCCCCCTCTTGTTCTAAAAGTCGGGGCCATGACTGATTTTCTTTGGCCTTCTTTTGTTCGTGAGATGAAACCTCGCGTTCAATATCTGGCTGATCGGTTTGACATCAAACGTCTCTCACGTTTCGGAAAAGAACTGTTCGAGTTCCTTTATATGGGTGGAGACGTTGATCCTGTTGTGAGTCTCGACTCGGTAGAAGAATATTTCCGGGCTAAACAGGATGGACAGAGCGTCGAGTACCCACGCGGGTACAAGCCTGAAAATGCATTGTGGCATCTGATTCTGGAAGATGTAATGAACAGTCCTGTGTATCACATCATGCAACGACATTGCCTTGGTGATCACTTTAACTCAGGTAATAATGCGGTCAATATACTTAATGAGTTAGGAAAAGTAGTGGAACAGATGTTGGGTGAGGATACTACTTTGACTGATGCGCTGGCCGAAAAACAACAGCAGTTAGTGCAAATTCGCTCCCAGTTTGTTGATGCTATGCAAAAAGGTGACAGCAAATCTGCTGCACAATTAAGAGCCGAAGGCAAACAAATTGGTGAGGAAATTGAGGAGATAACAAGCGCTCTCCATAAAGGTAAACAAGCAAGTATCCAAAAGGGTATTGAAAAAGCCCACGAAGATGCTGTGAATCAACAAAACGCAATGTCAAAATTAGCAGGCACTAATGATGGTTTTGGTCAAAAACTCGACAATGTTGAGGATAAAATAAACCTTGCTAGAAAACTTCAGAACAACAAATTTTTGCAGCTATTTATAGATCGTCTTGGTGCATTAAAAGCTGCTTGGACTCAACGCAAAAGGGAAAGAATAGTCAAATCTAATTATTCAAATATTGTTGGGGCTGAACTTTCTAATAACATCACCAAAACATTTCCGTCTGAGCTTGCTTTAGCGGCTACGGATGAAGGTAAGGCTCTTTTTGCCCTTAAATACGCACAAAAAACAATGTTGTGCAAAGACTTTGAAGCGCAAAGCAAAAACATTCAACAAGGTCCTGTCGTTATGTATGTGGATATAAGTGGATCTATGCACGGTGACGACGAACTGTGGTCTAAAGCTTTAACTTATTGCGTTGTCGAAGAATGCACTAACAACAATCGTCCAATATATGTGCGTCTTTTTAATAACACAATTGCAAACAAAATCGACATCGAATCAAATACAAAAGATAGCGACAGTCTTATTAAATTTATTATGCAGTGGAGGACATCTGGTGGAACTTCTTTTAACCAAGTGATGGTAGATGCTCGCCATATAAAATCAGAAATGTCCAAAGCAGACATTCTTATTATCACTGACGGTGAATGCGAGGTTGAAGACCGCCACGTTCGTGAATTCAACAAGTTTAAAACTTCCCAGAAAATTGATGTTCGAGGTTTTTGTATCGGTAAGAAATCAGAATCGATGGAAAAGTTCTGTGATGAAGTCGTTCTTGTAAATACTTCTAAAGACTTAGAGATGTCTGAGATATTTCAAAAAGCAATCGGATAAAACGATGTATGCTTGAAACAGTTGTCACTTTTAAAAGTGAATAGTCTTGGAAAAAATTATCGATGGGTAAAAAAACTTGGTAATAAATACGGAGACTATGCAAGCGATAGTGAATTTAAAAATTGGTTAGCAATATGTTTACTAGATGATAAATATGATGTGATGACTATGTCTTTTAAGAGTTTTATTATCACATACATTTCATCATCTGGGCTATTTAATGTGATAAACCTAACTACACAGAGTGCTGTGGATAAAGAGAGGACAATACTAATAGATAAACATATTATTAAAAATTTCGGACTATCTAACCTCAAGGAACTACGTCAGAATACTCTATGCTCTATATGCGATATGTACACTTTGATAGACGATATTGGAAGTGACATACTCGGTAGTTTTATTGTTGACGGAAATTGCAACAAACGTAAACTGTCAAGCAGTTGAACTTTTTTCAATGAATGTCCAATTCAATCTGAATGGAATCAATTTGAAACAATCTGAAGCTGAGACACTTCTTGCCACAACAGGAACTCCTTCAATCCAGCTTGACATCAGCAAGTATTTGAGCAAAGGACAAGTAAGCGCTGAGAAACTGTTTGATCTCAGTATTCAAAAGCAACGTCCTGAACTTGCCGCTCTCGCTGCCAAACTTGCTATTCAAGCTCCAGTACAACAACAACAACAACGACAATCAAAACTCAAAAAAAGGCAGCAGAGGAAAGGGATTCGACGTCTTCATGAAATTGAAGCCTCCAATGCCCCTGCTATTGAGTGCCTTGATTATCTTCTTACTCATAAAAAACTGGGATCGATCGGAGCAGCAATGATCATCGAGACCGTTGGGCTTGGCCGTCCGGCGACTCTTCGTAACATTGCGATCATGCAGGTGAATAAAGCGTGGAACAAAGGAATTGTTGAGCGCTCGACGATCTTCAAGGGTTTCCATGATGACGGTAGATCTTTAAGTCCGATCATCTCACGTGCAGAGAAAGGTGATACTACCTTCCACGCGTCACCTATCTATAACGCTTTAAGAGATGGATTAAAATATCTTGTTCAAAACGGCCTTGCTGAGGCCACGGCAATTACGACCTGGGGCTCAGATGACAAAGAACTTACGGATAACGAAAAACAACTTTGTAGAACAGTATACGAAGTAAAACTTAGTCAAAAAGGCACAGAGCTTTTTGAGATATGGGGAGACATCGAAAAGTTTGTTTACTCTTATTGGGAGGAACGAGTAGCGTGATAAAAACGCACTAATATCTAAGGGCTGCGACAGAAGCAGCCCTTTTTTAATGCCATGCAACTTAACTACATAACCACGCGGGATCAACTTGAACAAGCTTTCACAGAGTTATGGACAATTCCCAAGTTGTGCTTAGACACGGAAACGACAGGATTGGACGCAAGAGTTTGTGAAGTCCGTCTCCTTCAGCTTTGTACAACTCAAGCAGATGTGCAAGACCGCATGGTTTATGTAATTGATTTATTTAAATGCAAAGACATAGATGGTCTAAAAGCATTAATCGAATCACGCGAAATGATTGTTGGTCACAATCTTAATTTTGATTTACAATTTTTACTTCAAATGGGTATAGATTTCAAACACAAAATATTTGATACATTTATAGCTGAACGTTGTTTGGTTGCTGGTTCCAAAGAAAAAAAAGTTTCTCCAAAAACTGAAAAAATTTTTTATGGAGAAATTAGTTGTTCGCTCAAAGCTGTTGTTGATAGGAGATTGAATTTAGAAATTTCAAAAGAACAACAGGTTTCAGACTGGAGCAAAGTTGATTTAGACATCCAACAGATTGAATACGCAGCAAAAGATGTGGATATTCTTCCGCAAATTGCAAAAGTCCAATTGACTGAGTTAGCTTCTGAAAATTTAATTGAGCTTTACAGTCTAGAAAGTAAAGTAGTAAGACCAGTGGCTTTGATGTGTCATTATGGTTTCGGTGTCGATGTCAGTAAAGTAAAAAAATTAAAAGCTACGAAGCAGCAAGAACTTGACAGAGCTACTAAATTGTTTTGTGAGTCTCTTGATGATCGACTTCCTAATGAGTTTAAATTACCTAGACGAGATGACGGGTCTATCGCCGTGGGAAAAAACGCTAAAAAAGAATTTAATCCTGGATCAAATATTCAATGCATCAAATACTTCAACAAAATCGGCACTGCTTTACCAATTGATGATCGAACAGGAAAACAAACGCTGTCTCAGGTAGCTCTCTCCGAATTCGATAGCGAAGATATAACCCTAAATTTTTTAAGAAAAAGGACAAAAATTGAAACAGCACTTGCTCATGTAGAGAAAATTATTGACAATATAAATCCTATATCAAATAGAATGCATAGTGGTTACAATACGTACGGAGCGAATAGCGGTAGATTTACTAGTTCAGGATCTAAAAGGGTTACAGGCAAAAAGAAAAAAGAAACGTGGGGTATAAATATTCAACAAGTTCCAAGAAATAAAGAATTTAGAGAGTGTTTCGTACCCACACCTGGTTATAAATTTATAATCGCCGATTATTCTCAAATTGAATTACGTCTCGCAGCTGAGCTTGTAAATATTCCGCAAATGATTAAAGCCTTCAATGAAGGACTAGATCTACACAGTCTTACAGCAAGTCTTATTTATCATGTCGAGATCGATAAGGTCAAGAAACACGAACGGCAAATGGGAAAAACCCTAAATTTCGCACTTCTGTACGGAATGGGTTTTAAAAAATACAAAACATATAGTGCTCAATCAGGTAATATAATTACACTAAGTGAAGCAAAAACAGCTCATGCTGGCTTTCACAGGGCTTATCCACGGTTGAGAGAGTGGCATAGAGAAAGAAGTGCCATGGTCAACGATGGTTGGACATACGTAAGGACTCCGATTGGTCGACGCAGACTATTGAGTTACGATGACGCAACAATGAGTGCCTGT
>Ga0160423_10004206_pt1 | contig 11860 bp, 11 predicted proteins | sample CRUFie14St8metaG_FD_108191 | JGI IMG/M metagenome (GOLD analysis project Ga0160423, IMG submission 108191) | Marine microbial communities from the Costa Rica Dome - CRUD Field 142mm St8 metaG | ecosystem: Environmental > Aquatic > Marine > Oceanic > Photic zone | place: Costa Rica: the Eastern... | reverse complement strand
TGGGAAAGTGCCCCGCACACTTCTTCTTTACCCACGGCTCCTCTCAAAGAATCTGATCTTCAGAAATCAGGGCAATGGTTTGTTTGAGGATACCCGTGGTGCATGGGGGTTTGATCAGGCGGGAATTTCCCAAGGCCTGGCACTGGCGGATTTGGACGGTGATGGAGATCAGGATGTGCTGGTGAACAATCTTCAAGCTGGCCCAAGTCTCTATCGGAACGATGCAGGTGCCGGTAGAATACAGGTTGTGCTCAGGGGGCGAGCTCCCAACACGGCAGGGGTTGGAGCTCGGATTTCCCTTGTCAGTGAGAAACCCTCTATTTGGCCAAATCAATCCACGGTGATCGTGGCTGGGGGTCGCTACTTGTCTTCAGACTCCTTCGCCAAGACCTTTGCCATGCCCTCTGATGACGGCCGCTTTCGATTGCACGTGGCCTGGCCATCGGGAGAGCATACCTGGATCGATTCAATTCGAGCAGGGCGTCGCTACGAAGTGGTGGAGCCGGATCCGAGCGAGGGAGCCACCGCTGAGAAGGCTCCGAAAAAAATCCCCGCCAACCCTGTTTTTCGATCTTCCTCTTCCATGGGGGACAGGCTTCAACATGTGGAAACGGCAACGGATGCGGTCATGCAGTGGCAGCCCTTGCTCCCTCGATTCATTGGGCGTTCTGGAGCCTCCTTGCAAGTAAGCGATTTCAACCGAGATGGGTTGATGGACCTCGCGGTGGGCCACGGGGAAGGTAAGGCCACACAGATCTTGTATCAGGAGTCGCAGGCCCATGGCTTGCTTCCCGGCGTGGAACTGCCACATTCCGGACAAGGCGATGCGACGGATATGGTGGCATGGGTTTCCCGAGATGGAGTGCCGCATCTGGCCTTGAGCGTCGGTAATTTGAGTGCCCGATTGGTGGCCTCCCGAGATCCAAGATCTCAGCCCAGTGTGCTGATCTATCGCTTTGATCAGCAGGTGCCTACCTTGACTCAATCCTTGACTGGGCAATGGGCTTTTCCCTCATGCCTTGAATTATGGGATGATGATCAGGATGGAGATATGGATCTCTTTGTCGGCGGTGGTTTTCACGCAGGTCGCTTTGGAGAGGCCGCAACTTGCAGACTCTTTCGCAACCAGCAGGGAAGCTTCGAATTGGATTTGGAACAAAGTCGGGTCTGGCTTGGGGCTGGGTTGATCACCGATGCCAAGGCCATCGATTGGGATTTGGATCAGGACATGGACTTATTACTCAGCGGTGAATGGGGTTCCCTCCAGCTATGGGAAAAAGGCAGGGATGGCTACGTCAATCGCACCCAGGAGCTTGGGCTCGATGTTCGAAAAGGCATGTGGATGGCGCTGGAGGCTGCTGATCTGGACGGTGATGGAGACATGGATTTGATTGCTGGTAATTGGGGGCGTAACACCGATTACCAAAAGCATCTTCATCATCCCATTCGCCTGTATCACGGAGATCTCGACAAAGATGGACGCTATGATGTTCTTGAGAGCTACTACGATCAATCTCTCAAGGATTGGGTGCCCGCCAGAGATCTTGTGGCTCTGGGAAACGCCTTTGGCTTCGTACGCCAACGTTACCGACGTTACGCTGATGTGGCAGCCTTGAGCATGACAGAATTATTTGACGGCATCTCTTCACTGGAACAATGGCTTGAAATGCAACATTTGGAATCAGGCATCTGGTGGAATGAATCCGATCATTTTCAATGGCAAGCTTTACCTTTTGCCGCCCAGTGGGCCCCGATCCAGTCCATTGCGGTCATGGACTGGAATGATGATGGCCGCCCGGATATCTTTTTGGGGCAGAACTATCAATCCCCCCAGCCTGCTTTTTCCCGCATGGATGCCGGGCTGGGTTGCTTGATCGAGAATCTCGGAGAAAGGCGCTTTCGTTGCCTTTCGGCAGAAGAAAGTGGGATTCGTCTCTTCGGAGAACAATCCGCTTGTCAGGCTGCCGATTGGAATGGGGATGGACGGGTGGATCTCATCGTGGGCGAGACGGCCGGTTCTATTGGTTGGTTCGAGCGAATGTCTGGCCGCCAAGCAGCAGCAGCAGCGCCTTGAGCATCTCCAGGGCCACTGAAGCCTTCATGGGTAGAAAAAAATCGGCTTCTTGACTTAGTGGTGTGCACTCTGGATTGATTTCTACCAGTGTGGCTCCTGCTGCCTTGGCCATCCACGCCAATCCTGCTACAGGATACACCTGTGAGGAGGTCCCGATGACAAAAAACACTTTCGCTTGTTTTGCCGCCTCGCTGGCTTTTTGTAATTTTGCCTGACAGAGGTTTTCTCCAAACCATACCACATCCGGGCGCAGCCAACTGCCACACTTTCGGCACTTTGGATGACCTGATTGCTGAGCTCAGCCCTCATGTGCCGGATGTCTGTGGTCGTAGCAAATGCTTCGGTGAAGGCTTCCATGCAGTTCGATGACTTCCCTGGATCCAGCACGCTTATGGAGACCATCGACATTCTGAGTGATGATTGCTAAAGAGGGAACTGTCTCCTCAAGCTATGACAGAACACGGTGACCGGCATGGGGTGCTACCCGCTCCGCCAAATGGCGTCGGTGCTGATACCATTTCCAGACCCGCAGGGAATCTTTTTCAAACCCGTGGGCCGAAGCCAACTCTTCGGGACGAAAGCGCTCCCAAAGGCCGCTTTGGGTTTCTCTGAAAGTCGGGATGCCACTTTCCTTTTAAGACTCAGCTCCAGTGAGAACGACCCAATTGGATCGGCGATCGGGAAGAAGCCTAGGCAGTGCTTGCCAGAAATATGGATCCATGGGCGGGTCTATGGTCAAGGGTTTGTTTGGATGCTGCCACGACGTCACGGGCATCACCGTGGTAACATGTCATCAGAGGGATGGTTGTTTGCCTAGGAATTCTTGAATCATGATCCCCTCTGTGCTGGTATGCATGGATGCCCCACGTGTTTTACCAAGCTTTTTGGAGCATCTTTTACCGCGGAGGAGTGATGCTTGCCACTTTGACAGGCCTTTGGGTCCAGGGTCAGGAGCGTCCGAACGTTCTGATTGCTTTTGCGGATGACTGGGGGCGGTTTGCCGGCGCTTATCAAGATCAAGGACCTCACACTGGGCTCAATCGTTTACTCTCCACACCCACCTTTGATCGGGTGGCACAAGAAGGTGTGTTGTTTCAAAACGCCTTTGTCACCGCTCCGTCATGCACTCCATGCCGCAGTTCTTTTCTTTCGGGTCAGTATTTTTGGCGAACCGGTCAAGGAGCCATCCTGCATGGAGCCCGGTGGGATGCTTCGATCCCCACCTTCCCCCTCCTGCTTGGCAAGGCAGGTTACCATTTAGGGGAAACTTACAAAGTTTGGACTCCCGGCAGTCCGGCCGATGCTCCTTATGGAGCTGGGCGCCATGCCTTCGAGAAAGGTGGGCGAAAGTTCAACCAATTTTCCCAGCAGGTGACCCGCATGGTTGATAAGGGAATGGCCGTTTCTAAAGCCAAGCAAGCGCTCTACGACGAGGTATTAGCCAACTTCAACGACTTTCTGGATGCCAGGCCGGATGGCAAGCCCTTCTGCTACTGGTTTGGCCCGACCCTGGTCCATCGTAAATGGACCAAGGGTTCGGGAAAGCGTCTCTGGGGGTTGGATCCCGATCAACTTGAAGGCCACATGCCTCCTTTTTTGCCCGACGTTGCTGAGGTAAGAGAAGATATGGCTGATTATTTCGGAGAAATTCAGGCCTTTGATGCGGCACTTGGCTTGATTCTCAAGCGACTGGAAGAACTGGGTGAGATGGATCGGACCGTGGTGATCATCAGTGGCGACCATGGGCCTCCTGGCTTTCCTCACGGCAAATGCAACCTTTATGATTTTGGGGTTGGAGTGCCTCTTGCCATTCACTGGCCTGGCCAACCTGGCGGAAGAAAGCTCGAGGACTTTGTCAATCTGATGGATCTTGCTCCCACGGTGCTGGAGTTGGCCGGGGTCGATGTGCCTTCTGTCATGACAGGCAAGAGCCTGGTGCCTCAATTGCAGTCTGAAGCATCCGGCTGGATCGATCTTTCCAGGAATTGGGTGGTCACCGGAAGGGAGCGCCATGTTGCTGCCGCGCGATCAGGCAATGTAGGCTACCCTCAGCGCGCCATTCGAACGGAGGACTTTCTTTATATCGTCAATTTTCAACCAGATCGATGGCCGATGGGAGATCCGTTGCACCGGCTTTCCGGTGACCTTCCGACTTCCGAACAGTTACGACAAAATACCTTTGCAACCTTTGCAGACATGGACGCAAGCCCTACCAAAGGGTGGATCTTTGAGCATCGGGAAGAGCCACGCTGGGCTGAACACTTTCAGCGGGCATTCGGCAAACGGCCCTTTGTGGAGCTGTATGATGTGTCGAAGGATCCCCATCAGATCCACAACGTGGCAAACGAGAGTTCTTACGCCAGCATCCAGGGAAAAATGCATGAACAGCTCATGACGGTCTTGCGAGATAGCTTGGATCCTAGAGTGATTGAGCATCCAGTCCGATATGAGGCCCTGCCCTACGCTGGCGATGGTAAGGAGAGGTAGTTGCTGAATAGGGAACGAGCTTGTCGGTTGGGAGATAGGCTCCTATAAAAACGCCATGAAATCCTTAGCTTCCTGGGCGCTTGTGTACCTCATTGGCATGGTTCCCTTATTTCTACAGGCAGCAGATTCAGCGCCTCGATGGTGGAAGGGTAACTTGCATACGCATTCTCTTTGGAGTGATGGGGACGATTATCCCGAAATGATCATGGATTGGTATCATGACCATGGATACCACTTCGCGGTGCTTTCTGACCACAATGTTATCCAACGCGGCGAACGCTGGTCGGATGTACTTTCCAACAAAGGCGGTATCCGGGCTTATGAAAAGTATATTGCTCGATTTGGTGCCGATTGGGTAGAGAGCCGGGAGGATGGAGGAAAGCTGCAGGTCAGGTTGAAAGCCCTCAGCGAGTATGCGCCGCTCTTCAATGAGCCGGATACTTTTCTGATTCTGCAAAGCGAGGAAGTCACCGACCGCTATCTTACCTCGCCGATTCACATCAACGTGACCCACTTGAATGAGGTGTTGAAACCACAGGGTGGAGACTCTGTCTTGGATGTCATGCAGAACAATCTGGATATGATTCTGAAGAGGCGCGAGGAAACTGGCCAGATGTTGATGCCTCATCTCAATCATCCAAACTTTGGGTGGGCAGTCACTGCCGAGGAGCTTATGCAGCTCCGGGGAGAATCTTTTTTTGAGGTCTATAATGGTCATCCATCCGTTCATAATGAAGGAGATGCGACTCATGCCAGCCTGGAACGATGCTGGGATGTGGTTCTTACCTGGCGGCTGGCATTGCTTGATCTTCCCGTGATGTATGGAATCGCGACCGACGACGCACATGCTTATCATGAACAACGAATGGGTCTCAGCAATGCGGGTCGCGGATGGGTGATGGTTCGATCCCGTGAGTTGACTCCAGAGCATTTGATCCGGGCCATGGAAACGGGCGATTTCTATGCGTCTTCTGGAGTGAACCTTGAAAAGATCGAGCATCAGGGTGGGGAGATTTCTTTGTCGATCGCAGCGGAGCCTGGCGTTTCCTACATCACCCAATTTTATGGGACACGTGTTGGGTTTGATCAGTCCCACGAACCTTTCCGAGCGGGGGATGGCAATCCTATTCGGGTGACCCATCAGTACGATGACTCGGTGGGAGAAATGCTGGCTGAGGTTTCAGGCACTCGCCCATCTTACAAGCTGGAGGGTGATGAGATCTATGTCCGAGCTAAGGTGGTGTCCACCAAGCCCATGAGCAACCCTTACCGCGAAGGTGAAATGGAATGTGCCTGGATTCAGCCGGTTGCCTATCAAAGCCTCTCAACACGCTGATTCACTGTGTTCACCCTTTAAAAGCCACCTTTAGCTTCAGGGGTCCTCGGTGCTTGAGTCCCGAGAGGCTTCACCAGAATCCATGACTGTCCCATCGGATGGGCCGGTTAGAATCAGCACAGAGGGAGGTGGCAGTGGTATGCCTGGGAAATGTGGATTGGCAGATGGGGTTGCGCGGCTTTGGTCAGCAAGCATCAGCCGGCGCTCTTGACGGCCATGAGTGAATAGGCAACAGCTGCTACCGCGATGACGAGAATGACAACGCCCACGGTGATCATCGTTTTATTCACCTTGTTGGACTTCTTGGCAAAAGTCTTGTCTGCCGGTGATTTGGGTGCTTCATCCAAGTTGTCCAGTTTGACCCCACCCCGCGGAGGCGTGATGGTCTTGGTGGCCACTTTACCTGCAGGCTTCCCCTTGTCTCCTTCGAATCGCAGTTCTACCGAACCCAGCCGCAGCACCTGCCCCATTTTCATGGTTGCCTCGGTGATCTTCTTGTCATCGAGGAAAGTGCCATTGGTGGAGCTGAGATCCTTGATTATGACTTCTTCTCCTTTGGCAGATAATTCGCAATGCCGGCTCGAAATAGACCCCTCCGGAATCTGAAAGCCATTGTCCTCTGACCGGCCGACAGTCTTCACATCTGCCGACAACTCGACAGATTGCCCCTTAAATCCTTCACTTATAACGACTAGTTTGGCCATGACAAATTGGTTAAATAGGTCATTATCATCACACGTGCTTCCAAGTCAAACGGTTTCTGGAACACCTAAGACCTTCAGCAACTCTGACTTCCAATGAGTTTTCGAAAACGTTCAAAAAGTGGAGACGAATCGTGGGGGCCTGGAGACGCTTCTGGGTGATACTGAACGCTGAAGAGAGGTTTCTTGCTGTGACGGATGCCTTCGACGGTTTGATCGTTCAAATTGGTTTTGTTGATCTCAACCGTAGAATCCATCGTCTCTCCATCCAATGCAAACCCATGGTTCTGGGAGGTGATTTCCACCAGACCGGTATCCAGGTCCTTGACCGGTTGGTTGGCACCTCGGTGTCCGAATTTCATTTTAAAGGTGCGGGCCCCTAATGCTTGACCCAGGATTTGATGTCCCAGACAAATGCCAAAGATGGGATACCCATGATCGATCAGCGATCGAACCGTTTGAACGGCATAACCCAGAGCAGAAGGATCCCCCGGTCCGTTGGAGAGAAACACGCCCATTGGTTTGAGTTTTTGAATTTCCTCAACCGTCGCATGAGCGGGAAGCACATGAGTTCGAAAACCACTCTGCCGCAGGCGTCGTAAAATATTGTATTTCATCCCAAAGTCCAGGGCGACTATGGGCATGTCAGCCTTGGGTAATGGGTGAGTGGCCGTCTTGGCATTCTGGTCGTCCTCAGTGCCTTGGATTAGGCGAAAATCCCCGCTGGCGGTGTCCTTTTCATCCCAAAGGAAAGCCTCCTTGTGAGTGACCTCCTTCACATAGTCCACTCCGACCAAACCAGGCCATTCTCGAGCTCTTTTCAATGCTTCCTCGTCGGATATGTCCTCCGTAGAAAGAAATCCATTGAGGGAACCTTCTTTGCGCAGTCTTTTGGTGAGCGCTCGCGTATCGATGCCTTGAATGCCCGGAATCCCGTGTTGAAGAAGATAGCTCGGCAAATCGCTATCGGCTCGCCAATTACTCACCACAGGGGACAATTCCCTGACCACAAAGCCAGAAAGGTGCGGTTTGTAGGATTCTTCATCCATGGTGTTCACCCCGTAGTTGCCGATCAGGGGATAGGTCATGGTAATGATTTGAGCCTTATAGGAGGGGTCGGTCAGAATCTCCTGATAGCCCGTCATGGATGTGTTGAAGCAAACTTCGCCGCATACCGAGGCTTTTGCTCCAAAACCACTTCCTCTGAACAGGGTCCCATCCTGAAGTGCTAAGACTGCATCCATCATTAAAGCTGTCATCAACATGCCAGCAACGCCCCCCTATGGGTCAAGTCATATCCGCATGAACCGCCCTTATGACCGTGGGTTTGAGGGAAGCTCCACTCGCGTGAATGTTTCTTTTTGCCTGCCTGATGGATTGCACAACTCCAACGCTTGTATCAGCATGGTTCCCTATGAAACGTGTGCTGATCACCGATTATCTGGAACCCCCAGCCGCCATTGAATCCAAAGTGCTCCACGGTGTGGCAACCGTCGATTGCCTCCTTGCCAGGCATACGGAGGCACTTTACGGAAAATTGGGTGAGGTGGATGGCATTATTCTGTGCCATGAAGTCAGTATTACCTCAAAAGTGGTGGCTCAGCTTGATCAATGTAAGGCAGTGGTGCGTTGTGGGGTCGGATTTGACAACATCGATCTTGAGGCTGCGGGCGAAAAGGGCATTTATGTCTGCAACGTGCCGGATTACGGCGTGGATGAAGTCGCTGACCATGCCATTGCCATGGCTTTGGCGTGCAATCGTGGTTTGATCAAGGCAGAGAGGACTCTTCGGCGAGGTCTTGAACCGTGGGATATGCGAGCCATTCAGCCTATTTTTCGTATCGCAGGGGCTACCATGGGAATTATCGGGCTGGGAAGAATTGGCAGCGCCACGGCCGTCAGAGCCAAGGGTCTTGGAATGCGAGTTTGGGCCTACGATCCTTATGTGCGCCCTGGGACCGATAAAGTGTTGGGGGTGACGTTGGTGGATTGGGAAGACCTCCTCAAGACGTGTGATATTATTTCCATCCACACGCCGCTGACGGAAGAAACTCGATGCATGATCGACGCAAAAGCCCTCTCCCTGATGAAAACCTCTGCGATTTTTGTCAACACAGCGCGAGGAGCTGTTGTTGATACCGATGCGCTTGCAGTGGCCCTGAGGGAGGGGAGGATCGCTGGCGCTGGAGTGGATGTACTGCCACAGGAGCCAGCACAGGCAAGTATGCCCTTGGTTGCCTTGTGGCAGATGGAGCGGCAGCCACCTGTCAATCTGTTAATGACTCCACATACCGCCTTTTATTCGGACCAGGGTTTGGTTGAAATGAGGCGAAAAGCAGCAGAGGAGCTCAAGCGTGTCCTCACCGGTCAAAGCCCGCAGAACTGTGTGAATGCTCACTTCCTTCCTTCAGGCTTTTGAGAGCTGGAGGAGTGATGAGAGAGGTGGGGAGGGCTCAAATCTGTCCTATCGATCAGTGCCAGAGCTTCTAGGATGATATCCCGTTGCATCTGGGCATTGCCTGGTTGACCTAAGGGAAATCCATGGGCAAAGGGCACGCAAAGGGCTCTAGGCGGACCGACTTTCCGAGCGATTTCTTCCAGTAACTGGATGGTTACCGTGGGGATTCCGCGATTTTCAATCGCTGCTGCGACCAGACTCACGGTCTGGTTGCACATGGGTCACACTGGCACCAGCAAGACACGATTCACGCCATCCTGAATCAGTCCATCGGCGATTGCTGGTGCAGCCTCGCGGGTGAATTTCCCCGGTGCAGTCAGTGATCCCATGCAGGAGGCATGCCGGTGGTTTACCGATCCAATGTTTCCTTCCTTGGCCAATGTCTTTAGCCGCCTGAGGGGCAAGGCGAGATTGGGATCAGCCTGAATCCCTGAGTGGTCAAAAGACTGGGAACGATGGGTTTCCATCAAATTCTCTGTGGGGGTCTCTTGTTCAATCCATCGGAAGCTTGGATCCCCCCCTTTAGCATGATCATCGAAAGGTTTCTGTCCTTTCCTGATGAATCCTGCACTTGAAACGACGGCGATGCGTGATTGGTTCAAGGGTTGGGATGCATGGGCCCAAGGCGTTGGATGAATGTGACGCCATGGGTAAGCCTTGAGGAAAAGGCGCACCGGCATGGAAAGTTCTTCAAAGGTTGCCATCGTCTAATGTAGATTCTCAAGGTAGTGGAGCGAGCTTGTTAAAGATGCACCTTCAGGGTCGAGTGCTCCAATTAAATATTTATGCATAAAATTCCTTTACAGTGGGGCAGCTGAGCCTACACTGCCCTGCTTGTTATATTGTTAGGATGATGCGCTGAAGTTGTATGGAAGAGAAATCTAAAACGATCGAAACCTATCGTAGGCACGACAAGGATACTGGTTCTGCAGATGTGCAGGTCGCTATCCTCACCAAAAAAATTCTTTCGCTCACTGAACACCTTAAAATCAACAAAAAGGATTTCAGCAGCCGGCGAGGTTTGTTGATGATGGTTTCCAAACGGCGCCGTTTGCTCGACTACATCAATCGAGTCGACCACAAGCGCTACGTTTCACTGACACAAGCCCTCAAATTGCGTCGCTAAAGCCTCACTTGAGGTTTTTGCTCGATGTATGGCAGGAGGACCATCCTGCGAAATTGATATTTGTGGTGCCAGTAAGCAAGACCTGCTCTTTGTAAGTGTTGATTTGCGAATGGAGTGCTCGCAAAGCCTCAGCTGGCGAAGGATACCAATAGCGCTCCCACAACTTAAATCCAAGCCCGCTGTTCCTGGGTAATTTCCTTCGGTATTCTCACCCAACACACGTTGGAATGCTGAAGGAAGTTCCTCCGGCTCAGCGGCATCAACCCTATGGCAGCGTGTCGGCATCGAACTAGATGTCCGAAGCTGTCCCTTTCAGTTATGTCAAACAAAACTACGATTCAGGTTTCCGGTAAGGAAATCACTCTCGAAACCGGAAAAATGGCGCGCCAGGCAGATGGCGCGGTTACTGTTCAGATGGGTGAGACCATCATTCTTGTTGCGGCTGTCGCAGCTGCGGAAGCACGATCCGGCCAGGAGTTCTTCCCCTTGACCGTTGATTATCGCGAAAAAGCATCTGCAGCGGGCCAAATCCCCGGCAGCTATTTCAAGCGCGAAGGACGCCCAAGTGAAAAAGAAATTCTCACTTGTCGCCTGACCGATCGTCCCATCCGTCCTCTGTTTCCAAAAGGTTGGTTCAATGAGGTTCAGGTTCAAACACTCCTTCTCAGTGCGGATGGTGAAAACGATCCGGATATCATGAGTATTCTGGGTGCCTCTGTCGCGCTGACCGTCAGTGATATCCCATGGGCGGGGCCTCTGGGTGCGGTTCGAGTGGGGCGTATCAATGGCGAATTCGTCGCCAACCCCACCCATTCTGAGCGCGAAGAGAGCGATCTCGATCTCATTTATGTCGGCAACAAAACCGATGTGGTGATGTACGAGGGCAGCGCCCAGGAGATCACTGAAGAAGACTTTATTGCGGCCCTGCGTTTCGGCCAGGAGGCCTGCCAGCCCATGATTGAGGCCCAAGAGGTATGGCGCAAGGAGATCGGTAAACCCAAGCGGGAGATTGTGACCATGCAGGTACCAGACGAAGTTACCGCCGAAGCACGTTCGCTGATCGCTGAAAAGGTCATCCCCACCTTGCTGATCGAATCCAAGAAGCAGCGGGAAGCAGGCTGGAACGCGATCACCTCAGAAGCAGGCGCTCAGCTCGTCGAAAAATTTGGTGAAGATGTGGTCACCGGTCAGGTGCTTTCAGATGTCTTTTACAAGATCCAGAAGGAGGCGGTTCGAAAATTGGTTCTGGACGATGGCAAGCGCTTGGATGGTCGTCAATTTTTCGATATTCGCCCCATTGATTCGGAGGTGGGACTGTTGCCGAGAGCGCACGGTTCGGCCCTCTTTACGCGTGGTGAAACCCAGGCGTTGACTTCAGCGACCATGGGAACGCTTGATGACGCGCAGAGTTTTGATGCTTATGCGGGGGGAGAAAGCGAAAAGCAGTTCATTCTTCATTACAACTTTCCGAATTTTTCTGTGGGCGAAACCGGGCGTATCACGGGTCCGGGCCGGCGTGAGATTGGTCATGGTGCCCTGGCAGAGCGCTCCATTGCACCTCTCTTTCCTTTCGAATCTTTTCCTTACACTGTGCGCATTACCAGTGAGGTTTTGGAATCCAATGGGTCCTCAAGTATGGCGACCGTGTGCGCAGGTTCGCTGGCTCTCATGGATGCGG